>Ga0310121_10003003_pt1 | contig 15656 bp, 8 predicted proteins | sample CB27_Tmax_986_MG_FD_203504 | JGI IMG/M metagenome (GOLD analysis project Ga0310121, IMG submission 203504) | Marine microbial communities from Western Arctic Ocean, Canada - CB27_Tmax_986 | ecosystem: Environmental > Aquatic > Marine > Oceanic | place: Canada: Western Arctic Ocean | collected...
TTTTCCAGTCGGCTACGTCTCGATTTTCGATGCCCAGCGCTTTGCCAACTGGCTGCACAACGGCCAACGGACCGGCAGGCAGGATAGCACAACGACTGAGGACGGTGCCTACACCTTCGATCTCTTTGGGCCCACTGTCCGCAATCCTGGGGCGCAAGTGTTCTTGACCAGTGAAGATGAGTGGTACAAAGCCGCCTACTATAGGGGAGGCAGCACGAACGCTGGGTATTATCTCTATCCGACCCAATCCGACGTTCTCCCGACGTGCGAAGCCCCTTCAGGAGGGTCCAACTCGGCGAACTGCTTCCCAGCCGTTTTGGATCAAGTTGAGGTCGGTTCTTACGCCAATGCGGTGGGCCCTTACGGGACCTTTGACCAGGCTGGCAATGTGTTCGAGTGGACGGAGTTCAGGGCTGAGTTCGATGTCAACGCGCGCGCTCCGCTTCCGACGATTCGAGGCGGTTCGTTCTTCCTCGACGTGGACTTCTTGTCATCCACCCTCGGCATTGGGTTTGACCCACGTGATGAGATTGGCAGTATAGGTTTTCGCGTAGCGAGAGTCTCGCAGCAACCAGCTGGCGGCTCACCGACATCGCCACCATCAACGGGACAAGCAGCCCTGTCCGGTTATGTTTATGTGGACGTCAATAACGACGGAACCAAAGGCACGCAGGAGCTCACGATGCCGAACGTCCCGGTGACGGTCTCCGGACCCGTGACACGAACGATGATGACCGACGCCAACGGCTACTATGAGTTCAACGACTTGCCAGGAGGAAGGTACGACATGTGGCGGGAGGGACCAGCGGCGTTTCTGGATGGCATCGAGACGTTGGGCGCAATGCGACTCGGCCATGCGGAGGGTGAAGGCTTTGCCGACGTGGATCTGCCGGCCGGCGCGAATGCCTCAGGCTACAATTTCGGCCTGCGTGGCTTGCGCCCTGAGTTCATTAGTATCGTCCATTTGCTCGCTTCCTCGAGTAAACCGCTAGATTTACTGGAAACCATGACGTTGGATGTCAGTCCAGGCCAACCCGCCGCGATGTCATTTCGGGCAGCGGCCGATGGCCACATCACACTGGCTACGGCCAGCGGGAGCGAGGCCTCCCTGGAACTGTATTCGCAGGATTGGCTGCAGATGGCCATGGACGACGCGCCCCAGGCGGCGGCAGCGGTCCACGCAGGTGAAACGTATGTGCTGGTCGTCTCAAGCGACACGACACAAGGTGTTTCCATCACGCTATTGGATGACGATGGAGAGGTTCGCGGCACCCTGGAACCGTGGGATGTCAGCGGCGACGGTCAGCTCACCCCCTTTGACGCGTTGATGATCATCAACGCCCTGGATTCAATGAATTCGCAGATCTCTAGCAGCAGCTTCCTGTCCCATCTTGATGTCAACTCTGACGGGATGCTTTCACCGTTCGACGCCCTGCTGGTGATCAACCAGCTGGAGCAGTTGTCCAACGCACCGAAGTCATCCTTTAGCACTTCAGCAATATCCGCGCCCGCCGCGACTCCTGTTGCGCCATCGCCAGAGATAACGCACCGCCATCCAAGAGCGGCTGCCGACAGGTTGTTGAGTCCGGCCATTGAGCTGGAGACACAGTCCCGGCCGACACGGTCGTTTACGGTCGAAGTTGGACCAGCGTGGATGGTAGACGAGTCGAACCGGTTTCGGTTCGCGAGTTCTGCTGATCGCGACGACGGCAGGGATGAGCTGTTCGCCGAGTTGGCCGCGGGAGATAAGGGGTTGCTTGTCGGTGATCTGATAGGCGATTGACTGGAACTGACAAGAAGCTACCGCGCCGGAAGCCTCTCCGATCAAATTGCTTGTCTGCCTTGCCACCCAAGGACTTACCACCGCTCGCGACGAAGTGTGTGAGAAATACGCGTCTAGCAATCGGCAAGCTGTTCGTATACGTCGCGTATTCTTAGCGCTGACTGTGTGGGTGAATAGCGCTCCAATGCGCGCTTACGGCCAGCCTGGCCAAACCGTTGGCGCACCGTAGGGTCATTCGACAATTGAACCAGCGCGTTGGCTAAGTCACGATGATCATCGGCGCTGGTCAAGCGTCCCGTTTCCTGGTGAACGACGATCTCCCCCAATCCGTCTACATTCGACGCTACAACAGGACGTTGGGCGAGCATCGCCTCAACGGCAACGCGTCCGAACGGTTCTCGCAATGATGGCAGTGCGACGATATCTATCTCCCGCATTAGCGACGAGACGTCGTTAGCGTATCCGTGGAACACGACATGGTCGCCGCAATTCAAGTCAAATACCAATCGCCGTAATTCGCGGGCAAATGCGGCGGTCTTCATATTCGTTTCGGAAAAACACAATACAAGTCGAAGACGGGGGCACTGGTCAATCGCCGTGGCCAAAGCCCGTATCAAAGTTTGATGGCCCTTCCGTTCAGTCAGTTGGCCGAGCATGCCGACGATTACGTCATCACGTCCCAATTTCCAGTGCGTCCGCAAATTCGCACTGGACGCGGAAGCTGCACATTCCCAACGGTCGGACACACCGTTTGGTACGTCTGAAATGATTCTATCCGAGCCGATTTTCTCGATGGCAAATGCCCGCAGGCTTTGCGAAGTTGTTATTGACACATCTGCTGTTGTAGCCAAGATCCAATTCAGCCAGCGAGAGTCTAGGAAATCCCGCCAATGCCACACGCTTCGGATGCGGCGACAACGGGCGGCTGGTCCCGTCACTAATTGCACTCGCGAGTTGTTTGCATGGACGAGATCAATCCTGTGCCTCCTTAGGAGTCCAATCATCTTCTACCATGTTTGGCTGCGAGTTTTGTGGGGAGGGCCCTGTAACAATAGCGTTACGCTTGCACTCGTTCCGGACGGCACGCCACACGAAACGGTGGAGGGCCTGGGTAGGCATCTCATCGGAAACGATTTGGAATTTCACCGCTGGCATTGGATTCGAGGGCCATCCCTCCAAGTGATGGCGTCAGAATGCGAACTATTACTGGGAACACGAGAGGACGATGTTAGCGTGGATAGTATCGTACTTGCGACCGATTCGAAGTACATTCCTCCAAACGAACCACCCACAAACACTTCATCCCTCGATGACTTACACTCCCGCCGTTCGCTCCGTTTTTCGGACAATTTCTGCTCGGCTCCATCTGGTCAGTCGAGACTGCCCGCAGGGTGGTCCACAGACGAGCCTTTCTGGCGAAGCTTTCGCTATGACGGCGTCAGTTCGATTGGGCCTATCCGTGCGGGAGTGACCGTGGCGCGAGCGCAGCACGTCGTCCTCCAAAACCTGAGTATTGATTGTGCTTTTTCGCTGACGCCGCAGACAGGTGCGGGAATCGTTTTCGGGCAAACAGGCGAAGGCGATAATTTTGTGGCACGAGTCGCCAGTCACCATGCCAGCAAACCGTATGCCGCACAACTGGAAGTTGGAATACAACGGCCGGATGAATTTGAGACGCTCCAAAGCGTGAGCTGCGATTTAGGATGCGACGAGTGGCACGTGATGCGAGTTCGCATGTGGGGAAGATTTTGCCAGATTTCACTTGGTGGTACGCCACGTCTATCACTTAGACTCCAAATGTGCCGAAAGGTTATGCGGGCCTGCATGTCGATGGGATTGATCCCATGCTTTCTCCGGAGGAATCATTCTCATCGTTCTCTGAGTCTGCGGATGAAGTTGCCACGGTCATGACGTCAGAACTGGAAGAACACCTCGGTAGCGCATGGCCAGGCCTGGCAGTTGGATGTGCGCCGGAGGAAATGTACATCGCCCGGTTTACTAACATTCGTGGTGACGGACAACTTGCTAAGCGCATCGAATTGGTACGTACTGACGAGTCTGGAAAGACGGCAGTCTTGTCGGAACAATGGGGAGTGTTCTATCCTGAAGATGCACAAAAGCTAGAACTTGTCGATCGCGAGAATCAGCTTACGGTGAAGCTCAACCATGAAGAACTCTGTTCGGCGAAAGTAGATCCCCACTTGACTCTCTCGGCGACCGTATTCCGAAATCACCCGCGAGTCCTTTTCGGTGATTTCCAGATGGAATCCACGCCAGCGGAAATCTCAACTCACGAAGCAAATGCACCAACTACTGCGGGTTCCGCTCAAAGCCGCCAAGTCGGCATGATGACAGTTGCCGCCACGGATTTGGAGCAGGCCATTGTCAGCATACGATTCGACGACTCGCATTTCCCCTGCCAGCTGTATTTTCGCGGAACTGCCAAGGATCGATTTGACGTGATTCAGCTAGGCCACGGCGGGGATCGGCATTTCCAAATTGAATTTCAAGCCGGGCAAGCAAGACTGCAGCAATCGGTCTGGATTGAAAACAATGTTGAACTTTCCGGACCGTGCACAATCCAACTGATATTTCGTGCCAACGAGGTGCGCGCTTTTGCCAACGGATTCGCCGTTCTCACGTTGCCCCGAGTCGCGCGCGAGAGCATCGGAGAGATCAAGTTAGAATTGGAAAATGAAACGCGGACGTTGCCAGACTCCATTGTCGGAGCGGACAATTGGAAGTCGGATTTTTTGGCAATTGGCGAAGGGTGGCCAACCGAAACTTTTCTTGACCGCGTATTGTATGGTGATGTGCGGATTGACATTCACGGCCGATGGCCCACTCGCGTCAACGATTGGTCATTGAAGGTCCATCAAACTGCAGAGCAGGAGGGATATGAAATCAGACCGGCTCTGAACGCCGAGTCTCAACTACAAGTATTGCGCAACGGACAACGCATCGGGTTGACAAGACCGCGTTCAGAGGGAACAAAAAGCGACTCCTATGCGTACCTCAAGCAAGAGGGACGGATGTTTCAACTCGTTCGTGACGGCATCGCCGAAGTGGTGAAATGGGAGCGGTCACCACTCCGTAGTGGCGGATGCACGATTCAATCTCGAAATTCGAACCCAAAGGAATCACTCGTCAACATTTCCCAGTCATGGGACGCGCAGGGCATCTTTTATCAAGACATGGGAGCCGATGCGGCGCTCGCACTTTGGGAGCCCGTCAGCGGCCACTGGATGTTACGTGACGAGGCGCACGGGCCGGTCGGGATTCTGCTTAATAGCGTCGTACCCGATGCGGACGCACAGCTGCGTTTTCGACCAAGAATTGACCGAAGTGACATTCTGGCCGAGGTGCGCATATTCTTCAACTTCATCGAGAAAGGTACACGGCTGCTGGTCGAATTTGAACTGGACAACGGAAAGTTCGAATCCCTTGAACTCGTCGGCACTGTTTCGAGAGAGCTTGCTTGGAAATTGCGTCGACGAGGTAAAGTTGCTTCAGGGAGTTGTCCAACCCTGAGATATGCGACGATTTGCACTATCTTACGCACAGAAGACCGTTTTTCTTTTAATCTCGATCATATTCACGTTGGCGATTTGGAGGTGGAAAACCCTCAGCGCGTGAGCAGGCTATCTCTCTCCGTAAACGGACCAGAGGGATCCCATTTTGGTATCATATCCACGGGAATTCAACTCGATCCACTCAATCCGGACAGGACTCCGGAGAAAGTGAGGTCACGATTGGCGTTCTATAGGGAGGCGATGGAGATCGGATATTGAGTATCAGTTCGCTTGGTTGGAACACCCGAACGGTCAGTTAACTCAGCCGAACCATAACAGCTTGTCATCCCGCAGCTTATGACTTGGCGACAAGTCGGAAAGGGGCCGACGTTGGTCCGTGACGAACTGCAGGTAGAGCAACTTAGCGAAGCTTTACGGATTTTCAACACCTATCGTGTTGCCCCGCCAATCCGGTTAGCTCGTACGGTATCGCCAGTGACTCGCCTCCTGTGCTACCTACTTATACCCTTTCTGAGCATCCCCACGCACCAACGAAACACGAAACGTTTCCACTAAAACAGCCGTCAGCGCCGGCAGTACGAGAAGTGTCATGAATGTGGCAAATATCAATCCACACATCATTGCCGCGGCAAGCGCGCGAAACATCGGCCCAGAATACAATAATGGGATCAATCCGCCCACCGTCGTGAGCGTCGTAAGCACGATCGGCGTGACCCGCATTTGCGCGGCTTTCACCAGACACTCTCGGAAGGCGGCCCTTGTCAGGCCACTGTACCCGCGTTGACCCTCCGCCGGCCGGCCCTCGCCAGACGCGACCTTCTCTTTGTTCACGATCTCGATGAACTCGACCAGCACAATGCCGTCGTTCAAAACGATGCCGAATAGCGACAAGAGGCCAAGCTGGGCCATGAACCCCATGGGCTCGTCGAAAATATACAGTCCCGCAATGGCGCCCGCCGCTGCCAGCGGCAACATCACCAGCAGTAAACAGGTCTTGGCAATGGAGTTGTAATGCAGAACCAATAAGAAAACGATCGCTACGCCCGAAATGAGCCCTGACTTGGCAATCATCGGCAGCGCCTCGTTCGTCTTTTCTATCTCGCCGCCATATCCGAAGTGCATTCCAGCAGGAAGCGTCTTTTCCAGCTCGGCAAGCTGCGGTTTGACCGATTCCACCAGCACCATAGAGGCAAGTTCGCCGCGGTTAGGACGCGCGCTGACCTCGATCATGCGGCCCATGTTGTAGCGCTGAATTCGTGTCGTTTCCCACTTCAGGTCCGACGATATGATCGCCTCCAGTGGGATCTTACCATGGGAACCTTCCACAAACATCTGATCGATCTCACGCAGATTGACCCGCTGATTCTCTGGCAGACGAAAATACACCGGAACCTGGTGTTTGCCTTCGCGAAATGTCGTCAGGTATTCGCCGGATAAGTACGCGTTCAAGGTCCGTGCCACGTCGGTATTGGTCACCCCCGACCGGTTCGCCTTGTTCACGTCAATGTCCACGGCCAACTGCAGTCCCGGTTCGCCCCAAGTGTTGGTGACGTCCCACGCGCGGCCGCTCTCCCGAACCACCTCCTCCACATCGCGTGCAACGGATCGCAACACATCCAGATCCGCGAATCCGGTCCCGTGAACCCTCACGCTGATAGGATGTGGAATTGGTTCACCAAGTCCATAGGTGTGCGGCACCACTCGCGCGCCTGCGATACGTGATGCGGCCGCTATGCGGATCTCCTCGACGTAGTCATCGACGACCTTGTAATCGGAAACTCTGACGATGATCAACGCGTAGTGGGGCGCCGGCCGTTGGCCAATGAAGACACTTTCGAACCGCGGTCCGCTATCGCCTACAAACGTCAACATGTTGCGGAATCGACTCTTGGTGTTGCCGTCTTGGTCGTCGTATTGACTCAGTTCCAGCACGATTTTCTCAACCTGTTGGCACTTTTCATCCGTCCGATGGATCGGGCTCCCCTCGGGCGTGTAGACCTCGATAACAAATTGATCTCGTGCAGCTTGCGGAAAGAAGGCGTTGCTGACTTGGCCGCTGGTGACCATCCAGACCGCACCCAAAAAGCAGGCTACGGCGAAGATCACTGTCAGAAACTTGAACTTAATCCCCGTGCGGCAGCTGAATCCGCAAACGTCGGAAAACGTCACCCTACGCATTGGCCCCGGCAATATCCGCTTGAACCTCCCTAGCACAAAACCGAGCGGGGTGGGCATCGACGAACGACGCAACAACCAGTAGGCCATCACCGTCGTGAACGACATAGCCATGACCCAACTGGTCGCCAGACAAATCGAAACCACCACTGGCAACGAAAAGCTGTACTCTCCGATGGTGCCTTCCAAGGCAATCGCCATGGGCAAGAAGGCAGCGATAGTTGTCCCCGTCGCAATGATCATGGGTAAGGCAATTTGCTTTGAGCCCTCGACCGCCGCTTGATACCGCGAGTAGCCTTCGTGCAACAGCCGATGCGCGTTGTCGCAGACTTCGATCGCGTTATCGACCAGCAAGCCCAGCGCCACGATCATCGAACCAATCGAAATCTGGTGCAATTCGATATCCCAGAAACGCATCAAGCCGATGGTTGTTAGCATGACGACAGGAATCGCCGTGGCCATCACCATCGCCATTCGAAAGCCGAGGAGTAAAAACGCCACCCCCAACACGATCAGGACCGCTTGAATGAGGCTGTTGACGAAATTATGGATCGTCGTCTCTACCAAATTCGGCCGGTCAACGACGACACCGACATCCACGTCGGCCGGAAGAATGGAGCTGCGGGCTTTGGCGAGCAGCGCCTGAATTTCGTGGCCGAGTTGAACTACGTTGTTGCCTGCCTTCATCTCGATCGCGATTGCGACAGCCGAAGCCGCAATCCCGGGCTGCGGACCGTCTGCGGATTCATCAATCGTCGAGAATCGTGTAATCACTTTCGGCGGGTCTTGGTAACCGCGAACCACCTTAATGCCAACATCGTTCAAATAGATCGGCGTTCCGTTGGCGTCGGTGTGGACGACCAGATCGCCAAGCTGGGCTACGGCGTCCAGATTTCCCGACGGTTGGACGTCAACGCGGCTTTCCTCCAAGTCCATAGAGCCGCCGGCGGCAACGATGTTGAGGGCCCGCAGACGGGTTTTCAGGTCTTGGACCGACAGCCCCAATTGGCTCCAGTCGACCCTGTCCGCTTCCAGGAAGATGGCCTCGTCTCGCACGCCGTATAAGCCGGCCTCGGCCACGGCGGGGAGCAGCCGGATTTCATCCCGCAACCGCTCGGCAATGTCTTCCATTTCGCGATGGCTATAGGTGTACGAGTTTTTCGCCGCCTGTGCGGGCACCTGGTACACGGCGAGCATGAGGATTGCAATGTCGCCCAACGTTGAGTCGAATTCCGGTCGAGCGCAGCCCAAATCGGTCGGCACCGTTATCTTGGCAACTTCTGAACGGATCTTGTCCCAGGCGGCGCTAACATCCGTGACGCTATTCTCCAAGGTCACCTCGACAATCGATAGCCCGACCGTTGTCGTCGACTCGACTTTGTCAACTTCTTCGATTGAGATGACCTTTTCCTCGACTGGATAGGTCACCAACTCTTCGACTTTTTTTATGTCGGTGCCTGGCCATCGGGTGACGACTGCGGCGGTGCGAAACTCAAAGCTGGGATCGTAGTCCAGTGGCACGGTCATAAACACCGCGAATCCCCAGAGGGCCAGCATGGCGGTCGTCACGAAGACGACCGTCCGATGGTTCATAGAGAGCTGGGGAAGATTCACTGCGTAGCCTCAATGATCTGAATGGGTTGCCTCAATAATTCGAATGGCCTCACCATCTTGGAGGTAATGTGCACCACTGGTGATCACACGGACGCCCGGCTCGATTCCTGGTCCTTCGATGCGATGCAGGTCGCCAAGGCTGGCGACAATGTTGATCGGTATCATCCTGGCCGTCGGCTGGCTTTCGTCTCGGTCCACGAGAAAGACGAAGTATTTGTCTCCTTGGACTCGGATGTGTGTTTTTCGCACGTAGATACCAGGACGCGGTGCCTCAACGCTCAACTGGACATCCACAATGTCACCCGGTCGAAGCAGCCAGCGGCGGACCTTCTTGCTGACCTTTCCGCCCGTGTATTTGTTGGGCACTCCGGCAGCCAGCACGACGTGCCGGCGGTCTTGTCCCTCGTCTGATTGTCCCTCGTCTGACACCTCCAGATCTGCGTATAGCGGGTCCGCCGGACTAAGCTGCCGAAAATGACGTAGCCCAAAGAAATTCTTGTAGACGTCGCCCAATTTCAGATTGATGCGTTGCAGGTCCCGTGTCCCGTCTTCGGATCGGCCAAGGCTGTTTACGACGCGCCAGGCAAAACGGCCAGCCTCGTCGGAATAGATGCAGTCTTCGTCAATGAACCACATCGGCTCGTCGTCCACTTCGAATCGCTGCGGGCGCATGAAGCCGTCAATCGGTACCGCGGCGACGTCGGCCTGAGCGCCTGACGCTATCCGTCGGTTGCGGCAAAGCAAGGTCACCGTGAAGGTTCGTGTGGTGGAACTGGCGACGGCCGATTTTTGATAAACGACTGCGGGAATCGGCTCCACAGCAGCCGTGGTATGAACCAGCACCTCGTCGTTGGTATTCATTTGCCGGTCTCTCGCCGCAGATACCACGACTTCCACCTTGACCGGATCCATGACCACCAGGGTGGCTACCGGCGTGCCGGCCGTCACGATTGTGCCCGGAGTGACGTGGACCTGACTTACTCGAGCGTCAAATGGTGCATAGAGTGACGTGTCTGTCAGATCCAGATCGGCCTGATTCAGTAACTCCTGCGCTTGTTGCTGTTTTGCTATATGGAGTTCGAGTTCAACTTGTGCGACATTCTTCCTGGCCAAGAGTGACTCGTATTTTACCACCGCCGTATCATAGGCCGCTTGGGCATCGTCCACTTCCGATTGGGCAACGGAACCTGTCTCGACCGCTTGGCGGAGTCGCTTGAGTAGACTTTCCGTCCGGCCTCGCTCGAACTTCGCCGCGTCAATCTCTCGTGGAATGATTTTAGTCACCTGAATGGAAGTGGCTCTGACCCTTGCCTTCGCGGCCTCCAGGTTGGCTGCGGCCGACGCCTTGGCCACTAAATAACGTGACTCCTCGAGCTGGGCAGTTTTGTCACCGCGGTCCACTGGTTCGTAGTTGGCATCGCTCCTGGGTCCGGCAACGTCTTGGTCCGCTTCGATCACCCAGGCAACTCTGCCCGCAACCTGAAAGGCAACCTCTTCATCCTTCCAAGGCGCCACGGAACCGGGCAGCCTCAGCTTTGCTGCCGGATCGGTCTCAGCAATTTCCATGACGGTTACCGCGCGTGCCGGAAGGACTGGCTCCGGTTTTTCGCGTTCGCAACCGATGAGGACGCCGGCAACTCCGGCGACCCCGAGCAGGTGCAAGCTCTTCATTCGTTTGGGTTCACCGTGTGAAAGGTCAGTGGTTGGGCCGCGCCGTATGGAATTACCTAAGCCAACAAGTGTGCCCATTCCATCAAACACGCCCCGGAGGAAATTCGGGGGGTTGGGCAACCTTGAAGATTCTCGAAACTGCCTAGATACACTCGATTATAAGCAGCCTGACATTGGGGAGTTTGCATAATCCTTAAACCCTGCAAAGGTTGCTCATTTTTTCACGTTTTTCTTATTTAAACCGACATACAGGCCGAAAACACTGAGACGGCTACGCAGAATCCACATTTTACGATCAGGGGGATCGGACGAATGGAATGGGATTGCCAGCAGCAGGTGTCGGAACCCGACCTGCTACCACATTGCTCCTTTTGATCGCCATGCTCGCCAACGTGGGCTGCCACGTTGGTCCTGACTACTGCGCGGTCACTCCGCCGTTGCCCGATGCCTGGCACCAGGAGTTGATCGACGGCGAACTGGTTGGACAAGCCGAACTTCACCATTGGTGGTCGAGCTTTAACGACCCAATTCTTGACCAATTAATCAACGTGGCACGCAACAACAACCGTGACCTTCGTGTAGCGCTCTCGCGTATCGATCAGGCGGTGGCCCAAGCGCGAATGGCAACGAGTCCTCGGCTGCCGATTGTGGACCAAGTCGGAAGTTATGAAAAGTTCAAGCTGAGCGAAAATGCGCCCCTGTTTTTCCCCGGTCTGTCACCGGATGGGCCAACGGATGACTGGAAGCTGGGATTTGACGTCAGTTGGGAGCCCGACTTTTTTGGTCGGGTCTCACGAACTATCGAGGCCGCTAACGGAGAGGTTGACGCTTCTGTCGAGGAGTATCGGGACGTTCTTGTTTGTCTATATGCCCAAATTGCCAGAGACTACATTTCGCTGCGTGCGTCACAGGCGCAAAAGGAATACACACTTAAGAATGTGGCCTTGCAGCAGAAGAGCAGGGGGCAAGCTCAAAACCGTCTGGATGCAGGACTCGTTCCAGAGCTTGACGTACACCAGGCGGATTTGAACCTCGCCCGCACGGCAGCCGAAGTGCCACGACTAGAGGAAGCGATCCAGCGGCGAATCAATGCGATCACATTGCTGGTGGGAGAATTTTCTGGAAGTTTGCATATCGCCTTGGAACCAACCAGGCCGATCCCCAATCCGACTCCGCCCTCGGTTGGGCTGCCGGCAAACGTCATTCGACAGCGGCCGGACATCCGTCAAGCGGAGCGGCTCGTGGCCGTCCAGACGGCGAAGATCGGGATCGCGACCAGCGAACTCTATCCTCGGTTTTCCATCGGTGGCAACATCGGCCTGGAGGCGACAAATCTCTCGAAACTGTTGGTCAACGACAGTTTATCCTATGGACTTGGGCCGTCCTTCCGCTGGTCGATTTTCAACACTGCGCGAGTGCGAAACAACATCAAGAAGGAGCAGGCGGCAACCGAGGAGGCCTTCGCTCATTACGAACAAACGATTCTCAAAGCGCTTCGCGAAGTGGAGGATGCGCTAGCCGCCTACCGCCAAGAGCAGCTGCGTCGAGACCAACTGAACAAGGCTGTCGATGCCGCGACTAAAGCAGTTGAAAACGTCAGCGGACTCTATCGGGCGGGAAAAACCAATTTCCAGAATGTCCTGGTCACTGAACAGTCTCTTGCCCAAGCTCAGAACCAAATTGCCGAAAGCGAAGGCCAGGTGGCCATGAACCTCGTGCTTTTGTATAAGGCACTTGGTGGTGGGTGGCGGATCGATGACGATTGTCTACCAGATGCCTACCGCGGCAACGCCGTAGCGAATGCCGTAGCGAGCGCCGAAGAAGCAAGCCCAGCAGAATCGCCGGTAGAAATGGTTGACGCCGGATCGGCACCGAATGGCGACGTGTCGGAATCAGTCGATCCGGGCTCGGTGCACTCCGCGGGTCTCCCCCAGTCGCCCACCGAAGGCACGCCTATCGAAATCAAGCTGCCGAATAACATGACCATTAAGATCATCTCCGGGTCGACGTCGGCTCCGGTTGTGCAGACAATTCAGCACTAGTGCTTTGTTCCAGCTTAATCTTAGGTTACATAACAATTGTGGTGCGGCCGTCTCGGCTGCTTTTGGCAGGCGAGACGCCTGCACCACAAACATTGCAACCCTGATTCTTAGCTGTGACAATGCACTAGGGCGCTGCTCACCAGTAGAGCGACTAAGACCAAATCATGAGCAAGGTCGTTTCGGTCGAAGATACAGATATTCTCATCAGGGACACGGAGACCGCCATCGACCGAGGTCGATACTTAATGAATTGGTGGTCAGCTGGCGCCGCCGATCTAAAGACTTTCGACATCCCGATTCGCGACGAACACCTTGTAGAAATCAAGGCGTTTTTCGACACGGTCGAGAGCGATTCTGAGGCAATATCAGTCATGGGATGCCTTCAAACCGCCCGATTTTCCATGAAAGAAAATCCGGAGGCAAATGAGGTACCTCTGGAAGCGTTTATCAAATCAGCCTTTGCCACAAATGCTCGCTGGTCTCACCCCAATGGCAGGCCTGCCGGATTCGGTTACGAGGCGTTGCTCCATAAATTAAAGAAGACCGCTCAGGTCAAACGGTTTGTAAACGGAACCGATGCCAGCGCGTTAGACTTGAGTGCGGTAGGTTCGACGTACGATTGGATGATGATGCGAGTCGACATCTACGACTTTTTACGTGCTACCCCGATGAAATGGTTTGCTGGACCGCTGGCCAAGCTTCTCAAAGAGGCCGCCTACGTTGTCACCCACGAAATCTTCGCCGCACCGGTCGGCGCCCCGCCGCCAGGCACCGTCGCCGAGTGCCTGTTTGGGTATGCGTTTCTTCCCTGCGCCTGTACGTCCGCACCTTTCGGCTTCGGGCCTGGACATTTCCATGCCGCGATCAAACAATTTCGCTTTTCACTATTGGAAACTGGTGATCTAGAAATCAGGCTGTCCTTCATCGTCGCTCCGCGCAGCCAAAAAGTGCTCGATCTTTGGGGAATTGACCCGGTCTATAAAATAGTGAGTGTGTGCAACGGGTTGACCTTGGGACGGTTGGGGATCAAACAAGTCGCGCATGATTGGTTTGACAGGAACTTCTTGACGGTTCACGGGATGGTCCACCATAACCTCCTAATCGGAATGGAGGACTTTTGGACGGGTCATCGGTGGGGAGCAGGATAACTCTGGCGGACCATCAACATTCCGCTTTGAGTCGATTGTACGCCGCGAGGATCTTCGGCAATTGTTCCTGGGCAGCCTGTTCACCAGCTTGGGCCAGCCGGTCGATGTGGCGGAACCCTAGCATCGGAATGGTTCCGGCAGCGGGTTTGATGATTGCGTCCGCCAGCCGCTCGCACCGCGACGCCGTGATCTCGTGGCCGCACGCCTGCAGTGCACGATACAAGATGGGAAACAGATTGCGCGGATACTTGCGACTCAGCGCTTGCCCTTTCGCATACTGCATAACGTTGATGGCAATCGAAAACCGGCATCCCATCTCCCGTACCTGCTTTATCGGCACCGCATCCATTAAGCTCGCATCGATAAGCAGTGCATCGCGGTGGACCAAGGGTGGAAATAGGCCAGGAAGACAGATTGACGCGCGCACAGCGGCGGACAGCGGGCCATCTGCGATATTGACCTCCTCACCCTTTTCAACATCCAGTGCGTTGGCCCAAAACGGTATCTCCATCTGATTGACGTGAACGTCGCCGTAGGCCCGCTCAAATTGTTTTCTCACGGTTGATTCCCGAATCATATGCAACTTCCAAATCCGCCATTCGAAAAGTCGCAACCGGTTGCTGGTCATTTTGACAACGTGCTCACGAATCTGGTCCATTGAATGCCCACAACACCTCATGCTGCCGATCAAAGCACCTGACGAAGTGCCCGTGACCATGTCGATTGGCAGGCCCCCCTTCTCGAGTGCGCTAAATACGCCGATGTGGGCAAGCCCCCAGGCCACGCCGCCGCCACAGGCCAATCCGATTTGGACATTCAACACATGGCGTGCAATCGAGTCCACGGTGTGCCGAAAACGGGACGTGACTGGCTCCCCACGCTCGTAGTTGATTTCCGACTCGGCGGCGTCGAACAAGAGCTGTTGGCTACCGTTGAGTATCGGGAGCACCGGCCTCTCACCGCTTCCCACGACGAATCGCCTCACCTTGTCGTCATCCTCCGGAAAAGGATCGCCTGGCCCCAACAGGTCACCCTGTTCGGTTGTCAGGCCCTCAATCCGCGCCATGACCGATGCGGCGACGGGTCCGACCGGACGCAGCACAATTGCCTTGAAACGCTCCTGCCATCGCGGAAGCTGTTGGACTAGCTTCTCGCGCAGCTGGTCGTCGGCCGTCCAGTCCGTGACAAAAGCTTGCTGGCCCAACTCTTGAGGCTTGCCGCTGTCTGCTTTGCTGTCGGCGACTCTTACAAGCAACGCCTGTTCGCCGATCTGAGTGGCCAGGGATTTCGTGAGACCCTCGCTAAAGCTGGCCGGAGCCTGCCAATGAGGATGTTCGCGCAGTAACACAATACCGAATGCCATGTCTGTTCTCTTATTACCTGTTGGCTAATCCACCCGCGCTGCGCGCTGACTTTTCGGGTTGATTCTACCAAGGTTGTCGCTGAATCGATAGAATGTTCGACAAGGGTTGTGTCTGTCCAAATTGATTCACCCACGAGCAAGCAGGTGCGGGTCTCAGACACAAAATCAAACAGTTGCGGTAATGCATAACAGCCCTCAACAATAAAATATTGGAACTGGAAACAAACATGATCTTGGAATTCGAACTGCTGCAGCCGCCGTATGGCGGCACGAGTGAAGGTCCCGTGTGGGACGGTTCGGGAATTCTTTATACCCAAATCCAAGCCT
>Ga0310121_10003004_pt1 | contig 15652 bp, 9 predicted proteins | sample CB27_Tmax_986_MG_FD_203504 | JGI IMG/M metagenome (GOLD analysis project Ga0310121, IMG submission 203504) | Marine microbial communities from Western Arctic Ocean, Canada - CB27_Tmax_986 | ecosystem: Environmental > Aquatic > Marine > Oceanic | place: Canada: Western Arctic Ocean | collected...
GACTTGGGTAAGCGAGCTGAAGGAGGGATAACGAGGCGATTATTAGGGAGGGTAAGAGGAACTTTCTTCGAATCCCGATCCTTGGTGGAAAAAACACAATGGAACCTCCGCGGGTCCGCCCATGGCGCACAGTCGAGGATACCCAACACCAGACGGTAATCGACTAATATAGAAGTTATATTGTTGTGGAGAGCCTGTCAACCTTGGAATGGAGAACCAATCTCTTCCCTCTTGAGGCAGCGGGTAATCGGTGAGACCATCCTCTTAATGACAACCGAGTCCGAAAGCCGTTCCTCGATTGATTTTCAATCGGTCACCCAGCGCGCCCACGAGGTGATCGACTGTCTGGATGGGGTAATACTAGGAAAGCGCGATGTGATCCGGCAGGTCTTGGTTGCCTTGCTTTCTCGCGGGCACCTGCTCATCGAGGATGTGCCGGGAGTCGGGAAGACGACCTTGGCGCGCAGTCTGGCGGAGATTGTGGAAGGCGTCTTCCAGCGTATCTCGTTTACCAGCGACCTGATGCCGAGCGACATACTCGGTGTCTCAATATACAAGAGAGAGTCGGGAACCTTCGAGTTTCAGAAGGGCCCCATCTTCACCAACATCCTTCTCGCCGACGAACTCAACCGCACAACACCCAAGACTCAAAGCGCGTTTCTCGAGGCGATGGAATCGGGACAGGTTACGATTGAGAAAACGACCTACGATTTGCCGAACCCGTTTCTGGTGATGGCCACCCAGAACCCGCTGGAATTTTCGGGCACCTTTCCCCTGCCTGTCTCGCAACTGGACCGGTTCCTGATGAGGGTCGCCATTGGTTATCCCGACCAGAAATTTGAAGAAAAAATCTTGGATCAATACCGCACTCGCAAGGCATCGACCAATGGGATGCCGGGTATCCGGCTGGAGGAGGTCCTTGCCTGGCAGGAGAAGGTTCCCTTGGTTGCTGTGGAGGAGAGTTTGGTAGGCTATATGGCGAAGCTGGCCGCTGCGACGCGTCAGAATTCAAACATTGACCTGGGAGTCAGTCCCCGCGCGACTTTGGCTTTGCAGAGAGCTGCGCAGTCGAGTGCGGTTCTGGAGGGACGTGATTATGTGATCCCGGATGATATTCAGGCGTTGATTGTTCCTGTCTGGGCCCACCGCATTATTCTGAAGAACCAAGTGGGGATTGGGACGGCAGCGCATGGACAGGCGGCTGAAGCGATTGAAGAAATTGTGCGAGAAACACCTGTTCCTACATAGGATTTATCGGCCCAGTGTAAGAAAAAGGAATATTCTCGCTTGAGCCGACATCCGAGATAGGCTATGTTAGGCCTGCGGGATGATTTTTTGCACTTGCCTTATGGATGAGTTTGTTCGATAATTGTAAATCATACGGATTATAAGGATCGTACCGAATGCGAATTGCCTTTGTCTTAGATAATATCATCCTCGGCCAGGAACCGCTGGGAGTAACTACCATTGGCGCCATGCTGAAAAAGCATGGCTACGAGGTGGGTTACTTTGACATCCCGAGGAATCGGGCTGAATGGAGTACGGACAAGGTAGTTGAGTTCCAGCCGGATGTGGTTGGTTTCTCCATCTCCACCGGTTTGCATAACCGGTATATGGATTTTAACCGGATGCTGCGCGAGCGCCTTCCAAATCTATTCACCATCACCGGTGGTCCTCACCCCTCTTTTTTCCCTGACTTTCTGAAGACGGATGGAGTGGACGCGATTTGTGTCGGTGAGGGTGAATGGGCCATGTTGGGATTGGTCCAGGCGCTTGAGGCCGGAGAAGATTATTACGACATTCCTGGTCTGCATGTGAAGCTCCGGGACGGTTCGGTCCGTGAGAATCCTCCGCGGGCCTACGAGCAGGAGCTGGACTCTCTTCCCTTCCCGGACCATAGTTTTATTAGCCAGTTCCCTCACCTGCGTGACAGCCCAATCGCCTACATCATGGCTGGGCGCGGATGCCCCTACAATTGCACGTTTTGTTTCAACCATGTTGCCATCGACCTTCAGGAGGGCCGGTACACACGGTATCGTTCCCCCGAAAATGTTGTAGCGGAATGCCTGGAACTGCGTGACAAATACGGGAAGCGTTACATGGCATTCCAGGATGACACCTTTTCCCTGAACTTCCGTTACCTCCAAAAGTTTCTGCCTCTGTACAAGGAAAAAGTCGGGCTACCGTATCTGGCTCATCTTCGCGCCGACAACTTGACAGAGAAGATGGCGAAACTGCTTGCCGACACCGGGTGCAAGCGCGCGGTCATCGGACTCGAGAACGGAAACTTCGATATTCGAGTGAAGATCCTCGATAAGAAGGTAACGAATGACCAGTTCTTGAAATGCGCGAAATTGCTCCACTCTCACGGCATCGAGCTGCTGACTCAGAACATGTTCGGTGTTCCGGGCGAGACGATTGAATCGGCCTTATCGACGATTGAGCTGAACATCGATTGTGAAGCAGATCTGATGGTGATCCATTTCTTCCAGCCTTACCCGGGGACGGACCTGGCCACGATGTCGCAGGACATGGGGCTGTGGGATGGAACTGTGGATGACATCCCGGAATCGAATCATTGGTATGTCATCCTGAACCTGAAGGATAAGGAATACGTTGACCTGATAGGAAAGCTGTCGTATTTCCTATTGGACTATCCAAAGGCCTTCCGAATCTTGAAACCGCTGCTGCTGAATCGTGCCACACGGGCTATGGCCCTCCCGCTCATGCGGTTTTACCTGTGGTGGGATAAGAAGACCCTCTATTCAAAACGTCGGGGACCGGGTTGCCGCTTCCATCCACCGAAAGCGGTCATGGCAGCTCCCGAGGCGACATCAACAGGGGCAGCGAGGGCGTTTGAAGAAAAAGTCTATTGTCCCTCCGCCTGATCTGGTATAAACAGATCGGGCCATGATTGAACTACCCCTCCCAGTCAAACAGGAAACTGCCAGACCAAAGCATACCCGTCTGCCCCCGTGGCTGAAGAAACAACTCCCCACTTCCCCTGAGTTTTTCCGCACAAGAGAGCTTCTTCGCGAGCTTAATCTCCAGACTGTTTGCGAAGAGGCCAAGTGCCCCAACCAGGGCGAGTGCTGGTCGAAGAACCTGGCCACGGTCATGATTATGGGCCCTTACTGCACACGGACGTGTTCCTTCTGCGCAGTTCCGAAGGGCGAGCCAGTCCCTCTTGATCAAGACGAACCGCGGCGGTTAGCCGAGGCAATCGAACGGCTCGGGTTGCGGCATCTCGTGCTGACCAGTGTGAACCGGGATGATCTCCCCGATGGCGGCGCTGGGCATTTCGTAGCGTGTATCGGGGCACTGCGAGACCGGCTGCCGGAAGTGAAGGTCGAAATCCTGACACCTGATTTTCAGTTTTCACTTGAGCAGAGCCTGGACTGTTTCCAGGAGGACCTACCGGATATTTGGGCGCACAACATCGAAACGGTGGACCGGCTCTCGCGCAAGGCGAGAATCCGTGGGAGCCACGAGGCCACGCTCCGATGCCTCGAAGGTATCAAGAAACGTTACCCGGCCGTTCCCACCAAATCCGGTATCATGCTGGGGATGGGGGAACGGGACGACGAGGTTTTGGAAACATTGAAAAGGCTGCGGGATGTTGGGGTAACTCAAATCACAATGGGGCAATACCTGCGGCCTTCGCCTGATCACATGGTGGTAAAAGAGTATATTCCCCCGGAGAAATTTAGTTCGTGGAACGATCGACTCTATGCGATGGGTTTCGAAGTGACCGAGTGCCACCCGTTTGCACGGAGTAGTTATCAGTCGTAGGAGGGTGGACATTCCCGTCCGCCGTGTCCGTTTGGCGGGTCGGAAAACCCGCGCTCCTATGTGGTTGGTGCGTTAACAATGCGAAGGAAGATGTTGGAGAAAGCGGGGGATTGTCGCGCGCATTATTGACGCACCCTACAGCGCTGGCCGATTTTGGCTCCGGTTTGTGATACGAACTCGGCCGCGTTTGCCTTGCGTTCTTCAAGGGAAACTTCATCCGGAGCAATCGGCATCACCTCAGAGAAACCCTCTGCCTTCAATTTATCCATCACCATTGTGTCGAAACCCCCGCAGATGCCATAACATTTGAGATTGTGGTCACGCGCTAGGTTCGCGACGCGGATGGGGAGTTTCCCGTCGAGGGTTGAACGGTCAAATTTTCCTTCGCCGGTAATCACCAAGTCCGCTTCTTTGACCTTTTCTTGCAGTCCTGTCATTTCAAATAGTGTGTCAGCACCGGGAAGCAATCTCGCGTTCAGGTAAACCATGGCGCCGCCGCCCAAACCGCCTGCTGCCCCCGCGCCTGAGAAGTTCCTAACATCCTTCCCCAAGTCGCGTTCCCAATGATCGGCCAAGTGGGCAAGGCCACGATCGAGCTGGTCAACCTGCTGGGGAGTCGCGCCCTTTTGGGGTCCGAAAACAGCCGCCGCCCCATCGGGGCCGCACAGGGGATTGGTAACATCGCAGATGACATCCACCTCGGCGGCGACTCGGGTATTTTCATCCGGTTTCATTATTCGAGTGATCCGGTTCAGGTTCCCTCCACCAGGAGCGACCTCGCTTCCGCCTTCATTCAGATGGGAAAAGCCAAGCGCCTGCGCCATGCCCACACCGCCATCGACGGTCGCGCTTCCGCCAATTCCGAGGTAGATTTTTTCCGCGCCCCTTTCGACCACGCTGCGTATCAATGTCCCCAATCCGAAGGTTGTTGCTTGCATGGGATCGCGTTCAATCTCGGAGAGGAGAGCGAGGCCGCTGGCTTTGGCCATTTCGATCATTGCGATGCGGCCATCGGCACTCGATCCAACCTCCGCGATTAGGGGGCGTCCCAGTGGATCGGTTGTTGGAATTGGCTCGATTGTCCCACCCCATCCCGCGACGACAACTTCCAATGTCCCATCACCGCCATCAGCGAGTGGAACTTTTGTAATGTCCGCTTCCGGATACTCCTGAAATATGGATTCGGCCAGGAGATCGGCGACCTCGATGGCAGACAGGGTTTCCTTAAAAGCGTTTGGAGCAATGAGGATTTTCATATTAATGCAGGGCGGATACTTTCACGGGCTTCACCATGCTATCAGGACCGGTCCCGTGGCGTAAACGTCCATGTTCTCCACGACCTGCTTGCCAATAATAAAGACGGTCACGCTTCGTCCGTTCGGTTTTTCGAATTCGCTTTCACAGAACAGCAGTCGCGCGTAGTAAGTTCCCGGCCCGACGGTGAGGTTGGCAGTGATCGCCGGCCAGTGGACGCCGTACTTGTAGAGCTGCGCATCTTTGATCGGATGGCCCGGATTTTTGTTTAGTATGTCGCGTCAGTATCGGACAACTTATTCCAGACGCTCCCAATTTTCAACAGAAAGGGGCGGGACGGGTGTGTGCGTCGGGGTCGGAGTGGGGCCAACTGGACCGGAACAAGGGATGCTACTGTTGTTGTTAAGGACACTGATGTCATCCCAGAACATACAGCCGGAATAAGTACCGAAGCCGACAAAAGCTGAGATATGGCTAACCGCCGGCGCGTTAGGCGGAACGCCGAGGGTATTGTATTCAACTTGATAATCGGTAATCCCAATACCTTCAGCTTTCCATTCACACGATGCGCCATTCGCGTTGCCCAGCTCGACGCGAATTTGCATGCACTGTTCTCTGGATGTGGATTGTAAAAAAGCATCGTGATATGCCTGCGACAATTTTGGGGACGTTGTCCATGGGTCGCCCGACTGGGCAAATTCCTGTCCCAGTACGGGCGGGCCTTCAGCGTAACTAGCCCAATAACGAATCATGCCTTCCGGCGAAAACAACAAACTCCCTCTATCGTAGTGCCAGGGCCCACCAATATGGTAATGTGCTCCCATGGTGGAATTAGCCCACCCGGGCCTGGTTTCATCACCCCAGATTTTGAACTCACAAAAGACATTATCGCCGCGTGGATATTGGAAGAAGCTGAAAAAAGTCGTCTTGTGGTCACTTCCAGTAAGGGTTAGATCCGGACCTTTGGCATGCATGGCGTAATCAGCGGGAAAGCCCACCGGATCGAACTCTTCGAGGCCGATGGATTGCCCCATGTTGAACGTGTCCTCGACTTGCAGCGTAGCGGTCCAAGCACCCGGATCAATCACCCCCGTATTCCAGTCCTCACACAGGAGCGGACCGGGCCCGTTAGGATCAGGGGGTGTTGGCACCGGTGGATTAACATCGTTGATGACAACTCGGATGTCATCAATTAAAACTCCGGAGCCCGCGCTGCTGAAACCGAGAAATAGACCTGTCAACTGAGTGCCGCCGAAGATGCCGCGGGAATCCACCTCCAGGGTCCAGGATGCTCCTCCATCGACCGACCACTGGAAGCGCGCGCCAAGTGCGTCGTCCAAATACACGCGGTGCAGAATCGCCTCATCTTTCGATGTGGCAACCTGCCACTCTGTGTTGTAGCCAAGAGTCAGGGCCGGGCCGGAGTCCCATTCGTTCTGAGAGAAGCGGAGCGGCTGATGGATCCAGAGTGAGACGGCGGCTTCCTGATTCCAGACGGAATGTTGGGGAGGATTGTCAAATTGAAGCCAAGGTCCGCCAATCATGGCCACCAACGGGAAATTGCCTTGATAGCCATCCAGGGATAAATCGCCCCATGCGATGAATTCACAATAGATATTATCTCCTCGATCGAAGGTGTCCACCGAGTAAAAGGCGTTCATGTGGCGGTCCCCAGGCTCGGGAGAGACAGTGCTAGTATAAAAAGCCCAGTCACTCCCGTCTCCATTCATGTCATACAACTGCGCATCGCCCCCAGGATGGGAATAAATCTTCCACTTTCCGGAATCCACTACTCCCGTATCCCAATCTTCGAAAAAAACTTCCGTCTGGGCCCATGAGGTGTCACCAAGAAAGCATGTAAGAAGAGCAAAAGTAAAAAACGACTTTATGTTCACGCGTAACACATCCTTAATTCGAGATTTCTCAGATGAAAGCTTGCTACGCCATGTTCTTGAGTCTGGTCGGTCATTTTCATCGACCTCTGGACGACTGTCAAGCAATTAATGGTTCGCATTGAGTACGGGTGTTACGTTGTTTGCCGGGCCGGCCCCGGGGCCGATCTCAATGGCCTGAACCATCGCTTCGGTTTGCAGGTCTCCGATCTTACCGCCGACGAAGCGAATTTCGATGATGCCGTTTTTCGGTTGGATGTCGTTGAATACGAGGTCGAAGGCGCGGCGCGAGTTGTGCGGCGTGTTCGGCCCGCCTGTCGCGTAAACGTCCATGTTCTCCACGACCGGCTTGTCATTAATATAGACGGTCACGCTGCGCCGGTTCGATTCTGCGAATTCTGATTCACAGAACAGCAGGCGCGCGTAGTAGGTTCCCTGTCCGACGGTGAAGTTGGCGGTGATCTCGGGCCAGTGGACGCCGTATTTGTAGAGCGGCGCATCCTTGATGGGATGGCCCGGGTTCTGCGGCATTTGTTCGCTGGGCTCGATAAAGATCGCCCGCACCATCGTCCACCAGGTTGTGGCCACAGTGTCCGTGTCGCCGCCGGTGCGGGTCACGAACTCTGTTGCCGGACGCCAGGCGTTGCCGTCCAGATCGATGTGATCTTCTCGCTCGGGATAACCGAAGATGACTCGCTGATGGCCGGTCGGCCCGCCGCCTGCGCCGAAACCCGTCGAGCCGGTGGCTGCGGAGTATTGCACGGCATCGACCGCAATCCGCTGGCCTGTAGAATATGGATTGTTATCATCGCGGGCAACGATCTTGATCGTATGCTCCTTGTTCTCCAAACCGTTCTTGTAGACAAGCACCTGTTGGTGCATTTCCATGGGACTCCAAAAATCGATCCCGCAGAGTTGTTTGACATCGTCCAGGTAGAGGTCGGCCTTTCCACCGTCCGGACCGACCGAGCTGATCAGACGCACCTGGTTGCCGGTGAAGGTGTACGTCATCGAGGCGCTGGTTTCAGAGGTGGAGCGCAGCGCTTTATTAAAAGCAGCGGCTTGAGACGTGGATTGCCAAATGCCGCAATAAATCAGATTTGTGTCATCCACTTGTTCCTGCGGATCGTCGCCCCGAACGACAATCTCTGTCTGGCCATCATGGCGAATGGTGGCAATCGAATCGCCGTTAGGTAGCGTCTTGACGGCATAGCCAATTGCGTTCAGGTCGTTGCGTCTAGGCAACGCCTGGCCGCCAGCCGTCACATCGCTCGGCTCAAAGGCTAGGCGCAGGACGTCTACCGTATCGTGCGGCGCATCAAACGTCGAATACTCAATCTCGCCATCGCCATAAACGACATGATTCACGGTGGAAGTGCTTCGCATGATATGGTTCTCGCGGCTGGGGCCGAACAACTCGGGCTGCCAAGCCATTGCGTTCAGGGTCCAGGCAAGGGTTCCGGGATGACCGAGATAGAACCAGAGGTGCTCCACGGTCGTGAGTCCTCCGTAGAGGTCGTCTTCGATATAGCCGGTTTCGTGAACCTCGTAGGTCGTCAGTATCTGCATTCGGCGGGTTAGCTCCCTGGCCCACTCGTCGGCCGATTCCGCAGCATATCGAGCAAATCCTGAAGCGAATTGGCGCGAGGTGTAATTGAGGCTGCGGCCCATCTTGCCGGAATATTCCACGACGGCCCAGGCGCCGTGGTAGGCTTCACATGCCGAGGCGGGGGAGGCGGTGGTATGATTCAGGAAAAGGCCGAGGATGTTGCGCAGGTCGGTTCGCCAATTCGGAAAATAATCTTTGTTCTCCAATAGGTAGAGGGTGACCCACTCGGTGATATCGAAGGCCTGAACGACTGTCTCATTATCCCAAAGACTGCGGCCCCAGGTGTCATTGAGCAGCCAGCGCGGAAGTAGAGTGTCGCGTAGGTAAACGCGTCCCGCGTCGCGCGCCTGGACAATTGCATCGTCCTCACCCGTGTAACCCAGTCGAATCAGTTCATCCAGCATGAACAGGACGCAGGCCACACCGCCGGTCATGATGTTGGCGCTGTTAATGTCTCCGGCCATGTTCAGACCGATTTCAATTCCAGTGGGATCGGTGTACCGGTTCCAGGGTCGGGCACCCGGCTCGAGGTCGCAGTTTTGGGCGAACAGGTCTCCCCAATGCTTGACCGCTTCAAATATTTTTTCGTCACCCGTGATCTGGTAAACCCACAATAAAGAAAGTGCCTCTTTGGCGCAGATTTCGAGCTGAATCCAATATCCCAACCCCCGGTAATCCGCTGTCATCAGCTTACCATCCTGCAGGCCGTAGGGATTGCTACATATAAAATTGGGCCAGATATAGTCGGCGTCGGTCTGGAAATGGGCAATCAGGATATTGGCTATAGCCTGCATCTGGGCAATTGCCGCCGGGTCGCCGCTGTAACGATAATATTGAACCAGACCGCGCAAGGCGCCCGCCATCGCGTCTCCCTGGGCCATGTTCGTGATGGAATCGACCGGCTCAACAATGATCGTGCCGTCCGGTTTGATTTCGCAGGTGTTGTAATACGCGTACTCCGGCGCGTGCTCGAGCCCCTCACGGGGAATCCACGGATAGCGCTTGAGCGTTTCGGCGGCAACGCGAACGTGCATGTCGCAGGCGCCGTTCTGACCTTTATTCCACGGCGCTATAACACCGTACTCGTCCACCACCGTGTCATGACCGTAATAATGGTCCCTAGTTTCTGCCGCCCTAATTGGAGAGACCGCAAGGAAAGCGAGATGAAGCGCGATAAGACTGACCCATCGAAGCTTCCGTTTCGTGAGGATCCTTGTGTGGGTGTTAAGTTGAGTTGGTCGCTGGTCCATCCGCTTGATTCCTCCTAGATGCGATCAATTTTAAGCTGAACGATGGCCGACGGTTTTTGGTGTTAACCTCATGCGTTAATCATCATCAGGGTTTAGAGATCATCTGTTCGAGAGCAATCTCCGGGAAGGTAACCATGCACCGGTAGCCCAGATCACGAGCGGCCTGGGGTTGCGGCAATCCCTGGGCGGAGCAATCCCATACGAATTTCCCTTGAACGAGGAGGGCTTCCTTACCGGATGATTCGTCACGAATCACCGCCTGGATGTGGCCGCGAAAATCGCTGCAGCCACTGGATGTGTTTGAGAGGGTGATATGGCTGATGGTCACCGGTTCGCCAGTTGACCATTCGGCGCTGGAATCCGCGATGCGCTCGAGGAGGAACGTTAATGTTCGCAGGACTTTGCTGACCGGACCAGATGCCTGGATCCTTGAGAACCCTTCCCTCTTAAGAAACTGGCTGGTATCAGTCCAGTTGGAAAGGGTATCCGCCCCGGCCAGTAGGCTGTCCAGTTCCTTACCCAAGGCAGGGTCGAGAAGCCGATTTTCGAGGAGTTGCTCGATGTTTTTTTGAAGTGTCTGGGCTGTGATCGGTTCAACCATTTTTTATTCCCTGGAACCATTCTGGCGAAAATCCGGTGATTTTCAAGGCTTTTGGCTCGATTAAAAGCCTTCGGCTGGATTCTTGGCATTTTTCATAAACACTTGACAGACACTGTAAACATGAGTTATCATTCATCTAGCGTACTGTTCCCTCTCATGGGAACAAGGCTCTATACAAGCGTATTCTAGAACAAAGGGGGTAGTATCTATGGCTACCATGACTGAAGACGGGCAGTTTGAGGTAAAGGATGTTAAGGAATTGGAAGGTACCGCGACCATTGGGCTTACGGGTGATTTGGACTATTCCATCTACACCGCCTTTAAGAGAGCGATCAAAGATCTGGTCGCGCAGGGAATCAACAACATCACATACGATCTTACCGCTCTGTCTTATATCCAGAGCCTTGGGCTGGGAATCATCATGTGGTCCTATGTTGAACTCGAAACCAGGGGCGGGGCTGTTTCGATCAATGGTGCGAACGACAAGATCAAAGCGGTTTTCACAGCAGCCCAGTTGGACACGCTGGTTGAGCTGAAGTAAGTCGTCCTACTTTTGTTTATCAATTCCAGTTGCAGACTCCCCGAGCGGCTCCAGCGGCCGGGGAGCTTGCACAGGGGTTGGATCCTGGTTCGGTAGGCCATCACGGCCCAGGTTCCATTCCCTGGCCTGTTCGGCAGCTGCTTCCAACCCGAATCTCTTCGCCCTTTGCTTGAACCTTACGAGCCATTTTTCGGGATCCTCCTGGTCATTAAATGGAATGAGCCAAACATTCCTTGAGTCCCTGGCAAGTACGGTTGCTACACCGCCTCTTAAGTTAAACTGAACATTCGCTCCAATCTCCCCAAGGTCGAACACTTCTGAGATCGGCCAGTATTTCGGATTCGGGGTCGGATAGACCCTGGGGTCGAATTGCCGGCGGTTGTAGAGCGCGATAAGGAGCGAGGATTTCTCGTTTCTGGTCAAGAACGGGTCGCGATGGATGAGTTGGATTGGAGTGGGGCCGATGGAACCCGTGGTACCGGTTGATGAGGCGATCCAAACCAGCTCGTATTCACGCCGCCAACCCAGGTAGATCTGCGCGGCTTGCTGAAATTTGTCCCCGGTTATCCGCAATCGCTGATGGGCCTGGGTAGTAACCATCCCGCGCGCCTCGTCCCAACTGGGAACCGTGACTTCATGGAACTGAATGAATTGTGGATCAAGCCCCTCGCCGTCGTCGGCAACGGGAAAAACCAGACGCGCCATCTCCGGGATCAATTTGGACAGGATACGAAGGTCCTCTTCTTCAGAGGTGGGTGAGACGGGTGTTCGGTAGACTGCCAGGTCCAGGTCCCAGGGGGTCTGCGCCCGGGCCTCCGAGAGAGATAGAAAGGCGGCTGCAATCAAAAGAACAAGGACGCATTGGAATATAGCATCAGCTGGATAGGAACCTTTTTCGTTGAACATGGCAGGTCGATAGGCGCGCATAGATTTCGGAATGATAATTGGATAATATCAGAAATTCCCTATAGTTTCAGGAGTAACAGGGGATATGTGTTCGCCATCCCCCATGCGAAGGGGGCAGGTTGAGAATGATATGATCAAACGACGCCCTACCTGGACCAGGCATAATGGGGACTGGCTCACAGGCCTGCTCGTATTGTGCTGTCTGCTCATCCCACCGGATTCAGGCCATACCGGCACCATCGGACCGGACGCTTTTGGGTACGTCGCCGACGACAGCGCCTCCTTCGATTTCCAGAATATCTCGGTGACGGGTGTCAATGTAAATGCCGGGGATGAGACCACGCATGGGCCGATATCTCTGGGATTTACGTTCCGCTTCTACGGGAATCCTTACAGTGAGGTCTATCTGTCATCCAACGGCTGGATATCGTTTACGGTCCCGGGGGACGCCGACCCTAGCAACGACTGTCCGTTTCCAAATGCCGACGGCCAGGACAATCTCATCGCTGGAATCTGGGACGACCTTGATGCTGCGCCAACGGGCGCGGGTGTTTATTGTCAGGGCTACATTGCTGGGTCATGCCCTTACGGTGGCTATGCGGGCGCTTGCTTCATCGTTCAGTGGGATGGCGTTGTCCATTTCGGAAGCACGGATATTGCGACGTTTGAAATAATCCTGTTCGACAACAATGAAATCTTGGTTCAGTTTCAAGACTCCGGGACCGAGTCAGGATCCGGTTCGACGACCGGGATCGAGAACTCGGATGGTTCGACCGGCCTGGTCTACGCATGCAACACCGGTAATTCACTTGCCAGCAACTCTGCGATCCTATTCAAGCGTCTTTCCCCGATTCACTACGTAGACGACAGCGCCAGCGGGACGGGCGACGGTACTTCCTGGACGAACGCATTTACTAACTTGCAGGATGCACTATCAGTCGCTGCGATGAGCGAGCAGATTTGGGTGGCCGAAGGGGTTTACGTTCCAGGGGCGGCAGAAACGGACACTTTTCAGCTCGTAAACGGGGTCGAAATCTATGGTGGCTTTGATGGTGAATCAGGCACTGAAGGAAATTTTGACGAGCAGGATCCGACAAAGTTTCATAGCGTTCTAAGCGGGGATATCGGTGGGAACGATACGACAGACCAAAACGGAATCGTGACCAACGCAGCCAATATCGCGGGTCAGAATAGCGACCATGTGGTGAGTAGCGCCGGAACAGATTCAAGTGCGGTGCTTGATGGTTTCACTATTACAGCAGGTCAGGCGGACGGCACCTTCCCAAACGAGTTTGGAGGTGGAATGTGCAATGTGCCAGGCAGTCCAACCCTGGCGAATCTTCTGTTTTCCGGGAACACAGCGCTACTGGGTGGAGGAATGTACAATTCCCTCGGCAGCGCCCCCTCGTTAACCAACGTAAACTTCTCGGGGAACACGGCCACGGGCACCTCCGGGGGGGGGATGGCCAATGAAGACGGCGGCGACCCAATCCTGGTTGATTGTACCCTCACGGGAAATTCGGCGGTTGAGGATGGGGGTGGGATGTACAGTATTGGTAGTTCCCCGACACTCACCAATGTCACCTTCTCCAATAATACCGCCGGGCGTGGCGGCGGGATGCACAGCGATTCCGGATCACAGTCACTGACCAATGTCACCTTCCTGGCCAACTCGGCTGGGTCAGGTGGGGGTCTTTCCAACGTGGCCGCCAACGTAAACGTGATTTCCGCCAGCTTTTTGGGGAACTCCGCGGAAAGCGCCGGTGGGGGCATCTATAATATTGGTAGTAGTCCGGTGCTGGCCAACGCCAGCTTTTTGGGGAACTCCGCGGGGATCGCCGGTGGGGGCATCTATAATAGTGGTGGTAATCCGGTGCTGGCCAACGCCCTCTTTTCTGGAAACTCTGCGGAGGGCGGGGGTGGAGGTGCGATATACAATTCCGGAAGCAGCCCGACTCTGACCAATATCACCTTCGCGAGGAACAGTGCTGGAGATATTTCTTCGCCCAACGGTCTAATTGGGGATGGCGGGGCAATCTACAATGTAAATGGCAGCGATCCGTTTATCCAGAATTGTATCCTTTGGGACAACAAAGCGAGTGGCAATGGTGACCAAATCTTCAACGACGATTTCATTAGTGAGCACATCGTCCGTGATAGTATCATCGAGGGTGGGTGCCCTGGTGGGGGTAGTTGTTTAGGTGAAATCGATCAGGATCCGCTTTTCCTAGATCCTTTCGGATTGGATGGGATGATCGGTACGCTGGATGACAACTTGCGTGTTTCTTTCGGGTCACCAGCAGTTGATGCCGGGAACAACATCGCCGATCTGGATGGGGCGGAACCCGGGACGACCACGATCAGCGATATTCCTACAGATCTGGAGGGGAACCCTCGGATTGTGGGTGAGTCTATTGATCTCGGCGCGTTCGAACTTACACCACCACCCTTACTTTACGTACACGACGATGCGAGTGGGGCAAACGACGGGCTGAGCTGGACGAATGCCTTCAATGACTTGCAGTCGGCTTTATTTGTATCAGGCTCCGGCACGCAGATTTGGGTGGCCGAGGGAGTTTATGTTCCCGGCACGTCTGAATCTGACTCCTTTCAGCTCAAGGAGGGCGTCAAGATTTATGGCGGGTTCGAAGGGTTATCCGGGTCCGAGGGCAACTTTGGCGCGAGGGATCCCAGCGCCTTTCTCACAATCTTAAGCGGGGACATCGGCGGAGATGATACGACAAACGGAAAGGCGGTTGTAACTGACACGGCCGATATCGTGGGTGACAACATCGATCATGTGGTCAGTGGAGACAGGATCAATGAAACGACGGTCTTGGATGGATTTACCATTACCGCTGGGCAAGCGGATAATCCCTTTCCGGACAGTCAGGGCGGTGGGATGTTGAACGACCGTGCCAGCCCAACGCTCTCGAATCTGACGTTCATCGGAAATTCGGCGATGCTTCGGGGTGGCGGTCTGGTCAACCGCAACGAGAGTGACGCTTCCATAGAAAACGTTACCTTCATAAGCAATTCGACTGCCGGAAATGGCGGCGGGATGTATACGATAGACAGTTCACCGACTCTGATGAGAGTCACCTTCTACGGAAACTCGGCCGACCAGGACGGTGGTGGGTTGTTGAATTTTGAAAGTCACCCGTTGCTTGTCAACGTCCTATTCTCCGGAAATTCGGCAGGCGGAAACGGCGGCGGTCTGAATAATAACGATGCGAACCCAATTCTGACCAATGTCACGATCTCGGCTAACAGTGCTTCGGGCAGCGGTGGCGGGATGTTTACCACTGATAACGGCGACCCGATCGTTCAGAATTGCATCTTCTGGGGAAACGATGCGGGGGTTAACGGGAACCAAATCAACAACAATATAGGCACCCCCATCATAGCGAACAGTTTGGTGCAAGACTCCGGTGGGAGCGGAGCAAGCTGGAATGCGGACCTTGGTACAGATGGAGGAGGCAACCTGGATATGGATCCGCTCTTTGTCGATTTTGATGGCCTGGACGAAATGGCGGGAACACTCGATGACGATGTGCGCCTGTCTGAAGGTTCCCCCGCGGTCAACCAAGGCAGCAACACTGCTGATTTGGACGGGTCGGGCTCGGGGACAACCACCATCAGTGATGTCGCGCTCGACCTGGACGGGAACTTCCGCATCGCCGAGGGAATTGTTGACATGGGAGCATACGAGTTTGGATCGGTTGGCATCACCGGTTGTGATCTTTCCGAGAACCAGAGGGTGGATGCGGAGGACCTCATTTTGTTGTTAATGAGTAGTTCACCGGA
>Ga0310121_10003005_pt1 | contig 15645 bp, 15 predicted proteins | sample CB27_Tmax_986_MG_FD_203504 | JGI IMG/M metagenome (GOLD analysis project Ga0310121, IMG submission 203504) | Marine microbial communities from Western Arctic Ocean, Canada - CB27_Tmax_986 | ecosystem: Environmental > Aquatic > Marine > Oceanic | place: Canada: Western Arctic Ocean | collected...
TCGGCGACATTGTTGTCAAAAGCGCTACTGACAGCTGTATGGTGTTGTGCATGAGTGTAACTACATGTTGAGGTAATCGTACAAGGGTGTAAGGCTATCCGGATCTCCCGCCAGCTCTCGTTTTGCAAATTCAATCGCCGCCACTTCATGATCCGTCAAATTATTCAGCGCACACAGATCTTCTTCAGGGGCCATTCTTTCTAGCGCAGTGAATTCTTCAAGATAGCCAGGGTAGCGGTTCACCATGTATGTCATAAACTCGAACCAGTCGAACGATGCATGTCGCCCTACATAACCCTCTCCCCGTATTTTGAGTTCCGATTCATCCCTGGGAACCAACGCATATTTTTCAAGCAGCGGTACAACCGACTCAGCCGCACGGCGCTCTACCCTGGCGAGTACCGTTAGCTTGTCCTGTTCTTCAAAATGATCAACGAGCCCATAGAAATATGCCTCCCCTTCAATTTCCTCTTCGTAATAGGACAGTAACGTCTTCAGATATTTATCTGTCGCTCTCATCTTTTTAGATCTGCCATCTTTAAAACACTTGGTCATCGTGGTCAAAAATAACATCACCGATAAGGGTTTTGATTGTTACCTTTTTCGTGAAAATGGAGAACTTTATCAGGACATATGCGCGCAAATTAATCTTAACTATTTGCCTTGATGTATGCCGCGGCGTGGTTTGCTGAATCGTGGCCGCTGTCGAGCCCACCATTAACGGTACTGGCCTGCGTTCTATGGGTTGCCTCGCCTGAAAAGAAGAGTTTTTCAGCCAGGGTTCTGCCGAGGACTGCACGAGCTGCAGACCTGCCCGGCCTGACGGCGGAGTATGCGCCGTCAAACAAAGGTATCTTTCCACAGGCTGTGGCAAAGCCTTTTACAAATCTCTTTTCTATGTCATTGCCCAGCATACTTTTGATACCGTCCAGGCCGTAAGCAATGGCCGTCTCCATGGACTCCCGCTCTAATGCTTTTGCCTGGCTGCCCCCTACATAGCCGTAAGTAAGATTCGAATAGTTGGAATTGGTGAGGTATCCCACACCGGTTTCATCAGTTTGTTGCTGATAGACATAAGTATCTGAGCCAAAGCCAAAAACATCTTCACTGAACAACAGGCCGATGTAGTTCATGACCGCCATATCGATATCATCGATTGCTTCTTGTTTTTCAACCGGCAAGGCGGGGATGAATTGTATGCGTTCAGCCGCGAGCACACCTACCGATACGGTCAGAATCGCAGCGCGTGCCCTGATTTTTCCAGCTGAGGTCATTACCTCGACATGATCACCGCGCCAGTCAATCTCTCTGGCTGCTGTCCCCAGGCTGACCGGTATGCCCCGGCCGTAGTGGGCCACAACCGAGCCATAGCCTGCACCGCAAAACCAATTGTCTGCGTCCAGACTGTTCCACCAGCTTTTCGGTGACCAGTCTTTAGAGTCCTGCGCCATGTCCCAGACGCCATACTCTGATGCAATCGTATATCCCCAAGGTCGTGAGAAAAAGTCCCCACCGAGAGCAGTCCAGGCGTTATCTTTGGACCCCGGTGCATCACTCAGGGCAGAACCCCGGATTCTTTTATTGAATAAAGCATCAGTATTCCAAAGATCGGTCAGTTCCGCCTTGGTGGCTTTACGATTGCCAACAAAATACTGTTGTCCACCATTGTCTCGATAGACATCAAAACCATTGCTTCCCGCGTGAGAGATCAACGGATTCGTGGGCGAAGCCCTCATCCAGTGTGCATGAGTATCAAACGGCACACCAAAAATCTTGTTATTCGTATGAACACGTCCACCAATACGATAGTTAGCTTCTACTACCAGGAAACTAACCCCTTTGTTATGCAACGTTTTAGCCGCCTCTAAGCCCGCAATACCCGCACCAATAATCACGACATCAGGGTTGGTTACCGTATTGCCCATCACAATCTGCGGGGTCAATGCTGATGCTGCGATTCCTTTCAGTAGAAGACGACGTTGTTGCTGCAATTTCTGGTGCATCACAAGAATCCTCCTTGCTACGACCCGGATAAATTTACTAACTGCTCAACGAACAGTGTCTCCATTCGGACGCCGTCCAAAGAACCATAGTGGCTAGCGTATACCCTGGCCTCGGGGAGATCGCGAAACCGACGCAATAAGCTGCTGGGAAAACGGTCGGGAGTGTATAACACATGCCACTTGTGGTTGCTTTTCTGGGATAGATTACACTTATCACCTGAGATTTCGAGAATACTTAACACCTTTGGGTAATTTGATATCGATTGAGTTTCGTTAGTGGGGCGCGACAAACTCTACGTGGAGTAGACTATGATTCGAAACCCGAGTAGGTTTGAGGACAATCCCCAAAGATTAGCGATTGGGGGACGACACGCCTGTAACGAGTAACTATAAGGAAGATACAGTCATGGATACAGAAAATTTTATTCGAAAATTGCGGGATGGTAGTTTGACCCGCCGCCAATTTGTAAAGGGTCTAAGCGCTGCGGGTATTGGGTTTGCGGCCGGCCCCGCACTGTCAACACTGTCTCAGGCGGCAGCAAAAGATGCGATTTACTTTACTTGGGGTGGTTACGACGATGATGGCTTGTTCGGCGGCTTTATCGAGAAACACGGAGGCCCGCCAGCTTACTCAATTTTCGCGGATGGTGAAGAGGCAATCCAGAAACTAAACGCGGGCCACGTTGCAGATGTGGTTCATCCATGTAACTATGACACTCCGCGTTATATAGATTCCGGACTAATTCAGCCGTGGGATCTCGGCCGAATTGGTGCCTGGAATGATGTCTCGGATTACCTAAAAAACCAAGAGGTTTGTAGGCGAGATGGCCAGCAGTATTTCGCACCGTTCGACTGGGGACGCACATCGATCACGTATCGGACCGACCTTTACCAGCCTGAAGAGGAATCGTGGGCCATGCTCTGGGATCCCAAGCTTAAAGGCAAGCTGGCAATCATAGATTCAGCGGAAGATTCATGGTGGGCTACCGCGTTATATGCCGGTGTCGACCTTCACAACATCAAACCCGACGATGATGAAGTATTTGAAAAGGTAGCTGCACTACTTCGAGAACAACGACCGCTTCTTCGAATGTACTCCAGCGATATGGCCAGCCTTCAACAGGCGCTTGCCTCGGGAGAGATCTGGGCAGCAATGACTTGGGATGAAGCCGCGGTCTCGCTGAAGTGGGAAGGCCACCCAGTCGAGTTTGCTAAACCCAAGGAAGGTGCGATGACCTGGAACTGTGGAGTGGTATTGATGGCCAATGCACCAAATCTTGACGGTGCCTACGACATCATAAACGCGATGCTAGCGCCGGAAACAGGCCAATATCTGATCACACAGTGGGGTTATGGGCACTCGAACATGAAGGCCTACGATCTGGTCACTGATGATGAACTATTCTATGTGGGCCTGAGCCGGGATGTTAAGGGCGCGCTGGAAGAAGGGGTGTTTGTCACCAATGTAGACCCCTTGGTGTCTGAACGAGCCAATCGCGAATTTGAGGAAATCAAGGCCGGGTTCTAGGGTGTTTGGATAGCAGGGTCCCCTGTGGTTGAGTGTATCCGGAGCCTGTAGACATTTATGCCCCCGGGGTCGTTATTGTGCCGGGGGCATCTTCCTATCGGTAAGTCATGGACGCTGGTTCCCATAGCCTGTCAGCTCAAATCCGTCACGGCGGGCCGTGGCGTACTGTGCGTCTGCTTCTGTTGTGGTCTGAACCAGTACGAGGATATCTACAGTTCTCACCCACCCTAATTGTGCTGTCGGTCACGATGGCACTGCCATTTGGCCTGATGCTGCTTTACAGCGTCTGGACGCAGAGCTATCTCGATGTCAATACAACCGCAACGCTCGCCAACTATCAAGCCATTGGCGATAAACCGCTTTTTAGCGCACTGTTTGCTCGTTCACTGTGGATATCGGGAAGTACGACCATCTGGGCTGTGGTGTTGGCTTACCCCCTCGCGTACTACGTTGCGTTTCATGTGCGTAAGAACAAAATTTTCTGGCTGATTTTGCTCACACTGCCGTTTCTGACATCCTACCTGCTCCGTATATTTGCCTGGAAGGTCATTCTTGGTTATGAAGGGGTAATTAATTCCAGCCTGGGTTTTCTGGGACTCATCAGCGAACCGATACCCTGGCTGATGTATTCCCCAATGGCTGTGACCATCACCCTGGTTCATGCCTGGCTCCCTTTTGCGGTAATGCCGATATTTGTATCGCTGGAGAAAATTGACCGAACTTGTCTGGAAGCCGCAAACGACTTGGGCTTAAGCAACAAGGCCTCGTTTTTTCGGGTGACATTACCTCTGTCGATTCCGGGCATTGTTGCTGCATCATTGATGATTTTTATCCCGACCGTAGGCGAGTACGTAACGCCGGTGTTAGTTGGAGGGCCGGACGGCTTGATGATCGCAAACTACATACAGGTGATGTTTGGACGGGCCAATAACTGGCCACTCGGTGCGGCAACAGCGATCGTGATGATGGGTCTTATCACGCTCTGTTCGGTTGGCTTTCTATTGCTGATGTATACCATCAGACGCGGTGCCAGGTAGGCTGAGTCTTGGCAACTGAAATGGGCATGGAACAACAGAGTAAAGGCCGTATGCTTCAGTACTACGCGTGGGTGGCCATCGTTATCATCTACTTACCGGTTTTACTGTTGCCATTGTTTTCTTTCAACGATGGTCGATATATCGCGTTCCCGATTCGGGGACTCACGTTGAAGTGGTACATCGAGATGTTTAATACCCCAGCTATGCACAAAGCGCTTTGGAACAGTATTCAAGTGGCGGTGGTGACCTCCGTATTGGCGACCGCGATTGGTATATTTGGTGCTAAGGCGGTGACCCGATACCGTATGCCGGGTAAGGGTCCTGTAATGTTTATCGTCATGTTGCCGTTAGTGATACCGACGATTGTTTTTGGCACATCTTTGCTTATTTTCGTTCGCTGGATTGGCCTGGATTTATCCCTTTTCTCGATCATCATTGGCCATATGATCATTTGTATCCCGTTCTCTATTGCTGTACTTATCTCTCGTTTCGAGGGTTTCGATAGGGCTCTGGAGGATGCAGCAGCTGATCTAGGTGTTGGTGCTGCAGGTACTTTTTTCAGGGTTACAATGCCTTTAGTATGGCCCGGCGTGATCGCCAGTGTCTTACTTTGTTTCGTCATTTCATTCGACGAATTCATCATGGCGTTTTTCCTTAGCGGATCTGAGCCAACATTGCCCGTCTACATGTATTCACGCATGCGTTTTCCACAGAAGTTGCCGGGGGTTTTAGCCATGGGGAGTCTTGTCATCATGGCGTCAGTCGTCATTTTGATACTGGCGGAGTTTTTTCGAAGGCGTGGGCAAGATAGAGGGATTGTTGCGAGCGGAACGGGGCTCGGTATATGAAGACTACAGACGACAGCTTTGTCGAAATCCAGGATGTCACGAAGCGGTTTGGCTCGGTGCTGGCTGTCGACCAGGCTGACCTCGCGATACGGCGCGGAGAGTTTTTTTCCCTACTCGGTCCCTCAGGCTGTGGAAAAACGACCTTATTGCGTCTTCTGGCAGGTTTCGAAGCGCCGACGACTGGTGCTATCTATATTGATGGTGATGAAATGAGCACGGTTCCGGCGTTCCGCCGCCCCACCAGTATGGTGTTTCAGTCGTACGCGATATTTCCGCACCTGGATGTATTTAATAATGTTGCTTTCGGTTTGCGAGGCAAAGGACTGTCTTCACCGGAACTGAAGCAAAAAGTGCACGATGCGTTGTCTGGAATGAAGCTCGACGGTTTCGAAAACAGAAGAGCAAATCAACTGTCCGGTGGGCAGCGTCAACGTGTGGCGCTCGCGCGATCGCTGGTCACTGAACCCAAGCTGTTGTTACTCGATGAGCCTTTGGGTGCGCTCGACAAAAAGCTGCGAGAAGAAATGCAGATTGAACTGCGGCAACTTCAGCAGCGTGTGGGGATCACCTTTGTTTTTGTTACCCATGACCAGGAGGAAGCATTGACCCTGTCAGATCGGATCGCTGTCATGAATGAAGGTCAGATACTACAGGTCGCAACCCCACACGAACTTTATGAACGTCCTGCGTCGCGGGCCGTGGCGGAATTTATTGGGCAGATGAACCTTCTAGAGGTCGAGGTCGTGGATATTGAAGCGGACAGTGTCACGGTGTCCTGCCCGACACTCGGCGAGAACAAAGTATCCGTAGGATCCTCGAGTTTCCGATGTGGCCAACGTGCGACATTGGCGGTTCGACCGGAAAATCTTGTTCTCGACACCGAAGTAAGCGAAGGGACTGCACGAGTGGAACTCAAGGCCAGCGCCTACTATGGGAATACAACGATTTATCGGGTAGCGGTTGAGGGCATCACCGGGGAGACTATTGACATTTCACAGCAGGATTATCGCGGGTCGACAACCCCCGGCACGATATTGTGGTTGCGGTGGGATTCGGCGAACTTTCTTTTGCTTTCAGAATAAGGGAGATCCAGGTGTTGGAAATTTGGAACAACAATCAGTGAGACCCGCACATGAGAGTGCAGCGAATCGGTGACTGCGAGTCACCGGCCATTATTGCTGCTGCTGTCCGTTCGGGTCATCAATCAGATGCGGTGGTGACGCCCTCTTGCGATGATTCAAGCAATGGGAAATCCTCCCTAATCACTGATTAATGGCGCTAACTCTTCGACAACCTACTTATTAATAGGCGTCGAACCAGTTTCTGTCCGAAACAACTTCCCGTCTTTCAATATGCCAACATACATCACTGCATCGGTTGTCCCATTCGGAAACGTAGCAATCGAATGAGCAACCATGATGTCATCGTTCTCGTAGATGCATCTGACGTTTTCTCGCTTAAAATTGTCACCGGCAATAATCTTACTAAACATTTCTTTCCAGTCATTCAGGTCGAGTACTTTCCCATTTGAGTGCATCACCATTGTCCAGTCCGGATGCATAAGTTCCATCATGGCATCTAAAGTCTTTATTACCAACTGCGGCTTCGAATTTTTCAAAGAAACTCATTTCTTCTACTCCTCATTATGTGCGCACTCATTATGACAGAAATTAGTTTGGCGCTAGAAGGCCGCATGATCATCGACCTTGCCATTCCATCGCTAGAAACACTCTACTCTACTGGCTAACTGAAAATTCAGTCGCGTCAATGAGAAATACCTTAAACTTGAACAGAATTGTGGCGATGCAAAACTCTAGAATAGAGTTGTTCACATGATGGAGTCAAAGACAGCACCATGACAGGATCGACAGTTTACCGGGGTGTATTCCCTATTGTCCCGACTCCCTTCGACGATGCTGGGACACTCGACCTCGATAGTCAGCGCCGGGTGCTCGACTGCATGATCGACCAAGGCGTCGATGGACTTTGCATTATCGCCAACTATTCCGAGCAGTTCCTGTTGAGCGATGCTGAGCGAGACCAGTTGATGCGTGTCTGCCTCGAGTATATTGGCCGTCGCGTACCAGTCATCGTCACTTGTTCGCATTTTTCAACACAGGTGGTCGAAGACCGGTGCCGCACTGCGGCAGACCTAGGTGCCGATATGATCATGCTGATGCCGCCTTACCATGGTGTCGGACTGCAAGCAGACGAAACGGCTATCTTCGAACACTTCGACCGCGCTGCCACTGCGGGCGGAATCCCGATCATGGTGCAGGATGCACCGCTTTCCGGCGTCCAGCTGTCGGTATCGTTGCTGGCCCGGATGGCTCAGTCGATTCCGCTGCTTCAGTACTTCAAGATCGAGACACCACAAGCCGCTGGCAAACTGCGTGCGCTGATTGCCCAGGGTGGTGACGACATCGTCGGTCCATTTGATGGTGAAGAGGGCATCACTCTGATGGCCGACCTAGATGCTGGTGCTACTGGCACGATGTGTTCAGCACTGATGCCGGACTTGATTCGCCCGGTGCTGGAAGCACACCATGTGGGCGATCGCGCAACTGCGGCACAGCACTATCAAAGGATCCTCCCTCTGATCAATTATGAGAACCGGCAGTGTGGCTTGCGTGCAACCAAAATCATTATGAAGGAAGGGGGAGTAATCCGTTCAGATCACGTGCGCCATCCCCTGGCACCGCTCGATCCCACGACACGCACCGGGTTACTGAATCTTGCTCGTCAATTCGAGCCACTGGCACTGTGCTGGGGCCTTTGATGGAATGCCCCTGATCGTGGAAGCACATGCCGGGCCTAATTAAGTGAGGCTGCGTCACAGCTACACCAATCTTGAACTAAGCAGTTGGTAACTGCTCGTTGTTATAGTCAATATTCAAATGTTTCTTGAGGTTCCTCTGTGATTCGTCCGTTTCAAGTAGACGTACCCGTCGAAACGCTCGCGCTTATCCGTAGTCAGGTCGCAAGTTACGCTTGGCATGAGATGCCCGATGATGGCGGCTGGGCTTATGGTACGAACCTTGAGTATATGAAAGAACTGTGCGCTTACTGGCTGGATGAATTCGACTGGCGTGCACAAGAGGCTGCCATCAATCGCTTCCCCCACTTTATTGCGCCTGTCGATGGTATCGACCTGCATTTTATTCATGAGAAAGGTAGCGGGCCTGCACCCCTGCCGTTGATTATCAGTCATGGGTGGCCTGGTAGCATCGTCGAATTCCTGGACATTATCGAACCGCTCGCCCACCCAGAACGCTTTGGCGGTAGTTCAGAGGATGCCTTCGATGTCATCGCTCCCTCACTGCCCGGATTTGGATTTTCGGGCCGGCCACCACGCCCGGTCGGCCCACGCAAAATTGCGCGACTGTTCGCTACATTGATGACCGACGTTCTTGAATACAACAGTTATCTAGCCCAGGGCGGTGACTGGGGCGGCGCTATTTCAAGCTGGCTTGGCTTCGAACACGCACCGGCCTGCCGTGCTATCCACATCAACATCTTTACGATGCGTCCCCCCGATGGCCCTCAAGGTCGAGAAGAACAAGCTTGGGCCACCCAATTCAAGTGTGACCAATTAATGGAAGACGGTTACCGAACCCAGCAGGCAACCAAACCACAAACTCTGAGCTACGCAATGATGGACAGCCCAGTTGGTGTTGCTGCCTGGATTATCGAGAAATTTAACTCCTGGTCAGACACGGTCGGCGACAACATTGAAAGCGTTTATACCAAAGATGAATTGTTAACCAATATCATGGTCTATCTTGTTACGAGAACTTTTAACACAGCATCGTGGATCTACTATGGGCGACGTGAGGAGGGTGGCCGCGTGCTCTCACCTGACGGCCAACGCGTAGAGGTACCAACGGCAGCGGCGTTGTTCCCGGCTGAATTACTTTCCTGGCCACCGCGATCTTACGCAGAGCGGGTCTACAACATCACTCGCTGGACCGAGATGCCACGCGGTGGTCATTTTGCTGCATTAGAACAACCAACTCTGTTGATTGATGACATCAGAGCGTTCGCTCGAACCTTACGCTAGTTAACTAACACGGAAACCCAAAATTTCTTATGCACGGCTGGGGACGAATATTTGAAGGGCCCAGATGACTGCACCACCATCTATTCGACTTCGCGCAAAACGATAACGAAAATATCTGAGAACTAAACCGTTTCCAGAGGTAAGTCTCCGCCCCCAACCAGTTGCTGCAGACCATCCGTGGTCAGTGCCCAGGTTCCGCCCTGGATGATGCCGATATCTTCATGATCAAGCTGCAGGTAGGCGTGAAGCACGAACACCATTCCCGGTGCCAGTCGATCCTCGAATCCTCGGCTTATCTGTAATGTCTCAAGCCACACTGGTGGATAGGCAAGTCCAATCCCATAGCCAAATCGCATATTGGCGTAGGCTTCAAGTCCAGCAGCGCGAACAGGCTCGAGAGAAGCTTCCTCGATGTCAGCCACCAATGTCCCAGAATGGCATTGGCTGACACCAGCGGCAAGCGAAGCCCGCGCAACCTCATAAAGTTCTGCCGCTCTTGTACTCGGTGTACCACAAGCCATGGTATGAACTGCAGTGGCATGGTAGCGGTGTGAGACCCCGGCAAACTCGAAATGAACAATGTCACCGGGCGCAATAACACGATGTCGCGGTGTCGCGTGACCGCCGGGGGTTCGAGAACCGCTTGAGATCTCCGTGGGTATGGCCCAGTAGTCACTGCCCGCCTCCCGCATCGTACCCTCTACAGCTGCGGCCACTTCGATCTCCGTGGCCCCGACCTGCAATGCCTCACGGGCCGCGTCAAGGCCCAGATTGGCATAACCTGCAGCCTCGCGTACATAACACATCTCCGTTTCAGATTTGATAATTCTGAGATCACCGAGCAGGCGGGTGGCATCGGATATTTCAGCAGGTTTGAGGGCTGAGGCCAGTTCCGTAAACAAGGCAGCATTCAGAGCGTAAGACTGCAATTCCATCGCGATCCGCCCACCTGTCCAGCCTTTCTCACGAACAACACCAGCCACCAATCCAGAAAAGTCGTCCGAAAACAACTGGTAATTGCGAACATCGGAAAGCCAGGTGGTCTCGGCTGCGAGCCGGGTATCGACATTGCGTACGATCAGTGTTGGTTCGTCTTCTCCAGCAATCGAAAACACCAAGGCCTGCGGACTGTTGACCCCGACCCAGGTATCATAACCTGCAAGGTAATAGTGAGTTTCAGGTGCCACCGAGACACAAACCTCGAACCCACACGCCGCCAGCTTATCGCGCGCTCTCGCGAGCCGGTTCTTATGTTCTGTTTGAGTGAATACAGCGTATTCGGCCGACATGGGGATGGTCGCTAGAGATAGTCTCTTAAATTTTGACGCAGTCTATGACGCCTAGTTTATACGGGACCTGTTCCTCTACGGGAATAAGAGAATTACCGAACAACCGGACATCAACAAAAAAGAATCCCACATCCTCAACAATAAATTGTTTTGTTTAATTTCCTGGTAATCGGTCGAACGACAGAATCGACCATCAGTTCGGTTCATAACCTGCTTTGGTCATCAAGTCATAGCGCACTTTCTCATGTGCAATCACGGGGTCAACACCGTCTCGGACCGCTTTGATAATCCGATCTTCGATCAATTTGAATAGTTGGGCATAGCCAAGAACTTCTTCCATTCTATCCTTGGGAACAATACAAACTCCATTCTCGTCAGCCATGACCAAATCCCCTGGGTGCACAGGTACACCACCGAGTTCCACCTGGATCTGGTAACCGGCACAGGCACAGCGGTTACGAATGGACTGCTGTATAAAGCCACGGCCATAAACCGGTAGACTGAGATCCTTGTATTCATCAATGTCACGAGTCACCCCATCGATCACACAACCCACCAGACCTTTGTGAAGTGTCGTAAATCCAGCTACCCCACCGTATGAATTAATGTCCGTGCGTCCACCGTGATCAATCACCAGAACATCTCCAGCCTGGCCTTGGGTGATAGCTCTCAACGTACCCAACACGGGAGATTCGTCAGCTTCATCGAGCCCAACCAACTTGAGCGTACAGGCAGGACCCACAATCTTGCCACATGTATCCCACAATGGTCCGATACCGTGTGGTGTCCCATTGAAACTGATGCGGTCCAGCCCATCAGACACATTCGCGGTCGACAACATGCAATACTGGGAAATCAAATCAGTCAAATTGATCATAAACTCTATCCTTAATTTTAATTGCGTCTCGTCCCGGCCAGACACGACCAAGATTGAAAACTCCACTCTCTAATACTACACGGGGAATTATCTGCATGCTTCTGGGAAGTGGGCTGTTAACGATGAGCGATGCAGTGACTAAATGGCTGACGCAAGACTTTCCAGTCTCACAGGTCTGGTGCCTGCGTACTGTGTTCGTACTTGTTCCGATCGTTCTTCTCGCCCCGCGCTATGGTGGTTATCGTGCTCTGTTACCGAATCGCATCGGGCCCCAACTTCTGCGTGCTGCCTTGTTCCTTGTAACCACTCTCCTTATTGTCACCGGCTTGTCCCTTTTACCGCTCGCTCAGATGGTTGCGATCGTTTTTTCAAGCCCGATTTTTATCGCGGTGCTTGCACCGATCATCCTCAGGGAACGAGTCAGCACCGGCCGGTGGCTAGCCATTGGCGTCGGCTTTATTGGAGTACTGGTCATTCTGCGACCGGACCCTACGACCATCGGCATCTCTGCGCTGATTGCAGTGGCCGCTTCGCTCTCCAGTGCGATACGGGATCTTGTGACCAGACAAATCTCAAGCACAGAAAGCTCTCTCTCGATACTGTTCTGCTCTAGCCTGCTGGTAATACTCGTCGCTCTGGCCGCCGCACCTTGGCTCGACTGGATAGCGGTACCGCCTTTGGGTTGGGTACTGTTGCTGATTAATGGCATCCTGAATGGCACGTCCCACTTCCTCATTATCGAGGCCTTGCGGCTTGGGGAAGCATCAGTCGTGTCACCGTACAAGTACTCTGCTCTGATCTGGGGTGTACTTCTGGGCGCTGTAATCTGGAATGATATGCCAGATCTCTGGGTCATCGGCGGCGCCACGTTAATCGCTACCAGCGGCCTGTACCTATTGCGCGACGAACAACGCTGAACCCCTACTGGGTCAATGCACGTCGTATTCTTGCCCAGTCTTCCACAGCAGATTCCTGTCCCGGCGTCAATTGCACCGTGAACTGGGTATAACCGCCATCGCGTAATGCAGCAATACGCTCTATCAGTACATCTTCGGTTGCCGTAAAGCTGGTGTCACGAATCAATTCAGCAGTGACGAAGGGTCGTTCTTCAGGTTTTACAAACATCAAATGACCCTCGTGGTTTCTAAGATAGCGAGCATCGGCGGGTTCAAAACCCAAGGCAAGCTCGACATAACCCGATACGGCATCTGCAAACGAAGGCAAGGAAATACTGCTGTTCTGCCACCCGGCCAGTGCTTCGTCCGCGGCACGATGCAATGTGACGGCTGCGCGCGGGCCTGCCTGCGCCATTGCCCGAGGCGAATCAAAAGGTTCATTGTCCTCAAGCACACAGCCCAATGCGAAGGCAGTGGCCGAGAGGTCATCGATCTGATGTCCCGCATCACCCCATACCGTTTGCATAGACTCCAAGGCTGAGGCAGCACTCGACACATCGCCAATGAAATTCAACCAACCCGCCTGAAGTTTGGCGGTTAAGGCACGACTTCGTGGCCCGTAGGCCGACACATGCAACGCGATCGGGTCGTCAATGTTGATCAAGCCATGATCCGGATTGAGAAATCGAATTTTGCGCAGTGAACCCTCCAGGGTGACCTCTATCGTTTCTTTTCGAAGCAATGCGTAGACCGTCTGAATATAGTCCTCCATATCAGCCAGGCGCATTGCATTCAAACCCATTGCGCGTCGAGCCGTGAACCCGGTACCCACGCCGAAGTCGATCCGTCCCGGCGCAAGACGGTTGAGTGAAGCAAATGCGTTGGCGGCTACCGGTGCAATACGATTGGTCGGCACCAAAACTCCGGTTCCAAGGCGGATGTGCTTGGTCTTGACGGCAGCGGCGCCCATGGCAACGAAACAGTCCGCACTGAGCATTTGCGTGTCGTAGAACCAGGCATGGCTGAAGCCCAACTCCTCGGCGCGTTGTACCAGTTTCCATGAGTCGGCAGATGTCGCCATCGCGATACCAAACTCCATTATGACCTCCTGTTTACGATTGATTTGGTTGTGGAGTCCCTTGGCCAAGGCAAGGACTTCGAAGGCCTCGATGGTGTGGTTTCGCTCCCTGGGTGTAGCATCCAGTAATCCACAGAAGCCTGCATGTTGGGGCTCACCAGCCCGGCTCAACAGAAGAAGGGCTTAATGATCTTGTCCATCCACAAATCCAACTGCTCCATCTCCGGTCCGGCTGGCTGGTTCGTGACATGCTCAAGACCATGACATTCCAGGAACTTTAGTTTTGCAACGATATCATCGATGCTGCCGACGAGATAGCACCCCTGCAGATGGTCCCAATCACGATTGGGACCCATGATAGTTTCCATCGGTTTGCGCTGGATTGACAGCGCTTTGTTCGAATCCGCGGTTATCGACCACGTAACCGGCCTGCACGTGCGCGAGTTCCAGTGTCGCTGGATCGCGGCCTATGGACTGAAGGTGTGTCCGCACGGTCTAGAAATCTCGCACGACCCACTCTGTGTTACCAGATACCCGGCAGGTGAAAACGTCAGCGTGTTTCGCGATGCGATTGAGCACTGACTTGACCATGTACGGCTGATCCGGTGACAGCGGATCTGGTATACGCGAGCCACCGGCAATCCGCACCGTCGACCACATACGCACAGGACCGGCATGCAATTTTGCCTGTAATGGCCTGGGAACAGCAATCATATTGTGACTGGCCCAGTCTTGCATTAACTCACGTCGTCTAATCTGGTTCAGCACTGACATAACCATCCTGCAGGTCGCGTGCACACGCTTGCGAATCACGTTCGCTGGCATCGCCGTAACCCCCCGCACCCGGGACCTCAAGCAGAATCTGTGAGCCGGCCGGGGCATTGAAACCACCCTTGGTCAGAAGTGGGCGTATCGAACCGTCCGCTAATTTAAGCGCAATGCTTGCCCGGGCGCCGGCCTCGCCTCCACAAACACCGAACGGCGGCGACTTGGTGCGCTCCAGGCACACCGCCGCACGCGCATTGTGATCGACAATGGTCCAGGCCCGGCGCGAGCCGCAACCCCCACGGTACCTGCCACGCCCCCCACTGTCCGGCGTTATTTCGTAATAATCGATTCGAACCGGAAAACTCAGTTCGAGGATCTCAATCGGCGTGTTCATGGTATTCGAAATACCAGCAGCAACTGCGTTGATACCGTCCTTGTTGGGTCTTGCCCCCATGCCACCCTTGATGGTTTCGTAACTGACGTAGTGCTGACCGTTGCGCGGATCTACGCCGCCGAGCGTAATGATGCCCGAAGTACCCTGACTGCACGCCATAACATTGTCAGGCATGAAGCCAGCCATGGCGCCAAAAGTCATGTCCGCAACTCTATGGCTGATCTCGTGGTTGGCGTAAACCACAGGTGAGGGGAAACGGGCATTAACCACAGAGCCTTCCGGTGCCGTCACCCGGATCGGGCGCCAAGCGCCGGAATTGGGCGGAATCAAACTGTTCGGATCGACAATCATCTTCAACGAGCAGTAGACCCCCGACGCAGTCACCGACAACGGTGCATTGATAGGCCCTGAGACCGCCGGGTCACTGCCCTCAAAGTCCACTTCGACGGTATCGCCTACTTTTAATACCCGCATACGGATGGTGAAGGTCATGTCTTCGTCTTCGCCGTCTTCGACAATGCCGTCACCATCGCAGAAGTCCTCGAAAACACCCTCGCCGTCGGGCAGTTCCAACAACATCAGTCGCATCAACTTCTCTGAGTAATCCATCACCTCGCGCATGATGCGGGTCAATACATCTACGCCGTACTTCGAGGCTAAACTGACCAGCCTCTGGCAAGCCCGGTGGTTAGCGGCAACCTGTGCCCGTAAATCTCCCATCCGTTCATCCGGTGTACGCACGTTGGCAAGAATCAGATCCTCTACATTGGGATCTATTTCACCTGCGTGATAGAGCCGAATCGGGGGCATACGCAATCCTTCGCCATAGATCTCGGTCACCGCACCATAACTTCCTGGTGTGGCACT
>Ga0310121_10003006_pt1 | contig 15644 bp, 15 predicted proteins | sample CB27_Tmax_986_MG_FD_203504 | JGI IMG/M metagenome (GOLD analysis project Ga0310121, IMG submission 203504) | Marine microbial communities from Western Arctic Ocean, Canada - CB27_Tmax_986 | ecosystem: Environmental > Aquatic > Marine > Oceanic | place: Canada: Western Arctic Ocean | collected...
AACTTGGGCGGGGTCACATCCCGATCGGAACGCCAATGGCGCGGAGGACGGCGATCTCCACTTGTGCGAGGAGCTTCCCGGCCAGCGGATCGCCTAGCGCGTTGGCCTCTAAATAGTCCTTGGGTAGCGTCGTAATTTGCTCGCACTTCAGCATAGAAGGCTTGTTGAGCCCGCCTTCGCCCTTCCGAAGTCTCACGTGCGTTGGAGCCGGTCGATCTGTCGTCGAGCACGGAATCACAAGGACGTTACTTGCGAGTTGGTTACGGACATTAATGGATATGACGAGAGCGGGACGCCGCTTTCGACCGCGCTCCCCTGGAATCCGAACCCAGTACAAGCATCCACGCTGTGGAAAGCCACTCACTCCCAAGTCTCTTTGAGAGACCCGGTCGAAGTGGCCGCCCATTCGGCATCCTCGCCCTGCTCCCCTCGGGTAAGTTCTCGATAGTACCGCTCGATCTCGCTCTCGAGTGTTTGGCGCCGACGGTTGCTTAACCAGCGGACTAGCGCTGTCTCTACGATCTCACTTCGGGAAGCGTCAACATCAAGCTTGTCGATCTCTTCGATAAGCTTTGAGTCGACGGTTACCGAGATTTTAGTTTTGGCCATCTGGAGTCGGTACTCTCTTTGTCCGATAATATATCCGATTAATGATCGGACAGCAAAACTGAAGGTGAAGCGGCTGCTGATACTCAAGTCGGCGGATACCAAAGAGACCTCGAAACGGGCGCAGGTCCAATGTCCTACTCAAATGGTTCCAAGGCCTCGAAGGCCTCGGTCCGCCCGACCGGTCCCTAGTCCGCTAGAAATGTCCCGCGGGATGTCTTCTGTGGAAAGCTCCGACGCAAGGTGTGGAAAACCTGTGGGAAGTATGCATCACGTGAGTCACGAAAGAGTGCGACGAGACACGATCTCATCATGGCGATGCCCGCCGACGGGAGGTTCGTCCGCGGCGCGCTCATGTTCGACGCGGCGCGCGCGATGCTGCTTGCTTCTCTCGACCCCGAGCTCGAGTTGAAGCGTGCTGGTGACAACACCGACGCGCGCTGGTCGCCCGACGGAAATTGGGTGGGGTTTGCCTCGGAGCATGACGGGGAGACGGACATCTACAAGAGAAGACCCGATTTCAGTACTCCCACGGAGCGCATGTTGGCAAAGGAGGGGTACCAGCAGCCGAACAGCTGGTCTCCTGACGGCAAACACCTGATGTTCACGGAGACCGTTCCAGGCGCTCGCGGCGAATCCAGGAACATTTGGTGGGTTGGTCTCGAAGGTCAAGGAGAGCCGCAGCCTTTCGTGCAGTCCGCGTTCACGGAAGAAGAGGCGGTTTTCTTGCCAGACGGTGGATGGGGTGCGAGGTGGTCTCCCGACGGTCAGGAGCTGTTCTATGTCCTAGGCAAGGACCGGTCCAACCCGGGAGGGAAAATAATGGCCGTCGATGTGCGCACCGAGCCAACATTCAACGCGGGAACACCGTACGTTCTGTTCGAGGGACCTCACGTGTTTCGTGCAGGACCAGACTACGACCTGGCACCCGATGGCGAGCGTTTCGTGGTGCTCTGGAGAGACGAAGACGCAAACCCCCTCGCGGGCCGGGAAAACAACATCGACACCCATGCACTCGAAGGATTGTACCGTCTCGATCCCAGCGAATAATCCTTCGCGCCGAAGACACGCACCTCACGTCGGCTCTCGGTGGCGATTCGCCCGTGGATGTTCGCTAGTTCAGCCTGAGCTCGTACGGCATCATTGCCAGTGGCTGGCCGCTCGCGAGAGTTCGAAGAAGCGGCGATCGACGGAGAAGCTCTTGTGGCGAAAGCGCTTGCGCCGGGAGCTGGAGCGCCTCACGCGATTGAAGGAAACCAGATATAATCGCCTCAAAGATGTTCTTTTTTTCGGGATAAATGACCAAAGCAACGCGATCCGTCGGCTCGAGGTTGATTTTCTCCTTGGCAATAGCGATCGCGCGCTCGATACCGCCGAGCTCGTCGATGAGGCCGTGCTCGAGGGCGGAGCGGCCCGTCCAAACACGGCCCTGTGCCACGGCGTGTACTTCTTCGATGGTCTTGCCACGCGCCTCGGCAACTCTGTCCAGAAAAGCTTGATAGCCGGACTCGATCATCGCATGGAACTTCGCGCGCTCTTTAGGAGTGAAACTGCGGTTGTCGCTGAAGAAATCCGCGTTGGGCGCGCTCGAGACGCCGTCGCGAGAAACGCCTATCTTCTCGTAAAGGCCGGACAAGTTGAACTTTCCGGCGTAAATTCCGATGGACCCGGTAATCGTGGTCGGCTCCGCCAAGATCGTGTCGGACGCCATCGCAATCCAATAGCCGCCCGAAGCCGCCACGTTGGCCATCGACACGATAACGGGCTTTTTCTCGCGAGTGAGTTGGGCTTCGCGCCAAATCACATCGGAAGCCACATCGCTTCCGCCGGGGCTGTCGATGCGGAAGATGACCGCGTCAATGGAGTCGTCTTCACGTACGGTCTTGAACGCGTTGCCAATCGTGTCCGAGCCCATCACCCGGCCGAAGACAGCATCTTCCCGATTGGTGCCGCCGACGATAGCACCGACGCCGTAGATCAAAGCGATGCGTCCATCGACGCTGAACGAGGACCGGCGGCTAGCTAGGTGATAATTTGCCACGGTCATCGTCTTTGGTTCTTCGCCTTCTTCGGCGTGTTTCGCGTGCACTTCGTCCAAGTATTGCAATCCGTTTACGAGGCGATGCTCTATCGCTTGTTCGGCCGTGAACGGTCCCGCTGCGATGAGCGCGTTCACCGCGGGCGGGTCGGTCCCGCGGCCTTCAGCGATCGCGGTGACCATGGCCTCGTGGAGCGTATCGACGACCTCGCCGATCGCTTCACGGCTCGCCTCACTCATGCTCTCGCGCAAGAACATGTCGGGCGCGTCTTTGTAATCACCGAAACGCTCGAACTCGGCTTCGACGCCGAGTTTGTCGAGCGCCGATTTCACGAACAAGAGCTCTGCGCGAACGCCTCGCAAATCGATCATCCCGCGCGGGTGTAGATAGATTCGGTCCGCCGCCGAAGCGATAAAGTAGTCGCGGTTTCCCGCATATTCGATGAACGCAACGATCTTTTTGCCCGAGCTCTTGAAGTCGAGAAGCTGCCGGTGAAGCTCGAACATGTTCGCCCAACCGAGCCCGGTACCACGGACGTGCAAAAAGAGCTTCTCGATCCGGGCGTCCTCTTTGGCGGTGCGCACCGCAAAAAGAAGCTCGCGAAACGTGATCTCATTGACTTCGACGAAGGGACCGCTCATGTCGTAGAGCGGGTCTTCGGGGTAGGGGCGCGCGAGATCGATGCTCAAAGCCGTGCCGCTACTTAGCGAGGGCACCGTAGGCCCCATGCTCCTGAAGAGCGCATAGAATGTCGCCGTGACCAGGAACAACGAGCCCCCGGAAAAGATGACGAGCCACAAGAACCAATTCGGCCGGCGCGGCCGCGGCGGCACAGGCTCGGTATATGGTTGAGGAGCTTCGGTCTCAATCACTGACGTCTGCGTCGCCTTCGAGGGAGAGTAAGAGGATCTCCCGTCGGTTCGTTGCCTCGGTGCTGAGTTGGGACGTCGGGTGCTCGGAAAGCATCCGGTCGTAATATTGCCGTGCCTTTTCCAAGTTTCCCGAGCGCTCTTCGAGTTTGGCGAGCGCGTAGAGCAACTCGTCTTTGGGAAGCGGATTGTCGGCGTCCTCGACTAGACTCCGGTAGAGCTCTCCGGCTGCCGCGGGATTCCCGCGTTCCGAGCGCACCAAAGCCAAAGCGCGCGACGCGAGGTACCAAATCAGATCGCGATGACTCGAGCGCACCGTCTCGAGCGAAGCGTCTGCAGCCTCGAGATAGGAGAGACCTATTTGGCAAAGCGCGACATAGTATTGAGCATGCCGGCCCTCGTCGTAGCCCCCATATTCGCTGGCCACGGCCTCGAAGGACCCGAGTGCGGCTCGATATTTCTCTTCCGCGGTTGCGAAGGTAACGACGTTCGGGCTCGGGAGCGCACCGTCACTCGTACGCACCACACCGTGATACTGGTTCAGCGCCTCGGTCAAGAGCACTTGGGCCGTTGCGGACTGCCGGCTCCTGTGGATTCCGATCCCGCCAAGAAGAAGCGCCGACCCCACGACCACGAGCGCGCCATTGATGAGTTTCTTCTGGTGGGTCATCCCCCAGGCCAGGACATGGTCCAGCCAGTGAACGAACTCGTCCTGCTTCAAATGATGTCGTTCCGCACGCTTCACGCACCTACCTCCAAAACTTCAAATATGAGTCTCCCTCGCGGCACATCGGCTGTCAACTCGCGAAGCCGCTCCTCTCTATGGTAAGACTGCACGACCTATCTTACTAGTAACACTCTGGAGACAGCTTGAAACCATGACGTCGTTCGGCGAGCAGGACGCCTATTTGTTCCGGGAGGGAACGCATCCCCGGCTTCACGACTTTCTCGGCGCCCATCTCGGTGAGCAGGACAAAAGCACGGGGTGTTTCTTCTCGGTTTGGGCTCCTAACGCCGCCGAGGTTTCTGTGACCGGCGATTTCAATGGATGGGAGGCGGACGCCGCGCCGATGGAGCTCGACGAAACCACCGGCATCTGGTCACGTTTCGAGCCAGGGATCCGCGACGGGAACTTGTACAAGTACCACGTCCGGTCCCGCCTCAAGGGGTATCGCGTCGACAAATCGGACCCGTTCGGTGTCTATCGTGAGGTGCCTCCGGAGACCGCTTCGATCGTGTGGCCGCTCGATTACGACTGGAGCGACGTGGTATGGATGACCTCCCGAGAGACACCGAACGCGCTCGACGCGCCCTGGTCGATTTACGAAGTTCATCTCGGTTCATGGCGCCGGAGCACCGACGGGACAGAGCCACGCTATCGTGAGCTCGCGAGAGCACTCGCGGACTACATGGTCGATCTCGGCTTTACCCACGCGGAGCTCCTACCCGTCATGGAACATCCTTACTACCCTTCCTGGGGCTATCAAACAACGGGCTATTTCGCGCCGACGAGCCGTTATGGCACGCCTCAGGACTTCATGTACCTTGTGGACCTCCTGCATCAAGCCGGGATCGGGGTAATCCTGGATTGGGTGCCCTCGCATTATCCGTCGGATGCCCACGGTCTCGGTTTTTTTGACGGCACCTATCTCTTCGAGCACGCGGACCCGAAACGACGCATCCACCCAGACTGGGACAGCCTGGAGTTCAACTACGCGCGCGGCGAGGTCCAGAGCTTTCTGTTGAGCAGTGCCACCTTCTGGCTCGACTACTACCACGCGGACGGGCTGCGCGTAGACGCCGTCGCTTCGATGCTCTATCTCGACTATTCGCGGGGCGAAGGCGGATGGACGCCGAATCGCTTCGGCGGGCACGAGGATCTCGAAGCGATCGACTTCTTACATCGCTTCAACGTTTCGAGCTATCGCGATCGCCCCGGCATCCAGACGATTGCGGAAGAATCCACCGCGTGGCCGCTCGTCTCGCACCCGACTCATGTCGGCGGGCTCGGCTTTGGCATGAAGTGGGACATGGGCTTCATGCACGACACCCTCGACTATTTGAAGGAAGAGCCGCGCCACCGCAAGTTCCATCAGGAGAAGCTCACGTTTCGGCCCATGTACGCCTTCTCCGAGAACTTCATGTTGCCGCTCTCGCACGACGAAGTCGTGCACGGCAAAGGCTCGCTTTTGACCAAGATGCCGGGAGACGACGACTGGGAGCAGTTCGCAAACCTCCGCCTCCTCTACGCCTATATGTGGGGTCAGCCCGGGAAGAAGCTCTTGTTCATGGGTGGCGAGATAGCCCAGCGCCCCGAATGGGATCACGACCAGGCGCTCGAATGGTTCGTGCTCGACGAGCCTCTTCACAAAGGCATACAAGACTGGGTGCGCGACCTGAATAGGTTCTACAAAAGCGAAGCCGCGAGCCACGAGAAAGACTTCACCGCGGATGGGTTCGAGTGGGTCAACTGCCGGAACACGGGGACGAACGTGCTCTCGTTTCTACGCAAAGGAGAAAAAACCGCGAGGCCTCTTCTTCTCGTCTACAATTTCAGCACCGAGATCTACCGGGACTTTCGGGTCGGTGTACCCATCGTTGGGCGCTGGGACGAGCTTTTGAATAGCGACAGCGACCATTATGGAGGGCGTGGCGAAGGCAATCTGGGCGGTGCGGATGCCGAGGACGTGCCCTGTGACAAGCACCCGTACTCTCTATCTCTCACCCTGCCCGCCCTCGGAGCGCTCTTCTTCGGGGCCGCGAGCGAGCGCCCGAAAAGAACGACGATTCGGCGCAAATGATCTCTGAGCCGTGAACAAATACGTCTGCGTTCACGGGCATTTTATCAGCCGCCGCGGGAAAACCCATGGCTCGAGGCGATCGAGCCGCAGGACTCGGCCGCGCCTTACCATGACTGGAACGCGCGCATCAGCGCCGAGTGCTACGAGCCGAACACCGCTTCCCGCATCCTCGACGATGAAGACTGGATCGTCTCGATCACCAACAATTACAGCCGGATCAACTTCAACTTTGGTCCGACACTTCTGTCGTGGATGAAGCAGAAAAAACCTTCGGTCTACCGCGCGATCTTGTCAGCCGCTCGCGAGAGCCGGGAGCGGTTCGGAGGCCACGGCTCGGCGCTCGCGCAAGCCTATAACCACGTCATCCTGCCGCTTGCGAGCGACGCGGACAAAAGGCTCCAAGTCCTCTGGGGGTTGCGCGATTTCGAGCATCGCTTCGGACGGAAGCCGGAAGGGATGTGGCTTCCCGAGACCGCCGTAGATCTGGGCACGCTCGAAGCGCTGGCGGCACACGACATCCGGTTTACCGTGCTTGCTCCGTCTCAGGCCGCGCGCATCCGCCCCATCGGCGCCTCCGGGTGGTCGGACGTTTCCGATTCACGGGTCGATCCTTCACGGGCTTACGTTGAGCGGCTGCCCTCGGGAAAAAGCATCGCGCTGTTCTTCTATGACGGTGTTTTGTCGCGCGCCGTGGCTTTCGAAGGATTGCTGCATCGCGGCGAGCTCTTCGCGGCGCGCCTCGCCGGCGCCGTGCCGGATGACCGCCCGCGTCTATCGCATATAGCGACAGACGGCGAGAGCTCAGGGCATCATCATGCGCATGGCGACATGGCGCTCGCCTATGCGCTGCACGCCATCGAGTCACGCGGTATGGCCGAGCTCACCAACTACGGCGCGTTTCTCGAATCCTTCCCTCCCGATCACGCGGTCGAGATTTTAGAGAACACCGCGCGGAGCTCCGCCCACGGCATCGAGCGGTGGCGAAACGATTGCGGCTGTCATACCCGCGGGCCAGGCGGATGGAACCAAAGTTGGCGCGGCCCGTTGCGCGCAGCGCTCGACCACGGGGTAGCGGTCTGGGACCGAGAGGCATCAGAGTTACTTCCCGAGCCGTCCGAAGCCCTCGACCACTACATCGAAGTCATCCTCGATCGCTCCAGGCGAGGGGATTTCATCGCGACGCATGTCAGCCGAGAGAATCCCGTACGCGCGCTCAAGCTTCTCGAGATGCGTCGCCAGCTGCAGCTCATGTATACGAGCTGCGGTTGGTTCTTCAGCGATCTTGCCGGCCTCGAGACCGTGCAGAGCCTGCACTATGCGGGACGCGCCGTCCAGCTCGCCGAGGATCTCTCGCAAAACGCCCGAATCGAGGCGACTTTCTGGGCGCCCTAGAAAAAGCGCGCAGCAACCGTACGGAAGCCGGGAGCGGCCGCGACATCTACGAGAAAAGCGTCAAGCCGTCCAAAGTCACTTGGGAGATGCTCGGGGCACATTACGCGATTAGCTCAGTGTTCGAAGGGTACCAAGACACGACCCGACTTTACTGCTACGACATCGAGCGCGAGCAATTCGAGACTTTCGAGACCGGTGAGCGCAAGCTGGCCGTCGGCTGCGCACGGCTCACCTCCACGATAACGGGCGCTTCGGAGCAATTGAGCTTCGCTGTCTTGCACGAGAGCAATCACGAGATCACGGCAGATGTGCGACGCGGGCGTCACCGCTTCAGACAGCTTCAGAAAGCGTTTCTTGAGAATGGCACGCTCGACCGTCATTTCGGCGAGCAGACGTTCTGCTTGAGCTCGTGGTTCGGCGACGAGCAGCGCCGCATCGTCGACATTCTCACTCGATCGGGGCTGAAGGGCACGGAGGCGTCGCATCGAAGTTTGTTCGAGCACCACCAAAAGATGCTGCGATTTCTCACGGAGCTCGGCGTCCCCCCGCCCAAAGCACTGTCCGTCGCCGCGGAGGTCGTCTTGAACGGGAACCTCCGTCGCGCGCTCGTGCACGAGCCCATCGATCCCGACACTGTCGGTGACTTGCTGAGAAACGCGATCACTGAAGGTGTGCCTCTAGATGAAGCGTCGCTCGCCTACGCGGCAAGGGAGAGTGTCGATACCAAAGCCGAGCGCTTTTTCGAGTCACCCGAAAAACTCGAAGCGTTCGAAGAGCTTCGGCGAAGCGTGGCTGTGGTGTTAGCACTTCCGTTCGAAGTCGATCTGTGGAAAGTGCAGAACCTCTATTTTGGCTTCTTGTCCGAGCGCATAGCGGGATCCAGCGCGCTCCGTCGACGGGACCGGCTACTTGTGGACCCGGCTTCCTCTTCCCTCACCTCCCCACGGCTACCATCGACTCCATGTCTCGATGGGAACCATCGAGGCGGAGACCTTCATCCTTCGTGCGCCAACACGTGCCTATCGAGATCCCGCGCGCGGGAAACGGTGGGGCTCTTTCCCCCGCTCTACGCGCTCCACAGCAAGCATCCGCGGGCATCGGCAATTTCGGAAACCTTCGGCGCCTCGCGGAGCTGACGTCGCGCATGGCGGCGGGTTCGTCGCAACACTCCCGCTGCTCGCGTCCTATCCCGGCGAGCCGAGCCCCTACTCGCCGGCGAGTCGCCTCTTCTGGAACGAGCTCTTCGTCGATGCTGGTACGGCGTCTCCCAAGAAGCCGAGCGAGCTCCTCGACTCCGCCGCGCTCTACGCCGTGAAGGGGCACGATGCGAGACGTTGCGATCGGACGCGAGAGCGACGTCGCGGCTTTCCAGATACGTTTCCCGCTAGCGCTCGACTATGCTCGGTTCCGCGCGGCGGCGGACTCGTACGGTACAACTGGACGCGCTGGCCAGACAAGCTCCGCGACGGGCGAATCGAAGAAGCGGAGCCCGACGCCGCTTTTCCCGGAGGCCAGAACTGGAGCTTCCCTCCCGTCCTCCCCGAAAAAAAAGTCGCGCCCAAAACCACCGCCACCTCCGCCTCGTCTATCGCCACGCTAGGAGCTTTCTCGGTGTCGATGCGTCTCACACCGCTCCCCTCGTCGGCGCCGTCCCCGGCGTGAAGTCAATCTTCTTCCCATCGACGGTGAACTCGGGACCGTGGGGTCGTGAGAGGTTTCCGCCAGGGCCGAACGCCACGATCGACGCCGCGAGCTCGTCGTTCGACCGCTTCTTGCCGACGGTACGTGGCTTGTCACCGTGGAAGCTCTCGACGTGGATCGTTTGTGTGGGGAAGGCGAACTCGACGCCAACCTCTTCCGCAAGCCGAAGAATCTCGAGAAAAAAGTTATGCTTTTCGCGAAGCTCATCGCTCCAGGTCTGGACGTCGAGAAAGCAATAGACGAGCACGTTCAACGAAGAATCATCGAAGCCGTTGAAGTGGATCTCGTGGAAGTCCTGGCGCATGTAGCGATTCGCTCGGATGACGGCACGAATACCCTCCACGAAAGCCTGCATCTGCTCCGCGGTCGTACTGTATGTAAGGCTGATGACCTCCTTGATGCGACGGTAGCGCCGCATGCCCATATTATCGACATCGGTATTGGCGAGCTTCGAGTTGGGAATGCTCACGACAGAGTTGTAGAACGTCCGAACGCGCGTCGAGCGGAAACCGACTTCTTCGACAGTGCCTTCGACCTTCCCCATTACGATCCAATCTCCGATTTGAAACGGCCGGTCCGCGAAGATGGTTACCGAGCCGAAGAGGTTCGCGAGCGTATCTTGAGCGGCGAGCGCGACCGCAACGCCGCCAATCCCGAGGCCAGCGAGGATGGAGCCCACCGAATAGCCGAAACTCTGTACGAGTACGAGAACGCCTACGGTGAACGCGAAGATCTTGAGCGACTTCCGTAACATCGGAACGAGTTGATCGTCGAGCTTGGTGTCGCTCCGGGCGGTGATGCGGAGCAAGTGATCGCAAATAAAGTCGACGATCTTGAACGAGAGCCAGAGAAGGCTCACCGCGACCATGAAGTCGAGGGCGAACCTAATGGCCGCGTTCATACGCACCGGAAGCTGCAAGTCCGCGTAAAAGGCCAGTAGTAACAGCGTGAAGACGAGAAACCCAAGCGGCCTAACCGATTCCAAAACGATGGTCTCGTCCCACGTCGGCGGTGTGTGTTTCTGAAGCCATTTAGCGATCTTGTTTAGAACGAATTCACCAATCGTGCGGAGGACGAGGGCGAAGAGTAAAAGAAAGAAAATGCCGGCAAATTGCCAAAGGGCCATGCCGAGAAACCGCGTCTGGAAGATCGCGGGCAGGCTGCCGATCAAATATTGCGCGGCGCCGCTGAACGATTGTGCATAGAGAGCGGGCGTGGCCGACAACGTCTCGCGCGAGAAGAGCCACCTATCGTCGACTTTGACGAGATAGAGTCCAGGCAGGCGTACGGGAAACAAGCGATACCGGTTTCGGCCGCTCGACTCTTCGACATAGTCCGCATTGGTGGGGATATCTGCCACCCGCACGATCAGTCCGTGAGCGTCGAGCACGGCCTTCAGCTGACGCGCGAGATCTTGACGGCGCTCCGCGGAGTGGTTCGGATTGATGGCCATCCCCTCGGCAGCAATGCTCATGTCGATATTGGGCGGATTCTGCCAGGCCAGGAAGTTCTCGATGACCGATTGCGGGTTCGCGAGCCGTTCGGCAGTAGTGCCTCGTTGGCCGGAAGCGAAAGCCGCCAGGCACACCGCGGCGGCAAAAGTCAGGATCAATACGCGTGGTCGCATGTTTCTTGTCTCCTAGCTAGAGCCCGTATTATGTGCGATCCGACCGACGCCACAACGAAGCGAAGAGACAGAGCACCGCAAATACCCAAATCGCCACCGCAAGACGGCTCGAGAACAAAATCTCCCAGCCGCCGCCACTTATCGCCATAGCTCGGCGAAGACTCTTCTCCATCAATCCTCCGAGCACGAAACCGAGCACGACCGGCGCGAGCGGAAAACCGCTTTTGCGAAGCGCATAGCCAACGATGCCGAGAAGCGCCATGAGGCCGATGTCGAACGTGCTTCGATTCACGGAGTAGACCGCCACGACACTCAGCACGACGATGACCGGATGGAGAAACCAGCGCGGGACGGACAAAATGCGAATGAAGACGTTGACGAGCGGCAAGTTGAGCGCGAGTAGAACGACGTTGCCGACGATCATCGAGCCGACGAGCGCCCAGAACAGGTCGGGGTGCCGCGTCAAAAAAAGCGGCCCGGGCTGAATCCCGATCGCGAGGAGCGCGCCTAGCAGCACCGCAGTGGTCCCGCTTCCAGGAACGCCAAGCGTCAGAAGCGGGATCATCGCCCCCGTGCTCGCAGCGTTGTTGGCCGCTTCAGGTGCCGCGACGCCTTTCAGCCCGAGGGGCTGGTTGTTGTTGAAGCGCTTCTCCGCAGCATAAGAAGCAAAGCTCGCTACCGTGCCACCGGCTCCCGGCAAAACGCCGACCAAGAAACCGATGATCGTGCCGCGCAGCATCGTACCCTTGGCCGAGAACCATTCTGTGAGCTTGGCCCGATGCACGGTCACCGGCTTTTCTTTCGCGTGCGGGCTCTCGAGAGCGATCAGCACTTCACTGATTGCGAAAAGCCCAATCGTGAGCACAACGAAGTCGACGCCGTCGAGAAGACGCAGTTCCCCGAAGGTATAGCGCGCGACGGCGCTGTTCGGGTCGAAGCCGACGGTCGCGAATGCGAGACCGAGCAAGGTCGCCATCGCGCCTTTCAAAACGCTCCCGCCCGAAAGCGAGGAAAGGACCGAGAGCGCTAACACCATCAAAGCAAAATATTCCGCCGGGCCGAAGCGGAGCGCCCAAGAGGAGAGCAGTGGCGCAAACAAAGCCAGGCCGAGAATCGAGAGCGTCCCGCCAAAGAAAGACGCGACCGCCGACATCGCGAGCGCGCTCCCGCCTTCGCCTCTTTGGGTCAGAGCGTAGCCGTCGATTGCCGTCACCGTCGCCGAGGCGGTGCCCGGCACGTTAAGCAGGATGGTGCTGATCGAGTTGCCGTATTGCGAGCCGTAGTAAATAGCGGTGAGCACGATGAGAACCGATTCGGGCGGCAAGTCGAGTGCGAGCGCGAGCGGAATGAGGATGGCGATAGCGTTGATGGGGCCGATACCCGGAAGCATCCCAACGAGGGTGCCGACGAAAGCGCCGAACGCTGCGAGGGCGAGGTTCAAAGGCTGTAGCGCAAGCGCAAGACCTTCCGCCATCAAAAGCCTCGCGGGAGCGGAATCGAGAGGACGTAAGTAAACAGCACGAAGATGGAAAGGCTCAGCAAGAAGCTCAAGACGACGCCGCGGCGAATCGGCCCAGAAAAAAGAGCGACAACTCCGCTCGCGAGCATCGTCGTCGCAACTACAAAACCCAAACGATCCAGGACGGCGACATAAACGAAAAGCCCGGCGACGAGAGCGACGTGGCGCCACGACACAGGCGGCAGCTCACCTGAAGGCTTTTTTGTCCAGAGCGTCACGCTCGTCGCCAACAAAAGCGCGCCGATCGCGACAGGAAAAGCGCTCGGCCCGATAGGGTCAGCGATGAAGCCGGTCTCGAACCCGCGCGCGAGCCAGACGTAGCCGAGCGCCCCGACAGAAAGAAACGCCGCGACAGGCTTTTCCATCACGGTAAGAGACCGAGGGCCACCGTGAGCCGTTCGAAGCTCACCACTTGCTCGTCGACGAACGTTTCGAACGCCTCGCCCGCCAGAAAGAACTCGGAGAGTCCCGTGCGCGCGCGCAGAGCCTCCCACTCCGGTGACGCCGCAACATTTTCGAGCACACCTACCCAGTGCTCGTAGCGCGCATTGTCGGCCCCTGCGGGCCCGTAAAAACCGCGCCAAACGATCCAGGTGACGTCGTAGCCGAGCTCACGCGCGGTGGGAACACCCTGCAACGCGTCGAGACGCTCAGGAGAAAGCGCCGCGAGCACGCGCACCTCGGAAGCTTCGAAGAGACTCAAGACCTCCGAGACATCGAGCGGCACAACCGACACGAAGCCGCCAAGAAGTGCTGTCACCGCTTCACCACCGCCATCAAACGGCACGTAGCGGATCGCCTTGGGATCGAAGCCGGCCGCGCGCGCAAGCACGAGGAGTTTCATGTGATCTTGTCCGCCGACCGCGCTCCCACCCGCAGCAACGATCTCGGACGGAGCAAGGCGCCACGCATCGAGAAGCTCCTCGAAGCTCCGCCAAGGCGCGTCGTGACGCACGACAATCACGCCGTAATCCGCGGCAACCGCTGCAAGCCAACGCACGTCTTTGGCCTCGAAGTCGCCGAACTGTCCTTGCGCGAGACGAAGCGTCGTCGCGGGGCTCGCTGCGACAATGAGGTTAGGGTCGCTCCCGCGCTCTGCCACCACATGGGCAAACGCGATGCCGCCTCCAGCGCCCGGGACATTCCGCACGCGCATCGACGTGCCGTCGAGAACTTGGGCTACAGCGCGACAGGTGAGATCCCACCCGCCACCCGGGTTCGCAGGCGCGAGACATTCCGGGCCAGGCTCGACGCAGCTACCGGCAACCAGTGCGAGACACGCGAAAGCAACGAGCCTCCCCATGAAACTCACTTCTTCGCGGACACCGGTGGGCCATCTTCGCCGAGCGCCGCGACCAACTTCTTGGGCGCCACCGCGCGATAACTCTCCTCGACCCACTCGCAAAGCATGTGCTCAGGAGGTCTCTCTTGCGAATCGAAACGGGCCGTTACCCAGCCGCTCTTGCCGAGACCGTAGCCCGTCGGATCTGCGAAAGGCAGCATCAGAGCCATAATGTGCGACTCTGGAAGCTTCACGGATAGCGACAGCCCACCATCACCAAGGCCCATAAACACAAAGACTTTCTTGCCGAGTTTGATAACGCGCTCACCCCACGGAAAGTTTTCGCGCGCCTCCGGAAAGCCGAGCGCGAAGCTGCGGAGCGCTGCTTCAACTCTTTGAGTTGGGCTGGTTCTTTTTGTCAAATTCCCTGTCTCCCTCTCGAGGCGGGTTGACGGTGCGGCGAACGAGGTGCAGATTGATATAATGCCTAACCACACAGAAATCACAACCAACCGGATGTTCGGAGATTCTATCAACGCTGACCGAACGACGAAGGTAAGTATCATCCAAAGACGATGATCCGATACGCGGTTTTTGCAGCGGCATTCTTCGCGCTCGCGACCGTGCGGGACGCCGTGACTCTGAAGGACAACATGTCCGCAGTCTTCTGGCCCGAAACCGGGTTGTTGGTGGCGGTACTGGTCCTATCAAAAAGAAAGGATTGGTTCTCGTTCCTCTCGCTCGGATTCCTCGTTTTTCTTGCCGATTCAACCGTTCTGAAACAGCGCCCAGTCCCGCTCAGTGTAATCTTTGCGGCTTCCCTCTGCTTCGTGAGTACCCTCGGGGCCTCCGCGTATTTGTTTTTCGTGGACGGGAAGAAAAGTCCTTCGGCATCCGCGATTTGGCGTGGTTTACCCTGTTCGGCGTCGTCACCACTTTTTTGGCCGCGGGAGGATCAAACTCCGAGCTCACTGCGCGAAACGCAACACGGGCACGGTTGATCAGCGGGCAAAGACGCGTCATAGCCTCGGACATCGGCTTAGCAAAGTTCAAGCGGGACCCTTGGGTGAGCCAGGCGCTTGTGCTCAATCAAATCTCGTCACGGACGCGCCAACTCGAGAAGGAATGATCGTGGGAGCCGCGCCGTTACCACGTCCCGCACGAACAAAACCCGGGTGAGGCCGCTTTGCAACCGTACAAGAAGTCCCTACGCTTTTCACCACGCGGAGAGTCTTCCCGCAAATCGTTATGCGCCTGTAGCTCAGTAGGATAGAGCGCCGGATGTCAAGTCCGGTGTTCTTCAAGACTCGACGTCCCGACCCGTCTCCAATCCGCCGGGTCGGGACGCTAAGGGCCGGTTCCTGCCCGGCAACGTGGTCGGCGAGGCGAGCAGATTCCCGCCCGGCAACTGGGCTCGCGCGAAACACACACTGCGCTCGGATCGCTGGCCGCCGGAGCTCGTGGTGCTTCGCGACGAGGTCGAGGCGTTCCTGTCGCAGACGCTCGCGGACGAGGGCGATCCGGACGACGACCTTCGAGTCTTCTGGCAGCGCATCAAAATCTCGCTTTTGTTGAGCATCTGCCGCTTCCTGACGCTGTTTGAATTCCTCCTCAACCGCCGCGGCTTCCCGTTCCGCAGCTTCAGCAGCTTCGGCGGCTTCGGTCTCGTTGGCGATCTCCTCGGGCGTCCCTTCAGTCATATCCTCAGGATTCATCGAAGCACAGGTGCCCTTTGGGTCCGTCCGGGTCTCTGTCGCGTCACTTGCTGATCCCTCTATAACAGCGAACTCCGTGACACTGATATTCGC
>Ga0310121_10003007_pt1 | contig 15642 bp, 13 predicted proteins | sample CB27_Tmax_986_MG_FD_203504 | JGI IMG/M metagenome (GOLD analysis project Ga0310121, IMG submission 203504) | Marine microbial communities from Western Arctic Ocean, Canada - CB27_Tmax_986 | ecosystem: Environmental > Aquatic > Marine > Oceanic | place: Canada: Western Arctic Ocean | collected...
GGTCTTGTATTTACCCCAGAGCCGGTCCGCGAGGACGGCCCCGATAAGGGGTAGGGTATAGACCGCTGCACTAAATAAATGGGTCGCGGTTGTGGCCATATCTTCGGCCGACTGTTCCGACATTCCCTTTAAATTAATATACAGTCCCGTGATGTAGACGATAAGCAGGGCTTTCATGCCGTAATAGCTGAAGCGCTCGCAGCCTTCATTACCGATAATATAGGGGACGCCCTTGGGCCAGCCCTTCAGGTCATGGTCGGGTGCCGTACGTGGTGCAGTCATATTGTTTCCGGTCTATGGTAGATGGTCCGCAGCCTTGTAGCCCCCGAACGCCTGTGGGTCAACCAACAAGTCCATTCGGGGCCAACATACGGCCCGTTGAAGGCCAACCACTCCTATTCTTCATGGACCGGTCGCAACTGGGCTTTAGCCAGGGCATGGGCCGAGATCAGGATACCGATATAATACCAGCTCGTTACGTCACCAAAAAACGGGCCCTGGTTATGAAACGAGCTATGGGTAATGTAGCCGGCCACAAAGGCTGTACTGGCGAGGGGCACCCAGCGAAGAGGCTCGGGTAGTAGTAATACTCTTTGCCGGAGCGTATGACCCGAACGAAGCAGGATCACGAAAAAGCCTGCAGCGAATAGAAAACCGAGAATTCCCCAGAAAGCGGCCGCATTGATCAGATAGTTATGGGACACCTGGGTCGTCAAGACATCGGTATTGGTATCGTCTGTATAGAGACTCGGATTTTTCGCGATAATCTCCGGGGTACGGGATGTGCCGACCCCGAGTGGATGATTGGCGATAACTCGCACCGCAGCTTTGAAGAGAGCTGGACGGGTCTCGTCCTGCATGATGGAACCAAAACGGGCGCGTTGGCTCATAACATTACTCGAAAGGGTGGCGTAGGCCCCTGCGATAGTCGCGATGGTCAAACCCAGGGCCACCAGGGCCGCAAGGGCTCGTCCCCGTTCGCGTAGATCTCGAAAGATTGTGGGAGTTATGACCACCACCAGAATGACCCAGAGCGCCAGGATAGCCGAGCGGGTCAAGGACTCAAGGGTGGCAACTCCTATCAGGATGGCTCCGCCGGCTGCGAGCCAACGGCTTCGTCGCCGGATCTCCCGGCTAAAGGCCATGGGGATCAGAAAACTCGCCGCCAGCACCATATGATAGGAGAAGTTAATCGGGTTGGACGCCAGGCCCATAATGCGGCCTTTGGCCGGGTCGTTCCAGCCGAAGGGATCAATTTGAAATGCACCATATTTGGTGAACTCCTCCAAGGAGATCCGCATACTCCAGGCGGTCGCTGAACCGTGGTATTGGAAGATACCCACGAGCGCGGAAACCAGGGAGGCACCAAGCAGGAATACGAGTACGAGTTTGGCATCTCGAGCGCTCTGAATATGGGCACACATACATAGGGCCAGCAGAATGGGAGCAACCCGTCGCGCCAGCGTTCTACGAAGGACATCGGTATGGGCGTGCGCCGTGTCCACCAATACGATCAAGACCGTAAAGGCCAGGCAGAACGCAAACACACGACGCACCCAACGTTCCTGGCGCAAAAGCCGAAGTATTGGGCCGATACTGAGGAGGGTGACCAGGACCGATAGATACACCCGGGGCGGGAAACGAGTCAGTCCACTTACGTAGGAGATACTGGCGTCACTTGCCGCTGCAAGGGCAACGCCGAGCAGGGGGCGACGCAGAACAAGAAGACCGATGCAGACGATAAAGACGAGTGCGAAGATATGTTTCGGCCGGGCCGTGACGACCTCGCCCGACATCACTCCCAGAAAGACCAGACCACCGAGCAAAAGCACGCCCATCAGCACCGAAACAATACGATTGTCCGAGTTGGCGTTAAAAAAGGGTCGATGTGGCCCGGGATGGTCCATGGCTTAGTAATAAAACGTGATCAGATCACTGTCGCGCTCAAGCGCCCCGTGGAATAGCAGCAGAAAAGGATACCATGTCCATTCTTCGGGAGGCGCGGACATTTTGGAGTTCAGCAGATCATTGCTGAGTCGTTGCAACTCATTACGTTTGAGAAACCCGATCCCTGGATAGCGGGCGTGGTTCACTATCTTCTTCACCGACCGGTTGATAATTCCGTCGTTCAAAGTGATCTCTGTGTCCAGGGGGCTCGTACCGACAAGGTCATTCATCTCGTTGATGATCTCGTGAACCTGCCCAAGGGTTACATCACGTAGAGCCGACCGTCCGGCACGACCGATATTAATATGTTCTCCCAGATGGTAGGAGAGGATCTCGAGACCATAACCCAGTGCGGATGTTTCGTCCGAGATCTGCTCTGGAACGGTCGTGATCAGGAGTTCGAGGGCTTTGTCGAGTTGGAGGATACCGGAATCCGGTGCGTGGGCTCCATTCCATTTCTGGTAGAACTCAATGACCGATGTGAAGCGGGTCTTCAGTCCCTGAAGGAACTCTGCGTCTCTACATCCAATCGCACTATTAAGATGATCGAGATCAACTGCATATCCGTATAGGCCGTGGGCCATTGGTCTTCTCCAGCTTTCGGACGTACGTCTGTGGAAGGGGCGTTTCGAGGCTCATCCTAACGAATCATTGGGAGGCCGCCAATTCAGATTTTTGTATTGTCCCCAGCCTCCGCTACATAGCAGATCACGCGAACACTGGGATTATTCATGGAATAGGCTCCCCCAGGCCGCCATCGTTAACCACCTCCAGACGTGGACCTTCCAGGACATGAAGCTCCCGGTCGGGATGAGCCTTTCGCATTGAATTGACTACTGCACGCCGGTCCACCTGTTTGCGTGCCACAATAAAGCGCCGTGAATACGGTGAAGATACCGAAATGCCGCTCTCCCCAATTCGCTTCAAGACCCCGGCTCGCCGAATCAAAAACAATGGCTCTTGTATCTCGTAGAAGCGCTCGTCAGTGGTCAGCATGTCAAAACGCCGATCCGTGTAGAAGGTAAGCGCGTTGGTGGTGGTGTTGAAGGTCGCCGTGTAATCGTCCGTATCAGCGGCTTCTTTGAGGACACTGGCAATCGCCTTATGGCTCGGCGCAAAGTCCGGCTCATACCAGATCCAGAATTTCTGTGCCGGAACCGCCATTTGGATCAGCACCACTGCACCGGCCATGATCCAAAGCCTGCGCTTCGAATCGTTCGGACGTACAAAAACGAAGGCACAAATCATAACCAGAGGAACGAGGGCAGGCAGCAGATAATGGGGTAGGCGGGTACTGCTGATTAGAACTGGAAGCAGGGCCAACACCAACCACAAGCCGGCAAAAACCAACGTGGGTCGCAGGGCTTTTCGAATGAAAGACATTGCCCCCAGAAGGGCCAACAAACACAGAGGCGCGTCCAACAAAAGTGCATCCAATAACTGCGCCAGGGTCAGCCCCGGCACAATGTTACTGGTCGCCCGCTCTCCGACATGATGAAACAGGTATACGCTCCAAAATTCACTCCCGTAACGCATGCTTTCTACAATGTGCCAGGGAGCGGCTACTGCAATCCCAGTACAGACCGCGATGACGATCTGGCGACGTGTGAACACTCGAGTCCATAGCGCAAACACAAAAAGTGCCACCAATAGCGGTCCGGCAGCTGCGCCTTTGATCAGCACGGCCAGACCCGAAAAAACGCCAAACAAAATAAAGGAAGAGCGCGTCACTGCAGCAGCGCCAGCCAGACAACACGCAAGCATGGGCAAATCCATCATCAATCGACGTGCCATGAGGATGAAGAAATATGAGCTTGCCAGAAACAAGGTTGAAAACACGGCCTGCTGCGTGGTTGAGCCCAGCCCCAGCATCAAAAGGTAAAGCGCCGCCAGAGCACCGAGCGCAAAAAGGGTTCCGGGTATTCTCATGGCGGCCTCGCTCCAACCAAAGAGCCCACCGCTCACCGCCAACGACCACAAATAGAGCGGTGGTTTTTCAAACTGAATTGCCTCACCCCACTGGTTATCAGCCCAGTTCCCGCTCTCCACCATTTGGCGCGCCATTTCACTGTACAGAGTGTCATCGGAATCAAAATGACTACCGCTTTGGATTCCAACGCTCAGAAAGAGCGAATACGCCGCCAGGATCACCGCAAGTACCTGCAGTTGATGTCGACTGATTGTGGCGGATTTCAGCATCGGTTCAGCGTGGGAATCAAAGTTGGAATGGCTCATTACGGAACCTGAATGGGGAATCGGGGTCGGAATCAGTGAATCAAGCCGGGCCCAGGTTGGGAGCCATCCATACGAGTCGAGTGAACCCTTCTCTACAGTCTGTTTCGATGGTCATACCGTCCGGCGGGATGCGCTCCACCGGCTCTGGCAGTCTGGCGAACGCGTCTTCCGGAGTCAGCATGGGGAGATCGATCCCCGGTTCTTTGAAATGCATGAGGACGGCCATGCGGACGCGACATTGACGCGCAAGATCGACGGCCTGTTCGGGCCCGATGGTGTAGTTCCCACCAGCGGGCACAATGAGTACATCGGCGTCCTGGCATAATTGGATGAGGGCTGGATCCTGGATCGTGCCTATATCACCGGTGTGGACTACTGCTGTAGGTGCTCCGCTCTCGCCATTGATTTCCATTCGAAAGGCGCGGGTGTATCCCATTCGAGTACCGTGGTCCGGATCATGGGGCATCGCTATGGCCTGGATGTTGACTCCCGAATCGGAGTACGGACCTTCAATAAAGGGAACGCTTCGCCAACGTTGGCTCCGCCATGCGTGATCTTCGTGGGCGTGGGTACTCAAGATTGCGTACGGATCCACGTCGGGGAGAGGGAGGTTGAAACGTCCACCAAGGCCATCCGGCCGAAAGGGATCGAAAAGCCATAGGCGTTCTTGTCGATCCCGCACCGAAAAACAGGCATGCCCGTGTCGCTGAACTCGGATCATAGCGTTCATGGAACGCAGGCTTCCTCGGGAGGATCAAAGTACCCGATATACGGTAGGTTTCGGTATTTTCCAGCCAGGTCGAGGCCATATCCCACCACGAAATGATCCGGAATAACGAAGCCCGCGTAATCGGCTTGTATGGGGGTTTTTCGTCCCGAGGGTTTGTCCAACAGAGTGCATGTCGACACGCTTTTGGGTACCCGCGTTCGGAAGTTTTCGCGGATGTATCGCAGGGTCAGTCCGGTATCGACGATATCTTCCACCACCAGAACATCCTTACCGGCGATCGGTTGGGTAAGATCCTGTGTGATTCGCACAACACCTGTAGACTGGGTTCCCGATCCGTAGGACGACAAGCCGAGAAACTCCACCGTCAACGGCAGGGCAATCTGCCGACAGAGATCGGCCACGAACGGAAAGGCTCCTTTGAGCACAGCCACCAGCACCAGATCGCGACCTCTGTAGTCGCGGGTGATCTCGGCTCCTAGCTCGGCGATCCGATCGCGGATTTGTTCGGCGGTAAACAGTGGTTTCAACGCCGAAGGCACGGGATGTTGTGTTTTATTTCGTAGCTCTGTTGCTTCCAAGACCGTCCTCGATTCGAATGGTGTAGAGTTTTTGTCAGATTTCCGCGTTGTTGAGTAGCTCTCCGACTCCACCCGCTCCCGGGACGATATACTGGATATCGTTCAAGCCACATTCCCTGGACGGGTGGGTCCCAGGGACGGTGTCGAGTACTTCTGCATCCGAGAGTCCACGATCGAGTCGAAAGGCATAGATGTGGGCATTGGGATGGTCCTCATGAACGCGTTGGATGTACTCGGGGGTCACGATCAGATGCATACAGATGATCTTCCCAGGTGCACCCAGGCCAGTATAGGTCGTAATCGCGCTGCACATGCTTGAGCCGGTGGCTCCCATGGGGTCGGGGAAGAGTAGTATACGTCCGTCAACGCCACCCCCGATCTTCTGTCCGAAGATATTCGCTCCCGTTACCTGCTGTTCTTCGTTCGTAGCCCGATTCATAACAATATGGTCCTGACGCACATTGGCGTTGGGAAGCATTCGATTGAGCACATCGAAGCATAGCTGGCTGGGGACCATGCCGGCCCGGGCCAGATCGACGGTGACCACCTTGGTAGCGGGATCTACGACCGTGCCCATCCAGCGTCCTTGCGGCGTAGTGGAGATCATTCGGGTGTGGTAATCCGCAACCATCTGCGGGAACTCTCTGGCTACGACCACATGGAGTAACTGTTGATAGAGCAGCCGCGTAAGATCGGTGGTTTCCGGTTGCACGGCCGTGGGATGCCCAAGGCGTCCCAGATAGGTCCATGCGACCGGGTCTTTCATGATATGAACTTTTGGACCGTAACAATGGTCAAGCTCGGACATCGAAAAGTTACCGTCGCGGTAGGCTGAGTCCATGGTTCTATCCTTGTTCAGTCCAGCATTGCATATAGAAGTTGTTCGCTGGATGGGCGCCGACCTTACCGAAGGTACCCCGGTGGGATCAATCATGTTATCGTGTCTCCGGTGAATCGATTCGAAGTCTGACAATTGACAGGGCCACAATTTTCGGCTTATAGAGCCTCCCCCTCATGCGAAAGTGGTGGAATTGGTAGACACGCAAGCTTCAGGTGTTTGTGCCCGTACGGGTGTGAGGGTTCGAGTCCCTCCTTTCGCACTATGGCTCATCGGTTTTTTGCCGATGTTGGTGGTTATTGGTGGTTGTGCCAAACCAACCATGTCGGCCAAGCTCGATCGGGTCTTAAAGACCCAGGCACAATACTATGACGGCGTGATTGATATTCTGAAGACGCACGCCGGTAGCCCCTGTCCTCTTCCACCGCGATGCGAGACGGACGATTGTCCGAAACCCACCTGTGCCGGAGACGGAGACCTGGACTCCGCCATAGCGGCCTTACGGGCCTATGTGGCCAGGGTTCGTCCAGACGTCCGGGGACTGATCGATGAACGTAGTCGGATTCTCAAGGCTTTGAGCGATGCGAAGAAAAAAGCCTTTCTAAAAGACGACCGCGCATTGCATGATGCGAAGAACGAGCGGATTCGAGATTTGATACGGACCTACCCCAGTTCTGACGAGCTGGTGGGAATCGTACGTCTTGTGCAGCATTAACGGTTGAAACGATATGGATAGAGGCCGGAACAGAAAATTTCACAGGGTTCTACTCGCGCTGATCTGTCTGGCCGGCGTCTCGTTGTCGGGTTGTTCGCGACCGGGGGTGGATCTTGTGGACGAGAGCCTGATTCTCCTGGAAGAGGCTATCGTTGTATTGGAGCGTCATAAAGCCAACCCTGTAGACGCAATCGCCGCCTTTCGCCGTTTTGTGACCCGTAATGAGTCACGTGTGCGTGCGCTGGAAGAGAAGGCACAGGCGGTTCTACGACGAACCACTTCAAAGGATCGAACCATGTTGCGTCGTCGTTTCCTGGAAGGTGCCCGGCTATTGGAGCAGCGCTGTAGCCGGTTGGCAGGTATATACGGTGAACATCCCGAAGTTCTTCAGGAGCTCGAACGGCTGGCGAATATCCTTACAGCGGGTTCGGCCGGGTCGAGAATCCTATAGAATTCGGATGTCTATTTTCTGGCCCTGAACATATAATTCGAACTTCCGCTGTTGTGCTATTCAGCGCATTTTCCCATAATGGGCGACATCTTTTCTCCACGCGCGCGAGGAACGCTATGTATCTCAAAGCAGTGATGCTTCGCAGTATGATGATTATTGGCTTATTGCTGCCGGTGTCGGCCTGGGCCGACCTGGTGCCGATTCCGACCTTTGTAGATAATTTTGCAGGAAACGAGGAGAACTTCTCGGGTACGAATGGCTGGGTTTCCCGATACTGCGAGGATGGTTGGACCTCCGATGGTGTAAACGGGGTCGCGCCCTTGACCGACGATGGTTGTGGTGATGGAGGAAACTGCCAGGAATGTAATTATGGAACCTATGCGTCCTTTGGTGGTGACGAGTGTAATGCGCCTTGGAGTTTCAATGACCCGCGGGACAATTTCCTCGTTTACGATCTGGAGCAGTGGGGGGACTTTCAGCTGGATGTCCTGTTCCGCAATAGCGATGACGACACCTTTGGGGTGACCTTTCGATACGTATCTTCGGTCCAGAACTATCTGTTTATAGCCTCCCGACATATCATGCCGGGCACGGGGCTATGTGGCGATGAAGAGGTGCCTGGAGGGACCGGACAAGCGCGCTTATATGCCATAACACCGGGTCCGGCCGGCTATCCGCTGGTGGAGATTCTGGCGACGACCGACTTTGCCTATGCGCAGGGAGAGAACTCACGTTTTCGCGTCCTGGCGGTGGGCAATCAGCTCAAGGGCTGGGTCGATTCCAATGGGGACGAGAAGTTGGGCCCGAACGAGCTTGTATTTTCCCTGGAGGACGACTCCCATAGCCAGGGGAAAGTGGGCCTATATGCCTATCAAAATGGGGCCAGCGGGGACGCTTGTCAGGGTGGTTCGGCCTGTCATTTCAAGCAGGTGATGGTGAGCGACCTCTACGAAGATACCGATAACGATGGCAAAGCCGACATCCAGGATAACTGTCCTTTGATCCCGAATCCGGAACAGGAAGATGGGGATGAAGATACGGCGGGGGATGTCTGCGATAATTGCCCCGAGATAGTGAACCCGGACCAGGCGGACGCCGACGGGAATGGCGTTGGTGATGCCTGCCAGGAAGGGGGTATTTGCATCGGTGATGACGACGAGCCCCATGATGTCGACAACGACGCCGTCTGTGATTGGGATGATAATTGTCCCGGCGAATGGAACCCATTTCAGGCCGACGGGGATGAAGACGGTGATGGCGATCTCTGTGATGATTGTCCGGAAAGCAATCCCAACGACGCCGATGACGATGGGGCTTGTGATAATGAAGACAACTGTCCCGGTGTTCATAATACCGAACAGGACGATTCCGACGGCGATGGTCTCGGGGAGGCCTGTGATAACTGCCCGGTGATCAACAATGCAGAGCAGCAAGACGAGGATGACGATGGTCTAGGCGACCTATGTGATCCCTGTGCCAAGGACGAGTTGAACGATATAGACGCGGACGGGCGATGCGCAGATGAGGATAATTGTCCCAACGCGTTTAATCCCGACCAGACCGATTCCGACGGAGATGGTGTCGGAGATGTCTGCGAGGATACGATCTGTACAGGGGCAACGCAGGTGGACTCCGACGCCGATGGCTTCTGTGACGACAACGATAATTGTCCCGAGGACGCCAACCCGGATCAAGCCGATTCCAATAACGATGGGATCGGTGATGCTTGTACACCGCCGGTACTATGCATTGGCGATTCAGGAGAGGATCAGGACAACGATGGCTTCTGTGATGATACCGACAATTGCCCCTTCATCACCAATCCGACCCAGGGTGACCATGACGAGGATGGCGATGGTGATGTTTGCGATATCGACGCCGACAACGACGGCCTGTCCAATGGGCAGGAAGATGAATTGGGCACGGACGCCCTGGATGCTGATAGCGACGATGACGGGATCATCGATGGAGACGAGCCTATCGACGATGAAGACGGTGATGGTCTCATTGGAGCTCTGGATCCCGATCGAGATGGAGACGGTGTGCTCGACGGTGTAGAGGCTGGTGTCGATGAGCCGGGACCTGATACCGACAACGAACATTTCAAGGGCGACGCCAATCCAGACACGACCACCGATCCGGACAATCCGGATACGGATGGAGATGGGCTCCTCGATGGCGAGGAAGATGCCAATCAGAATGGGAACCTGGAAGAGGGAGAGAGTGATCCCAACGACAGCAATGATCCACCACCGGCAGGAGAAGATACCGGAGGTGGTGAAGACGTCGTCGATACGGATCCGGGGGTACCACCGGAAGATGTGGGCGGAAAGGACGAAGGATCCACCGGAGATGTGGTGGGACCAGGCGACGACGTCGTCAACCCGGTGGACACATCCGGCGGAACAACCGAACCTGTCACCGGGCCATTTGGCCTGGTCTTTCCGGACGAGACGCCGGTCGAAGCGGCCGCACCTCTACAGGTCGAGTCTTCTGGCTATGGAAGCAGTAGCGGTTGTTCGAACAGCGGGCAGGGTGGAACCGAGCCGCCCGTCGTATTGCTGCTGACTGCGATAGTCTTTTTCTGGTTCCGCAGGCGACGCACTATAACTCTGGCCTGAATGGTCGCGGTCGGCAGGCTCAAGGGGCGACCGGATCGTAGGAGCAATCGCGCATACATACGGTTCCGGCCGGTTGGCCATTCTCGTCCTGAAGCTCCTGGCATTGGTAGCCTTTGGGGCAGGCATTTTGCGGATCTGCGGCACAGGGTGGCCCACAGAAACTGCCCAGGTCGTTTCCTTCGTCATCTTGCAGGCTGAGACATTTTCCGCCCGGAGTACATTGGGCGTCGTGGTCGCCCTGGGGGTCACAGACGGCGCAGAATGGCCCGTCCGCTGGTTCACAGAGCCCGGTCTGCCCATTGCATACCTGGCCGAAGGCACACCAGAAATTCCCGGGGCAGGGCTTGTCTTCACAGCTGCCGTTCAGGCAGATCTTCTTGGACGATTTGCAGTCAAAGTCCTGCATGCAGCCGGGCTGGCAGGTCTGGCTGTTCTCGTCGCAATAGGTCTCCGGCAACGGACAATCATAGGGCGATAGGCAGCCACCGACCGAATTGCAATGGCCTTCTTCACAGGCAAAGCCATCAGGGCATGGATTGCTGGTGTCATCGCAGGGAGCCTGACAGCGCAGATTCGAGCAGACGGTTCCAGCCGGACACTCGACGTCATCCGCGCAGCCTTCGGCACATTGGCCCAGATCCAGGTTGCAGATCTGGAAGATCGGGCAATCGCTGTCCTGTTGACAGAGCCCCGGGCTTTCACAGGAACCCGACAGAGGGACGCATTGGTTCTTGTCGATCCCTTCGATCTCTATACAGTCGAAGCCGGCCGATGTGGGATGACTGTCATCCTTACAGCCGATGACACCCTCGCAGGCCCGACCGCAATAGCTGTCTCCAGATGCGAAGAGGAGGCAGCGGCTCCCGTTGCCATTGCATTGGCTATTGGCTGTACACGGTGCACAGATGTCCTTTTTCTCGAAACAGTATCCCAGGCAGGTGTCACAATAGTTCTGTGAGCCGCAGTTCTTGTCTTCGGTACAGGTCAGGCTCTGCGGATTCTCCACGCAGGTGCCGGTACAGTCGCAGATTGCGTCGTTATCACAGGGATTGTCAGCATCACATTCCGGGCCCTGTGGGGTGGTGCTATCGGTGCCCACGCTATCGGTCCCAATACCCGAGTCTGGGAGCGGTGCGATCCCGTTATCCTGCCCGGTCTCCGTGGACCCTCCGCCACAGGCGCCCAGCAGCATGATGGCAAGGACGAGGATTAGTCTGCTTTTTGAACACGCCATAGGATGAGGCTCCCATCATTGAGCATATGCGCTACGAGACCCGGGGCTGTAGCTACGCCACCCACACAGCCACCCGAAAAGGTGCGGTAGTCCTTTATTCGTCCCGTACGTCGCGAGATGGAAACCAGGCCCAGCCCATTGCAATAGAAAATGCTCTCATTTGTGAGCGCTGGTGTTCGTGGAACTCCGGGGGCGTCGGTGGACCAGACGATGGACGCCAGGCCCTGCTTATCCAGTTCAATCCGTGCCACCCGACCAGTCCAGGTGAGTCCATATAGCTCGCCCGTGGCGCTCGATACCAGCTCGGTAAGTCCGTTGAGCAGAACGCGTTGATTGATATCGCCAGTGACTGCGTTCAAGCTGACCAGGCCTGCTCGGGGGCTACCAACATACACCCAGTTTTCCCGTACGACGGGACCCGCTTGTACATCATTGAGATGGCCGGACCGGGTGGTTACTTCCGTACGCCAGAGTTGTTCCCCCGAGTTCAGGTCAAAGGCTTTAACATCGCCGGAAGACAGGCCTACGAACAGGCGTTTACCGTCGGTGGCTGGGGTACTTTCCTTGAATAATGAAAACTCCTGCGGTGTTCGGGCGCCCACCTCGAATCGGAAGATCCCCTTCTGGGTAGTGCTCAAAAGGCGATCGTTGCTGTCGAGAATATTGATGGTGTCGCCGAAGATCAGGGGAGGCGAGTGGAATGAGGCCGGATTTTGAACCGGGGCACTCCAGGCATCTTCACCGGTATCGATTTTGATGAGCCGTAAGCGACCGGCGACATCCGCGATGACCACATGATCGTTATCAAGGGCGACTGGAGGCGCAACGACTCCTTCCCCAAGGTTTCGTTCCCATATTTTTGTGCGGGCCGGCACGTCAAAGGCGTGGAGTCCTCCCATACGATCACCGACAATTATGATCTGACCGTCTCGAACAAAGGCTGGTTGGCCAAATTCCCTGGGGCCCGTTTCCATGGCGGCCCGTTCGTATAATGGGATCACCCACAGCGGGTCGAGGTGAGCGCTGGCCGCGGCTGGCAACAACGTCCATGCCACGGCAAGGAACAGATGCAGATGGTGTCGAATCACGGGAATGCTATTCGGCTGAGTCGTTGTCGGGAGCGGCGGGTGCCTCGGGTTCGGCGGGTGCCTCAGGCTCGGCGGGTGCCTCAGGCTCCTCCGTCTCGGACGGCTCGGTTTCCTGGGCCGGAGCGGGGAGGTTGGCAAGCCGAAGCTTGATCTGGCCTCCGAGAGACTCCCGAGTAGCCAGGTCGTTCGCAAGTTCCGCTGATGTCGATGTCCAGCCCAGAGCCTCGCTATAGGTCTCAACGGCTATCGCTACATCACCACCATTGGATGGGTTGGCGAGGTCTCCTAGAGCGGTCTTTGCAAGAATTCGGATGACGATAGGGTTTCGTTCGTTGGCGGCGATTGTCTCCAATTCACTTGTGGCATTCCCTGCGTCGGAGGATGTCTGAATCAGGGCTTGATTAAGAGTCGCCCAGGCCTTGATCTCGGCTCGGGACGAACCGATGGTCCCCAGGGCTTTACGAACTCCGGCGGAATCCGGGCCACCATCCAATCGCGCACGCATGAGGGAGGCGATGGCGCCCACACTACCGTTTGGGTCGGACTTGATCAGTGCATCCAGATTCTTTTTTGCTTCGTCCTTCTCCGATTGTGTGCTTCCAACGGGGGTCAGAAGTTGACCACCACCACCGATCAAGGCGGCCGTGGTTTTATGCCGTTTGGTTTCGTCGCTTTTCGCCTTGAAATGTTGGTATAGGCCGGTCCCGCCCATGGTTACGATGGTAAGAACGGCACCCAGAATGAGCGCTGTTTTGCGGCCTTCTATCCATTTCATCAAGCGATTGAGCTTCTCCGTCAACGGATCAACCTGCTTGAGCTCCTTAAGGGACATACGTTTTTTCGACGCCACGGTGCTGTCTCCACTATTCGATAAATTTCACGCGATCATCACGATGGAAGCGTTTGGCCTTATACGTATTGCAGCGCCCGTGCGTCAACTATTGCTTTGTTCTCACCCGGCTGGCCAGAGGTGTCCTGTCAGTCGATCCAGCCCTCAAGTTCCCGTCGGATGAGGACCCGCAACAAAGTACGACGATATGCAATTTCGTAGAGAACATTGGTGAGTGGAGTGCATTGGCGGTAGGCCCGGTCTGCGATGTCCTGTGCCAATTCTGCGTTCAAACGCTTACCCTGGTATTTCTCCAGCCCCTTGATCTCTTTCGGGCGTGGTCCGAGTACCCCAACCGCGATCCGCAGGAGATCGATGGTTCCACCGGGGTTGGTATCAAGAACAATAGCGGCGCTTAGCAGGGGAAAATCCACCGCCTTCCGGACAGCCCACTTAATGTAGGCCGTCTTCCGATTCGCCGAGCCCGTCGGGATGTGAATAGAGGCCAGGATTTCTCCGGGCCGAAGGGCGAGCGGATGTTCGCCGTCTTTGGTGCGCAGATCCGCTACCGGTACCTGTCGTTCTTCGTCGGGGCCGACCAGTCGTGCCGTGGCCGCCATGGCCACGAGCGGGGCCACGGTATCTCCCGACAGGGCGGCTACACAGCGGGTTCCTTTGGGTACCACATGGCAAAGGTCACCGTCCGCTTTGAGACAGCCGCCCAGGGCTTCCCGCCAGGCTGGAGTTCGATTCACAAAGTTGCACCGAACATCCAGGCAGATATTTCCACCAACGGTCCCCATATTGCGCGCCTGTGGGTGCGCAACCCGACCGCAGGCAAGGGCAAGGGCCGATGCATGGTCCACGACAAGTGGATTGATGGCAATGTCCGATAGACGTTCTCCGGCGCCAATCTCGAGGCCCCCGTCCTCCGCAAGACGAATACCCCGAAGCTCCGGCAAATCGGATACAGAAATCAAAATAGCCGAGTCCTCGGGATAGAGCTGATGTTTCATATTCACCAGCAGATCCGTGCCTCCCGAAAGGATCCGCCCTCGACCATTGGCGGCCGCCAGCGCCTGGGCGGCCTCCAACAGTGATTCCGGCTGGACCAGTTGAAATGGAGGAAGTGGCATCATGAGCCGACCTCCATCCCTTTGCTGGCCACCTGCTGGTCTGCGATGGTAGCCACAATTTTCTCTGGTGTGATGGGCAATTCGTCAATTCGAATCCCAATGGCATCGAAGAGCGCGTTGCATATAGCCGGAATCGACGAGTGTAAGGGTCCTTCACCGGCTTCTTTGGCGCCGTACGGTCCATTAGGGTCGGGGTGCTCAACTATGAACGACTCCACATCTGGGCTATCCAATGAGGTGGGAATTCGGTAATCCAGCAGTCCGGGTGCCATCAGGCGCCCATCGGTCGCGACCTCGTGCAGTTCCATGACCGCTTCTCCGAATCCCATATAGGTCGAGCCTTCCATCTGGCCTTCTACGAGGAGCGGATTCAAGGCTTTGCCGCAGTCGTGTGCGCACCAGATCTTGTCCACCGTCATCCAGCCGGTCTCGGCGTCGACGGTAACTTCGGCTACATGGGCGGTCATGGAAAAGGCCGGTGTGGCCCCGATGGTCGCACCTCGGTAGTCGCCGTGTATCCCTTCTTTGGGGGTGTTGTAATAACCAACACTACCCAGGGTCCCAAACTTGCTTTCTCCCAGTACGAAGGCCTCCCGGATGTGCATGGTCCGATCCGGATCCTGGACGTGGACCGCCATTCGGTCGGCTAGAGCGATGTCTTTGGTCCGGCAGTCCCAGGCATGGGCTACCGCCTGGCGAACTTTATGCGCGATCTCTCGCGCCGCCGAAATGGCTGCGTGACCGGCCATCAAGGTTATACGACTAGAATAGGCACCGAGGTCTACTGGCGTGAGATCCGTATCCGCGGATACAACCCGCACATCTTCGAGAGCGATTCCCAGTTCCTGGGCCATGATCGCTGCGAGCATGGTATCGGAGCCCTGTCCGATTTCGGAGGTTCCACAGAATACCCGAACCCGACCGGACCGGTCGGCGCAGATCTGCACCGCAGATTGCGGCATATCGTTGGGATAGATCGGGTAGTTGGTTCCGCAGATATACGCACTGCAGGCGACACCCAGGCCCTTCCCGTAGGGCATCTTACCGTAACGGTTTTTCCAATCGCTGGCTTTTTCGACCTCATCGAGGCAGGTCAGAAGTCCGGCCGAGCCCACCCGGAGATCGTTTACGGTCCGAGTGAACTCTCCAATGAAATTCTTACGTCGTAGTTCGATGGGATCAATTCCCAGGGAATGTGCCGCTCGATCCAGCTGGACTTCGATGGCAAATCGGGGTTGTA
>Ga0310121_10003008_pt1 | contig 15642 bp, 8 predicted proteins | sample CB27_Tmax_986_MG_FD_203504 | JGI IMG/M metagenome (GOLD analysis project Ga0310121, IMG submission 203504) | Marine microbial communities from Western Arctic Ocean, Canada - CB27_Tmax_986 | ecosystem: Environmental > Aquatic > Marine > Oceanic | place: Canada: Western Arctic Ocean | collected...
AACGTTTTACGCATTTTCGTTCTGACCAAACCCCCGTGATTCCAAGGGTTGGAGGGCTTCGTTCAGAACAAAAATGCCGTCCTGTTCTGCGGTTCCAGATTATTCTTTAGCAAATTGAATCCGCGGTTGAATAAACACTGATCCACGTCTGGAATTTCCCCTTGGCGCACAAGAGCCGCAAACCAACCAAAACGAACGATGGGCAAACATGGATACAATCACGGCGAGATCGGCTGGTGCCAGCTGAATGTCTCGGATCCCGGGAAGACGATCGACTTTTATTCCGAGCTGGTGGGCTGGGAAAAGAAGGAGGCCCCGATGCCGGACTACCACGTCTTCGCCAACGGCGAGGAGAGCCTGGGAGGGATCACAAACATTCCCGAGGGAAGCGAGACTCCCGGCTGGATTCCCTACATCACCGTGAGCGATCTCGAGGCCTTCATGGCCAAGCTCGAATCGCTCGGCGGCGCGGTCGTGATGCCCCCGCAGCCGCTGCCCGACGGTGGGAAGCTCATGGTGTTCAAAGATCCTTGCGGCGGGGTAACCGGAGCGGCCCAGTATGCCGCCGAACCGGACGCGTAGCGGACCCGCAGGAACAGCCGCGCGCCTCGCCTTGATGCACCTTGAACTGGCGAATCGCCCCTCTTCTGATAGGTGGCACGGGCGTTCCCTCTACGCCCCGACCTCGCCGGGGGCCCGGCGCGCGGGGCGGTCCGCCCCTCGGCGGCTTGCGGGCTTGATTCGGGCCCCGTCCCGGGTGACGTTTCGGCATGAGAGCATTCCTCGCGGCAATGACTGTGACTGCCACCGCTGTGATGGCGGAAGTCAAGCCGGACCACGCCGCGAAGATGGAGGAGAGCCAGAAGCTCTTCACCACCCAGGTGCGCGGGCTCCTGAAGGAGAACTGCGTGCGCTGTCACGGAGGGAAAAAGACCAAGTCGGGCTTCGACCTCACGACCCGCGAGGGATTGCTCAAGGGCGGCGACGAGGACGTCACGGTGGTGGTCGGAAAGAGCAAGGAGAGCCTCCTCTACCAGGCCATTGCGCACCTCGACAAGGACCTCGCCATGCCGCCCAAGAAGCCCAAGCTTCCGGACGACGCCATCGCAGCGATCGCCAAGTGGATCGACCTCGGCGCCGCCTACGACAAGCCCCTGGTCGAGAAGTCGAAGGGCGAGAAAGCGCCCATGCAGGTCGATGACGAGGACCGCGCCTTCTGGACCTACGCCCCGCTCATAAAAACCACTCCTCCTCCGGAGAGTGACTGGTCCGACACCGCGATCGATCGCTTCATCTCCGCCGTGCACCGCGAAAATGGACTCGTGCCGGCGCAGGTCATCGGAAAACGCAAGCTCATCCGGCGGGCCTACTTCGACTTGGTCGGTCTGCCGCCCACTCCCGCGGAAATCGCGCAATTCGTCGAGAGCGCCGATCCGGAGGCCTACGCGAAGCTCCTCGACGACCTGTTGGCGCGTCCCGGATACGGCGAACGCTGGGGCCGGCACTGGCTGGACGTGGCACGCTTCGCCGAAAGCCACGGATTCGAACACGACTACAACCGCAACTTCGCCTTCCACTACCGCGACTTCGTCATCCGCGCCCTCAATGCCGACATGCCCTACGACCAGTTCGTGCGCTGGCAGATCGCCGGCGACGAAATCGCGCCGGGTGAGTTCGAGGCCATGGCGGCCACCGGTTTTCTCGGCGCCGGCGTGTACCCCACCCAGATCACGATCAGCGAAGCAGAGCGGGTTCGATTCGACGCGCTCGACGACATGGTGGCCACCATGGGTTCCGCCATGCTCGCCACCACGATTGGCTGCGCGCGCTGCCACGATCACAAGTACGACCCGATCCCGACCCGCGATTATTATGAACTGTTGAGCGCCTTCACCACCACGGTGCGCAGCGAAATCGATCTCGAGGTCCACAAGGCCGAGCCCGGCGACCTTGCGAAGTACGAGCAGGACTTGTCGAAACTCACCGCCGAGGCGGAGCGCTACAAGAAGGAAGAGGTTCCCGCCAAGCTCCGCCAGTGGTTGGAAAAGAATCGCGCCAAGAAAAGCCAGGAACCGGCTTCGCCGTGGACCGTGCTCCGTGCCGAACCGCTCGTCTCGAAAGGCGGAACGAAGTTCGAACGCCAGGCCGACGGATCGTATCTCGCCACCGGCCCGAATCCCGATTTTGATACCTACACCTTTGTCGCTCCGGCGCCCTTTGAGAAGATCCACGCCGTCCGCATCGAGGCCCTCGCGCACGAGTCGATGGTGAAGGGCGGGCCGGGTCGGGCCGGCAATGGCAACATCGGCCTTTCTGACGTGGCGATCACCGCCAACAACACACCGCTCAAACTCGCCAATCCCCGCGCTACCTTCAACCAGACGGACAACCTGCACGTCAAACTGACCATCGACGAAAACAAGAAGTCGGGCTGGGCGGTCGACCCGCAATTCGGCAAGGACCACGCCGCGGTCTACGAAGTGGCCAATCCGGAGGCGGTGGCCGGCGAAAACAAACGGCTCACCTTCACCCTCGGGTTTAACGTCAACACCCGTCACAACATCGGGCGGTTGCGCATCTCGGTGAGCAGCCGGCCGGCCTCCGGACTGCCATTGCTGGAGGGCCAAACCGACGCCGGCGCGGTGGTGGCGCGCGAGTTGCTGGCCCTCGACAAGAAGGGGGACGCGCCGACCGAGAAGTTGCTTGAGCTCTACCTGAAGATCGACGGTGGCTGGTCCGATCTTACCGCGCGCACCAACGCCCTGAAGGCCACCAGGCCCGCTGGCAAGAAAGAGAAGGTGATGGTGTGTAGCGAGGGCTTCAAACCGATGCGCCACCACGCCAGCAGCGGCACGGTCAAGGACTTCTACCCCGAGAGCTACTACCTCGTGCGCGGCGACCCCGCCCAGAAGGCCGGCCCGGCGGCGCCGGGGTTCCTGCAGGTTCTCATGCGCAACAAGTCAGCGCCCGACCGGTGGCGGGTCGTGAAGGAAGCCGGGGCCCGCACCTCCATGAAACGCACCGGCGTGGCGAACTGGATCACGGACGTCGAGAACGGGGCCGGTCACCTCCTGGCGCGCGTGATCGTAAACCGGCTCTGGCACCACCACTTCGGCCGCGGCCTCGTGGAGACGCCCAACGACTTCGGCCTCCAGGGCGGCCGGCCGACCCATCCGGAACTCCTCGACTACCTCGCCGCAGACCTCATCGCAAACGGTTGGAAGCTCAAGCGGCTCCACAAGCAGATCATGCTGAGCCGCACCTACCAGTTGGGCAACTCGGACCATGCGGAGAGCGCCGGCAAGGATCCTGAAAACCGTTCCTGGTGGAAACGGGAACCCCGCCGGCTCGAAGCCGAGATCATCCGGGACAATGCCCTCGCGGTGAGCGGGCAGCTGGACCGCAAGATGTATGGGAGCGGGACCCTCGATCAGAAGATGAAACGCCGCAGCATCTACTTCCTGGTGAAACGCAGCAAGCTGGTACCCATGATGCAACTCTTCGACTGGCCGGACACCATGTCCAGCCTCGGCCGCCGCGCCGTCACCACCACCCCGTCGCAGGCCCTCGTGTTTATCAACAGCCCGGAAGTGCGGGAGATGGCCACCCACTTCGCCAAAGCGGTGGAAAAGGAAAGCGATCCGGTCGGTGCCGCCGTGGAGCGCGCCCTCGGACAACCGCCGAGCGAGGAGGAACGCAAATTGATGAACAAGTTTCTTAACGAGCAGATCAAGAGCTACGGCGGCAAGAAGGAGCCCGCCTTCATTGATTTCTGCCACGCCCTCCTCGCTGCAAACGAAATGATCTACGTCGAATGACCAGCGACAAAGTGACAACCGCATGTGGCATGACCGTCGCGGTCATGATGCGGACTGTGCGCTCATGGCCGTGCCTTGTAACTCATCAAAGATGGCTCCAATCACGACCGGGACGGTCGTGCCACATTTTCTCACCATGAATTCTTTCTCCAACTGCAACCGCATCGACTCCGCCTGGACCCGCCGCGAACTCCTCGCCAAGGCCGGAGGGGGCCTGGGGGCCCTCGCCCTGAGCTCGCTCCTGCTGGAGGAAGGCCACGGCGCGGTGGAGCTCGGCGATAATCCCCTCCTGGCCCGCAAGCCGCACTTCGACGGCAAGGCCAAGGCCGTGATCTGGCTCTTCATCAACGGCGGTCCGTCCCACGTCGACACCTGGGATTACAAGCCGGAACTCACCAAGCGCGACGGGCAGAAGCTCGAGGGCTTCGACCCCACGACCGGTTTCTTCGACGGGGCGGTGGGTCCCCTCATGAAGTCGCCCTTCGAGTTCAAGCAGCACGGACAGAGCGGCGCGTGGGTCTCCTCCCTCTTCCCGCACCTCTCGAAGCACGTCGACAAGATGGCCTTCGTGAAGTCCTTCCACACCCAGTCCAACAACCACAGTCCCGCCCTCTTCATGGCCAACACCGGCGTGACCCGCATGGGACACCCCTGCGTCGGCAGCTGGGTAACCTACGGGCTCGGCTCCGAGAACGCGAACCTGCCCGCCTTCATGGTGATGAGCGATCCCCTCGGCCGCGGCCTCCCGAAGGGCCACGCCTCCAACTGGGGCAATGGCTTCCTCCCCGGCGCCTTCCAGGGCACCTGGATCAACTCCAAGGGCGATCCCATTCCCAACCTCAATCGGACCGCCGGACTCAGCGACGAACAACAACGCACCCAGCTCGGCTTCCTGCGGGAACTGAACAATGCCCATCGCGAACGCGTCGACGCCGACGCGGAATTGACCGCCCGCATCAAGAGCTTCGAACTTGCCTACCGCATGCAGCAGGAGGCCCCCGACTGCGTCAACGTCGACTCCGAACCCGAGCACATCAAGAAGCTCTACGGACTCGATGTCCAAAAGAGCAGCCACTTCGCCCGGCAGTGCCTGATGGCGCGCCGCATGGTGGAACGCGGGGTGCGCTTCGTGCAGATCTACTCGGGCGGGATGGAGAACCAGCGCAGTTGGGACGGCCACAACGACATCGTCGGGAACCACACCGGCTTCGCGGCCGAGACCGACCAGCCCATCGCCGGCCTCCTGGCCGATCTCCAGGAGCGCGGACTCCTCGACGAAACCCTCGTGATCTGGGGCGGCGAGTTCGGCCGCCTTCCCGTCGCCCAGAAGAGCAAGAATCCCGGCCGCGATCACAATCCCCACGCCGGCTGCTACTGGTTCGCAGGCGGCGGTGCAAAAGGGGGGACCTCCTACGGAGAAACCGACGAAATCGGCCACCGCGCCGAAGTCGACAAGGTCGAAATCCACGACCTCCACGCCACCATCCTCCACCTCCTCGGCCTCGATCACAAGAAACTCACCTTCAAACACAGCGGACGGCGCTTCCGGCTCACCGATGTGGCGGGTCGGGTCCTCGATAAGATCGTGGCGTGAGACCGTGCCGGATCAAATTCCCGGCCCTCTCTGCTCCGCTACCCCAAAAAATAACCTCTCCATCCTTGAATTCAGGCCAAAGATGAGGCTTTGTTCACGCGTTTCCCCTCACCGGGAGACCCCCCCGGAATATGAGCATTCACGCCCATCTCAGCCCCGAGGCCGAGGACAACCTCGAGGCCCAGAGGAGGAATTCGATGATCACGAGCTTCATCATCGCGATCCTCTGCGTGATCCTCGTCGTCCTGATCCTCTTCTTTATTCTGCTTCCCTCGCTCAATTTCGGGGCGCCCACCATCGTGACCTACACCTCCGGGTCCGAGGACGACAAAAAGCTCCAGGAGAAACGCATTAGCCGGGAGGTGTCCCCCAAGCCCAACGCGCCCTCCTCCGCCATGGCGAAGGTGCTTGCCGCGACCGTCCCCTCGCCCACCGCCGTTCCGATTCCGGACATCCAGGCCGTGCCCGCCACCGAGTTCGGATTTCGCGATGACTTCGGGCAGGGCTGGGGCTCCGGCGGCGACGGCGGCGGCGGCGGCTTCGGCAAGATTCCCGCCAACATGCGCAAGCGTTGCTCGAAGCACGCCCGGCTCACCCGCCTCGCCAAGAACGGCGGCAGCAGGGAATGCGAAGAGGCGGTGATGAAGTCCCTCCGCTGGTTCAAGCAGACCCAGCAGAAGGACGGCTCGTGGGGATCGGGAAACCAGGTCGCGATGACCGGGCTCGTCCTGCTCGCTTTCCTCGGCCATTGCGAAACTCCCCTCTCGGAGGAATTCGGGGAGGCCGTCACAAATGCCATCGTCTACCTCGTCAACCGCTCCGTGGCCCAGGGGGGCCGCCTCGGCACCAATCTCGGTAACAACCACTGGGTCTACGAACACGGCATCGCCACCTACGCTCTCGCCGAGTCCTACATCTTCTGCCGCGTCCTCGGACTCAACTTCCCCAACCTCAAGGTGGCCACCCAGAATGGCGTGCAGTGGATCATCAACAACCAGAACCGCTCCGGCGGCTGGGACTACGGCTATGCCGAGGCCGGCGGGCGCGGCGGCGACATGTCCATCACGGCCTGGCAACTCCAGGCCCTCAAGGCCGGACGCCACACCCGCCTCGATTTCCGCAACTACGCCGAGTGCGTCAGCCGGGCCTTGAATTATTGCGCAAGCTGCCAGGACGGAAGCGGTGGCTTCGGCTACGCCGGCACCGCCCCCAACGGCAGTCACCACACCCTCACCGGCGCCGGATCCCTCTGCTTCCAGCAACACAAAGGGACCAACAACCGCAACGCCCGCGCCGGGGTGGAGTACATCAATAAGCGCTCCAGCTTCAACTACCAGACCGGCCCCTGCAACCTCTACGAACACTACTATAGCAGCCAGGCGGCCATGAACCACGGCGGCAAGGCCTGGCTCGACTACAACAAGATGTTCCGCGACACCCTGCTCCAGGCCCAGCAGGGCGACGGTCACTGGCCCAGTCCTCCCAACCCCGGTCCCGGCGCCCAGGGCGACCCGGTCTACAATACCGCCCTCTCCACCCTCATGCTGGAGGTCTACTACCGCTTCCTGCCGGGGACCGGCTTCGGGCTGTAGTGCAACGAACCCCTTAGCTTCATGCCGCTCGCCTCCGGCCACGGATCACGTTCTCCGATGAAACGGACTGCCACCACCTTGCTGGCCGCGGGGGCCCTCTTCGCCGGGCTCGCTTCCCCGGATCGGGCCAATGGCCAGGAGAATGACGAGAACCGCATCACCATCATCCCTGCTCTCCAAGAACGCCTTTCCAGGACGAAACAACTGACTGTCCGCCTGACGAAACGAGAAAAAGCGAAGCTCGTCGCATCCCTGCAGGGCAGGATTCGCGCGGAGTTTTGCGCGATATCCCTGCGCCCCACAATCGAGGCGGCGCGCTATCTCGACCAACGCCAGCCGGGCCAGGAATTCATCGGGTTTGTTCGCCACTCCTGGAGGGGAAAGAGACGCCAGTACCTCGTCTACCGGTCTGATGGCACCATGTATCTCCACGGTGGAGGCAAGGCCGATCCGTCCTTCCGGAAAGAGCCCTGGAGAGGCTGGTAGGACTCGCGGGACCGTCCCCCTCCGCCCCTCGACAAGAATTTCTCAGAAAAATCTTGCCCGCCGGACGTTAACGTGTTCTTTTGAACAGGTTAACTACCACCACGCCATGGACCGGACATCCTATCGCCAATGCACTCGCCAAACCGACTCCTCCACTCTCCGCGAAGACCCACCCTGGATGACGGGGAGCGACGAGTGGGAAGACGGAAACCTGGAGGAATTCCTCCGCTACATCCGCACCATCGAGTCCGAGCCCAGCTCCACCCTCTCCCGCCAACTGATCGGTGACGGCATCGAACTCCCCCCGCCTCAGTCCTTCACGGAGGAATCCGTCCACGACAAGTTGTGGGAGGTCATTCGCGGCCTGGCCCGCCGCCGGACCTACCTCTCCAGCACCGACCACCTCAGCGAGCTCGAACTCTACCGGTTCCTCTGGGAAATCACTCTCAACGAGCCCACCCACCAACTGGACGACTCCATGGGCAACTGCGCCTGTCACATCGACCTCATCAGCGACGGCTCCGACGAATCGATCTGGCTCTGGCTCCGCTACTACGCCGAGGATTGCGAACGACGCGATTGGGCAAAGGAATTTCCCGGCGATCCCGTGCCGGAACACATCGATCCGCCCTGCGACCGAGATCGTCATCTCCCCACGCAAATCGTTCCTCCTCCCGATCCCGCCTGGTAAACCCCCAGGCCGGCATGGTCGTGGAATACCAGAAGGTTTTCTGACTTTCCTTCCTGCAAACCAGCGAGATCATCTTGCAACCGTCTCCCCCTCCGCCGCGCCAATTGCGAATCCAGACACCTACCCGGGGCAGGAAGATCGCACCTTCAGGGCAGGACCAGAAAACGGCGTCCTGAGCAACGACACGGAGGACGGCCCACCCACCGCCGTCCTGCAAAGCGGGGTCTCACACGGGGTCCTGATCTTCAATCCCGACGGCTCTCTGCAATTGAACCCGGATGGGACCTTCACCTACACTCCAAACCCCGGATTCGTCGGCACCGATTCGTTTGTCTACCACGCTCAATTTCATCGACACCACTCCCGGCGACCCCGCCAATGTTACCAAGAACGCCACCACTTACTTCCGTCGCAGTATCTTCCTGGGAGACCCGAGACGCCTCACGAATCCACGCCTGCAGTTGGTTCGCGACGACGCAGCTGCCATTTACCTGAACAGCGCCGAGGTCTATCGAGATTCCTCGTTGCCCGCCAAAGCCGCATTCGACGTCTATGCCAGCAGCGGAGTCGCCAAGGAGGATGAGATTGTCTCGATTCCCCTCGCTCCAGGTGCCTTGCAAACCGGAGAGAACGTCCTCGCCGTCGAGGTCCATCAGAGCAGCGCGACCAGCAGCGACATCGCCTTCGACCTCGCGGTGGAAATCCACCAGGCCGACACCGGAAGCAGCGATCTCGCCCTCGACCTGCAACTCAATGGCGTCGTGACCGCCTCGCTCCGAAGGGCCACCATCGAAGTGCAGCCCGCCCTCGATCCCGATACCGAACGCGACGGAATGGACGACGATTGGGAACTTGCCAACGGGCTGGTTGTGGGGACCGACGATGCCGCGGACGACGGAGACCTTGACGGCGAGGACAACCTCTCCGAGTTCATCGCCGGCACAAATCCCCGCGACCCGTCCTCTCTTCTGAAGTTGCTCGCCGTCACCGCCGTCGAGCCCGGCCAATTCGATGTCCGCTTCACGAGCGTGGCAGGCCGCATCTACCAACTTCAATTTTCGCCGAATCTGATCGACTGGGCAAATCTCCTCGGTTCCAGCCTCGCGGCCTCCGGCCCCGAATCCACCCTCCGGAGCACCACCGCCCCGCCGGGTTTCGAGGGATTCTTCCGGGTGGTGGTCAGGAGACCGTAACGTCCGGAGGCTCCTTCGCCGGGGCCTCGCCGGGCCCTCGCCAATCTGCCAAGGGAACTGCCGCGTCGGTGTCTTCTCTTCGGAAATCCGGTATTTTTTCCGGTGGCCCGCTTCCGCTTTTACAAAGGTCTTACACTGCAAAGTCCTTCCATCCCTGATGATCAAGTGAACGACATGAAAACACTCCTCCAATTCCTTCTCCTGGTTCCCATCCTCGCATTGCAACTCTCGGCCCAGGAGCATCTCATCGCCGCCGAACAGGCCGTGCAAGGGAAGCAGTTCGCGCAGGCCATCAAACATGTCGATGAGCACCGGGCCGCCGCCAACGCAAAGAGAAAAGATTACGCCACTTACCTGAAAGCTCTCGCCCTCTATCATGACCGCAAGGACGCCGGGGTGATTGCAACCTGCGATGACTTGCTCGAGAACTGGCCGAAATCCGATTGGGTGCGCAAGGTGCGCTTCCTGAAAAGCCGGTCCCTCGTGCGACAAAAACGTTTCGAGGAAGCGGAGGCGATATACGAAGAGGAGGCGAACCGCCTCTTCTCTGCGGCCCGGAAAAAAGACATCGCCGGCGTCCTGATCGAGTTCGGCGATGAATTGAGCCGTAAACCCGAGGACAATGAACTCGATGGCTTGCCCCCGGATTACAACAAGGCTCTGCAACTCTACAACAGGGCACTTACCATCGAAATTGACCGCGAACTGCGCGACGAGGTGCAGTTCAAGGTGGCGCGCTGCCACCAGTATCTGCAAAACTGGCCGGAAGCCGAAAAACACTATCGTGCCTACCTCGACGAGTTCGATCCAAAGTGGACGGGTGCGGTCGGCAGCCCGGAACGGTTCCGCGGCCAGACCCGTGAGAATCCCCTCCCGGCAGGCAGGCAATGGAAAGACGCCCGTTTCCACCTTGTGGAAGCGCAACTGGCCCAATCCGGCCAAACCGTGCTGGTGATCAAGGGACTTCGGCACCAGGCCCTGAGTGTCCAAGCCGACGCCACCCCTCATCTTGGAAAACTGCAGATGGCCCGCCAAAACGCGGAAGATCTCCTCGCCCTGCTCGGCGCCGATGACGCGGCCCTGACCTCCGATACGAACTGGCTCCTGGTGCGCAGCTACAACCTGCCCCACCCCGCCCCCAATGAACGGGACTCCGGCTTGCAGGCCGCCCGCAGGTTCCTGGCCGCCCACCCGAAGCACCCCCGCGCTACCGATAGCTCGCGCCTCATCGCGCTCACCTACCACTTCGCCGGTCGCACCGACGACGCCATCGCGGCCTACCACGACTTCGCGAAGGCCTCCAACTTCACCTTCGTCCCCGAGGACGGGGAGGTCGATCCGAAGATCCGGACCGGTCAATCGTGCAGCGAGACGTTCTCGAAGTGGACCCAGGATGCGGTGTTCCGGATCGGCGAATTGCGATTCCAGCCGAAGAAATACAAGGAAGCCGTCCAGCAGTGGCGGGAATACATCGCGCGGTTCCCCAACGGAGCTCACTGGTCCCAATGCCAGAGTGGCATCATCAATGCCCAGTTCCAGATTGGCATCGATGCCGTCGCAGCGAAGGACTACGCCCTTGCGAAGGGGTTCTTCGACGACTTCCTGAAGGACTACCCCCTCGACGGACGCGCCCGCCAGATCCTCTTCACCCTCGGACAGATCCAGTATGCCCAGGCGGTCGAACTCGAGGAGAACCACGAAAAGCCCAATGAGGAATTGCAGGCCGAGATCACGGCGCACTACCGCCAGGCGATCGAGGAATGGGAGCGGCTCGTGAGCAAGTACCCCAACACCGAGGAGTCCTCCCTCGCTCTTTATCGCATCGGGGTGATCCAGGAAGAGAAAATCGACGAACTCGAACAGGCTCTCGCTACCTACCAGCGCCTCACTTGGGGCACCTCCGCCGCAAACGCCCGCCAGCGTTTCGACACCATGACGAAACACTCCCTCTCGATCCGGACCGAGCGCTCCTTCCGCACCGATGAGCCGGCCCTCATCGAAGTCACTTCCCGCAATGCCGAAAAACTGATCCTCAAACAGTATTTTCTGAATCTCGAAGCCTATTTTCGCAAGACCCACGGCATTCGCAGCATCGAGCAACTCGACGTGGATCTCATCCAGCCGGACAAGACTTGGGAAGTCGAGGTGAAGGATTACGAGAAATACAAGCCCATCACCCGGCACCTCGAGATTCCCTTCGAGGAGGGAAAGCCGGGGGTGTGTGTCATCAAGGTAAACGAGGAAGACTTCGAAGCGACCACCCTCGTGATTCGCTCCGACATCGACATCATCACGAGGACCAGTCGGCGCGAGTTGTTGGTCTACGCCCAGAACCGCCGCACCAACCAGCCGGCGGCCGGCGTCTCGATCTTTGCGAGCGACGGAAAGGAGGTGTTTGGCACCGGAAAAACCGGTGAAGACGGCGTGTTCCGCCAGGACTTCTTCAAGACTCTCAAGGAGAGCCCCGGCGTGCACGTCTTTGCCAGCAGCGAGGCCGGCATCGCGTCCAACAGCACCAGCCTCCAAAACCTCGGATTCAGCTCCGGTCTCAGTCCCCGGGGATACATCTACACCGAAAAGCCGACCTACCGACCGGGGGAGACCGTCAACATTCGCGGGATCCTTCGAGAGGTGGCGGAGGGAAGCTACGTTGTGCCCAACGGCAAGACCTACACCGTGCAGGTCCTGGACCCCAAAGGGCGCATGCTGAAGGAAAGCTCGAAGAAGCTTTCCAAGTTCGGTGACTTCGACTCAAAAATCCGGATCGACACCGGGGCACCCCTGGGCGTCTACACCATCCGCGTCACCGAAAAGGACGCCAAGAGTCCCCCGACTTTCAGCGGCACATTCCAGGTGCAACGCTACAAGCTCGAGAAGGTGAAACTGGCTTTCGAATTCCCCCGCAAGGTCTACTTCCGCGGTGAGAAAATCGCCGCCAGAATCGTTGCGAGCTACTACTGGGGCACCCCTGCGGCAGGGGAATCGATTGAGTATACCCTGCCCGATGGCCGCAAGTACGAAGGGCGAACCGACGAGAAGGGGATCATCGAGATCGAATACGATCCCTCCGGATTTCTTCCCGGCCGGGCCCTCGGATTCCAGGCTCTCGCCAAGGCTCACAACGTCAGTGCCGTCGATGGCGTGACGCTCGCAGCCCTCGGCTTCGATGTCTCGGTCGATCCGAGCCAGCCGGTCGCGCTGGCCGGCGCACCCGTCGAGATCAAAGTGATCACCAGGGGCGCCGACGGCGAACCGCTCGGCAAGGAGATCACTCTCTACGTCCTGCGCCGCGAAGTGCCAAAACCCGACAAGATTCTATCGGCGGTTCCCTGGATTACGCGCTCCGCCCAGCCTGCCGGCGAGGTCACGGTGCAGGAGCACAAGCTCACCACCGATCCGGAGACGGGTCTCGCCACCGTCAGGTTGAAGCTCGCCAGGGGGGGGCAGTACATCCTGCGCGCCTCGGGGGAAGATCGCTTCCAGCAGGTCGTCACCGGTGAGAGCCACATCAGGATTTCCGACGACGAGGATGCCGTGAAGCTGCGCTTTTTCGCAGAGAGCGGAAGCGGTCAGGTCGGTAGCAACCTACCGGTTCGACTGCACTCGCGCCTGAAAGAAGGCCTCGCGCTCCTGACCTATGAGGGCGAGACCATCCTCTCGCACCAGGTCGTCACCCTCAAGCCGGGTTTCAACCCCCTCCAGGTCGACCTCGACCACAAACATTTCCCCAACTTCCGAATCGCGGTGGCGGCCATGGACGATCGTACCCTGCGCTCCGCGTCCAAACACTTCACCGTGGAGCGCGAACTGCGCGTGGTGGTCACGCCGCGCAAGGAGGTCGAACTTCCCGGCGCCGAAGCGGCCGTCGACCTCATCGTGACCGACCAGAACGGCAAGCCGGTGGAGGCCGCCCTCAGCCTCTCCCTCGTCAATGAAGCGCTCTATGCGCTCTACCCGGAAGCGGTTTCTCCCATCAAGAGCTTCTTCCAGTCCGCGGCCCGCCGTCATGCCGAGTTCCGACTCGGGTCCACCTGCGGGTTTGCCTACATCGGAGTGACGCGACCGGTCGTCAAATCGATCGCGGAGGAAAAGGAGCGCGTGACTCGACGGGCCAAGGAACTCGAGAAGCTGGCCGCTCACAACCGCCAGAACAAGTACGCCGCCTTCGGCGAATTTCGGGGAGGCCAGGATGGCACCGGGGGATTCGCTCCCCAACCCCAGGCCTTGGAGGCACATCAAGCCGAACTGCAGGCAGCGGGCAATGTGACACCATTGGACCATGCCGCTGCCGGTCGGAAGCCGGCGCCCCCTGCGCCCTCCAATGGCGACCAGCCCAACGCCGCTGCACCTCCCCTCAAGCCGGGGCAAGGCGAGGGGCCGGGCGAGGGACAGGGAGAGGGACAGGGAAAAACCGACGATGCCGACGCCGCCAAACCCCGCAAAGAACTGATGGACGCCTCCCGCTGGATCGCTCCGGTCGTGACCGACGCGGAGGGCAAGGCCCGCGTCACCATTCCCCTTCCCGACAGCACCACCAAGTGGCGTCTCACCTCCCGCGGATGCACGGTCGACACCCTGGTCGGGCAGGGCACCGCCTCTCTCATTGCTCGCAAGGATTTCTTCCTCGAGTTGAAGACGCCCGTCGCGACGCAGGAAGGCGATACGATGCAGTTCCTCGCCAGGGTTCACAATCTCACCGGGTTCGAGGGAGACGTGAGCGTTAACCTGCAGATCAAGGGCGGGAAAGGCTTCAAAGCCAAGCGGACCGTGCACGTCAAACCGAAGTCCGTCAGCGAGGTGATTTTCGAGACCTTTACGATCCCGCTCGCCGAGTCGGTCCGGCTGACCGCCAAAGCGGTGGCCGGTGAGGCCGCCGACACGCTCGTGATGAAAATTCCGGTTCGCCCCTGGGGCCTCGAATTCAGCTCCGCGTCCGGCGGGATTTCCTCCGCCAGTGCCAATGGCATTCTCGAATTGCCGGCGGGCCAAAATTACTCCCGGCAGCGCCTCGATGTCACCCTGAGTCCCTCCGTGCAACAGGCCCTCATCGATTTCGCGCTCACCTCCGGCAACCAGGCCACCCAGGCAAATGATCTGCTCGCAGCAGTCTCGGCACTCAACTACGCCACCACTCGCGATGCCCGCGAAGAGGAAATTCGGGTCCTCCGCGATCGGGTGCAGGCCCTCTGCGCTTCCCTGACGTCCACCCAACGGGACGACGGAAGTTGGGCCTGGCAAGCAACCTCGGATTTGTTCCTCACGAGCCGCACTTACTGGGCCCTCGCCCTGGCCCGGAAGGCCGGTATCCCACTGCAATCGGACGTCCTCAGCAAAACCGAAACGACCCTGGCAACCAGCTTCAGCAAGCTCGGAACGCAGGACAATGACAGCAAAGCGGTCGTGCTTCACGCCCTCTCGGTGACGGGCAAAGCCGACTTTGCGCACCTCAACCGAATCTACCGCGAACGGGCCGGGCTCAGCACCAATGCCCTCGCCTACACCCCGTCGCGATGGTCAATCTCGGCCGGCAGGAGTTCGCGCGCGACCTGGTGAACATCCTCGAGAAGCAGGCCAAGCAGGACGCCCCGGCCAACCAGCCGGGGATCGCCTGGTGGACTGGCGGTGGACACACCTGGCTGCAGGATCCCAACGAGACCACCGCCATGAGCCTCCTGGCCCTGGCCGGGGCCAAGCCCGACTCTCCGCTCGCCGCGCAGGCCGCCAACATGCTGCTGCGCAACAAGGGATGCTTCCGCTACTCTTCGCCCAAAGCGATCGGTCCGGCCGTGGCCGCCCTTGCCGCATACTACCGCGGGGCGGTCCACGAAAAGGCCGACTTCGAGGTCACGGTGCTGGTCAACAACGTAGCGGTTGGCACCTTCAAGAGCGCCGACATCGGACGACGCAAAAGCATTGAAGTCCCTGCCAATCTCATTGTGAAGGGCGCCAACTCGGTGCGCTTCGAGAAGAAGGGCCCCGGAGCCTATCACTACGCCGCCACGCTCACCGCGTTCTCTCCCGACCTGAAGAATCCGAATTCATGGGGCAACAGTCTGCGGTTCGCGGGGAGTGGATTCTATCACGCTAATCTCTCCTACCGCGGCATCGCCCTCAAGAGCACCAGTACTTCGCCGGTGACGCAGGTCGAACTCGGCGAACGGATTCGGGTCAGTTCCAAGGTCGAAAACTATTCGAGCCGTGGTAACAGCGACTTCCGAATTCGCGAAGAGTTTCTCCCGGCGGGCATGCTGCTGGTGGAGGGATCTCT
>Ga0310121_10003009_pt1 | contig 15641 bp, 14 predicted proteins | sample CB27_Tmax_986_MG_FD_203504 | JGI IMG/M metagenome (GOLD analysis project Ga0310121, IMG submission 203504) | Marine microbial communities from Western Arctic Ocean, Canada - CB27_Tmax_986 | ecosystem: Environmental > Aquatic > Marine > Oceanic | place: Canada: Western Arctic Ocean | collected...
GTGTTCGTCAGCGTGATCCGGAGTGGGGAGCCGGTCACCGACCTGACGGCTGACGAGTTCGTCATCGAGGAAGATGGAGAGCGGCGCGAGGTGCTCCGGGTCGAGCCCGCCAACGTGCCGATGCAGGTGGCGATTCTGGTCGACGACAGTCAGGGATTCGCCCGGAACCTGTCCCACGTGCGGAACGGTCTCGCCGAACTCATCAGCAGTCTCCCCGACGGTCAGCAGATCGCCTTGTCGACTTTCGGCGAGCACGTGACGAGAATCGTGGATTTTACGACAAACAAAGACGTGCTGCTGGAGGCAGCAACCCGGTACGCGCCGTTCTCCGAAACCAGCTCGTATCTGCTGAACGCCCTCGCGCAGACGGCGGCCGATCTGGACCGCCGCGGTGCCATCCGGCCGATCATCGTGCTCCTCACCTCTGAGGGAGCGAATAGCCAGATGTCCCGGGTGAGTCTGGGCCGGCAAGGCGATGCGCCGATTTCTCCACGCGGCGGTACCGGATTGGACTACAAGGTAGTGCTGGAGGTGCTAAAGGAGACGATGGTCGCCGTCCACTCGCTGGTCGTGCGCAACGTCGGAATCCCGCAGTTCGCCATCACGCCGGGCTTCTCCACTGCCACGCGAGGCGCGCTCATGCAGGACGCGGGGGATCGCGATCGCGCGTCCTTGCTTCAGCAATTACCGAAGGTGACCGGCGGTGGGCGAGAGGAGTTGGGCACCACCTCGGCCATCCCGAAGCTGTTGGCGCAAATGGCCAACGAGATCAGCAACCAGTATCTGGTGACCTACGCGCGCCCCATCGGCTTGATCCCACCCGAGGAAGTCGAGGTCAAGGTGACCCGCCGCCGGCATCGGGTCCGGAGCACCCCGTCGCGTCCCATCATGGTCCGCTAGCCTCGCTTCGCGACCAGTGGGTGAAGAACCGCGACATCAACGCCGCCAAGATGACCGCCGAGCAGATCGTCGAGGCTCAGCGCCGTGCCCGCGAGTGGAACGCCGCGCACCCGCGTGAGCCGTAAGCCTCGTCTCCGCTGAACCCAGACTATCGACTGACTGTCAGCACGCGTCGTGCTGCATGGCAGGACTGCGGCCTCAGATGGCCGTGGTGCACTGAGTTTTCCACGAACGTTGGAACATTATTGGAACAAACCGCCCAAACAAGAAAAATGGTTGAACCGAACAAGTCGATTCAACCCTATATTCATTGGTGGGCCGCCTGGGGATCGAACCCAGGACTCCCTGATTAAAAGTCAGGTGCTCTACCACTGAGCTAGCGGCCCGAACGGTGGGGTCCTGCTACGCGGTCAATAACCCCGCGCTTCGCGAATGTCGCTGAGATTCATGCCGCTGAGGCGCAGATCCTGATAGACCTGATCCCACTCCCCGTCCTGCGCCAGACGGGTCACAATGGCTTCGGCGAGAGGTTGCGTCGCCTGCTGTCCTGGGAATATCTTCGACACACGGTCGCCGAATTCTACGTGATTCATCCCCGATTGTTCGGTCGAGACCTGGGCGTCTACCTCATTCATCATGTCGTAGACGGCCGACTCCTGCGCCTCGGTGGCATCGAGCGAGAGCATCAGCCGGAGAAACGGCTCCTTATTGGTCGCAACGTCGACCACGGTGAACATCCGATCCAGCTTGCGCCGAAGCGAGGAGATTTCCTGCTCGAGCTTCGCGATGCGGGTCTGGGTCTCGTCGTCGCCGTCGGTCATGCCGGCTCGTCCGTCTCCTGCTGTGCGGCGCGAACCCGGGAGCGCCGGCACCCGCCATCGGGCGCCGGCCTGTAGGGCCCCCCGTGCGGCCGGGCTGCGCTCAGTGCACCATGATTGGCACGGCGGCCGCCATCGAGCCCCACTCGAGTCGCAGCTCGCTCTCATCGAGATGCAGGGTCAACTGATCGACGGGCACGTCAAGCGTGCTCACGGTCATTTCGGCCCGCGCCAGGTCTCTAGATTCGTCGTAAGCGAGGCCCCACTGGCCGGTCTCGCTGTTCACGATGAGCTCGGTGGTGTCGCCATTGGTGATCGTCCACAAGGTGTACTCGCCAGCCGGGACATGCGCGGAGCCCATCATCAAGTCGCGGTCGGTCGACAGGGTGGTGGCCTCATCGGCGCCAAGGCGCCAGACCCTCCCGTCCAGCGGCTCGACGTCGTCACCCACGACGCGCCCCTTGAGGAGCGGCCGCCCGTAGGTCAGCGAGATATTGGCACCGGACACTGCCCAGGCCACCTGCACATGCGGGCTCCCCGCGGTGCCGTCGTGCACCGGCGTGAGGGTGCCACCGCCCAGCATCTGGGCCGGTGGGGCCGACTCGACGGGTGGCGCGGCCTCGGACGAGGCGGGCGCATCCGCAGTCATATCGTCGCCACCACCGCCACAGCCAACCGTGATCAGCGCGGCGCACGCCATCGCTGCTCCAGTCTTCAAACCAAACATACGTGTGTCCTCCAAGTTGAAAAGCAGCTGTCCACTATAGCATCCACACCCTGTACCGATCAGACGCCGGTGCCGGGTCCCCGGTTGCGAGACGGGCTACAGAATCCTCTGCCCGAAGGCGGACAGGGCGAACTCGACCGCCAGTTCGGCCGTCGTGTTGTGGGTGTCGAGCGTCGGGTTGACTTCGACCAGATCGAGGGCTCGCAGACGGCCCGTGTCAGCCACCAGTTCCATCAGCATGTGCGCTTCCCGATAGCTCAGGCCGCCGCGCACGGGAGTACCCACCCCCGGGGCGATGGCCGGGTCGCACACGTCGAGGTCGAACGACACGTGGACGTCGGCCCGGCCCCGCCCAATGAGCGACAAGGCACGCTGCGTGACCGTGGCGAGCCCCAGTCGGTCGATGTCGCTCATTGTGAAGAGATGCACGCCCGAATCGCGCACGAGCGCCTTCTCTTGCGCGTCGAGACTCCGGACGCCAAGCAGAGCCACGCGATCGGGACGGATGGCCGGAATGACCTCACCGATGCTGGCCAGTTCAGCCGGTTCCGGTCCCAACAGGGCGGCGAGCGGCATGCCATGCACGTTCCCGCTGGTACTGGTCGACCGGTGTATTCATGTCGGCGTGCGCGTCCACCCACAGCAAGCCCAGCGGTCGTCGACGGCGGCGAGCGGCTGCGGCGGTCGCCGCGATCGACCCGGCGGCCACGCTGTGGTCGCCCCCCAACACCACGGGTGTCGACCCGGCCGCCAAACTGGGCGATTCTCAGTGCCGACGGCCCCATGTCCACGCCGCGGCGTCCGGACCCGAGGTCGAGGGGAATCCCGATGAGGTCGATCCTACGAGGAGAGGCCATGACGGTCTCCGGGCGCCGATTTGCGCGTGAGAGTCGTCCGGCCGGGATACGGCCGGGCATTGACGATGCTCATAACGTTGTGATATAATTAGATTTGCTATCTTTCGTGGCCATCATTCCACACTATTCCCTAGCGTCACGTCGAGAGGAACGGACAACCATGAAGCGCTTCGACATTGGGGCACGGGTGCACGAACCGACATATGGGCTCGGGTCTGTACTCGCGGTCGAGGATGCCTTCATACGGATTCAGTTCGACGACAACACGGCTCGAAAATTTCTGATCCGCCTGGCGAAGCTCGAACCCTCGAGCGAGCCGGCCCCGACGAGTCGGCCGCGAGCACGCAAGCGGAAGACGACGGTCGGAACCACCGCCACGGCGAAGAAAACCACCAAGAAGGTAACGAAAAAGGCAACGAAAAAGGCGACGAAAAAGGCAACGAAAAAGGCGACGAAGAAGACCTTGAAGGCCAAGGCCGGCACGGCCTAGCCCCGACCACCGCGAGACGCAACTTCCGCCGCCGGTAGTTACGCGGTCTGGTGGTGGACGAAGTGGGCGAGGGTGCGTACGTGTTCCAGATCCGTGCTCGGCAAGATTCCGTGGCCGAGGTTGAAGATGTGTCCAGGGCGGCCGCCCGCCCGCTGCAACACATCGTGCGCGCCACGCAGCATGCGTTCCACCGGACCCAGGAGCAACGTAGGGTCCAGATTGCCCTGCACGGCACGGTCATCACCCACCTGCGCCCAGCCGTCATCGAGCGGGATGCGCCAATCCAGTCCGATTACGTCGCCACCGGCTTCCCGCATCTCCGCCAGAATCGTCGTCGTACCGGTGCCAAAGTGCAAGGTCGGGATCCCCAGTGGTGCCACGGTCGCGAAGATTTTCTGCGTGTGTGGCAACACGAACTCCCGGTAGTCGCGGGCTGACAGCGCCCCGACCCAGGAGTCGAAGACCTGCACGGCCTGGGCGCCGGCTTCAATCTGCGCGGTGAGGTAGTCGGCCACGATGGTGGCGAACGTATCGGCCAGGCGGTGCCACGCCTCCGGTTCCCCATACATCAGCGCCTTCGTGCGCGCGTAGTTGCTCGACGGTCCCCCCTCGATGGCGTACGAGGCGAGCGTGAACGGCGCCCCCGCGAACCCGATCAGTGGGACATCGAGTTGCGTGCGCAGCAATCGAATGGTGTCCAGGACGTGGGCCAGGGACTCTCGGGGCTCGAACCGACGTAACCCGTCGATCCGTTCCACCGTGCGGACAGGCGGATCGATGACCGGCCCCTCTCCCTTCACGAAGTCGAAGGGAATCCCCATCGGTTCCAACGGAAGCAACAGGTCGGAGAACAGGATGGCCGCATCGACCTCGATCTCGTTGACCGGTTGCAGGGTGACCTGGGCCGCCAGCTCCGGGTTCCGGCAGATGTCCAGGAGGGTGTGGTGGTCGCGGATGGCGCGGTACGAAGCCATGTAGCGGCCGGCCTGACGCATGAACCAGACCGGTGTCATATCCACCGGTTCGCGCCGGCAGGCGCGCAAGAAGCGGTCGTTCACTCTGGGTCTCCAGGGGACGTAGCGATGGGAGAGGCGGAGCCGGCTAAGCGGCCATCAGGCCTCGAGCGAGGGCAACGAGATCGTCGATCCAGAGCGGTTTGAACCGCAGAGACGCACCGAGCGCCTCGATCTGGGACGTCATACCGTGATCGATAGAGTAATCCCCGGTCACGATGGCCACCGGGGTGTTCCGCAAAGCCGGTCGCTCGCGCAGCAATTCCAGGAAGCGCACGCCGCTCAAGATCGGCATCCGCAGGTCCAGGATGATGGCATCAGGTCGTTTGTCGGATGCGAGTTCGAGACCGCCGGTGGGACTGAGCGCGCTGTATACCGTGAAGCCCTCGAACTGCAAGAGGCGGGAACACGTCTCCGTCACGCACGGATCGTCGTCCACGATGAGAATCGCCTGTGGGGCATCGGGTGGCATAGCGCGGGTGCCGTTCTACGTCGATTGTCTGGTGCAGGGGGCGGTCGCGTCAAGTGATGTCCACGACTGGGTCGCGCGGAAGACGACGTCTTTGGACCGGCTCGCCATCCATGCTACGGTAGACGGCAAAATCACGGTCGGCTCCAGTCGGAATCAGCGGTTCGGACAGGGTCGACACTTCTCGGGCAGTTGACCTATGGAGAACGCGTGAGCCCGATTCTTGTGCGGCCTATTCGCGAACAGTTCGAGCACAACCGGGTCATTCGACTGCTCGTGCCTCGTTTTCGGCGCAAATTCACGGTCGGGGTCAACATCGGTGACGAGCCTGAGCCAACCGGCGTGCGGTCTGGCACCGGTCAGGTCTATCCCGACCTCGTCCTGACGAGCACCGACGGAGTGCGTCGAGTACACGGGATCGTGGAGGTCGAAACCACGGAGTCCGTCAACCACCTTGAGGCGATGGCCGAATGGGTGCCGTTCGGCAGAGTTCGTGGCGCGTTCTACTTATATGTGCCGGCCGGGGCGACGGATGTGGCGCGCATGCTCTGCGAGGAGTCCCATGTCTCGTTCACCGAGATCTGGAGCTACCATTCCGTCGGCGACCAAATGCGCTTTACGAGGGTTCACCGGTCGGCCAGGGCGGCCGCGGCCAGCCGACGTGAGCTCAAAGCCGCAAGACAGGCGGCCGCGCCGGTTGCGAAACGGGCCCGCACCGTGCAAAAGCCCATCGAGCGCACAAAGAAGCCGGCAGCCAAGACGGCGAGGTCCGCCCCGAAAGCGGCACGCAAGCCGGCCGCCTCCAACGCAAAGGCCACGGACGCGGCTCCAAAGGCGGCACGTAAATCGACCGCCGCGAAGCGATCGGCTCCTCGTTCGACGACCGCGAAGACGGTTACACGGGTGAAGAAAGGTAGCGGAGCCCGCGCGACTAAGCTTAAGCCAACGCCGTCGGCCGGACGCGCCGGCAAGAAAACGGCGAAGTCGGTCAAGGCGGTCGCCAGACCCGCCAAGGCCGGCGCCAAGAAAACCATCGCTCGGTCGCGCACGCGACGGTAACCCCTTCGGCAATTTCCTCCGGATGCCCTTTCTACGATTTTCCCGCGACGCGCGCGGATACGAGAGCACCTACCTGTGCCACACCTTCCGGCGCAGCAACGGTCCGCCCGAGTTGCGGGTGCTGTACTGGTTTCGCAGTCCTCCCGACGTGAAGGTCGGGCGTCCGGCGCTCGCGCCGGACGTCATCCGGGCGATCGAGGAGAGCAACCCCGATCTGCGATTCGAATGGGACAAGATTCTGAAGGTGAAACCCCCGCCGCCCCCGGACCCGGGTCGTGCGGGTCGGGACGAGCGCCGGCCCCGGCGTCGCCGTGACAAAGAGGCAGCGGGGACCAAGTCGCCCGCGCCGTCGGCACGCTCGGCCAGGCCAAGCCGCGCCCCGTCGGACCGGTCCGATGCGTCGGAGCGCAATGGGCCGGCCGAGGTGACCGCGACGCCCGACGAGGCCGTCGACGCTGGCGAGAGCGCGAGCGACCTGACGCCTCAGCCAGTCGAGGTGGCGGTCGACACCGATGAACCGCTTCGACACGTCGCGCTGGCCGTCACGAATGACGAAGGCCTCGCCAGGCTCCGGGCTCGGTACGCGGAGATCCAAACCCGGATTGGCGACCGGTTCAGGGACCCGTCCCGGCTCGAGGAGCTACGGAGCCAGGCGGCGCTCATCGATCCGGACGGATGGCGCACAATCGACGAGGCCCGCGACCGGATCGCCTCGCTGGACGACACCACGGCGGCGCTTCGCAAGATTCTTGGTCGGCGACGGCGCGTCCGTCGCGGCGGGGCTCGGCGGCGTCGCCGTCCTTCGGACGAGAGCGGCGGCACGGGGCCTGAGCCTGCGGCGGGTGTGTCGGGGTCCGACCCGGTCGCACCGGCGGTCGAGGAGAGCGCCCCGCCTCGTGGAGACGAAGAGGATTCGTCCAACTGAGGCGACCTCTCCGGCCCTCCTCCCAACCAAGCCACTGGCCCCAGCGGCTTACCGACGATGCCTGCCTTTCTCGGAGCTTTGCTATAATGCGGCACATGCGACAAACAGGGTGTGTAGGCGCGAGAGCGGCCACGACAGTTGCCGTGGTGCTGGCGGCGGCGTGCTCGACGGTCGTCTTGGCCCAGCAGGCTCGCCCCCTGCCGCCGGAACCGACGTCGACCACCGTCGGCCAGGTGGTGGGGACTCAGCCAACCTTCCGGGCCGCGGTCACGCTGGTGACCACCGATGTCATCGTGCGAGACGAGGACGGGCTCTTTCTGCCAGACCTCGGGCGAGACGATTTCGAGATTTTCGAAGACGGCGTCCCGCAGGAAATTGCCTCGTTGGTGCTGGTCCATGGCGGCCGGGTCTACAACCAGCTACAGCCGCCGGCGCCGGCACGAGCCGGTATTATCCTGCCATCGGCCCGACCTCAGAATGATACCGCTGGCAGAATTTTCATTCTGTTCGTGGACGACCTGCATCTGTTGACCTCGCTGACTCCGAAGGTGCGTCAGGTGGCCATGCAGATCCGAGAGAATCTGATCCACGAGGGAGACCTCTTCGGCATTATTTCCACCGGTCCGTCGTCCCTGTCGATCGACATGACCTACGACCAACAGGTCCTGGGCTCCGCGATTAACCGGATCACGGGCGACGGTTTCGCCATCCGCGACTACCTGATGCTGCAAGAGACTTCCCGCGGCCCGACCGAGGTGTTGTATCGCGCGCATGTGGCGTTCAAGACCGCCCGCGAGGTGCTGCGAAACTTGGAGAAAGTCACTGACCGCCGGAAGGTGTTCCTCTGGTTGAGCAATGGGTACGACTTCAATCCGTTTCCTGAAACCCGCGCCTACACCGGGGGCATCGCCCAGCAACGCCGGGAGGGGCAGGACCTGCTCGAACGAGGCTCCATTTCGCAGGAGGTGTTCGACGCCAGGTATAGCGGCATTCCCGATGCGTTGTACGACCCGTTCGAACAGGCCCTGCGGCAAGGCCAGCAGTTTGCCAATACGGATCTCGCCGCCGAGCTTGGCGAGCTCGCGCGTGTGGCCAATCGGGCGAACACCTCGTTCTACACAATTGACCCCCGCGGGTTGATGGCCGGGCCGAACATTGACGAGCGCGTGCCCATCGAAGAGTGGAACGCGTGGGCCTTCCAGACACAGAACAGTCTGCGCATGCTCGCGGAATTGACCGGCGGGATCGCCGTGGTTAATCGGAACGATTTTCCACGCGCGTTTCGTGAGATCGACGCCGAGACCAGCGACTACTACGTTGTCGGGTTCTACACGAGCAACCCGGATCCGACGGTCCGCAATCGGTTGTTGCGAATCGAAGTCGCGGGCCGGGACGACCTCAATGGCTGCTCGGACTGCCTCCGGTATCGCAGGCAGTATTCAATGCCGCGCGCCGTAGAGTCGCAATAACACCCACGTCCGAACCGATTGCGGGACCTCTTCAGACAGGGCTGCGCCCCGAGCCCCCGCGGGCCGCTACGCGGGGACCCCGAGAACCCCACCCCGCGGCCGCGAGGCGCGTAGGTGTGCGCCTTAGGCGTCTACTGCGATCCTGTCGACGTGTGGCCGCGGGCAATCACGCCGCGTACGCGCTCGATCGCTTCATCGAGATAGGTCCGGTCTATTTCGACCCCGACAAAATTCACCCCCAACTCGGCGCACGCCACAGCCGTGCTCCCCAGCCCGAGAAAGGGATCCATCGCGAGGGCGACTCTCGGCAGGCCATGCAGTTGCAGGCACTGGCGCGGAAGCCTGGGAGGAAAGGTGGCGGGGTGTGGTCGGTCCCGTTTCCGATTCTGAATGGTGGAATACGGAATGAACCAGGTGTTGCCGCGGCATCGAACATCCGCGCCTGCACCCTGCCACCGAGCCACATTCGATTTGTCCTGATAGGGCACCCCGATGGCCAGACGGTCCAGGGGCGTGCGTCCTCTGGGGCTGAAATGGAAGATGAACTCCTGGCACTCGTTCAGGAAACGCTTACTATTGATCGGCTTGTAGTGACCGACCGCCAGGGTGCGATCGAGTCCCGCCGTGGGTCCGCTCTCGCCGCGTTCAATGGCGATCGACTTGATCCAGTGGATGGTGTTCTGTAGCTCGAGGTGGCCACGCGCTGTGTTGGCGATATCGAACGCCGTCCAGGGTTTGGTCGGGGTCGTGCCGACGTTCAGGAACAGCGAGCCGGCTGGAGTCAACGCGCCGGCGGCGGCCCGAATCCAGCGGTCCGTCCAGTCCTGGTAATTGTCGGCTGGCAGCGAGTCGTTGTACGTCCGATATCGCACGCCGAGGTTGTACGGCGGTGAGGTCACGATGGCGTCGACACGCGAGGGACCCAGGCGGTCGAATACCTCGAGGGCGTCGCCATGGTAGAACCGAAGAACCGCGCGCCGCGTGCGAAGGGTAGCGTAGGCCTTGGGGAGTCGACGTGTGGTCACGGTGTGGAGATAGGGAACATCGGCGCCTATTCTCGACGGGTGGCGGCGAGGGCGTCAAGCGGCGGAGCGGTTCGTGTGACTTGTGAATTTTGGTACAATGCGCGGACCGTGCAGATGCCACTGTTGTCCTCGGCCCTCCGGCGGTCCCGACTGATGCGTTACCGCGTCGCCGTGGTCTGCACGATTGGCGTTCTCAGCGTGGCCGGATTCGCGTCCCTTCGGGCGTACCACGCCGATCCGGCGGCGACGGCCGGGCCTCGGCCGGCGACACTCGGGCGCGTCCTGCCTCACCGTCCGCCAGCTCTAGCAGCCCGTGGTAGAAGTCGCGCGTCGCACCGAGAGCGGCGGTGGACCGGTCGAGCAAGGCGAGAAGAGGGAACATACCGGCAGTATGTGACCGATGAACAACGCGGATCGACCGGATTCAGCGTCGGTCGAATGCAGGGGGACTTCTACCACGGGCTGCTAGGTGGCGCCGCGGCACGACGGGTGCCCCGTGTCCCGGCGCCACGCGTCCGTGCGCAGGCGGCCATCATTTTCGATCCCGTGACAGGTGAAACGTTGTGGGAGAGGAACTCGCGAGAGTTGCGGTCCATTGCGAGCATCACCAAGGTCATGACCGTGATGCTGTTCCTGGAGCAGGAACCGGACCTGTCGCGTGACGTGGTGATTTCGCGTGAGGACGTGCGCCGAGCCTCGACGACCTATTTGCGTCGTGGCGAGCGGGTGACGCTTCGCGACCTGGTGCATTTGGCGTTGGTCGCCTCTGACAATGCGGCGGCGCGGGCAATGGCCAGGGTCTCGGCCTGGGGCTCGAAACGGTTCGTGGCCCGCATGAACGCCAAAGCCGCCGAACTGGGATTGGAGCAGACCCGATTCACCGATCCGTCGGGACTGCATGCAGGCAACCTCTCGTCGGCCTACGACGTGTCGCAGCTCATCTTGGCGGCCAGTGAACAGCCCCAGGTCGCTGAGGTCATGCGGAAGCGGACCTACCAGATTCGCACCAGTCGTCGAACGCGCGACATCCGCAGCACCAATCGACTGCTGGGCACCCGGGTCGACGTCATGGCCGGCAAGACCGGCTATATCGACAAGGCCGGGTATTGTCTAGCCACCTTGGTCCAGCTTGGCGACGGGCGCTCGGTCTCGATCGTGGTGCTCGGGGCCCGCTCGAGTGCCGGACGTTTCAGCGAAGCCCGGCGCCTCGTGGACTGGCTGTCCACCCAAGCCAGCGTACTGCTGACCTCGGCGGCCGAGTAGGTCCCCGCTCTCTCTTTTCTTTCTGAATAGATGCCCGCTTCTGCGCGCGCTGGCGCCCGGTTCAGAGCCAGCGCCGCCGTTGTCGATCCTGATGGTCGCGTCTGAGGCGGTGCCCTACGCCAAGACCGGGGGACTGGCGGATGTTGTGGGCGCACTTTCCGGCGCGCTGGCTCGTCTAGGGCACCACGTGACGTTGGTGATGCCGCGATATCGGGAAGTCGGGACGGTGGGCACCGCGCAGCACCACCTGGACCTCGGCCTGGATGGGCGGCGGCTCGAGGTGGGTCTGGTCGAGGTCGAGGTGGCCGAGCGGTACCGGGTGGTGTTTCTGGACTGCGACGCCCTCTACGACCGCGAGGGACTCTACGGCCACGCGGGGACCGACCACTCGGACAACGCCGTGCGCTACGGGGTGCTGTGTCGTGCGGCGTGCGAGTACGCAAAGCAGCTCGAGGTGCCGCCGTCGGTCGTGCATGCTCACGACTGGCAGGCCGCGCTGGTCCCGGTGCTGCTTCGAACCCGATATGCAGCCGACCCGGCATGGCGGCGTGTGCCGGTGGTGCTGACGATTCACAATCTGGCGTATCAAGGGCTGTTTGCCCCCGACACGATGCGAGCCCTCGATCTTCCCCTGTCCCTCTTCTCGATCGAGGGGCTCAAGTATTGGAATCAGGTGAGTTTCCTGAAGGGCGGTATCAATTTCGCGGATGCCATCACGACCGTGAGTCAGACGTACGCGCGGCAGATTCTGACCCCCGCCCACGGGGAAGGATTCGACGGGATCTTGACCCAGCGGCGTGACCGGCTGAGCGGGATCGTCAACGGGATCGACACCGCGGTGTGGGACCCCTGCCTCGATCAGTTGCTGCCGGCGTCCTATTCGGCGGCGGACCTCGGCCCAAAGCGGGAGGCGAAGCGGGCGGTGCTCGACCGGTTCGGATTGGCGTCGGATGATGCCGCCTTGACCCGACCGTTGGTCGGCATGGTGTCGCGGATGGTCGATCAGAAGGGGCTGGATCTTATTTTCGCGGCGCGGACCGAGCTCATGGCGCTGCCCGTCTCGTGGGTGATCCTTGGCACTGGCGAACCCCGGTACGAGGCCATGTGGCGCGCGCTGGCCCTCGCACATCCAGAACGGGTCGGCGCCCGGATCGGCTTCGACGAACCGTTGGCGCATCTGATTGAGGGCGGGGCGGACCTGTTTCTCATGCCGTCACGCTTCGAACCGTGCGGCCTCAACCAGATGTACAGTATGCGATACGGGACGGTACCGGTGGTGCGGGCGACCGGGGGCTCGCCGATACCGTGCGGGACGTCGAGTCCACGACTGGCCCGGGGACCGGCTTCGTGTTCGAGGACTACACAGCGTCGGCGATGCTGGCGGCGTTGCACGCGGCGCTGGCGACGTTCGGCGACCGTCCCCATTGGGCCCCCATCCAACACGCGGGTATGACGCAAGATTTTTCATGGACCGCTTCGGCTGCGGCCTATGTCCAAGAGTACGGAACGCGATTGAGCGCCGGCAGAGGGCCGGATCAGGGCGAGGAGAGTGAATAGATGCGCAACGTGATCATCATCGGGTCTGGTCCGGCCGGGCTCACGGCCGCCCTCTACGCGGCCAGGGCGAACCTGTCGCCCCTCGTCATCGAGGGGCTGGAGTCGGGTGGGCAATTGATGCTGACCACCATGGTCGAGAATTTTCCGGGGTACCGCGACGGCATTCTTGGACCGGATCTGATGGCCGAGATGCGCGCGCAGGCGGAACGGTTCGGGGCCGAAATCATCAGCGGAGACGTCACCGCGGTGGAACTGGGCGCCGCGCCGTTTACGCTGCATGTCAGTGAGACCGTGGAACAGACCAGGGCGCTAATCATTTCGACTGGCGCGTCGGCCCGCCTGCTGGGCCTGCCCTCAGAGCGCACCTTGATGGGGCACGGGGTGTCCACCTGCGCGACCTGTGATGGCTATTTCTTCCGCGAGAAGCCGATCGTGGTGGTCGGTGGCGGTGATTCCGCGTTGGAAGAGGCCACGTTCCTGACCAAGTTCGCGTCACACGTCACCGTCGTGCATCGGCGCGACCAACTGCGCGCGTCGAAGATCATGCAAGACAAGGCCTTCGCGAACGAGAAGATTTCGTTCGCATGGAATTCAGAACTAGCTAAGGTCAAGGATGTCGACCAAGGCGTCGTCAGCGGGGTCGTGCTCCGGAACCTCGAGACGGGCGAGACAAAGGACCTCGCCGTCGACGGCGTGTTCATCGCAATCGGACACACGCCCAACACCAGTCTGTTTACCGGCCAGCTCGATCTGAATCCCAACGGCTACATCGAGGTCGGCACCGGTAGCCGCACCAGTGTGCCCGGGGTGTTCGCCTGTGGCGACGTCCAGGACCACGTGTACCGTCAGGCGATCACGGCCGCCGGCACCGGATGCATGGCCGCGATCGACGCGGAGCGCTATCTGGAATCGTAGGCGTAGGGATCGGCGCACTTAGGCACCAGGTCGCTGCTGACAAACCACAAAGAGCGGTTTCCTGCCGAGCCGTTCGGGTGACAAGGCGCGACGAGGGAGCATGCAGGTGGCATGTGACCGAGGAAGCAACGCCGTCAGGCGGACGGCTCGGCAGGAAACCGTTCGATCCAGCCGCCACCGAGCACCGTGTCGCCGTCGTAGAGAACCACGGCCTGGCCCGGGGCAACCGCATGCTGGGGTTCCTCGAAGATGACCCCGGCGCGGTCATTCGCCAGGGGGCTGACCGTGGCGGGCGCATCCGCATGGCGATGACGGATGCGAGCGGTGACCTGACACGGCGCGCTCGGGGGCACCCCGGCGATCCAGTTCATCCGGCAGGCCGTCAGCTCGCGTCGGTCGAGCGACTCGCGGGGCCCGACGGTGACACTGTTGTCATCCGCATCGATCCGCAGGACATAGAGTGGCTGGCTGGTCGACAGGCCCAGCCCTTTGCGCTGCCCGACCGTGAACCGATGCACGCCCTCGTGCTGACCGAGGGGCTGGCCAGCCTGGTCACGGATCGTGCCTGACCGCACCACCGACGGGTCTCGCGCGGCCACCAGACCTGCCGTATCACCGTCGGCCACGAAACAGAGCTCCTGGCTATCTGGTTTGTCGGCCACCGCCAACTGATGAGCCCTCGCGATGGCCCGCACTTCAGCCTTCCGGAGGTGACCCACCGGAAACAGGGCGCGGGACAGTTGCGCCTGGGTCAGCGTAAAGAGGAAATAGGACTGGTCTTTTGCCGGGTCAAGCCCGCGCCGCAACCGGGTGCGACCAGACGCCGGCTCCTGGGCCAGCCGTGCGTAGTGTCCCGTGGCCACCCGGTCCGCGCCGAGCGCGGTGGCCCGCTCGAGCAAGTGCGTGAACTTCAGGTCGCCGTTGCACTGGACGCAGGGGATCGGCGTGCGTCCGGCCGCGTAGTCCCGCACGAACGGGGTCACGACGGCTTCGTCGAACTGCCGCTCGAAATTCATCATGTAGTGGGGAATACCGAGGCTGGCCGCCGTGCGTCGCGCGTCGTGCAGGTCGTCGATCGAACAGCACCCGCCAAACGATCGACCGTCGGTCCGCTGCGCCGCGAGCTGCATGGAGAGGCCGATGACGTCGTGCCCCGACTCGACCAGCTGCGCGGCGGCAACCGATGAATCGACTCCGCCCGACATGGCGACTACGACACGCATCGGGTTCTCACGAATGGCCGGCGACCGCGGCGCGCGGTCGCCGGCCGGACACGGTCCTGAGCCGCGCGACGATCCCGGGCAGCAGGCCAAGGACGCGGTCCACCTCCGCTTCCGTATTCCCCTGACCGAGGCTGAATCGGATGGAGTTCTGCGTCCGGTGGGGCGAGAAGCCCATCGCCCGCAAGACATGCGAGGGTTCGAGCGTGCCGGAGGAGCACGCCGAGCCGGTCGACACGGCGACCCCGTCGAGGTCGAGCGCGATGAGCAGCGACTCCGCCTCTACTCCGTCGAAACTGATGTTGCTGGTGTTGCCGACACGCCGCCGCGGGTCTCCGTTTCGCTGGGAACCAGACACATTCGACAGGATGCCTGTCTCGAGCCGGTCGCGCAGTGCGGCGAGGTGCGGGTCGGGGGTGGCCAGTTTCGCCATCGCCAGGTCGGCTGCGACGCCCAGCCCTACGATGGCCGGCACGTTCTCCGTGCCCGCGCGCCGGCCGCGTTCCTGTTTGCCACCCGTCATTTGCGCACGAAGTCGGGCCCCGCGTCGCACCCACAGGGCTCCCACCCCTTTAGGGCCGTTGAGCTTGTGCCCCGACAACGAGAGCAGGTCGACACCGAGGGCCGTCACATCCACCGGGATCTTGCCAACCGACTGCACCGCGTCGGTGTGAAACAGCGCCCCGCGATCGTGCGCCACTGCCGCCAGCTCGACCAGCGGCTGGATGGTGCCGATCTCGTTGTTCGCGTGCATGATGGAGACGAGCGCGGTGTCCTCCGTGACGGCCTCCGCCAGCCGGTCTGTCGGCACGACGCCACTCTCGTCGACCCCCACCAAGGTCGTCGTCCAGCCGTGCTTGGAGAGCGCCTTCAACGTGTGGAGCACCGCCTCGTGTTCGATGGCACTGGCGACCAGATGCCGCCGTCGAGACGA
>Ga0310121_10003010_pt1 | contig 15640 bp, 11 predicted proteins | sample CB27_Tmax_986_MG_FD_203504 | JGI IMG/M metagenome (GOLD analysis project Ga0310121, IMG submission 203504) | Marine microbial communities from Western Arctic Ocean, Canada - CB27_Tmax_986 | ecosystem: Environmental > Aquatic > Marine > Oceanic | place: Canada: Western Arctic Ocean | collected...
CCACTAACAAATGCCCCAAAAATCCACGAACTGCCAGCAATTCAAGCTTATGTTTTCCTCGGAGTTTTGATAGTTTTTTGCGTCGCCGGGAATTGCTGTATCGAAGCTGCTCAAGAATGTCTAGTATTGTTGATGCATTGCGTACGCCGCGCCGCCTCGCGGGCCGATTGAACCGCGGGTAACAAGAGCGACACAAGGATACCAACGATGGCAATGACAACGAGCAGCTTGACCAGCGTAAAGGCCTTTCGCCCGGACAGGTTGCGTAGTAGCATGTCTAGCTCGTTGACGCGGCTCGCGCAGAATAACGGGGCTCCCAGCCAGCACGGCTCTCCAAAAGGATGGTATTGTACATACGTTTGCGCGGGATTTGACAACTGTTCGGAGCAGCCTATTCTCAGCCCTCGTCTCATGCTTTGGATTCCTCTTAGATACGGGCCTCCAGCTAATGTCTGATTCGCACGATACAATGTCCCGTCGCAACTTTCTCTCCTCCACATTGGCCGTCGGCGCGGGCTTTTCATTGGGAAGGTCCGCATTCGGTTACCAGCCGCGCGTGGAACTGGCGGATGACGACAAGGCGCTGATCGCCATTACTTTCGATCTGGAGATGTCGGCTGGTTATCCCGTCAAAGGAAAGCCGCGAAATACGTACCCCTGGGACTACGAAAAGGGGAATCTCAACGACGAGACCAAACAATACACGGTTGAGGCCTGCCGGCAGGTAAAAGCCAAAGGGGGAGTGCTACATTCGTTTCTCGTCGGTCAGGTTTTGGAGCATAAAAGCGTCGACTGGCTCAAGGAGATCATCGACGAGGGACACCCGGTCGGCAATCACACCTACGATCATGTAAGGGTGATTGCGACGGAACTCAAGGATGTGCAATATCGATTCGTTCGCGCACCGTGGCTGCTGGATGGCAAGACGCCTGCCGAGGCGATCCGCGAGAACATTCGTCTGTGCGAAATCGCCATGCACCGGCGACTGGGCGTCGGGCCCGTTGGCTTCCGGACACCTTATGCCTTCAACAAAGGTATCGGTGACAGGCCCGACTTGCAGCAGATGCTCCTTTCGCTCGGTTACACATGGGTCAGTTCCAAGTACCAAGGGCCCGCCAACGTGCGGAGCGAGAATCCCACCGAAGCCGACTTCGATGCGTTCATCGCCACGCACGAGCAGCACCAGCCGTTTATCTATCCCAGTGGCCTGATTGAGGTCCCCTTCTCACCCCCGATGGATGTGGGTGCGTTTCGCAGCAGAAAGTGGAAGCTGGAACACTTCCTGCGGCTCATCGAAAAAAGCGTCCAGTGGGCGATCGAGAAACGAGTCACGTATGACTTCGGGGTACATCCATCGATAATGTACGTCGAGGACCCAGAATTCCAAGCGGTGAATCTGATCTGCGACCTAGTTAACGCAGCCGGCGACGAGGCGATGATCGTCGGTTTGGACGCCTTGGCCCGTCGATCGAAGCCGCGGCATGACAACGATAGCTAAAATGGAATTCAGCTTGACCATTCCGGCGAATACCATCAAGCGAAATCGTCATGCAACGACGAGAACGGCCTTGTGACGAAGCCCCACGCCTTTCATCGAAACTGGGAGCTGTTTTTGTCAGGCGTTGTGCGGACTATATGAATTGTTGTAAATTGAATTGAAAGTTCCTCGTGTCATTCAGCCACGTGGCTGCGGGACGAGTTGGGTTTTGCCCGTGATCGTGAGGTGAATAAGTGGTCTTCGACATGGTGAATTTCTGCTTTTCGTTTGGTCGACTCACCTTCGCGGTTCTGGCGGTATGTCTGCTTGGTTGCGGAGGGGACGACGAGCGCGCTACACTTCGCGGGAGCGTTACGTTCGCCAACGAACCGGTTGAACGCGGCACGATCGGGTTGATTCCCATCGAAGGTACCAAAGGGCCGACCGCCGGCGGCGCGATTGAGATGGGCAAGTACGGCATCACGAATAATGGACCGCTGCCCGGCACGTATAAGGTCACCATTCAGGCTTACCGCAACACGGGGAAAATGATCAAGACAGAAGCCCTGGGAACAATTGTCGAGGTCGAAGAGACGGAGCAGTACATCCCCGCCAATTTCAACATCAACACCGAGCTGGTCATTGAAATCAGTGCGGGCAAGAATCAGCACGACTTTCCGTTGTGACGGTTTTTTCCGTGACGATCTAGAAATCGCCAAGCGGGACACCATCCGCGGGACGCCCCACGTTCTGCCAGGTTAGGAGGTCGATGGAGTCAGTGACGAAGCGTACCGAAACGTCGCCCATCACCACATTCACGCCGCCAATATGGGCGCTGCGTGCCGCGACATTCCAGCGATGAAAGTCGTTCGACGACGTGAGCCACTGGCAGGGTGGGTCGGCGGTGCGAAAATCGCAATGACGATACGTACCACCTCGAAGCAGGTCGGGCTCGCTCGTATTGGGCGTTCGGTCGTGTCGGTAATAGCCGACATCGGTCAAAATCGTCCAGCTGCCACGGGCGTCTTGACCAGTGCCCCCCCGCATCTCGGCAACAAGGACAACTTTGCTGGTACCGTCGATTATACGGTGAAGCTTGAGGCCATAATTGGGAAGAAAGAGGGTGTTTTTCTTTTTTACGTGGGTGTATAGCGTCGGCGGATCTCGTGGACTCCAGGCTTCGTCCTGACACCCTTCGCAAACGGTTCCGACATTTGGTCCGTAATTGCCTTTGCTGAACTCTCGCCCAGCGTCAAACCCCCAATGGCGCAATCCATCATCCGAGGGACAGAGGTAAGTGCTAACAACCGCTTCCTGTATCACCTTGTTATGGGTGGCCTCCCAGGGTGGCCAATCCCAATCGATTTGATCTGCAAAAGCGACCTCTTCGAGGAAGGGTAGGATAACCGATAAGACGGTATGTCCCGTCCAGATTTGTGTCGACGGCTTCAGGTAGTTCCACAGCGCGGGGAGCTGCCCATGGGCGGACTCATAGTTGAGTAGGGCAAGCCCGATTTGCCTGACATTGTTGCTGCATTGGGTGCGACGCGCCGCCTCGCGGGCCGCATTTATCGCCGGCAGCAACAGAGCGACAAGGATGCCAATGATGGCGATCACAACAAGCAACTCGACCAGCGTAAAGGCCTTTCGTCCTAACGCCTTGTGCATCATGATCAGCTCCTTGGCACGGTACTCGATAAAAGAAAACGGGCTGCCGCACAAAGCGCGGGAATCCGCTGCGTTAGATCATACCGTTATTCTCCACCAATTCCACCGGAACCACACCAAATCGTTCGGTTTTGCCTGTTTTAGCTTTGTTGTCACCCGAATTACTGTCCGAACCATGAAACCCGATACCCCTTCCACGTTCTCATCATTGCAGGGATTTGACGTTCGTGCTCGTCGGCGTTATTCTCATCCTGGCTCGTCAACACTCGGACTCCCTATCGTATGCGAGGCTGTGCATCATGTTGGATTCCTACAATCACTTGTCCCGCCGCGGTTTTCTCTCGTCGACGCTTGCCGTCGGCGCGGGGCTGGCGTTAGGTAAGTCCACGTTCGGCTACCAGCCGCGCATGGAGCTGGCCGAATCAGACAAAGCGCTGGTCGTCATTTGCCTGGATCTGGAAATGTCGCGGCATTTCCCCAAACGGGGAATGACGGAATGGGATTTTCAGAAAGGCAATCTCAACGAGAAGACAAAACAGTATACCGTGGAAGCCTCCCGACGGGTCAAAGCCAAGGGGGGCGTGCTGCACTCGTTCGTGGTCGGCCGCGTGCTGGAGCAGGCGAACGTCGATTGGCTGAAACAGATCATCGATGACGGCCACCCGCTCGGGAACCATACCTACGATCATGTGCGCGTGACGGCACAAAAGATTGAAGATGTGCAGTACCGTTTCGGGAGGTCTCCGTGGCTGCTTGCTGGCCGCACACCGGCCCAGGCAATCGCCGAGAACATCCGCCTCTGCGAGACCGCCATGCAGGAGCGCCTTGACTTTCGACCGATCGGCTTTACCGCGCCATATGGCTTTAAAGAAGGCCTGAATGGTCGCGAGGACGTGCAGGAAATATTCTTGTCGCTTGGATTCAAATGGGTAAGCACGAAGTACAAGGGTATCCCAAATCTTCCTCGCACCAATCCCGGGCCGGATGTCTTCGAGCGGGCGGCGGAAATCCAGGCCGAACACCAGCCGTATTTCTATCCTACCGGGCTGTTGGAGATCCCCAATTCGCCGATGAGCGACGTGTCCGCCTTCCGCAGTTTAGATTGGACCGTCGACGAGTTCTGTCAGGCGCAGGAAGCAGGGATAAAATGGGCGATCGACCATGGCGGGATCTACAACTGGACAGGCCATCCCTCGATCCAGTATGTGAAGGACCCTGAATTTCGGGCCATCGAGCACATGTGTGACGTGGTCAACGAATCTGGTGGAAAGGCTGCCATCGTGGGCCGCGATGTGGTTGCTCAGCGAGTGTTTTTGCAACAGGAAAAGAATTGAGAACCGAAGATGGAATCCAGCACGCGGAGCACGAAATAATGAACCGAGCCAAGACACATCGCGATGCGCTTCGATACTTCGTCCTCTTGAGCGTCACAGTTTCCATCGTCACCGTTGTTCATGCCGACAATTCCGGCGGTGATCAGACGACTGGGCTAATGCGATTGCAGTATCAAATCGCGGATCCCAGCTTTTGTCATGCGGCCACATGCGTCGATTACGATGACGACGGTCAGCGGGAAATCCTCTTCGCCTCGCGGGAGACAAGAGAACTGCAGATGTTAGCAGCGGCCGATGGCACCGTTCGCTGGACCAAAAAATTCGACGAGGAGCACCAGTCTATCTCCGCCTTTGATCTGGACGGAGACGCGCATTTCGAGATCCTCTATTCGGTCTCGAGCGGAGGACGGCTTTACGTGCTCGACACACAGGGCAACGTGCTGCGGAAGTGGGACGCCGATGACTGGAAGCTGGGCAATTCGGCCGTAATCATCGACGCCGATGGCGATGGGGTGCTGGAGGGGTTTTTCGGCAGCCGCAGTCGCTATCTGCTCCGCCTACGAATGGACGACCTGACGGTGCTGGACCGCCGCGAGGGATGGGTCCAATGCGGCTGCCACACCACGGCGATGGACGTGGACCGCGACGGCAAGTGGGACCTATTTGCCGGCTCCGGCGATGACCAGGCGCTCAAGGGCAAGCTTGTCCGCTTCGACCCGATTTCGCTCGAAACTATTTGGTCGTTTGACACCGATGACAATGCCTCCAGCGCCGATCCGGTGTTGGCCGACATCGACAACGACCGAAAGGTAGAGATTGTCAAGTCCGTCGACAACTACGGACACGACGATGCCCACGATGCAATCTACGCCTTCGAAACGGACGGTACGATGATCTGGAAAGTGGAAGGCTTTTCGGGCGAGGACTCGCCCAACGTAGCTGACCTGGACGGCGATGGCGCAGTCGAAATTGTGGGGATGACATTCGGCGGTGTCGTCTACTGTTTGGACGGGAAAGGAAACGTACTGTGGCAAAAGGACCTCCGCCCGGAGCACGATGATTCAGCGCACGCCTACATGACGCCCATTCTATGCGACGTGAACGGGGATGCTGAGCTGGAGATCCTGGCCATGACCAACGGTGGCTGGAAAAAGAAAGGGCACGGTATCGTGGTGGTGCTGTCGGCCGCTGGCGAAGAGCTCGACCGGTTGGACGTGGGCGTCGACCGTAACTGGGGCGAGGCGTTTTACGTCAACGTCGACCATGATCCATACATGGAACTGGTCGTTTCGGGCAACGGTGGCATGGACGTGATTGAAACACGTGGCTACGGCCCAGCGACCGAACACTATCAGCGCCGCCGCAACTACCAGCGACTGAACGTTGTTCCGTGGGCCTACGCCGACACGTATTTTCTTTACCGAGGCGAGCGCCAGGGCGTGAAGCATCTAACGGACAACCTGGTGCTGGCAGGCGAGCCGAGCGGGCCGCGAAGAGGGCGGTTTGTCACCGAGCTGCTAACCCTGCCGCCGAGCGGCTACTTCGATCGACTTGATTTTGACGTCCGCACACCGGAGGGCACGGCGGTGAAAGTCAATCTCTTGGACCAACAAGGCGAACCGCTTGCTAGGAACGTGACCAGCGGCACCAAATTGCACGTCGATCAGCCCGTACACATCGAATTCCGCATGACGGCCAGTGCACCTCAGGTCACTCCCGTGTTGGACGCCTATCGGCTGTCTTTCAACGTGGAATAACGATAGAAATCTGAAGGACTCAGCAGTATGTTTAGCGACGGTCGTCCGGCAACCTGGACGCCTGAAGTGGAACGGACCATCATCGCAGCTGTCCAACGACTGGGCGGAGATTTGTCACAGCCGATAACCGAATGAGAGGAATCTTGTACACTCTAGATGGCCGATGGGGATCCTGTGGCGCCGTCGACCAAGAATGACTAGTGACTAAATCGACATTGGAAGAGACTGCGCATCGTGAGTTACACATCCTTGAATATCAACGGCACGCGTGATATCGCCTGCTGCATGCTTCTGCTGGCTGCCCTGTGTAGTGGCAATCGGAGCAGTGGGCAAGGCTACTCTCCCGCACAGGCCCTGGAGCAGATGACCGTAGCCGATGGCTTCACGGTCGAGCTGGTGGCCAGCGAGCCACTTGTCCGCCAGCCCGTCGCGATCGAGTTCGACGACCGCGGTCGGTTGTGGGTCATACAATACTTACAGTATCCAAATCCTGCCGGATTGACGCGTGTCGAGGTCGACCGTTACTCGCGAATTGTATACGACCGCGTTCCCAAGCCGCCGCCACACGGTCCCAAAGGGGCCGACCGGATTACGATTCTGGAAGACACCGACGGCGACGGACGTGCCGACCAGGCAAAAGACTTTGTCGCCGGGCTAAACCTTGCCAGCGGCCTCGCATTTGGCCACGGCGGTCTGTTTGTCCTCAACGCTCCCTACCTTTTGTTTTACCCCGACCGAGACCGTGACGATGTCCCCGATGACGATCCCGAAGTTCTGTTAAATGGCTTCGGCATGCAAGACGCTAGCTCCGTGGCCAATTCCCTGACTTGGGGACCGGACGGCTGGATCTACGGCTGCCAGGGAAGTACCGTCACGGCCAACATTCGCGGGATCGAGTTTCAACAGGGCGTGTGGCGTTACCACCCGGTGACAAAACAGTTTGAACTCTTCTGCGAAGGGGGTGGCAACTCCTGGGGGCTCGACTTTGAGCGGGACGGCCACCTGCTCTACAGCACCAATGTTGGCGACTACGTCATGTTTCACGGGATGCAGGGCGCTTACCTGTGGAAAAAGTTTCACAAACATGGCGCCCTGCACAACCCCTATACATTCGGTTACTTCGACCATGTGCCACACGAGGGGTTTCGAGGCGGGCATGTCACCGTTGGGGGTATCCTTTACCGTGGCACGGCGTTTCCTCCGGAGTTTCGTGGCACGTACATTGGCGCTGACCTGCTGGATCACGCCGTGTACTGGCACAGCGTGAAGCGTAACGGCTCGACGTTCGCTTCCAAACACGGCGGTGAGCTGCTGCTGGCCAACGACGCATGGTTCGCGCCGACCGACGTGGCGCTCGGACCCGCGGGTGCCATCTACGTCGCTGACTGGTACGACGAGCGGACAGCACACCCCGACCCGGACGCTGATTGGGACCGTTCGAACGGCCGTATCTATCGGATTCGTGCCACCGGCAGCCAGCCGGAGCCGCAGGTGGATCTCAACTCCCTTTCGAGCACTCAGCTGGTCGACAGGCTGGCAGACCGAAACGATTGGTACGCCCGGCGCGCAGCGCGGATCCTAGCGGAGCGTCGAGACAAAAGGACGTACGCTCTGCTCGGGAAACTCATCTTCGAGCGTGACGCCGTTCCAACAGCTAATGGTGAGAAGACCAACGTGGAAATCCGAAATGTTGACGAGGACAAGAACCTGCCGGTCGAGGCTCTCTGGGCGCTGTACGCCAGCGGTGGCTTCCATGCGTACGCTTCCGAGCGGCTGCTGGAGCATATCGACCAGTACGTCCGCATGTGGACGGTGCGTTTTCTAGGTGACCAACGAACCGTCACACCCCCGACTCTCACTGCCTTGGTACGACTCGCGTCGCGTGATCCGAGTCCGGACGTGCGGGCCCAATTGGCCTGTACGGCAAGGCGGCTGCCACCCGAGCAGGGACTGACAATCGTCGCGAGTCTCGTCTCGCGTGACGAAGACGCGGCTGATCCTTGTATTCCTTTGCTGCTGTGGTGGGCCGTGGAGCATCACGCGGTAGCGGCCCCCGAGCCGACGCTTTCCCTATTTGCTTCGCAAGAGATCTGGCAATCAAAGTTGGCCCGTCAAACCCTGCTGCCTCGACTGATGCGCCGGTACGCCGCCGAGGCGGACGAGCCATCTCTAACGGTCTGTGCCCGGCTGTTGGCATCCGCGCCGTGTCAGAGTGACAAACAGACCCTGCTCGCCGAACTGGACCGCGGACTCGAATTGGCTGGCAGCGAGGCGAACCCGACAGTTCTTGCCAAAACACTTGAAACAGCGTGGGACGTCCGGACCGACGACCCCACGATGATCCGGCTGGCCATTCGGTGCGGCATCCGGAAGGCACACGAACGAGCCGTACGGCTAGCGGTTGATCGATCGATCGACCAGCGAGTGCGGTTAGCCATGCTAGACATTTTGGATGACGTTGGACAGGCAGATTGTGTCGAATTGCTGTTGGCCCTGGTCGGTGATAATGAGGAGACAGAATCGGTTCGGCATGCAGCGCTCGGGGTGCTCGATCGTTTCTCATCCGATCAGATTTCCTCGTACGTGCTGCGGCATTACCCGGAAATGAATACCTCACTGCGATCACGGGCCCGTTCGCTGCTCTTCAGCCGAAAACCCTGGGCCATGTTGTTTTTGCAGGATGTGGACAGAGGCCGCCTTGATCAGCACGATGTCTCACTCGGCGAACTGCGGCGAACCGCGCTGCATGGCGATGCGCGGATCGATGAACTTGTCCGTAAGCACTGGGGCGCCATCCGTGCGGCGACGCCGGAAGAAAAACTGGCTGAAGTCCGGCGGCTGAATAACGATTTGAACGCGGGCAAAGGAGATCGGACGCGCGGTCGCGTCATCTTCGAAAAAACGTGTGCGACGTGTCATCAGCTCTTTGGCGAAGGGACCCAGCTGGGTCCCGATTTGACGCATGTCAACCGGAAGGATCGCAGTTTTCTGTTAGTAAGCTTGGTGGATCCCAGCGTGCAGATTCGCAAGGAATACCTTAGCTTCATCGTGGAAACCGAGGACGGCCGTGTGCAGAGCGGAATGATCGTCGACCAGACGCCTTCCGCGGTCACGCTGTTGACGGCAAAGAACGAGCGGGTGCCGATCCGCCGAGACGAGATCGAAACGTTACGGGAATCGAGCGTCTCTCTCATGCCGGACGACCAGATGAAGCAACTAGACCCGCAGCAGCTACGCGATCTGTTCGTGTACTTACAGGAAGATGCGCCATGATCCGGCAGCGATGCGATTTGCTGCAACGTGGGACGGCGCCAGAGAGCAACGCAATGCCTAGTTCGGCTCGTGGGTGGCGGTTGAGTCGCCGCCATTTTCTTGCGACGCTGACCGCGACCGCGACCGCGGTCAATACGGCGAGCCATGCCCAGCCACCTCATCCCGCCAGCAGGAGAACGCCACCCCATGTCCGCGTCGTCGATGCCCGTGTAACATTCTCGCCACAACAGCTCGTCACCCCCCTGCGGCTAAGTACAGGCGTGATTACGGATGTCACGCAGGCAACAGCCGAGGTCCTCGTGGAGGTGGCCGGCGCCGGCCGCGCGACAGGTCGCGGCACGGTCTATTTGAGCGACCTTTGGGCCTGGCCGTCCAACCAGCTCTCACATGCACAACGCGACTCCGCTTTGCAGCAACTCTGTACGAACATCGCCGACCAGTTGCCCGCTCAGTTCGGCGGCGAGCATACCCACCCCTGTGAACTGGGAATGCAATTGCACGACTGGGTTTGCCACATCGGTCATCCAGTTCAGCCGCCACGCCTGGCACGAATGCTGTGCGGCAGTCCATTTGACGCGGCGATCCACGACGGCACCGGGCTGGCGCTCAAGTGTTCGGCCTTCGATTTGTACCGTCAGCCCGTAAAGCTGCCCTCGGTGGACCGGCTGTTCGGCCGCGACGGGGCATGTCGCGCAATTGACGAAGTCATCACAAAACCGCGGTTCACCTTGCCGGCATGGTATGTGGTCAATCGTGGTGACGATCTGGATGTAACCCTGGCGGCAGCGATTCAGAAAAGCGGCATCACGCACTTCAAGTTAAAGCTGAGCGGCGATAACGACCAGGATGTACGACGGACAGTGGACGTCTACCGGGGAGCGAAGTCGCTAGGAGTGCAGCAGCCGCGACTATGTCTCGACAGCAATGGAGGGAACCCCGACGCGAACAGCGTCCGCGAGTTTCTGCGGCGACTCGAATCCACCGACCCACTTGCGTATCAAGCCGTTTTTTATGTGGAACACCCGACCGATCGTGACATTCGCCGGCATGCCTTCGACTGGAACGAAGTTGCGGCGCGGAAGCCGGTGGTGTTGGACGAAGGGCTCACCAGCGTGGATGTATTGTCAGTTGCCCAGCGACAGGGATGGAGCGGTTTTGCGCTGAAGACGTGCAAGGGCCACAGTTTCATGCTGGTGGTGGCCGCCTGGGCTGCGCGGGCTGGAATGCTGATCACCCTGCAGGACTTGACGAATCCGGGCATTGCGCTCGTTCACGCCGCGTTGATGGCCGCACACTTGCCGACGCTCAACGGTGTCGAGCTGAATTCGCCACAGTTCACACCGGCGGCGAATCTGGCGTTGGCGCATCGTTTCCCGCAGCTGTTTGAACCAAGCGGCGGCGTCCATCGCCTCCGGCCTCATCTACCGGCGGGACTCGGGTCGTCGTGGGAGACTGAATAACGTGGCGAGGTTTTTGTACTTGCTGTTGCTGGTCATCGTGCCAGTCGAATTATGTCGCGGTGAACCAAGTTCCATTACGGATCAATGGGCTGCTGAGGTCCGGTCCAGCGATGAATAGTCATGTCGATTGCCTGCCCGGCCGCGACCTGCCGATCCGGCTTCAACTCGATCCAATGCAGGAATTCCAGCGCGGCGGGTAACAGGTCAGGAGTTCAACGGTCTCCCTAGGGACATCATAACGTCATCCGCCATCGCTCGATCTCGCCAACCAACCGCTCCACCACCGCTGTATGCTCTGGCGCAACATTTTTCCGTTCCGCAACGTCAGTGTGTAAATTGAACAGCTGCCAGGGTTGGTCGGGCGCTTCGCGAACGATTTTCCAATCGCCTTGCCGCAGGGCGGCGTGCCGGCCGTAGGTAAAGAAAAATGAACCATGTGGCGACTTGGCGCCCCGCGTTAAGACAGGCAGCGGATTCTTGCCGTCGAGCGTGCGGTCGGCTGGGACCGGTGCGCTGGCGAGCTCGGCGCACGCGATAAGCAGATCGGGCGACCAGAGCGGTTCGGAAATGACGTCCCCAGCTGGGATATGCCCGGGCCAGCGCGCGAGCGCTACGACCCTCACACCGCCTTCCCAGCACGTCACGCCGCCGTGTCGGAGCGGCGCATTGGATCCGATGTCGATGCCATTTCGTCCCAATCGAAAGGCACCGTTGTCTGAGTAGAAAAAGACGAACGTGTTGTTGGTTCCCTGAGTGTCGTCCAGTGCTTCAAGCACTCGTCCAATCGCTTCATCCAGCGCCGTCACGACCGCGTCATAGCGTTTTTTGGGATCGGTTTCGTCCGGCGTCAAGCCGTATGCGGCCAAAACATGATCGGGCACCTGCCAGCGGTTGGGTTGGCCGGGCCTTTTGTTCTTCGCGTTGGGAAAGTGTGGGGCATTCAGCGGCAAGTAGCAGAACCAAGGCTGCCCGGCCTTCGTCTTGCGTTTGATGAAATCGATGGCTGCGTCGGCAAAGAGGTCGGTCGAATACTTTCCATCCGCATGATACTCCTCAACGCCTTTGAATAGGTCGCGTTTGCCGGCGTAGATGTGATGGTAGTAATCAATGTTTCCTGAGGCGTGGCCGATAAACTCATCAAACCCCCGTTCTGTCGGTCGTGATCCTTTGGCGAATCCAACATTCCATTTGCCGAAGCATGCCGTGGCATACGGTACTGGCGCTGACTTCAGTACCTGCGGCATCAGAATCTCATCGTGGCTTAACCCTACACCGTAGTTGCCGTCGATACCCGGCAGTTGTCTCTTCAAACCATGCCTTTCGGCGATGCGTCCCGTTAGCAGGCAGGCGCGGGAAACCGTGCAAGTTGGCGAGGCCGTGTAAAAACTGGTTAGCCTCGCTCCCTGGGTGGCAAGCCGATCCAGGTTGGGCGCCTTGATAGTTGATTCGCCTCGATAACAAGGCAAATCGCCATACCCTAGATTGTCAGCCGTAATAATCAGAAGGTTGGGCGGCGACTTGCCGGTCTCTGAGCTGTGTGAGCCGCGGACGGACAAGAGCATCAACACAATCAAATTCGCGTGAAGAATTGTAGAAGCGATAGTGCGACCTCCAGTATCAAAACTCCCCTAGTACGACGCCATCCGCTGGGCGCCCCAGGTTCTGCCAAGTCGCGACGTCAATGGCGTCGCTGACGAACCGAACGGAAACGTCGCCCATCACGACATTCACGCCGCCGATATGGGCGCTGCGTGCCGCGACATTCCAGCGATGAAAGTTGTTCGACGGCGTGAGCCACTGGCAGGGTGGGTCAGCGGTGCGAAAATCGCAATGACGATACGTACCACCTCGGAGCAGGTCGGGCTCGCTTGTATTGGGGGTTCGATCGTGTCGGTAATAGCCGATATCCGTCAGCGACGTCCAGTTACCTCGAGCGTCGTTGCCGGCACCACCGCGCAACTCGGCAATCAAGACCACATGGCTGGTTCCGTCCAGCATGCGGCTGAGCTTGAAGCCGATATTGGGAAGAAAGAGGGTGTTTTTCTTTTTCACATGAGTGGACACGCTCGGCGGATCACGTGGGAGCCAGATTTCGTCCCGACACCCTACGCAAGTGGTTCCGACGTTCGGCCCGTAATTGGCCTTGCCGAAAAATCGATCGAATTGCTCTACCTGGCGCTGGGCGTCGTCCGACGGACATAGGTAAGTGGTAACAACTGCTTCCATAATCACCCTGTTAGTAGGGAGATGCCAGGGTGGATATTCCCAGTTGATTTGATCCGAAAAACTGACCTCTTCCAGGAAAGGCAGAATGACCGAAAAGACCGTATGTCCCGTGCAGAACCTGGGCCCGCACGTTTCTTTCGCTCCCAACACATAGTTCCATAGCGCTGGGAGTCGCCCATGAGTGGACTCATAGTTATGGATAGCAATCCCGATTTGCCTAATATTGTTAATGCATTGGGTACGACGAGCCGCCTCGCGGGCCGATTGAACCGCCGGCAACAAGAGTGCTACGAGAATGCCAATGATGGCGATCACCACGAGTAGTTCGACCAGCGTAAACGCTGCTCGATTCCTCATGCTCACCACGCGCAATTCGCCAATCGTACCCGTTCCTCTCAAAGCATTGCGTCGCATCGTGAGCTCCTTAAGGGCGTTCTCAAGCAAAGAACACAGCTTCCACATCAAACCAGGCACTTGCCAGTCCAACATTATAGGTAGATGATTACCCGAATGCAGCACCTGCGTCCTCGAAGTGGCCAGATTGTTTGGAGGACGAGGAGGAGGAGGACGAGGAGGACGAGGAGGATTAGTGGTTTTGGCCATATGATATACGAGTACAACCAGCGCGATCTCGGGTTATACATAGTTCCTCAAGGTGGTGGACAACTACGCGCGCGATGACGGGCACTGGAAATCCTCGCCATCACCAACCAGCAATTCCCGGTGAAGCGATGTCGAATACAAAAGGTTTGCTAGCACGAGTTTATTACGCGAACCAAGGCGTCAAATGAAGTTCATGCAACTCATCTTTCCACTAACAAATGCCCCAAAAATCCACGAACTGCCAGCAATTCAAGCTTATGTTTTCCTCGGAGTTTTGATGGTTTTTTGCGTCGCCGGGAATTGCTGATCACCAACGGCGTCTTCCCCGGCGGGTCCGGAGAAACGGGCGATGGGATTCTGTTTGCCCTGTCAGCGACGGGCGAGATTCTCGATCGCTTTAATGCGGGGGGCAAGAGATTCTGGGGCAAGGGGTTCGTCTGCAATGTGGACGACGATCCACAACTGGAGCTGGTGGTTGCCGGGAGCAGTGGCCTGGACGTGATCGAAACGAAGGGCTTCGGACCGAACACAGAGCATTTCCAATACCGGCAAACCTACCAACGATTGAACGTCATGCCTTGGGCCTACGAGGAGACGTATTTCATATTTCGCGGAGAAAAGGATGGCGTAGAGAACCTGACCGACAATCTGGTTCTGGAGAAAACGGACGGGCGGTATCGTTCCTCCGGCCTGTTTACCACCGAGTTGCTCATGTTAGCACCTGGTTACGCCTTCGACGTGATTGAGTTTGAGGCGGTTCAGCCAGCCGGGACTTTCCTCCGCCTGAACATTCTCGACCAAGAAGGTAAGGCGATCCTCGAGCGGCGTACCGTGAGTCAGAGCCTGCATATCGATAAACCCGTGCGACTGCATTTTGTGTTTTCCAGCAGCGACGGTGCCAACACTCCCCTGCTCGATTCGTACCGGCTTTCATTTGATGCGAACTGATGAAGGTGAACCCAGGGTGCGCGGCTGCGCCTCGGATGTCTGGGCTCTGGAATATAACGCCTTCGGCGTAATCCTTATCCTTGGCCGACCAACCCCAACCAACCATTACCCAAAAATTTCATCGCGCCAACGTGAGCCGTGCGACACGCCCCACGCCTACGCCATCGGTTCAACAGCGGCCCCTTGGAACACTGGCTCAAGGACGGCAATCGGTCCATCAGGCTTGAATGTCGGGGGCTGCGGGCGTTTCTTGGGATCGCCGCAAATTCTTGCGAAATGCCAACGATTTGAGTTGTCAGGCGGCAATCGGCTGCGTCTCGCCGATTTGTTGCGACGCAGCAATTCCCGGTGAAGCGATGTCGAATACAAAAGGTTTGCTAGCACGAGTTTATTACGCGAACCAAGGCGTCAAATGAAGTTCATGCAACTCATTTTTCCACTAACACATGCCCCAAAACTCCACGAACTGCCAGCAATTCAAGCTTATGTTTTCCTCGGAGTTTTGATAGTTTTTTGCGTCGCCGAGAATTGCTGGTTGCGACGCGTGTCGATGGTAATTACACTAAATTAATGAGAAAATAGGCGCCCGCCACAGCTTAGAGATACTGAGGGGGCGATTCGATCCACATCCACGAGAAACAGTTTTGTCTGTCGAATCACCACAACTTGTCGTCCTCGAAAGCGCCACCCATGCCCTGGCCCTGGCAAACACTATCGGCGAAATCAAAATGATCCGCGATAAGGCGGAGGCGGTCCGCAAATACGCCCAAAGCGCAGCCTTGGGACTCGATGCTCAAAACCGCGCCGCGGAAGTGAAACTGCGCGCCGAGCGAAAGGCGGGCCAGCTGCTGAGCTCACTGAATCTGCGAGGAGGTGACCGAAAGTCAAACAATC
>Ga0310121_10003011_pt1 | contig 15640 bp, 17 predicted proteins | sample CB27_Tmax_986_MG_FD_203504 | JGI IMG/M metagenome (GOLD analysis project Ga0310121, IMG submission 203504) | Marine microbial communities from Western Arctic Ocean, Canada - CB27_Tmax_986 | ecosystem: Environmental > Aquatic > Marine > Oceanic | place: Canada: Western Arctic Ocean | collected...
GGTTTCCGGGGACTGGTTGCTGGTGCACATCGCTCCCGAGAGCAGCACGATCGTCATTGTGCGAGGCGTGCATCTCATTCTCTTTCGGAATCGGCCGACCGCTGGGATTGGGCAGTTGGCGGATTTGGTGCATCAAACGGCGATGTATTACGAGGATCGGCTGGGCGGAACCGGCTTCGAACGGGTCTATTTGGTTGGCGCGGTTGGAGGGACGGGCGATGCCGTGAGGCATGACCTAGAGGAACGGCTCGGGGCCACGGTGGACGCGGTGGACCCGAGACACGTGGTCGTGTTGGCCGATCGGATCGTGGCGTCGCCCGAGTTGCTCGATCGCCTGGCCGCGCCGATCGGCGTGCTGATGCGCGAGCGAGCGTCCTGAGGCTGGGACGAGTATGCTGCGGACGAACCTAGCGACCCGCCCGTTCTACAACGAGCGCGCCGTGCACCTCGCCCTGGTGTTGGTGGGCGCGCTGGTCGTCGCCGTGGCCATCTCCAACGTGACTCGGATTGTCGCGTTGTCCGGGCGTCACACGGATCTCGGTCTGCAGGTCTCGCGCGACGAGGTAACGGCACGTGAGTTGTCCAGTCAAACCGAGGCCGTGCAGCAGGAAATCGACGGCGCGGAACTGCAGGCGGTTAGCGCCGCCGTCAGGGAGGCTAACGCGCTGATCGGTCTGCGCATGTTTTCCTGGACCGAGCTGTTCAACCGGATCGAAACGACGCTGCCACCCGACGTGATGATGACGTCGGTGCGTCCAGAGGTGGATGGCGAGCGAGTGTCCGTGTCGATGGTCGTTGTCGGCCGGCGCGTCGACGCGATCGACGAGTTCATCGAGGCGCTGGAAGCGACCGGCTCGTTCGAGGGATTGCTGGCCCGCCAGGAGGAGGCGACGGCAGACGGCATGTACCGGACAATGTTGCGCGGGCGATATCTCAGAACGGCGATGCCGGACGGCGATGGGACGCCGGAGGAAGGGCCGTGACTTCGCTTCATCGCATCGTTCAAGAGAAGCGGTTGTTCCTGCTGCCGTTGGCTGTCGCGCTGGCCGCGAATGCCGCGCTGTATACGCTGGCGGTCTATCCGCTGACCGTTCGGGTAGCGAGCGCCGAGGGGCGTGCGGCGGTGGCCGCGGAGGCGCTGATCGCCGCGGAGGCGGCGCACGCGCAGGCCGTCGCGACGCGCGACGGGAAGGCCCGAGCCGACAGCGATCTGCTTACCTTCTACCGGGAGGTGTTGCCGGGCGATCTGGCCGGCGCCCGGCGGATTACCTACCCTCGCCTGGCGGCGCTGGCGGAGGCGGCGAACCTGCGGCAGGAGCGGCGCAGCAGCGTCAGCGAGCAGGACCTGGAGAGCCCACTGGCCCGCCTGCGGACGACGATGGTGCTGGCCGGTGAGTATCCGGATGTTCGGCAGTTCATCTATTCGCTCGAGACAGCCGAGGAATTCGTCGTGATCGAGGATGTCAGTTTAGTGCAACGCGACCAAGACCTGTCGGCGCTCGTCCTTACACTGCAGGTGTCGACGTACTACTGGGCGGGACCAACGGATGCGTGACGCCGGGCTACTGACGCTGGGCGTCGGGTTCGCGGTGCTGGTCTCGGCCGGATGCGCAGATGTGAGCTTCGACGTTGGAGCGGCAGCGACGCCGGCGGGCGACGGGCCGGGGCCGCCGGTGACGGCGGCTCCGGTCCCGCCGATGCCGTCGGTCTGGCTGAACGAGGTACGGGAAGGCAGGCCGGAGACCGACCCGGGCGGACGGAATCCGTTCCGTTTCGGAGTGGTGAACTGGCCGGCGGGTGAGGATGGGTCGGTCGCCTTGCCGCGCGGCGCGCCGCTGGATTCAGGGCCAGGCCGTTCGGCCCGGCCCGGTCCGGATGGCGGGCGGTCCGAGGCCGGGGTCACCCTGAAGTTCATCGGTACCCTGGAAGGCGGCCGAGTCGGTCGGGTGCCGGTGCTGAGCGATGGGCGCTTCGTGTATCACGGAGGTAGCGGGGAGATCCTGGACGGCCGCTACCGAATCCCGCGAATTGGCGTGGAATCGATCGAGTTGGAGGTGCTGGACGGCGGTCGGCGCCAGACAATCCGATTGACCGGGTCTTGAATGCAAGATGGGGACTGAACGAGCGAGCGCGGGCGGTGCGGCGGGGCGCGGGTCGCGCGGCTACTCGTTTGTCGAACTGCTAGTGGTCAGCACGATTCTCCTCATCCTGGCGTCGGCCGTCATGCCGCTCGCGCAAGTGACGATGCAGCGGCAGCGGGAAATCGAGCTCCGGCGCGCGTTGCGTGAGATGCGGACGGCGATCGACCGCTACAAGGATGCCGTCGACACGGGGGCCATCAGTCCGCTGGAGGTCGAGGCGGGCAGCGAAGGCTATCCGCTCAGTCTGGAAACGCTAGTCGAGGGCGTGCCGATGGCGAACGAGGCGTCGGGACGTCTGCTGAAATTCCTGCGTCGGATTCCGATCGATCCGCTGACCAAGAGCCGGGAGTGGGGACTTCGATCGTATCAAGACGATGCCGATTCGCGCTCCTGGGGCGGCCAGAACGTCTACGACGTCCATACGACGAGCCGCGGCACCGGGCTCGACGGTACGGACTATCAGGACTGGTAGCCGGCAGATGCTGAAGGCGGTGACACTCGCGCGCCGTGGGAGCCTGCGGGCACGATGGCGGACGGCTGGCGGCTGGACGCTGGTCGAGTTGCTCATCGTCATCTCGCTCATCATCGTCCTGGCCGGCATCTCCCTCGCGAGCTACCGGACGGCGGTGACGCGATCGCGCGAAGCGGTCCTGAAGGAGGACCTCTTCCGCATGCGGGACGCGATCGACCAGTACTTCGCCGACAGGGATGAGTACCCGCCCATGCTGGGCGCGCTGGTGTCCGACGGATACCTGCGGGCGATTCCTGAAGATCCCTTCACCCTCTCGGCGACGAGCTGGCTGACCGTGTTCGCCGAGCCGGACTTCGACAACCCGACCATGACGCTGGGCGTGTTCGACGTGCACAGCGGCTACGAAGGCATGGCGCTGGACGGCACGTCGTACGCGGAGTGGTGAGCGCGTCAGTCGACGCCGGTTCGTCGGAAAGCCCTAAGGCTGGATGATGTCGTCAAGTTACGCAGAGGCCGTCCGGCCGTCAGTCGCAACGGCGGTGACGATCAGCGTCACGGTGCTGTCCGCTGACGATGTCGAATAGACATGGTTCGTCGCGCCGCCGCCGGTCGACAGCGTCATTCCATCTCCGATCGTGGTGCGCTCGCCGGTAATGTCGGTCGCTGTCACTGTGACGAGGAACGTGCCGGCCTGCTGGTAGATGTGCGACACGTCCGTTTGCCGTTGTCGTCGGTCACCAGCGCGACGATGTGGATCGTACCGCGGGTCGAGCGGACCACGCTCGGGTTGGCGGTGAGGACCAGAGCGGCCACGGCGGCGTCGCCAATCGTGACGGCGTCTTCGAGCGTCTCCACCGCATTGCTGGAGATGGCGCTGATCGTCGCGACGCCGGACTGACCGCCGGCGTTGAGGCGGACGGTGACGACGCCGTTCGACGTGCGGGCTTCGCGCGGCCCGATCGTGCCGAGCATCGTCGTGAAGATGACGAGCGTGCCGTTCTTGACCGCCGTGCGGCCATTTCGATGACGGTGGCGATGATCTCGGCCGTGCCGTTCAGCGGGAGGACGAGCGGGTTGATCGCCAGGGTGATCGTGGACTCGCTCGGGGCGAGCAGCGGCGTCGTGTGGCAGCCGGCGGCCGGCAGAAACATCACGACGGCAATCGCGGCCGCAACCGACGCGCGGCGCGGAGGTGATAGCAGCGCGCTTGATTTCATCGGCCCTGCACAGGATGATATCGGCATGGGTTTGGGCGTTCAAGCGGACCGGCTGCGAGACGCGCGCGGATACGCGATGGCGGCGCTGCTCGTCGCGATCGGCGTGATGAGCGTCATGCTGACGGTGGCCCTGCCGGCGTGGCGACAGGCCAGCAAGCGCGGGAAGGAAGCCGAGCTGATCTTCCGCGGGGAGCAGTACGCCCGCGCGGTGGTGCTGTTTCAACGAAAGTTCGGAGGCGGGTTTCCTCCGAGCATCGACCTGCTCGTGGATCAGAAGTTTCTCCGCAAGAAGTACCTGGATCCGATGGTCGAGGACGGCGAGTTCCAGGTCCTGTATCAGACGTCGGCCGCGGCGATGCCTGGCGCCGGGGCGGCCGGCGTCGGCGCCACGCCCGGACTGAGCGTGCCGCCGGGCGGGACACCGGCCACCGAGCCGGGACAGCCGGGGACGAGCGGTGCCGGCGCGGCGTTCGACACCGGCGAGGGCGGGGTGCGAGGCGGGGTGGTCGGCGTTGTCAGCAAGAGCGAGGAGACGTCGCTCCGGCTGTACAACGGCCGATCGCGCTACAAGGAGTGGCAGTTCCTCTACACCGCGACGGGTGCCACGCCCGGGGCGGCGGGCGTCCTGCCCTGAGCGCAGCTGCCGGGCGCGGTCGCGCCGGGCGGTGGGCGATTCGGCGCGGGTCAGATGCCGGGCCGCGTACGCGGCGTCGGTCTCGGCCGTCCGCCGACTCAGCCACCCGGTGGAGGTGTGGGTCGCCGTGGGGGCCCGCCACGCTGAGGCGCCACGTCTTGGCCCATTAAGGCTAGCAGCTACGGTTAGTCCGTGACAGAGTTCCAGCCCCGTCGCGTCAGATCGTGGTGGAGGAAGAGGCCCGAGGCGATGGCGCACACCGCGTAAGGGACAGCCGCCAGCGGCGAGCGCAAGAGGAACGCGCCGATGCCGAAGAGCGTGCTGTACACGAGCACACAGCCGGCAACCCAGTCGATGACCAAGGTGCCGATCCGTTCGGTTGCCGGCTCGCCGGCGGCATGCGCGATGTGCGTCCAGCCCGGCCCGCCAGGGCGAACCTGTCGATAGAAGCGGATCAGGTGCTCCATCGGTTCGGGCGGTGTCAGGAAGGTGACCAGGAGCCACCAGACGGTGGTCCACGTCACGAGATAGAAGAGCGTCGAGGGAAACGCGACGTCGGTGAAGAGCTTCAAGTAGGCGAAGCCGACGGCGGGGGCCACCAGGGCCGCGACCTCCGACCAGGCGTTCACCCGCCACCAGTACCATCGGAGGATGAGGACGAGCCCAACCCCGGCGCCCGATTCGAGAATGAACTCCCAGGCCTGCCGGATGCTGTCGAGGTAAAAAGTCGTCACGCCACCCAGGACCATCAGGACGAGTGTGGTGATTCGTGACGCGGCGATGTAGTGCCGTTCTGTGGCGTCCGGCCGGAGGAAGCGCCGATAGAAGTCGTTGATCACGTACGAGCAGCCCCAGTTGAGCTGCGTACCGATCGTGGACATGTAGGCGGCGAAGAAGCCTGCGAGCAGGAGTCCGCGCCAGCCGGCCGGCAGGTGGTCGCGCAGGACCATGACGTAGGCCGCTTCACGATCGGCGACGGTTGGGTAGAGGAGCACAGAGGCCAGGCCGACGAGAATCCACGGCCAGGGCCGGAGACAGTAGTGCGCGAGGGTGAACCAGAGCGTCGCCAGCAGCGAGTGACGCTCGTCCTTCGCCGACATCATTCGTTGCGCGACGTAGCCGCCGCCGCTCGCTTCCTGTCCCGGATACCAACTGGCCCACCACTGGACCCCCACGAACGCGATGAAGGCGGCGACCGGCAGCGCCACGGCCTGTCCGGCGTCTGAGGCCTGGGCGCCCACGGTGGGCAGAAACTGAAAGGTGGACTCGGGGAGGCGATCCCTGAGGCCCTCGATGCCGCCGACCTCCGGCAAGCGGAGGGCAAACCACGCCAGGGCGATCGTGCCGCCCATGGCTAGGGTGAACTGCACGAAATCGCCAATGATGACGCCCCAGAGACCGGACATCGACGAATAGATGCCGGTAAACGCCAGGCTGACGAGCACCGCCGTCAGTCGACTCCAGCCCATCGTGACGAGCAAGATCTTGGCCATCGCGAGGTTGACCCAGCCCATGATGAGGAAGTTGATCGGCAGGCCCAGATAGAGTGCGCGGAATCCGCGGAGGAACGCGGCCGGTCGTCCCGTGTAACGCAGCTCCACGAATTCGACGTCGGTGAGAATCCCCGCGCGGCGCCAGAGGCGGGCGAAGAAGAAGACGGCCAGCGTGCTGCCCAAGGCGGCGTTCCACCAGATCCAGTTGCCGGCAATGCCATTGTTTGCGACGAGTCCCGCGACGGCCAGCGGGGTGTCGGCGGCGAACGTCGTCGCCACCATCGAGGTGCCGGCGAGCCACCAGGGCAGGGAGCGTCCGGAGAGGAAGTAGTGGTCGACGCTCGTGCCGGCGCGCCGGGAGTAGGCGAGTCCGATCGTGAAAATGATCGCGAAGTAGGCAGTGATGATGACCCAGTCGAGCGTCGTGAGTGCCATGACCCTTTAGGACCCGGGTGGCATCGAGACCCCGCTAAGGTCAAGCCGAAGCCGCGGTCGGCCCTCGAAAGGCGCGAGGAGAGAGCATACCGGAAGTATTCGACCCATCGTGGACAACGCCCAGCGCCGCCCATGGCGGGAGGCATCGGCGGTCGAATGCAGCGGGACTTTCACCAAGGACACTAGGACGCGGACGAGACCGCGTCCACGATCGCATCGTGCACAGCGGGCCGGAGCGTCTGGATGGCGTCGCCGACGGCCGACGGGTGGACGCGATTCGTCAGCAGGACGACATAAAGGTCGCGCGTGGGATCGATCCACAGCGAGGTGCCGGTGAACCCCGTGTGCCCGATCGCCGACGCGGAAAGTCGGTGTCCGCACGACGACGTCGTCAGCATCGTATCCCATCCCCTCGCGCGTGAGGTGCCACGGACCGTCGAGCGCCGTACGAACCTCGCGAGTGTGGCCGGGTGCCCCAGGCCGCAGTCGTCGCCCGTCAAGGTGCGGAGCACGAGTCGGGCGAAGCGGCCGACCGCTTCGACGGATCCGAAGAGCCCGGTATGGCCGGCGGTGCCGCCGAGCGCCCAGGCGTTCTCGTCGTGGACCTCTCCGACGAGCAGGCGGCCGCGCCAGGCGCTGTGCGCCGTGGGTGCGGTGCGCTGGCGCCAGGTCTGCGGCGGGAGGAACCGCAGGTCGCCGAGCCCGAGGTCTCCCGCGAGCCGGTCGAATTGGATCGCCAGCGCCTCCTGGACGACGTCTTCGAGCATGAAGCCGAGCAGGATGAATCCGAGGTCGCTGTAGATCGACGCCGTCCGGGGCGGGTAATCGAGCGGCCGTCCGCAGATGCCCGCCTGGAAATCGGCGCGTCCCGCGTGATCGCGGAAGAGCGCGAGGTGCGCCGTCAGACCGGACGCGTGCTCCAGGAGGTCGGCCAAGGTCGCCAGCGCACGGTCTGCTCCGCGCCAGTCGGGGATTCGGTCGGCGACGCGATCGGTCAGCGCGAGTGTGGCCTGCTCGACGTGGCGCATTGCGAGCGACGTTGTGGCGATGACCTTCGTGAGCGACGCGAGGTCGAAAATCGTATCAAGGCGGGCCGGCGAGGCGTTGGCGTCGTAGGTGAGACGGCCAACGGCGTCCTGCCAGATCGCGCCATCGGCGTGGCCGACCTCGACGGCGGCGGCCGGGAAGGTCCGCGCCGCCGTGGCCTGAGCCAGGATCCGGCGGACGGCGTCGAAGCGGTTCATGCGGGACTCCGCGCGAGCTGTGGATCGCGAAGGACGAGGCTCGCGATCCAGGCGGCACCAAAGGTCGCGGCCGACCCGATCAGCACGTACCACTGCCAGGAGATCGGCGTGAAGCTCCGGGCGGCGAGCATGACGAACAGGCCTGTGACCATGCCGGCGAACGCGGCACGCTGGCGGACACGCACCGTGAACGTTCCGAGCAGGAAGGTACCGAGCAGAATGCCGTTCGTGAAGGAAGCGATGCTGAGCACCTCGTCCACCACCCGGCTGGACAGCTCGATGGCGGCGATCGCGACGCCGAACTGGATCACTCCCCAGCCGACTGTCGCCCAGCGGGACACCGTCAGGTAGTGCGCGTCGGATCGGGCGTGCCGCGTGAGCGGCATGTAGAAATCAGCGAGGAGCGCTGCCGAAGACGAATTGAGCGAGGACGACAGCGTGGACATCGCGGCGGCGAAGATCGCGGCGAGGACGAGGCCGACGACTCCGACTGGGAACTGCGTGACGATGAAGTAGGGGAGGATCCTGTCGGTCTGGATCTGACCGTCCACGGTGAACGCTGAGATGTCGCCTGGAGCGTAGGTCGTGTAAAAGACCCAGAGCATCACGCCGATGAGTAGAAACAGCACGAACTGGACGAACACGACGGCGCCGCTCACGAGCAGGGCCGTTCTGGCCTGACGCGGCGAGCGGCTGCAAAGATACCGCTGCACCATCAACTGGTCCGTGCCGTGCGTCGCCGTCGTCAGGAAGGCACCGCCGATCATACCGGACCAGAACGTATAGTCGCGCGACAGGCTCCAGGTGAAGTCGAATAATCGGAACTTGCAGGCCTGTGTCGCCGCCCGCGAGACCTCGGGCCAGCCTCCGGGGATCCGATCGAGCAGGATTGTTGCGGCCAGTACCGAGCCGGTCAGGTACACAGCCAACTGGATGACGTCGGTCCAGATGACGGCCGACATGCCGCCCAGGAAGGTGTAGACGATCGTGACCGCCGCGATTGCGATCATCGAGACGGCGAGCACTACCGTGGTTGACTCGAGGCCGGGCGCCCAGCCTGTCGCGGCACGTTCGATGCCGGGCATGACCAGCAGGAGGGCGGCGAGGACGAGTCCGGTGGCGAACAGGCGGAAGCCGTCGGCGATGCTCCGGGTCACGAGGAAGAGCCCGGACGCCAGGCGGCGCACGCCGTCGCCGAATCGCCGGCCGAGGATCTCGTAGACGGTCAACAGATCCCCCCGAAAATACGCCGGAATGAACAGCAGCGTGATGGCGATGCGCCCGAAGATGTAGCCAATGACGAGCTGCAAGAACGTCAGGTCGGCGCCGTAGGCGAACCCCGGCACGCTGATGAGGCTAACTGTGCTCGTTTCAGTCGCGACGATCGATCCCATGATCGCCCACCAGGGGATTCGGCGGCCGGTGATGAAGTAGTCGCGGACGTTGCGCTGGGTGCGGGAGAAGTAGGCGCCGAGGACGATGGTGCCGATGAGGTAGCCCGCCAGGACGATGAGATCCAGTGCGCGCATCTCGAGTCGTGCGAGGCGCCGCCGGGGCGCCGTGGGTGATCGTCCCGGTCGAGTCTATCGCGATTCGGCGGGGTCCGCCTGTTGGCCAAACGCCGCTTCCGCGACCTGTGCGAGGTAGTCGATTGGGTGCTGTGCCGGATCGGTCAGGCTGTCGTACGAGAAGAGCGCGATGCCGTCCGTTTCGAGGCGACGCGCCGTCCGAATGTTGTCGATCGTCTGGGCCGCCGACAGGCGATAGGCGCCGATCCCGGCCCAGACGCTGGTGGCGGCGGCGATGTCGCGGACGGTGGCGATCTGCGATTCGAAGATCCGGGCATCTTGCGTATATGTCATGGGGCACACGACGTCCAGAAGGCGCCCTTCGAGCCAGGTGCGCCAATCCTGGAATCGCCTGGTGCGCGCGTCGGTCTCGTCAGGCACGATCGTCGCACTGAAGAGCGCGGCGGGACGATGACGCTTGACGACGGTGCGCAGCCGCATCAGGAGCGACGTGAGGCGCGACCGTCGGAGCGACGACCAGCGCTCCGGATAGCGGTCGGCGTAGCTCGTCGGACGCACTCGCAGGCGCGCGTCCATCCGAAGCCGCTCGTCGGGCGGGAGGTGCGGCCTGACGTCGGCCCGGATCTCCTCCATGGCGGACCGGCTGTAATCGAACGCGGCACTCGGGTACCGGACGTAGTCCAGGTGCACGCCGTCGATGGGATAGCGCGCCACGAGGTCAGCCAGCACCTCCGCGGTATAGGCGGCGGCTCCTTGCGTGAGGGGGGAGAGGTAGAGTCCCTCGACCGCGTCGAGGTGATCCCGAGTCCATCGGGACAGCGTGCCGAGGTAGGCGGGACTGTCCGGCGCGGTCACCGCCATCTGCTCGGCGAGGTCCCGGGGCACCATCAGCCACTCCGGATGACGGTAGATGATGTGGTCGCGCGATGCGGGAAGATTGTTGGCGCTGGCCACCAGGTTGACGTTGAGCCAGGCGTGCACCCGCAGCCCCGCGTCATGCGCCGAGGCGAGGATGGCCTGCAGGGGATCGAACGGCGGCGGCTGCAACGCGAGAGGCGCCGCACGGGGCTCGACGCCATTGTTGAAATAGGCGTCGCCACGGCCCCGCACCTGGACCAGCAGCGTGTTGAAGCCGTGATCGCTCGCCGTGCGCACGACCGCCTCGACTGACTGGGGCGAGGTCAACGACGTGCGAACCACCCAGAGCGCCCGGACTTCGTCGCCAGCCTCTGCGGCGACGGCTCCGCCGAACCCGGCAGACGACGCGATCGCCGCCGCCACCAGGGCGACGCACCCGAAACGCGCGGGAGAGCCAACGGGGAGCCTTAGCAGCCCGTGGTGAAAGTCCAGCTGCATTCGACCGCCGATGCATCCCGCTCCGCAGCGTTGCTCGTCGGTCAAATACTCCCGGGATTCTCCCTCCTCGCGCCTGGCTGGGCTGGCGCCTCGACGGTCTCGGTGCGACACGGGACTTTCACCAGGGGCTGTTAGCGAGCGCATGGAAGCGATCGACTCTATCAACGGGGTGTCGAGCGTGTCAACGCGGGCTGCTAGTCGACGTTCAGTGCGCGGCGAAGTCGCGGCTCCACATCCTCGCCGGTTGCCACCCGGACCGAGCCGCCGGCCCGTTTCAATCGGATCGTCGCTTTACCGTAGGTGTCACCCGTCTTCTGCATAACGATAGCCGCTTTGATGTTCCACCGCGCCGAGCACAAGAGTGCGTCGGCATCGTCGTATTCCAGGCCGGTGACGAGGCCAACGATGCGGCGGGCGCGGTCACGGTGTTTCTGGGACTGGGCCTGGACGTCCACCATCAGGTTGCCGTAGGTCCTGCCCAGGCGGACCATCGGAATGGTCGTCAGCATGTTGAGGATCATCTTGGTGGCGCTGCCTGCCTTGAGCCGCGTCGATCCGGCGATGACTTCGGCACCCACCTCCGGTGCGATCGTGACGTCCGCGAAGGTCTGCAACTCCGTGCCCGGCCAGCAGGTGACGAAGACGGTCTTGGCGCCTGCCTTCCTGGCGCGTGTGAGACTGCCCCGGACGAACGGGGTCATCCCGCTGGCTGAGATACCGATGAGCACGTCCCGCTTAGTTGGCCGGATCCGGGCCACCGCCCGAACGCCGCCTTCGTAGCTGTCGTCCTGCGCCTCCTTGGATTGGAAGAATGCTTCTCGCCCGCCGGCCATGACGGCCTGCACCAGTTTGGACGACGTGCCGAACGTGGGCAACATCTCGGCCGCTTCGAGGACGCCGAGTCGGCCGCTCGTGCCGGCCCCGGCGAAGACGAGTCGGCCGCCCCCACGGAGCGCCTCGGTGACGAGATCGACCGCGACGGCGATGCGCGCGCGCTCCCGGTGGACGGCGCGCACGACTTTGCGATCCTCCGCGTTCATCAGATCCACGATGTCCGAGGTGGACGCCTTGTCGATGGCCAAGCTGGCGGTATTGATGGCCTCGGTCGGCAGGCCTTGCCACTTCGAGGCCGTACGCGAGGGAGGTGTCGTGCGCCGACGGCGTCGGCGGGCGCTATCGGAGGTCATGGTGCGTGGGCCACCTCCTCGTAAGCCGGTCGAGCGAGCGCTGCGTCGTGTTGTTCGGCACGCGGGTTAGGCTGAGGCCGTTCGGAAACAGGTTTCAGAAGGACGCCAGGTTCGTCCTTGGAAGATTACTCGAACTTGGCGGTCGCCGAGAAGCGCGGGGCGGTGGGCTGGCGTTCGGGCCGGTCAGCGACGTGGGGTGTCAGGAGGAGTGCGATGAGCGGATGGGGAGATCTCGTCTGCCGGAGCGGGCGGCGATGCTGGCTGCGCGGTCTGGCGTGCGCGACGCTCGTGGCGGCAGTGGCCTGCGGCGGTGCCGACCCGCGTGAGGCGCGCGACACCTTGGTCTTCGCGGCGCCGGCCGACGCCACTGCGCTCGAGCCGCACAACAGGACCGATGGCCAGTCGGACCAGGTCATCCTGATGTTCTTCGACACGCTCATTGCGTCCGACGTGGGGATGCACATAGTCGGCAGCGTGGCCGGGACCTGGGAAGTCGCTCAGGACGAGGTGACGTGGACGTTTCACCTGCGGCGGGGCGTGACGTTGCACGATGGCAGCGCGTTCGATGCCGAAGCCGTCCGCGCGAACTTCGAGCGCGTCCTCGATCCCGAGCAGAATCACAAGCGGCTGCCGCTCTTCGAGATGATCGACCGCGTCGAGGTGGTAGACGACCGGTCAACATCATCACCGCCTATCCGTTCGGTGCGTTCGAGCCCACCATGGCGCACGTGTCGGGTTCAGCGAACTCAGTGCCGGCACAACCCGGACCCATACGATCCGACGCCGGTGGGCCAAGGGATCAGCGTCTACTACACGGCGTTGAAGTACGGGAGGATCAACTTCACGCTCCTCGAAGACCGCAAGTTCAAAACCGCGCGGATCCAAGGTACGGATCTCGATGTGCACGAGAGCGAGTTGCTCGGGCCGCGACAGGAGGCGTTTCTCGAGGCCTGGGGCCGTGACAACGATGGGGTCGACGGCCGAATCTGTCTCACGCAGACGATGTTGGCGTGTCTGCAGACGAGCCCTGCCGGCCGGGCGCTACTCGACTGGGAGGCCAACGGCCACCCGAAGCTACAGCGGGATCTGGCGATTGCGCGGCTGCGCGAGGCTGGCGCGCTCGCGCTGGCCGGCGATTAGTATCTGGCCTCGCTGGTGCGGCACGGCATCGATTCCTACACCGACGGGGCCGCCCAGCACACGGGGCCGGCCGGCGTGTCGTTCTGGCAGCGTTGGTTCGAGCCGAGCCGGGCACTCGCGAATGCCGGCTCCGATCCGCACACCAATGATTTCATCGACGCCTTCGGGAACAAGCTGCGGGTGCACGCCGTCGCCAACCCGAAGATCGCGTTCGACTACTACCGGAAGTTCAAGCCCAGTCGAAGTTAGGCGCTGGGCGACACCCGGCTCAAGAGTGAGGGCTACGGCATCATCCGGGTACGCCGCGCCGCGCGGGAGTACGTGATCGAGTGCTGGCCCCGCGCGGAGGACCCGACACGGCCAGGGGCGCGGCAGTTTCCAGGCTGGTCCTTCCGGCTCCGCTTCGACGAATGTGACGGCCGGGCGTTGGAAGCCCGTCCGAACAGTCGCGTGGGCCGTGCGCGGGGGTCTTGAGAGCCGCAGGCAACGCGCGCCGAACGAGTCGATGCCGGCGCGAGAAGATAATAGGCTCTCAAGCTGGGCCGGCCGAGGACAACTGCTCGAGCGCCATCATGAGCGCATGCGTTCCCCGCTGCCCGTACCCCTGCGCCTGGACCGCCAGGTAGAGCTGATGGACGAGCGCTAAGCCGGGCAGCGCGATGCCCATCGCCTTCGCTTCGTCGAGCGCAATGCCCATATCCTTAATGAAGTGCTCGACGAAGAAGCCGGGGTCGAAGTTGCGCTTGAGGATGCGTGGGGCCAGGTTGTCGAGCGTCCAGCAGGCGGCGGCGCCGCCCCGGATGGCCCCGAGCATCGTCTCGAGATCGAGGCCGGCCTTGTAGCCGTAGAGCAGGCTCTCACAGACGCCGATCATCGTGCCGGCGATCACGATCTGGTTACACATCTTCGCGTGCTGTCCACTGCCGGCCGCGCCTTGGTAGACGATCTGCTTGCCAAGCGTTTCGAACAGCGGCATCACCGCGTCGACCGCCGTGCGCTCGCCGCCGAGCATGATCGAGAGGGTGGCGTTCTTGGCGCCCACGTCGCCGCCAGACACTGGCGCGTCGATGGTGGCGACCGGCACCCGGCGGCCCGCCTCGGCGATCTCCCGGGCCAGGCTCGGCTGCGTCGTGGTCATGTCCACGAAGAGTGAGCCGGCCTTGGCGTCAGTGAAGAGTCCGCGTTCCCCAAAGTAGACCTGGCGCACATCGGGCGGAAAACCGACGATTGTCACGACGAGGTCCGTCGCGGCGGCGACCGCCTGCGGCGAGTCGGCCCAGCGCGCACCTTTGTCGAGTAACGGTTGCGCCTTCGATTTCGTGCGCGAGTACACCGTGACGGGATGGCCCTTCGCGAGGACGTGGCGGCACATCGAGAGTCCCATCACGCCGGTACCGACCCAGCCGATGCGGGTCGCGGCGGAGACCTTGGCGAGCGTCGGTGTCTGATTCGTTGGCATGCCGTACAGCAGAGTCGATGGCCGGATCGATGTCAAGTCGAACCGCACACTCGGCGGCCGGTTTGACTTGGTCGGTGCAGCGGGCCACAATGGGTGATTCGGCGGCCGGCCGCGGCTGCTAGAGCTGTGAACAGATGCGGGCAAGAATCACGAACGGAACGCCGACGCCGATCACGATGGCGATGCCCTGGCTGGGGATTATGCGGATGGGCCCGACCACGTGGATGATCGACATCACGACCCGCATGCGAGTGCGGACGTTCGGGATGGTGTAGCCAACCCAAGCAGCGAGAGACCTGAGGCCATCATCCGGACGCGGGTGATGGCCTTTTGTTTTTGTGATCGGAGGGTGAGACGACCATGACCGTCGAGGGTGCGGCGAGGGACCCGCTGCGGGTCGCCATTCTCGGATTCGGGACGGTCGGGCGAGCGGTGGCGAGGATGCTCGTCGACGGGCAGCCCGGGCTGCGGCTTGCCTGCGTCTTCAACCGAGACGTCGAGCGCAAGCGGGTCGAGTGGGTGCCCGAAGGCGTCCGGTGGACCGATGCGATCGACGACGCGCTGGCGGCCGAGGTGGACGTCGTGGTCGAGCTCGTCGGGGGTGTGGAGCCAGCCGCCACCTGGATGCGCCAGGCGCTGGCGGCGGGAAAGTCCGTCGTCACCGCCAACAAGCAAGCGATCGCGCACCGCGGTCCGGAGCTGTTCGAGTTGGCGAGAGCCAGGGGCATCAGGCTCGGGTTCGAGGCGTCGGTCGCGGGCGGCATCCCAGCTATTCGCGGTATCCAGGAGGGTTTGGTCGCCGACGAGTTGACCCGCGTTCAAGGTATCTTGAACGGCACCTGCAATTTTATTCTGACCCGGATGGAGTCAGCGCCAGTGGCCTTCGCAGCTGTCGTGGCCGAGGCCCAGGAGAAGGGCTATGCTGAGGTCGATCCGTCGGCCGATCTGGACGGCTTCGACGCGCAGGCGAAGCTGGCCATCCTGTCGGCGGTCGGGCTACGGCGGTGGGTCGAACCGGCGGGAATTCCGTGCCGTTCGATTCGGGGGCTGGAGGCGGCCGACTTCCGGGCGGCCCGAACGCTCGGCCGTGCGATCCGGCAACTGTCGGCGGTGGAACGTGTGGCGAACGGTTCCGGCGTGCGCGCGTCGGTCGGGCCGGCGCTGGTGCGGCGGACATCCCGGTTCGCGCAGGTCATGGGTAGCGAAAATGTCGTCGTCGTTGACGGCGTGTGGGGTGGGCAGACGGCCTTCATCGGTCAAGGTGCCGGCGGCGGCCCGACGGCGGTGGCGGTCGTCTCGGATCTGCGATCGATCGTGGCGGGAAACAGCTCAG
>Ga0310121_10003013_pt1 | contig 15636 bp, 15 predicted proteins | sample CB27_Tmax_986_MG_FD_203504 | JGI IMG/M metagenome (GOLD analysis project Ga0310121, IMG submission 203504) | Marine microbial communities from Western Arctic Ocean, Canada - CB27_Tmax_986 | ecosystem: Environmental > Aquatic > Marine > Oceanic | place: Canada: Western Arctic Ocean | collected...
AATATCTTACGGGAGTATTATAAGAAGAAAATTTATGAATTCTATAATTGGTCAAATTGATAAAGTTTATCTAAAAAATTTAGTTGACTATAACAAAATTATTTCACAAAGAAATAGTCTTCTAAAATATTTCGCTATAAACAAAACTTTTGATCTAGATACACTATCAATATATAATGAACAATTAATAAAACTTAGCAATCCTATTTTTTTAAAAAGAAAAGAATTTATTACAAACTTTATTCCTGTATTTCTTAAAATATATAATGATATAAGTAACGGGAAGGAATCTGTTTCAATAGAATACAAAAGTGATTTATTAGAAAATGAAATCAAAGAAATATTGAATTATAATTTAAATAATGATAAAAAAAATCAATATACGACAGCAGGAATTCACAAGGATGATTTATTTTTTTCAATTGAAAATAATCCAATTAAAAAATTTGGGAGTCAAGGACAACAAAAAACTTTCATAGTATCATTAAAACTTGCTAAATATTATTTTTTAAAATTACAAACTGGAAATTCTCCAATTCTTTTATTCGACGATGCTTTTGATAAATTAGACCAAGATAGAGTATCCTTGATTATTGAAAAAGTAAAACATAATGATTTTGGTCAAATTTTTATAACTGACACACATCATGATAGAACAATAAATACGTTATCAAAAAATAAATCTGAATATAGATTATTCAAAATATGATATTGGATATCTTTAATCCAAACTTTATAAAATGACAAAAAAAGTTGAAACCAAAAATATTAAAAATGTTATAAATGATATTATAAATCAAGAACAGTTGATTCATGGTATAAATAATATTAAAGTTATAAACTCTTGGAAAAAAGTTGTAGGAAAAAATATTCTTTCCTATACAAACAATATTAAATTTAGTAATGGAAATTTATTTGTGAAATTAAAATCAGCTCCCCTTAAAAATGAACTTAGTTATAATAAAGAAAAGATTATAACTAAAATTAATGCTGAACTTGAAATCCCTATAGTAAAAAAAATTATTTTTAATTAAAATAATTCATTTTGGGAGAAATGAAAATTTATTTCAATATTTGCATTTTCCTGACTATCAGAACCATGAATTGCATTTTCACCTTTCGAAGTTGCATATAAATTTCTAATTGTTCCTTCATCTGCTTCATCTGGATCCGTAGACCCAATTAATTTTCTAAAATCGTCAACTGCATTATTCTTTTCTAAAGCGGCTACAACAACAGGTCCTCTTGTAATAAATGAAATTAAATCTATAAAAAATGGTTTGTTTGAATGAATTGAATAAAATTCTTCAGCTTTATTTTTCGAAAATTGAATTAATTTCAATCCAACTATTTTAAACCCTGAAAGACTAATTTTATTTAAAATTGGACCAATATAACCACTCTCAACTGCATCAGGTTTTATCATTGTAAAAGTTCTATTTTTCATTCTATTTTTTTTGTGAAAATAACAAATGTATTATTATTTATAAGATTTTTTATTACTAAAGTTTATACTTTCTAGTAAAGAAGTATCTTAGCATTGGCATGAAAAAATCAAACATTATTAAGCTTAAAGAATTATTATCAAGTCCACAAAAAATTGTTATAATTCCTCATAAAAATCCTGATGGTGATGCATTGGGTAGTAGTTTAGCTTTAATGCATTATTTAAAAAATAAATTACACCAAACATTTGTTATTTCTCCAAATGATTATCCTGAATTTTTAAAATGGTTGCCAGGTGAATCTACTATTTTAAAATTTTCCCAAAAAGAAAAAAAAATAAAATCGATTATAAATAATAGCTCTTTAATTTTTGCAATGGATTTCAATGATTTAACCAGAATAGGAGATTTAAATGAAATCATTAAAAATTCTAAATCAAAAAAAATTATGATTGATCATCACGAAAATCCTAAAAACTTCTCTGATTTGAATTTCTCTGATCCTAGAATTAGTTCAACTTGTGAAATTGTTTATAATATAATTTACAAACTTGATGCTTTTTCTATAAATAAAGAAATATCCACTTGCTTATATACTGGAATAATGACTGACACTGGTTCATTTAAATATCCCTCTACTACCTATAAAACACATAAAATAATCTCTGAACTAATCCAATATGGTGCCGATGGAACTAAAATTCATCAAAAAATATATGATGAATCTTCATTAAACAAATTAAAACTATTAGCAATTGCTTTAAATAATATAAGAAAAGTTGAAGAACACCCTGTTATATATATAACTTTAAGTCAATCTGAATTAAATAAATACCAATTTAAAAAAGGAGACACAGAGGGTTTTGTAAATTATGGTTTATCTATAAAAGAAATAAAACTATCTGTAATATTAATTGAAAATAAAGATGAGGGTATAATAAAAATGTCTTTTAGATCAAAAGGAGATTTTCCAGCCAATTCATTTGCTAAAAAATATTTTAATGGAGGTGGGCATATAAATGCTGCTGGAGGATCATCTAAATACTCAATAAAAAAAACTCTTCATAACTTTCTAAATGCCTTAAATAATTTTAAAAATGAATTTTAATTATTTTATTATTAAGCTTTTTCTTTTAGTTATTGTTTTAAGTTGTAATGAAATCAAAGTAAGAAAACCTGCTAATATTAAAGAGAGTAATTTTTTAAAAGACTCTGCAAAAAAAAATAATAACCTATATTCTCTTGAACAACAATTAATTCAAAAAGCAATTTCAAAAGATTCACTATACAAATATCAGGAATCAAAATCAGGCTTTTGGTATGCCTTTAAATACAAAACAAAAGAAATGTTTAAACCCAAAACTGGAGATAAAATAAAATTCAATTATTTTATTCAAGACTTAGATAAAAACATTTTATATAATGAAAAAGAATTAGACACTATAATATATTATGTAGATAAAGAAGAATTATTACCTGGTTTAAGAAAAGCAATTAAAATTTTAAGTGAAGGTGACATTGCTGTTTTTCTTTTTCCTTCATATCTTTGTTATGGTTATCAAGGCGATGGCGAAAAAATTGGAATTAATCAACCCCTTCGTTTTACAATTAATCTTATATCTATTGAAAAAAATAAAATGTAAATATCTTTTTTTCCTTTTTATAATTTTACTTTTTAATTGTGAATCAAAACATTCAAATTTAAAATCTGGACTTTATGCAGAAATTCAGACAAACAAAGGAGATATTTTACTAAAACTTGAATATTTAAAAACCCCTATAACAGTGGCAAACTTTGTCTCTTTAGCTGAAGGTAATAATGATTATGTTTCTAAAGAATTTAAAAATAAAAAATTCTATAATGGGATAACTTTTCATCGAGTAATTTCTGATTTTATGATACAAACTGGTGATCCTACAAAAACGGGCTCTGGTGGTCCAGGCTATAGATTTAATGATGAAATTTCAGATTTAAGCCATTATAAACCTGGTATTTTATCAATGGCAAATGGAGGGGTGAATACTAATGGAAGTCAATTCTTTATAACTCATAAAGCAACCCCTTGGTTAGATGGTAAACATACTGTTTTTGGTGAAGTGATTGAAGGGCAAAATATAGTTGATAGGATTCAACAAAATGATATTATAGAAAAATTAAATATTATAAGAAAAAAAAAAGAAGCTAAAATATTTGATGCTCCCAAAGTTATTTCAAACTATTTTGAAGAAAAAGAGAAAATTAAGGAAAAAAGAAAATTTGAAGAAGAAATACTAATAAAGGAAATAGTCAAAGGAATGAAACAAACCTCTAGTGGTTTATGGTATAAAATAATTGAAAATTCTATAAAATCTAGACCCAAAGTTGGAGATTTAGTTAAAATTCATTATACAGGAATGCTTTTAAACGGAAATGTCTTTGATTCATCTTACAGTAAAAATATGCCTATTGAATTTACCCTTGGCGCTGGCAGGGTTATAAAAGGATGGGATGAAGGTCTTTCTTTAATACCTATTGGGGCATCTGCTAAACTCGTAATACCTAGTAATTTAGCTTATGGTGAACAAGGAGCTGGAGGAGTAATTCCTCCAAATTCAACGTTAATTTTTGAAGTAGAAGTTCTTGATTCTAAAAAACAATGAGAAAAAAATTAATTAGAAATTATAAGCTTATAATTTCAGCCTCATTAATACCTCAGTTTTTTTTTTAAACTGGATAAAGAACTATCCCGAACTTGTTGAAAAAATTTTTAGTGAAAATTTTTATATTTTAATTTATAAACTATTAAATTATTTTACTTCAAAAATTTTTTTATCAATTGGAGATTTAATTTATATCTCGGTATTTATTTTAATTATATCAAAAATCATAAGTTTTATTATTAATAAAAAACTTCAGTTAAAAAACCTGCTATTAAACTTTTGTTCAATATTTTCTACATGTTTTTTCTTCTTTCATATTATATGGGGATTAAATTACTATAGAATACCTTTACACAAAAAATTAAATTTTGAAATAGAATTTAATGATGATCAATTATCAAAAACATTAAAAATATTAGTTAATAAGTCGAATAATTTACATTCAATTTTAACTTCTAATGATTCTCTTCCAGTATTCATACCATATAATTTGGACAAAATTTCAAAAATAATTGAGAGAGAATTTAATTTTTATAATTACTCTATGAATATTAAACCTAATATTAAAAATTCTCTTATTAGTGAAATTATTACATACATGGGGTTTTCAGGATACATAAATCCATTTACTCTAGAATCTCAAGTCAATAAAAATATACCTAAACTAAATTATATTACTACAGCTAGCCATGAAATGGCACATCAGTTAGGAATAAATAACGAAAGTGAAGCAAATTTTATTGCTTTTGTTTCAAGTATAAAAAATACAGATCCATTTATAAAATACGCAGGATATACTTTTGCTCTCAAATATTGTTACAATGACTTATATAAAAAAAACAAAAAACGAGCTAATAAAATTTTTTCAAAATTGAATATTGGAATTATTAAAAACTTAAAGGAAGGAAATTCATTTTGGAAAAGTTATCAAAATCCAATAGAACCATATTTAAAAAAAGGATATGGTCTTTTTCTTAAAAGTAAAGGACAAAATGAAGGTATAAAAACATATAATCAATTAGTTAAATACGTAGTATCATATTTACAAATGGAAAACTAATTATTTTTGTTATTTTATTTTAAAAAGTTATTAATTTGAAAAAAATTATAAGTAATCAAAATCCCTTAATAAAGAAACTCAGACTTCTTCAAAAAAAATCTAGTGAAAGAAAAAAAAATAAAATTTTTGTATTAGAAGGAATTAAAGAAATTAAAAAGGCTATAATAAATAATTACAAAATTAAAAATTTATTTGTCAGTGAAAATTCATTTCTATTAAAATCAAATAATGAAATTAATTTATCAAAATACTTAAAAACTTCTTTCATATTAAAATCAGAATTGTTTAAAAAAGTTTGCTATCGATCAAGCGACAACAATATTATTGGAATACTTGAAGCCAAAGATCATAACCTACATGATATAATTATTCCTGGAAAACCTTTAATTGTAATTATTCAATCTCCAGAAAAACCTGGAAATATAGGAGCTATAATTAGAACAGTTGATGCTGCCAAAGTTGATTTATTAATTATTGCCGATCCAAAAACTGATATTTATAACCCAAATATAATTCGCTCAAGTCTTGGATCAGTTTTCTCAACTCCAATAGCTATTGAAAATTCAAAAACAATTTTCAGTTTTCTAAAATCAAATAAAATAAATATTATAACCGCAGCTATAAACAAAAATTCTACATATTTTGATAAAATTGATTTCAATTTGCCTTGTGCAATAGTTTTCGGATCAGAGGACAAAGGCCTTGATAATAATTGGATAAAAAATTCTAACCAAATAGTACAAATTCCAATGAACTCTAATGTTGATTCTTTAAATTTATCAGTTTCGGCAGGAATTTTGATATATCATATAATTAAAAAGAATAAAAGAATTAATCTAATAAAATAATTTTCTATATTCATTAAAGATGATTGTAAGTGAAAAAAAAGAAAATAAAAAAATTGCTTCTGAGTATAAAGAACTTTTAAGAATAAGTTATCAAAGATTAACTGATTCCGATAAAAAATTAATTAGACTAGCATTTGATATTGCAGTTAAAGCTCATAATAATCAAAGAAGAAAATCTGGAGAGGCATATATTTTTCATCCTATAAATGTAGCAAAAATAGTTGCTGAAAAAATTGGTTTAGAAGCGAAATCAATAGCTGCAGCTCTTCTTCATGATGTTATCGAAGATAGTGAATATACAATTGATGACATTAATGAATTGATGGGTGATACAGTAGGAAAAATAGTTGAAGGGCTTACCAAAATCTCGCATTTAAATAAAGAAAAAAATATTTCTTTACAGGCAGAGAATTATAGAAAAATGCTTCTTACACTTAATGATGACGTGAGAGTTATTATTATTAAAATAGCTGATAGACTTCACAATATGCAAACCTTAGATGCTATGTCTGAAGATAAACAGATAAAAATTGCATCTGAGACACTATACATATATGCTCCTTTAGCTCATAGAATTGGACTCTATAACATAAAAAATGACCTTGAAGATTTAAGTTTAAAATTCACTGAGCCTGAAAAATACTTTATGATAAAAAATAAGATAGAAAGAAGTAAAAAAGATCAAGATAACTACATAAAAACATTTAGTGATTTTATTTCATCTGCTCTTAATCATGAAAAATTAAAATATAATATTCAAGGAAGAAATAAATCTATTTTCTCAATTCACAAGAAAATGGAAGAAAAAGGAATAGCCTTCGATCAAGTTTATGACAAATTTGCTATTAGAATTGTATATAGTACTTCAATAAACAAAGAAAAATTTCTTGCTTGGAAAATTTATTCAATTATAACTGACCATTGTACTCCTAACCCAACAAGACTAAGAGATTGGATAACTTCACCAAAATCAAATGGTTACGAATCTCTTCATATAACAGTTCTGGGACCCTCAAATCAATGGGTTGAAATTCAAATTAGATCTAAAAGAATGCATGAAATAGCTGAAAAAGGATATGCTGCTCACTATAAATATAAACAAGGAAACCAAAAAGATATTGGTATTGAAGATTGGTTAAACAAACTCCAAGAAGTTCTTCAAAGTGACACTGAAAATGCAGTAGATTTTGTTGAAAATTTTAAATTAAATCTTTATGCCGAAGAAATTTATGTTTTTACTCCTAAAGGAGAAATAAAATCATTACCAAAAGGTGCTACGGCTTTAGATTTTGCTTTTGCTATTCATTCAGAAATTGGAAAAAAAACAAGAGGAACTCGAGTGAATGGCAAACTAGTTCCGCTAAGCAAAGTCCTTTCAAGTGGAGATCAAATAGAAATATTAACTTCAGAAAATACATTTCCAACGGCTGGATGGATTGATTTTGTCAAAACTTCAAGAGCAAGATCTATTATAAAATCATCTTTAAAAGAAGAGAAAAAAAGAATTTCATTAGAAGGTGAAAAAATTTTAAAAAGAAAACTAAAACATATTAAAGTTAATTTCAATGAAAAAGCTATAAAATACGCCTTGGATTTCTTTAAACTCAATTCAGGAAACGACTTATACTATAGAGTTGGGATTGGAAAAATTGATAATCTAAGCATAAAAAAATTTGCTAATAATTACAACAGTACTTTTTTAAATTTTTTTAAAAGAACAAAAAATATAAATATAAGTTCTAAAACAGCCCTTAACAAATATAATTATGACTCTTTAGTTTTTGGCAGAGAAAAACAAAATTTGTCATACTCATTTGCTGATTGTTGTAACCCTATTCCAGGAGATCAAGTTTTTGGTTTTTTAACTATAAATGAAGGTGTCAAAGTTCATGAAAAAGAATGTAAAAATGCTCTAAGTCTCCAATCTAATTATTCATACAGAATATTAAATGCTAAATGGATAGATTCGTCATTAGAAGAATATAAAGGGATTTTAAAACTAACTGGAATAGATAATAAAGGTCTTGTAAATAAAGTAACTAGATTAATTTCAAAAAACATGAAAGTTAATATCACCAAAATTAATTTTGATACTGAGGATAATCTTTTTTCTGGACTTATTCATGTTAATGTTAACAATAAAAACATATTAGATAAATTGGTAAAAAAATTAAATGAAATTGATGGTATAGAGAAGATATCAAGAAAATAATATAAAGAAAACCTATCTTTGAAGTATGAGTATCCAAAAATCAAATCAAGAAATTGTTAAAGAAGTTTTCGTTAAATATCTGAGTCAACTCAATCATAGAAAAACTCCTGAGAGATTTGCTATTCTTTACGAAATATATCATAATAATGATCATTTTAAAATTGAATCCCTTTACATTAAAATGAAAAATAAAAACTATCGTGTAAGTAGAGCAACATTATATAATACGATTGAACTACTTCTTGAATGTGGACTAGTAAGAAAACATCAGTTTGGGAAAAACCTAGCTCATTATGAGAAATCATATTTTAATCATCAACATGATCATATAATTCTAACAGATTCTGGAGAAGTTAAAGAGTTTTGTGATCCAAGAATTCAAGATATTAAAAAAAGTATTGAAGAAATTTTTAAAATAGAAGTTCATAACCATTCTTTATATTTTTACGGTACAAAAAAAAAATAAATTAATTTAATATAATGGCAGTAGATCTATTGCTCGGTCTTCAATGGGGAGACGAAGGAAAAGGAAAAATTGTAGATGTCCTTACTAAATCTTATGACATAATTGCTAGATTTCAAGGAGGTCCCAATGCTGGACATACACTAGAATTTGATGGAAACAAACATGTTTTACATACTATTCCTTCAGGAATTTTTCACAATAACACAATCAATGTAATTGGAAATGGAGTTGTAATTGATCCTGCAATTTTTGAAAATGAAATAAAAGGATTAGAAAAATATTCATTGAAACTAGATAAAAATTTATTTATCTCAAAAAAAGCACATCTAATCCTTCCAACTCACCGAATACTTGATGCAGCATCTGAAGCATCTAAAGGAAAATATAAAATTGGGTCTACTCTAAAAGGAATTGGTCCTGCATATATGGATAAAACTGGAAGAAATGGTATTAGAATAGGAGATATAATTTCATCTGACTGGAAAAAAAAATATAATAACTTATTAAACAAACATTTAAAACTTCTTAAAAATTATAAAAATCTATCAGATTATGGTCTAAAAAAAATGGAAACAAGCTTTTTTAATGGTATTGAATTATTAAAAAAATTGAATCTTATTGATAGTGAACAATTTCTTTATGAGGCAAATTGTAAAGGCAAAAGAATTTTAGCTGAAGGAGCCCAAGGCTCATTACTTGATCTAGATTTTGGAACCTACCCATTTGTAACTTCCTCTACTACAACAGCTGCTGGAGCTTGTACAGGACTAGGTCTTGCACCACGAGATATAAATGAAGTATATGGAATTTTTAAGGCATACACAACTAGAGTTGGAAAAGGTCCATTTCCCACAGAATTATTTGACAAAAACGGAAAGAAAATGAGTGAAATTGGTAAAGAATTTGGATCTACAACTGGAAGACCTAGAAGATGTGGTTGGATTGACTTAGTTGCTCTAAAATATTCAATTCAAATAAACGGAGTTACAAAATTAATAATGATGAAGAGTGATGTATTATCTGGATTCTCAAAAATTAAAATATGTAACGCATACAAAATAAATAACAAAATTTTTCATCACTTTCCCTATAATATAAATTCAAATAAAATAAAACCTTTATATGATGAAATTGATGGCTGGGACGAAAATATAACAGAGAAGGTTTCTGCTAATAAATTTCCAAAAAATTTAAAAAATTATATTGAGTATATAGAAAAAAAATTAAAAGTCCCCATAGTAATTATATCTGTTGGACCAGATAGAAAACAAACAATTTTTAGAAAAAAAATTAAAAAGTCAATTTTTGAAAAATAAAATTATTTACTCATTTCTGTTTTATTTTTTTTTGACAAATGCCTTGGCACAAGAAATTAAAATTATTGAAATAAGAAAAGCCGCTGCTTCAAGTCAAGATCAAGATAAATTTCCTGGTGCAAATATTCTTCTAGGTAATACTAATGAAAGAGTAAATTTATTTCATGATGGAGGATTAATAATTTCTGATAAAGCTTATTTTTATTCAAAAAAAAATTACTTTAAAGCTATTGGTAATGTTGTTTTTACTCAAGGAGACACTATAAAACTAACCTGTAATACCATCGAATATAATGGAAATTCTAAAATAGCTCATGCTTATGGGGATGTATATTTAAATACTCCAGACATGGAACTTAAAACCGATTCACTTTTCATGGATAGAATAAATAATACTGCCTATTATAACTCTAAAGGAATAATAATAGATAATTTAAGCAAACTAACTAGTGATAAAGGAATTTATTTTATGAATGAAAATAAATATCAATTTAATTCAGATGTGAAAATTGTTAATCCGAATTATAAAATTAATTCAAATCGACTAGATTACTTTACAAAATCAAATGAAGCTTATTTATATGGAAAATCAAATATAATTGGAAAATCATATGAAATTTTTTGCAATAACGGTTATTATGATATGAATTTTGAGAAAGGATATTTTAAAAATAATGCAACTATTTACTATGATAATAAAATTATAGAAGGCGACAGTCTTTATTTTGAAAATGAAAAAGAATATGCTGCTGCCGTATTTAATGTTAGTATAATTGATTCTATAAACAACTCAATAATTCAAGGTCATTATGGCGAAATTTTTAAAGCAAAAGACTCTGCTATAGTTACAAGAAGAGCAATGGCTATTAACATAATTGACAATGACTCTCTATTCATACATGCAGACACATTAATTACTACTGGACCTGAAGAACACAGGATTATGAGAGGTTTTTATGATGTTAGAATTTTTAAAAAAGATTTAAAAGGAAAATCGGACTCTATATTTATTGATGAATTAACAGGTTTAACCAAACTATTTAAAAAACCTTTGTTAAAAATTGAAAAGCAAGTTTTTACTGACTCTGAAAAAAATCTTAATAATCCTGTTGTATGGTTTGATGAAAGTCAAATGACAGGTGATGAAATTTTTCTAATATCAAACTTAAAAACTAAAAAACTTGATTCATTAATAATTAATGGTAACGTTTTTATTATTGAGAAAGATACTTTAAGCAAAAGAGGGTTTAATCAAATAAAGGGTGGCTTATTAAGAGGCTCATTTAGAGATGGAAAACTCTATGATATAAATATTATTAAGAATACTGAAATGGTTTATTATCTATATAATGATGAAGACCAAAAATTAATTGGGATTGATAAAACAACTTGTAGTGAAATAAAAATTAATTTTTTAAATGGAGAAATAGGAGAAATTACTTTTTTAGTCTCCCCTAATGGAAATGTATATCCTGATAAAGATCTACCAGAGAATGAAAGAACATTGAAAGGTTTTATTTGGAGAAAAGATGAAATGCCTTTAAATATTGAAGATCTTTTCAGTGAAAATGACAAAAAATTCCCATCTACAATTATTAAAAAATAATCAATATTTCTATTCAAGATGGGTGATAAAATTTTAAAAAATTTTTATAATTTCCAAGCAAAAACAAATCCAAATCCTTTAGGTCTTGCAATTAAAAAAGCATCTGGATCATATATATTTGATTATAATAATAAAAAATATTTAGATTTTATTGCAGGAGTTTCTGCATGCCCTTTAGGACATAGACATCCCAAAATAATTAAGGCTATTAAAAATCAAATAAATAAATATTTACATGTAATGGTCTATGGAGAGTTTGCTCTTGAATCATCAACTATTCTAGCTAAGGAGATTATCAATTTATTACCCAATAATCATCAATCAATTTACTTAACAAATTCAGGTACTGAAGCAATAGAAGGAGCATTAAAGCTCGTAAAAAGAATCACCAAAAAAAGTAAGATTATTGCTGCAAACAATTCATATCATGGAAGCACTCATGGAGCATTAAGTTTATTAGGAAGAACTAAGCAAAAATTAAACTACTATCCTATGATTCCAAATGTTCGTTTTATAAACTTTAATTCATTCTCAGATATAAATAAAATAGACGATCAGACAGCAGGAGTTGTTTTAGAAACAATTCAAGGTGGTGCAGGATTTATAACACCAAAAAAAGGATATCTGAAAAAAATAAAAGAAAAATGCCAAAAAGTTGGAGCACTTCTAATTCTTGATGAGATTCAAACAGGGTTTGGAAGAACTGGAAAATTTTTTGCTTTTGAAGATCATGATATTTCGCCAGATATATTAGTTATGGGTAAAGGAATGGGAGGTGGTTTACCTATAGGGGCTTTTACTAGCTCAAAAAAAAACATGAGATTTTTTGAAAAAAATCCTAGTTTAGGACATATTACAACGTTTGGAGGAAATCCTGTAATTGCCTCAGCATCACTAGCAACATTAAGAGAAATAATAGATAGTAACCTTTTAAATCAAATTTCAAACAAAGAAATTTTATTTAGAAAACATCTAATCCATGATAAAATAAAAAAAATTAATGGAAAAGGTTTAATGCTAGCAATGATATTTGAATCAAAAATAATTGCTAACAAATTAATAAAAGAATGCATAAAGGAAGGTCTTCTTCTTTATTGGTTACTTTGGGAAAAAAAAGCTGTTAGAATTTCGCCACCCTTAAATATCAAAATAAAGGAAATAAAAATTGGTTGTGATATTATTATTAAAGTTTTAAATAAAATTTAATATTACTAATGTTAATTATTTTGTTAAAAACAATAATCTATTCATATCAATCTTGAATCATCAAGTTTATATTTTTAGTGTCAAAGAAATTTAATTATGTTAAACCATTATTTTGAAGACACTAAAAATTCAATAAATAAGTTTGAGCAGATGCTTAAAACTAATCATATATATTTTTTTGATGTAATAGAATTTGAAAATATTATAGAGTATTACCTTAATTTCGGTCAGATTCAATTATCTAAAAAAGCTTTATTTATGGGGCTTAAACAACACCCTGACAATATAGAATTATTAATTCTAAAAAGTGAACATTTTATTTTAGAAGAAAATTTCAAGTCTGCTAAAAAAATAATAGAATATTTAGATCTAATTTCTCCTTCTAATGATGAACTTTTTATACAAAAAGCTTCGATTGAATCAAAACTAGGCAATCACTTAGAATCTATAAGTATACTTCTCTCTGCACTTAATATTTTTGAAGATCCTTCAGAAATATGGAATTTAATCGGTATGGAGTACCTTTTTCTAGAAGATTATAATAATGCCGAATATTTCTTTAAGAATTGTATAATTGAAAATCCAGAAGATTATCCTTCACTATATAATTTGTTGTATTGTTATGAACAAATGAATTCAAATGATAAAGCAATACATGTCCTAAATAAAGTACTTAAAGTAAATCCTTACAGTGAAATAGCTTGGCATCAACTTGGTTGCATTTTTTCTAAGATGCATAAAATTGAAAAAGCAATCTCTGCCTTTGATTTTGCAATAATAAGTGATAATAAATTTATAGGTGCATACATTGAAAAAGCAAAATTATTAGAAATGAAAGGTAATTTTACTGAGGCTATCAAAAACTATCGTAATGTATTGGATATTAATGACCCAAGTGCTTTTATATATACTAAAATTGGTGAATGCTATTTAAATTTAAATGATCCGGATCTAGGTTTAAATTTTTTTTTAAAAGCAGTTCATATTGAACCTGGATGTGAAAAAAGTTGGATCAAACTAATAGATCATTTTATTAAAATTAAAAAATTTAAAAAAGCAAATTATTATTTACACAAAAGCCTAAAAATTAATTCTGATTGTATAGATCTTTGGGAAAAAAGTATTCAGATTTACAAAAATTTAAATTTAAACAAAAAAATTACATTCTCATATGAAACCATGATTGATCTAGGAGATTCTAGGTGGAGTACATTAATTTCTTGTATTGATGAATGGATTATTCAAAAAAATTGGAAAAAAGCAATTGAAATTGGATTAAAAGCAAAAACTCATTTTCCAAATAAATCAGAAATTTTTTATAAGCTAGCAGGTTGCTATATGAAATTAGGTGAAAACTCTAAATCAGAAAATTCCATTAAAACAGGAAAAAAAATAAAATTACCTAGTTTTAAAACTATAAAAATGTTTCCTGAATTAAAAAAACTAGTCTATTAAATTACTATCTATAGTCTAATTTAATTTATACTCTTATTAAATGTTCATTTACTAAATTTGTTTCAATTAAAATTAATATTTTGAAAAAAAATTATAAGAAAATTATTCTTTTTTTTAAAGGCTCTTTGATGGGTATAGCTGATTTAGTACCAGGTATTTCAGGAGGAACTATTGCTTTAATTACTGGAATTTATGATGAATTAATTCATAGTATTAATTCAATTTCAACAAATTCCTTTATTAAATTAAAGAATAGTGGGTTTAAAACATTTTGGAATGATATAAATGGAAAATTTTTGTTTCCAGTTTTATTAGGTATAATTTTTAGTATTTTTTCTTTTTCAAAAATTATCCAATGGCTTATGATCAATGAATCTATTTCATTATGGTCTTTCTTCTTTACTTTAACAATCTCTAGTTTTCTCTATATAATTAAAAAAATAGGATCAATAAAAATAATTCATTTTATATTTATTACTATTGGAACTATTTTCTCATTAATTTTTACTTTTTCAATAAGTTATAATTTAAATCCAAGTTTTATTTATATATTTTTTTCTGGATTTTTAGCTATTACAGCAATGATTCTTCCTGGAATTTCAGGAGCATACATACTTCTAATATTAGGTGTATATTCATCTATTATTAATAGTTTAAATAATCTTCAAAATCTAATTATAAAATTTGATACTGATATTTTAATAAATAGTTTAAGCCTTATTTCTACATTTTTTATTGGTGCATTACTAGGTCTAAAAATAATGTCTAAATACATAAGTTTATTTCTTAAAAAATATCCTAAAAAAACTCTTTCATTTCTTTTAGGACTAATGTTAGGGTCAATACATAAAATATGGCCTTGGCAAAATAGTTTGAATCTAAGTCATTCTAATAACATTAAAAATAAATTAATTGTTCTGCCTTACAATTATGATGGTCCTCCAGAATTAATTAATGCCCTTTTTTTTATGATTTTAGGTTCAGCATTATTCTTCATTCTTTCAGGAATTAAAAAAAGAAGGTCTTAAAAATGATTATAAACGAAAGAAATATAAAACAAAAAATTTTAATCATTTTAAATGGAATAATAATGGGGACGGCAAATAAAATTCCTGGAATTTCTGGTGGAATTGTAGCTGTAGTAATTGGGTTTTATGAAGAATTTATTTTTTCTCTTGAAAAATTAAATATTAAAGCAATTAAATATTTGTTAAATAAAAATTTTAAAAAATTTTGGTATTATACTAATGGAGAATTTTTGGCTCTCTTATTTTTTGGAATAATAATCAGTTTTTTTTCTATCTCTTTAATTCTCGATATTCTTTTAAATTTTTATTAAAAAAATGTATGGGCTGTTTTTTTTGTGATGATATTATCATCAT
>Ga0310121_10003015_pt1 | contig 15630 bp, 12 predicted proteins | sample CB27_Tmax_986_MG_FD_203504 | JGI IMG/M metagenome (GOLD analysis project Ga0310121, IMG submission 203504) | Marine microbial communities from Western Arctic Ocean, Canada - CB27_Tmax_986 | ecosystem: Environmental > Aquatic > Marine > Oceanic | place: Canada: Western Arctic Ocean | collected...
CACACCTCCATCTCGCCGAACCGCTGCCCGCCCGTGCGCGCCTTGCCGCCCAGCGGCTGCTGCGTGATCAGGCTGTAAGGACCCGTGGCGCGTGCGTGGATCTTGTCGTCTACCAGGTGGTGCAGCTTCAGCAGGTACATGTACCCGACGGCCGTTTTCTGATCGAACGGCTCGCCCGTGCGCCCGTCGTAAAGCTGAACCTTGCCGCCCGGCGGCATCTTGACCAGAAGTTCGCTGGGATCTGGCGCCTTTTTCTGGTCGTCCAGTTCGGCCATGCGCCGGTCCACGTACCCATTGGCTTCCTCGACGACGGCGTTGATCTCATCCTCGGTCGCGCCGTCGAAGACCGGGGTGACGGCCTGGAACCCGAGCACGCCGCAGGCCCAACCCAGATGCGTCTCGAGGATCTGGCCGATGTTCATGCGCGAGGGCACGCCCAGCGGATTGAGCAGCACGTCCACCGGCGTGCCGTCCTCGAGGAAGGGCATGTCCTCGACGGGAACGATCCTGGCGATCACGCCCTTGTTGCCGTGCCGACCAGCCATCTTGTCGCCCACCGCCAGCGGCCGTTTCGTGGCCAAGTAGACCTTGACCATCTCGAGCACGCCCGCCTGCAATTCGTCACCACGCTTCATATGCGCCAGGCGACGTTGTTTTTCCGCTTCGATCATCTCGATGCGGGGCCAAAACTGGCCGTGAATCTGCTCGGCCTGGGCCCTGGATTCCTTGTTGCCCTTGATCCAGCGTGTGCTGAACGTCTCGATCTGCTCCATGACCACCTCAGTGATATCACTGGCCGCGACTTTCTGGCGGGTACTCGGGTCGATCATGTCACTGCCGGCGGCCTCATTGATCTGCTCGACCATCTCGCGAAACAGGTCAGCGGCCTTGGCACCCATCTGGCCCTCGTAGCTGCGCATGTCGATCCGAAGCTGGCGCTTCTGGTCCTCGTTGAGGTGCATGCGCCGACTGAATCTCTTGGCGCCGATGACGACACCCTCCGTGCCGGCGGGCACTTCGAGCGAGTCGTTCTTCACATCTTCACCCGCTCGGCCGAAGATAGCGTGCAGCAGTTTTTCCTCCGGCGTCAATTCGCTCTTGCTCTTGGGGCTGACCTTGCCGACGAGAATGTCGCCCGGGCGAACGTAGGTGCCGATGCTGACGACCCCGTACTCATCTAGCCGCGCCAACTGCTTCTCGCTGACGTTGGGGATGTCGGTGGTGAACTCCTCGCGGCCAAGTTTGGTCTCGCGGATTTCGACGTCGAACTCATCAAGGTGGATCGAGGTGAACACGTCATCCTTGACCAACCGCTCGGAGATGACTATCGCGTCCTCGAAGTTGTAACCGTCGAACGTGTTAAACCCTACCAGCACATTTTTGCCCAGCGCCAGTTCGCCATTCTTCGTCGCGGCCCCGTCGGCGATGATCTGATTGCGCTCGACCCGCTGGCCCATCCGGACGAGCGGTTTCTGGTTCAGGCAGGTCCGCTCGTTCAAGCCGACAAACTTGCGTAGTTCGTGCTCGTCGGAGTTGTCGATGACGATCTGGCTGGCATCGACGTACGTCACCGTGCCGGCGTTTTGCGCGCGTGTCACCATGCCCGAATATTTGGGCACTTCCTTTTCCATGCCCGTCGCGACGCAGGGCGGCTCGGTCTTGATCAGCGGCACCGCCTGCCGCTGCATGTTCGAGCCCATCAGGGCCCGGTTGGCGTCGTCGTGCTCAAGGAACGGAATCAGCGCTGCCGACACGCCCACGATCTGCTTCGGGCTGATATCGACGTATTCCACGTCGTTGTGCGTGACCTGTGCCAGGTCGCCGTCCACACGCGCCAGGACGGCGCCCTGGTTGAGCGTTCCATCCGGCTGGATGACGTTGGTCGGTGCCAGCGTCACTTTCATTTCCTCATCGGCCCGCAGGAAGTCGATCTTGCTCGCACCACTGCCGGCCTTGCCGTTTTCGACGCGGCGATAGGGCGTGAGCAGGAAGCCGTACTGATCGATCTTCGAGTAGATGCCCAGCGATGCAATCAGGCCGATGTTCGTGCCTTCGGGCGTCTCGATCGGGCAGATGCGCCCGTAGTGGCTGATATGCACGTCACGCACCTCGAACCCCGCGCGCTTGCGGTTGAGGCCGCCCGGGCCCAGCGCGCTGAGCCGGCGCTCGTGCGTAAGCTGGCTCAACGGATTGGTCTGGTCCACCACCTGCGACAATTCACTGCGCCCGAAGAACTGGTCGATCGCAGACGAGATCGCCTTCGAATTGACCAGGTCGGAGATTTTTGCCACCTCGTCCGGTTCCTTGACACTCATGCGCTCCATGACCGTGCGGCGCAGCTTCAGGAAACCCTTGCGCATTTCCTCAACGGCTAACTCGTCGAGCGTGCGCAGCCGGCGATTGCCCAGGTGATCAATATCATCAACGTGGGCCTTGTTGCGATTGCTGCGCAGGTCGAGGATGTACTTGATCACGTGCATGAAATCCTCGCAGCGCAGGCTCATCTCCGATTCGGACACATCCAGGTCGAACTTGCGGTTGATACGGAACCTGCCGACCGCGCCCAATCGATAGCGATTGGAATCAAAAAACTTCTCGGTGAACAGCTGCTTGGCCTTGTCCACCTGCGGTGGGTTGCCCGGGCGTAGGCGCGCATACAGTTGCAGCAGCGCCTTCTCGTGCTCCGACACGCTTAGTTCAATATCCGCTTGCAATTCCTCGGCGATCGTGTTGAGAATCAGCACGTCGGTGACGTCGGTGACGACATTGACATCCTTGAGGTTGGACCCGAGTACCTGCTCGATCGCCTCGCCGACTACGCACGCCACGCCCACCAGTTCCTCGCCGGTGTCGGTATCGATAATCGGCGTGGCCACGTAATGCTCGGGCTTGAGGTCCTTGGTCGCTATCTTCTGCGTTTTGTAGAACGTGTTGAGAATTGTCTCGGTCGTCGAGTATCGCTCGTCGATCGCGCGCAGGAAAGTCGTCGCGGGGATCTTGGTCGACTGATCGATCCTCATCGTCAGGACGTCTTTCTTGGTTACTTCGAGTTCTATCCACGAACCGCGATCGGGGATGATGCGCGCCGAGTGCAGGGGGCGGTCGCCTTCGGCGCTGGCAATCGAGAAGTCCACGCCGGGCGAGCGGTGAAGTTGATTGACAATGACGCGCTCGGCGCCGTTGACAATAAACTCGCCGCCGCCCATCATGATCGGGATCTCGCCGAGGTAGATCACTTCCTCAGGAATCTCGGCCACGTCCTGTCGCACCAGGCGGATACAGATCCTAAAAGGCATACCGTAAGTCAGCCGAAGCTGGCGGCACTCGTCAGGCGTGTAACGCGGTGGATCCAACTCGTAGTACAGGTACTCGAGTTGCATGGTCTCGTCATAGCTGACGATCGGGAAAATCTCGCGAAGCAATGACTCGATCCCGATATGCGCGTCGCGGCCATCACGAGGCTTGTCACCCTGGATAAACCGGGCATAAGCAACTCGTTGGACCTCGACGAGATCGGGAATCGGAAGAGCATCGCCACGCTTGGAGTATTCGCGCATCTTGTCTAGAAGCATCGATCACCTCGACCATGCTAAAAAAGGATAAACATTGTTACCACAGTAAGTTATGGCGGACAGCCCTGCACCATTCTCTATATCGGAAGTCTTGCAGTGTACGCACTTCCTATGCCATACACAACCCTTAATCAGATATTTTCTAAAAAAATTTCCGCGTTGCAGCAGGCCGCCCCACGAGTAATCCGAGGGGAGCCGGGGGGGGGCATGCGTGGCGCTCACCGCGCCGCCGGGACGAGGCCCCGAATGAATCGGCGCATCGCCGCAAAATACTCGCTCGCGACTGACAGATCGGCATCATTGTGACCCACGCCGCGAAGCTCGAGAAACTGCTTGGGCTCGCCCGCCGCCCTGAAAAGGCGCTGGCCCTGCTCGAACGGGACGATGTCATCGTCACGGCTGTGGACGATCAATTTGGGGAGGTTGATCCGCCCTATCTTGTTAATCGAGTCCAATTTGGTGCGGATCAGCACGCGTGGCATGATGGGCATGACGGTGGCGGCCATGTCGGGTACCGAGGTAAAACTCGACTCGACGATCAGCCCGGCCGGCCTGACACCCGGTCGGCCGGCCAACTCGACCGCGACAGCGCCACCCAGTGACCTGCCGAACAGGATGATCCGCCGCGGTGCGATGCCCCGATCGTCGACCAGATAATCCCACGCCGCCTGCCCATCTAGGTATATGCCCTGCTCCGACGGCGAGCCGCCGCTGCGGCCGTACCCGCGATAGTCGAGGATGAACAGCTCGGCAGGTAGTTGCACCAGTTGCCTGATCACCTCGTAACGGTCGGCGAGGTGCCCCGCGTTGCCATGCAGCCATAATAAGACCGGCCATTTCGACGCCCCGTCCGCCTCCGGGGGCCGACAGTACCAGCCGTGCAGTTTCACGCCGTCAGATGCCGTCAGATGACAATCCTCGACGATCGGACGCGTGTCGCGGCCCTGAAATCGCCACGGCTGCCAATCGCCCTGCGGGTATTTCGAAGGAAAGAAGATAAAACTGTTTTCCAGCAGCATCAAACCGCCCATGAGGCCGGCAACGCCCACCAGGCACAGGCAAGTGGCCCGCAAGATACTGCGCCGCCTTGTCTGCTTGCTCTGCGGCATAACTGGCTAGACGCCCCCGCCTCTTGGCTGATGATACCCGGACCGGTGCCGCGTATCGCTGTGGTCGATGAAGCGAGGCCTGCGTCGCCGACTGCCGATAAGAGTTCTGATGGGTTGCACACGGTGTAACAGTCCGACCCGGCGGCTCCTGCACGGAATCGGCGGCGCGACCCGGGCGTTGCTCGGGTTGGATAAGGCGTCACCCGAGCTTGTCCGTCAACGCCGGGCATTGTGCGCTGAATGCCCGCATGCCGTCCCCTGCCGGCACGGGTCGAACCAGGCCTGCTGGTGTGGCCGGCTATGGGACGGCGTCAGGGGGCACACGCCCGCCTGCGGGTGCAGCATCCCGCTGAAAACCAAAGTGCGCAACGAGCATTGCCCGCTCAATGTCTGGTAGAGATCGTTTCTGATGCACATTATTGTTCAACCCCGCCGCTGGCACCGGGTATACGCAATAGAGGGACAACAATGCCACGACATATCACCGCGCCCACCCGGATTGAAGCGCAGGGAAACAAGCCGAAGTTGATCGACGAATATATCGGCCAGGTCAACACTGGCGGCGGCCAGGTCAGCATCGCGCACATGCGCAGTCCCGGCGGCTGGGTCGAGCCGGGCCAGCGCCCCGACTTCACCGAGCACACGATCGTGCTCAAGGGCATGCTGCATGTCGAGCACGAACAGGGCACCACCGACGTACACGCCGGCGAAGCCGTCGTCACGTCCCCGGGGCAGTGGGTCCGTTACAGCACGCCTTTGCCGGAGGGCGCCGAATATATCGCCGTCTGCGTACCCGCCTTTTCGCCCGACAATGTTCATCGCGACGCACCATGAACGGTTAGATTCAGCCTTCCACCTTGACGAGGCGGGCGGTGGCGGCTGATCATCTACCACGCCGACGGCCGTCCAGACTAACATGTGGCTTTGCGGCGAGTGATACCAAGGCCCCATCCATGCGTGCGATTGTCAAAAAACACCCGAAACCGGGGCTGTGTCTCGACGATGTGCCGGTGCCCGAATACGGCATCAACGACGTGTTGATCCGCGTGAAGAAGACGTCGATATGTGGATCAGACGTCCACATCTACAAATGGGATGACTGGGCCCAAAAGACGATCCCCGTGCCCATGGTAATCGGCCACGAATACGTCGGCGTGGTCGAGGCGGTCGGCAGCAACGTCCGCGACTTTCACCTGGGCGACCTGGTGGCCGGCGAGGGTCACATCGTCTGTGGCCACTGCCGCAACTGTCTGGCCGGGCGGCGTCATCTGTGCGCGGCGACGATGGGCGTCGGCATCAACCGCCCCGGAGCGTTCGCCGAGTACATCGTGATTCCCATGAGCAACGTCTGGGCGTGTGATCCGTCGATCCCGTTGGAGGTGCTCAGTTGCTTCGATCCGCTGGGCAACGCGGTGCACACCGCCCTGTCTTTCGACGTGCTGGGCGAAGATGTGCTGGTTTGCGGTGCCGGGCCGATCGGCCTCATGGCCGCCGCGGTCGCCCGCCACGCCGGGGCGCGGCACGTGGTCATCACCGACATCAACCCTGACCGGCTCGAGCTTGCGCAAAAGGTCAATCCCACCCTCGCTGTCGACATCACCAAGACCCAATTGCCCGACGTGGTCAAGCAACTGGGCATGACGGAGGGCTTCGACGTCGGACTCGAGATGTCGGGCAGCCCGGCAGCGATCAATAATATGCTGCCGGTGATGTGCCACGGCGGCAAAATCGCCCTGCTGGGCATCCTGCCAAACGCCACCGCCATCGACTGGAACCTGGTTGTCTTCAACGGGCTGACGATAAAAGGCGTCTACGGCCGCGAGATGTACGAGACCTGGTACAAGATGACCATGCTGATCGAGACCGGCCTGGATATCACGCCGATCATCACGCACCGGATCCAACACGGCGAGTTTGAGAAGGGGTTCGAGTTGATGATCTCGGGCAAGTCGGGCAAGGTGGTGATGGATTGGGAGACGTAAGGCCGGGCCCGGAATCCACCGCCCAGAGCCCAAGAGCAACGAGGTGACACGACTGTGTACGGCGCGATGAAGGAACATCTGGCGCAGCAGCTTGAGCAAATCCGCGGCGAGGGCCTGTACAAGAATGAACGCGTGATCACGAGCCCGCAGGCGGCGCGGATCACGGTGCGCGGTGGCAAGCGCGTGCTTAATTTCTGCGCCAACAACTATCTTGGGCTGGCAAACGATCCACGCCTGATCGAGGCGGCGCGCAGCAGCTACGATAAGTGGGGCTACGGGCTGTCGTCCGTACGATTTATCTGCGGCACGCAGCAGATCCACAAGCAACTCGAGCAGGACATGTCGCGGTTTCTCGGCACCGAGGATACGATCCTCTATTCGTCCTGCTTCGACGCCAATGGCGGGCTGTTCGAGACGCTGCTGACCGATCAGGACGCGGTGATCAGTGACGCGCTCAACCACGCGAGCATCATTGACGGCATCCGGCTGTGCAAGGCGCAACGATTGCGGTTCGATAACGGCGACATGGCGGACCTCGAGGCCAAGCTGCGCAGGGTGAAGTCGGCGAGATTCAGGCTGATCGCCACCGACGGCGTATTCTCGATGGACGGCTATTGCGCGAAACTGGCCGACATCTGCGACCTGGCCGACAAGCACGACGCGATGGTCATGGTCGATGATTCACACGCCGTCGGTTTCGTCGGCAAAACGGGGCGGGGAACGCACGAATACTGTGGCGTGGCGGGTCGGGTCGACCTGCTCACCGGCACCTTCGGCAAGGCGCTGGGCGGCGCCAGCGGCGGGTACACGAGCGGGCGCAAAGAAATCGTCGAGTATCTGCGCCAGCGGTCGCGGCCTTACCTGTTCTCAAACACAATGGCGCCGTCGATCTGTGCTACGTCACTCAAAGCGATCGATATCATCACCCGCTCGACCCAGTTGCGTGACAAACTGGAGGACAATACTCGCTACTTCCGCACGAAGATGGTCGAGCGTGCCTTTGACATTCTGCCGGGCGATCACCCGATCGTACCAATCATGATCGGCGACGCCGCCGTCGCACAGCGGATGGCCGCCGCGATGCTCGAACAGGGAGTGTATGTCATCGGGTTTTCGTTTCCGGTCGTCCCGCGGGGCGCGGCGCGCATCCGCACGCAGTTGTCAGCCGCTCACGAACGCGAGGACATCGACTTCGCCATCGAGAAATTCACGCAGGTCAAACGCGAGATGGCCCTCTGACGTCGATTTCCCTCAAGACCCTCCAACAAGCGCAAGCATACATCGCCGCCATCGTGACGCTTGGCCTGCTGATGCCAGACTACGCGATCAACGAACCACCGCATGTCACAGTCGGACGACTGGAGCAGGGCAAGGCCATCATCCTGTTCGGCGTCGAGGACCCCGATCCTTCCACTGCCGCGACCCGCACCGGTCTGATGCGCGGCATAACGACCGCTGCTCACGGTTTCTTGCCATGAGCATTGTCGTCATCAATCAGATTCGGGGCGCGCATTCACCGCAGAACGCGACAACCACAACCGCACGAGATGCCGGCGCTGCGCCGGATCGACATGGTCCTCGAAGCCCGTGCGATTGTGCAGCGTCGTATGGTTATTTGAGAAGAGCATCTGGCCCGGCTTGAGCGCGAATTCGACGTGCAGGTCAGGCCGAGATGCGACACGCTCGACGGCGGCCAGCGCACGCTTCTGACCGCCGGACAACGGCTTATCCGCCAACTTGTGGCCCTCCTCAATGTAATAGTGCAGATAACGCATCGTCAGCTCACGGCCGTCCCAATGAAACACCGGGTGCTGCGTCGTGGCCGGCTCCCCGGGCCCGTGCTCGCCGCGAAGATCGAAATGAAATGCCTCGTACAGCGTAGCGAGCAAGTCCGGTTCATTGTCGATCAGCAGGTTGTGAATGATGTATGCGCTGAGCATCTGGTTGAGCCCGCCTGATTTGGCCGGCCTCAGGCACAGCAGCGCCACGTAGTCGGCCAGCACGCTGAAATACGCGCCGTCGGTGTGAAATGACGAATCGGCATTGGTGATGGAGAATCGTGCGCCCTGTGTATAGTCGGCGCCGGTGTCCACCACGTCGTAGAGCAGCGTGCCCTTGATGTTCTGCACCATCGGCTGGCCCAAGCATTGACCGATCAGCCAGTAGAGCAGCGTGGCCTCTTCGCTCGTGTACCGGTCCACCGGGATCCGGTCGAGCACGACGAAGCCGAAGCCCTGTTCAAGTTCGCGCCGTATCGGCGCCAGCGCCTCGCGGCCGGCGCGACGCTGCTCGGCGGTCAAGATCACCGTCGTGATCGCCCCCTTGTCGGCGCGCCATGCATCTAGAACGGGTTCAGCGATGTCCCAGCACACCTGCGGGATCATTTGCCGCCACGCCTCGCCCCGATCGGGCGGCCCCGCCGGCCATGCACGATCGTCATCGATACGTTCGGTCAGTCTGGATTCTGCCACCGTCATATACCGCTCCTCCATTCAGGGACATGTCAAATTCTATCACAGATCAGGCAGCGGGACCCTGTTTCTGATCACCCCGTGGCCGACGCTCACGCCACCTCAAACGCGATTGGCAAGCCAGTCACGCCTCAATCCGTGGGCTGGCGCGATTGGCCCATCACCGAATCCAGAAACGCGACGATGGCTTTTGCGGCAGTCGAATGAGCCAACTCGTTTGGATGCGGATCGTACCTGTTGACCGTGACCGTTTCGGGATGATAGGCCTCGAAAACCGTCAGCAGGTCGAGGTTAGGCACATTCAGGCGGTCCCATAATTCACCCAGTCGTGTGTGGACGGAGCGAAACGTGCCCTCCGAGCCGAGGGCGTGCAGCAATGGAAAAGTCACAACGACAAGGCGGCCGCCGCGGGCTTTGACCATTTCATGCAGCGCCCCCAACCGCTGTTGTTGCGTTGACCAGGACTCACCGGCGTACCCGTCAAAGATGATCTGGTAGTAACTGAGCGCCTGCTCGTCGGTTGCGTTCTGCCAGCGATAGTACAATTGATTGAACAGATAGCTGTGCCTCAGAAAAAGATTTGGCTGTTTCCCCGTCCAGAGCTTTCGCCTTAACGCGTGCCAACGCGGCAGGATGTCGAGAATGTCATTAAGGTTCGCGACGACCACGACGGTGTCAAGTTCATAGTATGACGCATATCTCTCTATCAGTTTAAGGTGCGCATCGGTGTCCCAATCGCATTCAGCCATCAGGTGCACGTCCCAATCGGGTCGTGCGCGGCGTGTGATGTTGGCAAATCGGTCTTCCACCCGCTTGATGCCGTGCCCCGCCGTGAACGAGTCGCCGATGAAAGTCACGCGCCTCTTGCCGGCGGGGATGAACTTCTCGTACCGCGCCGCATTGTCACGAATGCCCGACTCGTTGGCGTGCCAATGACGGCGGAACCACCGTATCGATGTCTTCGTCTGGTTTGATGCATCCGTCGTGTCGTACCAGAATCGGAAATAACTCTCGCCTATCACCATTAGGATCGACAGCAGCAACAACAGCACCAGCGCGTTGCCCACGATCAGTCGCAGGAAAACGTGGCTGCGCCGCCGATGCATCCGCAGCCTGATGAAATACAGCCACACCAACAGGCCGCTGATCAAGGGCGTTGACGCAATGACGGTGTATTCCACTAGCTCGAGCATCATGGGATTCCGTTCCGGGCCGAACCGACCAGGCGGCCCACGTCACCGACAAGTATATTACGCCCAGCTATCATCATCACCTCGCCCCAACACACAGACCCCGGGCAGGCAACCGGGGCTTCTCGCAGAACCGTACTGGTGGGCTCACATCTGCCCGTGAACGTCAACCCGCCCAGCATCGAGCAATTTGCCGGGCTTGGTGGGTGCGAATAAAGTAGAGTCCCGGCTTGATCTATTGGGGTGGGCCCCACGCGTTTTTCATCGATCGAGGAGACAGACATGACCACGGCAATCGACTTCGGCGTCCTGCACGGCAAAACCTATCCGACCGTGACCGAAACGGTGTTCAACACGCCGATGGTCAGGCTCAACCGGGTGATCGAGTCCGGCGGTGCGACGGTGCTGGCCAAGTGCGAGTTTTTCAATCCGATGGCGAGCGTGAAGGACCGGATCGGCCGGTCGATGGTAGAGGCCGCCGAGCGCGACGGGCTGATCACCGCCGACACGCACATTATCGAGCCGACCAGCGGCAACACGGGCATCGCCCTGGCGTTTATCTGTGCCGCCAAGGGCTACCGGTTGACGCTGACGATGCCCGAGTCGATGAGCATGGAGCGGCGAGCCCTGCTGCGGGCCCTGGGCGCCGACCTGGTGCTGACCCCGGCAGCCAATGGCATGAAGGGCGCAATCGAGGAGGCGTCCAAGTTGCTGACCACCACCGGCAACGCCTGGATGCCACAACAGTTCGAGAACCCCGCCAACCCCGATGTGCACGAGAAGACGACGGGCCTGGAGATCTGGGAGGACACGGGCGGTGCCATCGACATCCTGGTCGCCGGCGTGGGCACGGGCGGGACGATCACGGGTGTCTCGCGATGCATCAAGCCACGCAAGTCGCAATATCAGGCCATCGCGGTCGAGCCGAAAGATTCACCCGTGATCGCCCAGACGATACGGGGAGATCCGGTCCAGCCGGGACCGCACAAGATTCAGGGTATCGGCGCGGGGTTCGTTCCCAAGAACCTCGACCTGAACTGCGTGGACGCGGTTGAGCAGGTTTCTAACGACGAGGCGATGGACATGGCGAGGCGGCTGGGCAGAGAGGAAGGGCTGTTCTGCGGGATCAGCAGCGGTGGCAACGTCGCCGTGGCGGCCCGCGTGGCAGCGCGCCCGGAAAACAAGAACAAGACCATCGTCGTAATCCTGCCCAGCTTCGGCGAGCGATACCTTTCCACCCCGCTGTTCCAGGAATACATGCACTGACCGCGTGTTCGCAGTCGATCCGCGGCTGCGCCACCCGCCTGACGAAGGCATGTCACGCACTCGGCCTGCGCCCGCATCCGCGGACGTCCACGGGCGTGTTATGGGGTTGCGGACGTCCATTGGGGGCACGAGCACGAATTGTAGGCGGCACTATTTCAATTCCGTGTTCTACATGCCCTGTAATTTGGTTTATACTGCCGGCACCTCGGCCTTCGATCGGGCCGGGACCGCCTCAAATAAGACGATCAGGGTTTTCTTAAAGTTCATTGGAGCAACTTCTCATGGCTGAGTCTGACGAAACAACGACGGTGATCGCGGCAGAAGCACAGATCAAGGGCGAGTTGATTTTTCAGGGTGCGGCGAGCATCCTCGGCAAGGTCGACGGCAAGATCACGGCGAAGGGCAACCTTCACGTGGCCGAGCGCGGCACGTGCAAGGCGCAAATCGACGCCGATGACGTGGAGATTGACGGCACGATCGAGGGCGACGTTACCGCGACGCAGGGCGTTCAGCTCAACGCCACCGCCCAGGTCCGCGGCGACATCGTGGCCGAGAAGATGATCACGGCCGAGGGCGCGACGATCGTCGGTCACATCAACGTCGGGCCCGGCGCAGGCAAGGACGGCGCCAAGGCGGCGGCGGCCAAGGCGGTCGAGGTAGCCGCGGCAACCAGGCCCGCCATGACACCGGGCGGCCATCCTGCCGAACCGGCGAGCATCAAATAGTACTGGGCATAATTCGCCATGCGACAACGATCCGGCCCTTGCACCGTGCATTGCTACTATTGCGGGTGGCGGTTTGAGGTCAGTGCCCGTGCGCAGAGCACGTCCTGTCCCAAGTGCAACCGCGCGCTGATGGTCTCCGACATTGTCGTGCAGAAGCTTTCGCCAGTCAGCAGCGTGCAGACGTGCGGTCGCGTGGTGGTCAAGCGCAGCGGGCGGGTAATCGCCAAAAACGTGACGGCGCAGCTCGGCGTCGAAGTGCTGGGCGTGATGAACGCGGACGTGGCCAGCACCGGTCCGGTGGTGATCGGCCCCAAGGCGCAGTGGAAGGGCCGGTGCGTTGCACCAACCGTAGTGGTCAACAAGGGCGCACAGATCGCGGGTTATTTCGAGATCACCGGCAAGGCGCCCTCATCTTCAGAGGGCGTCGAGTCGCCGACCGACGCTGCAGACGCCTCGGGCTGATCGGACAAATCTGGCCACAACGTGGCCTCTGGCGTGGTGACATGCTCCACCAGGGCCGCGATCAATTCGCGAGCCGTTTGCCGTTGATAACCAGCCACACCCCAATGGCGCACGCCCAGCAGTCCGAGCGACAGATCGTGACGACACACAATCACCGCGGGCCTATTGCCAATCATAAACGCAGACATTCGCCGGGCAGGCGTGTTGTTGTTCTTCTCGATGACGTATCGCCTGTGCCTGATGGCAACGCCTTTCAACGGTGGCGAGTTGTGATTGAGCGTGACAAGCGGGATGGCAAGGCTTTGCGTCAGTTGCAATTCGATTGACGCGGCAAATTCGCCGTGGCCGCCAACGGATTCGACCAGCAGCGTGCCGCCGTTGTCGGTGTATTTCTTGATCGCATCGTGCTCGCTCTTGGAGAGTTTGACCGGCTCGACGCCGGCCAGATGAACCAGCGGCAGGCCGACCCGGCCGATCGACGACAGGTCCACATCCCGCGTTGACAACTCAACGCCCGTGCGATTGAAAAAGTAATCCGCAAAGACAGGCCACGCCTGCGGTTCGACAATTCCGTGGTCATCGCGTTGGGCATAACGCGCCCGGACGATGGTGACGCGCCCGGTAACCGGCCGCTGCCCGCGGTGCTCGAACGGCATGGCCAAGCGTAGCGGGGCGTGACCCCTATCGGTCACAATCGTAAACAGGTTGGTCGCCATCTTCCAGGAACGACTGCAACCAACGGCGCGCGATCGAAATGACCTTCCCCAATCGCGGCCGGTCAGGACGATCAGGTCACGCGCACCGTTGCTGACGACCTGGTGGCGATATCTGGTGTCGGCACGTACGCGGTGCAGGGCATTGTAAATCAGATGATCGACAGGTGCGGGTAGAGCGCCGCGGCCAGGTCATTGGCCGAGCGGGCGAACCTGGTCGAATCGTTGTACGGGTTGAGAACCAGCAACCCGCCGCGATCGAGGTAGCGGCGCAGGTTCGATAGTTGATCGGCGGTCATCTTGATCGCTTCGCGACCCGTCAAGTACGCGACGGGCGTATTGGCAAACGCCTCGGCTGGCTGATCGAGGCTCACCGTCTGCCAGCGGATTTCCTTTTCACGCACGTTGCTCAGGTGGGCCGTCAACCGATTGATGTCATTGGGCCGCAGGTTCCACTGATAACCGGGCAATGCAAGCTTGGTGATCCACGTCGGCACCTGACCACGCGCCAGAAACAGAAGAGCAAAAGCGCGATCCACCACCCGGCCGGGCCCGATGCTGCCGCCCAAGCCGCCCTCGTCCTCGGCCACGTCTTCAATCACGAAGCGGGCGCCGGCCTGAAACCAGTCGCGCCCGCCGATGAACTTGACGCCGCTGGCCAGTGCCGCACGCTCGATCGAGTAGAGGTAGTAATAGTTGTGTCCGGCATCACTGCCCGTTGCGGTCATGTTCCGCGGCCCATCAAACCGATCATCGAGCCAGGCGAAGCCCCGGCCGATCGCTTGCCGCAGCGACTCCGGTGAGGTGGGTCGATTGGCGTCGAGTTGCTGCTGCGTAATCAGCAGCACGGTCAGGCCCGCCGCGGTCATCGACCCGGTCGACTCGTCTTGAAGATGGTATCCCCACCCACCGTCGTGGTTCTGCGCCGTGATGAAATGCTTTTCTGCCTGTTTCCAGAAGGATTTTGGCACCTCGACGCCTCGCTTGGCCGACTCCCACAGCCCTAGCAGTGCATACTGGGTGACACTGTGGTCGAAGTTGACCGGCCGGCGGGTATAGCGGAAGCGGGCGTGGCCATCGTGGGCACTGAGCAACCACATCGCATCACGCTCGAGCAGGGGCAGATACCTGCCGGGCAGGCGTGACCAGACATGAGCACGTACGGCCACGTTAATAGGTGCGGGCCGGCTTAAGCTTCACCAATTTCGCGATAGCGCGCGCCAGCAGCGGATGCTGCGGGCTTTCGCCGCTGACCAGCAGGGCGTGGACAACCAACGCGCTGATGCCTGCATTATCCTGCCACAAACCTTCCTTGCGGTCTTGCTCCGCGTAAAGTTGGCGTTTGAGTCTACCGATCGCCTCTGCCCGGCGCAGGCGTGACAATGAGGATGATCGCCGCCACGCAGGCAGCCGGCGGCCTGAACATGCGCGGTTTCCTTGTCAATCGGCGCCGAGTAATCCGCCGCGATCGGCGTGCTCAAGTAGCCGGGGGCGCCTTTTCACTGCCCTCCTCGAGCTGGTGCACCGCCAGTTCCAGCCGGCGGATCACGGCCGCCATATCCGCGGGCCGATCCTCGGGACGGTTCTCGACACAGTTCATCACCAGCGTGGACAGGGCCGGGGGCACCTTCGGGTTCAGTTCGTGCGGGGGCGGGCCGCGGTCGGGCTGGGTCTTGCGCTTACCGATCTCCTGGCCGGGCTTGGGGATCAGCGTCGGTACGTGTTTGCGCGTCAGCAGCCAATACATCGTAGCGCCGAGGTTGAACACATCCGTGCGGGGCGTGATCTTTTTTCGCCGCACCTGCTCCGGCGCAATGTAATCGGGTGTGCCCTGGATCCGCTCCTTGATCGTTCCATCCGGGCAGCTTTGCCCGAAGTCGATCAGTTTCACCTTCAAGTGGTCGGCAACGAGGATGTTGTTCGGCTTGATATCGGCGTGGACATAACCGGCGTTGTGCATCACCTCAAGGCCCGTGGCCACCTTGGCACAGATGTTGCAGACCTCGATAAAGTCGACCGGCTTGTACTGCTCGAGTGTGTGGCCATCGACCATCTCCATGAGCACCAGCACCTCATTGGTGCGGAAAAATTTACGAACGCGGATCAGCTTGTGACTGCGGCGCAGGTACTCATTGTCCAA
>Ga0310121_10003016_pt1 | contig 15627 bp, 21 predicted proteins | sample CB27_Tmax_986_MG_FD_203504 | JGI IMG/M metagenome (GOLD analysis project Ga0310121, IMG submission 203504) | Marine microbial communities from Western Arctic Ocean, Canada - CB27_Tmax_986 | ecosystem: Environmental > Aquatic > Marine > Oceanic | place: Canada: Western Arctic Ocean | collected...
TAATTAATAGGGAAAACGATAATAAAAGAAGGAGAAATTTTTTCATTATTTGTTTAAATTTAAAATTTTTTTTAATCCATTAACAAAATTTTATGATCTAATATGTCATTCCGCTCTATATTTTCTACATCGGGTATTTGAAATTTTTTATTATGCCCCCAATCATAATCTAAAATTGTTTGCCATCCCAAATGAACTTTAGTCCACAAAAGGGCTCCATTATAAATTGGATTATTAATACTTCTATATACATAATGATAAGCATCTTTTTTCTAATAAATGTTGCGATCAACAGAATTTCGCAATTTTATAAATAAATTAACATCCTGAAATTCCTTTGCAGCAATCATTCCCGTCATTGTAGCTAAAGGAGAAGCGCTTGCTTCATGATCTACGCGAACATACCCAAATGGCCCTATTTCATTAGTAAAATATTTTTCCAAACAGGGTATAAAGCATCATTATAATCTTTTTCATATACTCTAAGAAATGTCATCGTCCATGCGTTTGTATATCCGGAAAGAAGTGTGTTAGAAAAATCAAATTGGGTGCTATACATTTTCTCATAAAAGCCGTGTTTTTCATCTATCATTTTGTTTTTAATAAAATCAATTGTCCATTTTGCTTCAACTACTGAATAATTTGTCCCATACAATTTGTCATAAATTTTCAAACTTAATAATGTAATCGAATTACATTGAGCAAAATATCTTTCTGGTTCACAGTCAGCCCCCATCATGTTTCCCCTCTAAATGATGTCTTCGCATTTCATTAATTATTTTATTGGTTAGCCAGGGGTACTCTCTGCTAAATTCTTCACTTCCGGTCATCAAATGGTATAAACCATACATCAAATTTAGATGTCCCTTATACATAATGTTCCCTTCAGAAATAGGATCCTCTCCCATTCCATAAGCAATCCAATCTCCCCAAACACGTTTTGATTTGATTTTTTTAATAATTATCCACATTAAATGTTTAGCTCTTGCAGCATATTCTTTACTAATAATCGCAATGGAAGGCATTGAATAAGAAGCAAATGCTATTCCATATCTCCAACGAATTTGCTCAGAAACATCCCATCCTAGAAACTCATCCCCTGTAATATCCATTATTCCATAAGTTTCATAGATGTAATTAAACTGTCCTATTTCATCTTTTTGAAGTACTCTTTCTCCCAAAGGTTTAAAATAATTTTTCCCAGAAGGAAGAAAAAAAGGATAAAAAAGATATCCTGCTATCAGAACAATAAATATTGAAAAAAAAGGAATTAATATAATCTTGTTCTTTTTAGAAAACATATTTCTTGTTTTTTTAATTTATAAAATAAGGGCTTTATAGAAAACTTCCTCTTAAAATTAATTTAAATTATTATCCCAAATCAAAGTCACTTTTCATCAAAAAAACAGAATGCATTAATGTTGTTGCTAATTTTCCATCTCTGTTATATAACTCGCCCTTAACTGTTGCTATGTTTTTTCCTTGTTTTATAACTTGAGCAGTCCCTAAAACTTTTCCAGCAAATAAAGGTCTATGATGAAAACTGTGAAGATTTATAGAATTTGGATATATCCCTCCTTTTGATTCATAAATTAAAAGAAAACTAGTTACATCATCTAACATTGAAGTCATTTGTCCCCCTTGAACACTCCCACTTGGGTTCAGTGTTTCAGCTGTAAATTCAGCTTCTAATTTTAAAAACCCTTCTTTATATTCAAGAAATTTAAATTTAAATATTTTCCCTGTTCCACCATTTTTTCGATGGAAATCTAAATACTTTTCAAAATCTTTTTTCATTTTAAAAGGATTGCATGATTCTATTATCTCTTGATATCAATCAAAATATAAGATTTACAGGATGTGGCTTTTAAAATCACCGTAAATTTTTCAGTAATTACAGAATCAATCCCTTTTTTAGTTTTCATAGTTACAGAAAATGTGGAATCATTTACTTTTATTCCTTCAGTACTTACCACTTCATCTTTTACAAGCTTTTTTACTTCATCCTCTGCAAGATTTGCCATTAAAATAGGATTCTCATCTATACACTCTCCTAAAAAATCAAAAGATCTTTCTTCGTTTAATATTGGTTCCTTTAAAACTTCAGGAACAGGGTCTTCATACCATAAAATCAGTACAATAACTATTATTAAAATAATTATATACTTGCCATATTTATTTATAAAATTCATGTCTGCAATATACAAAACCCTCTAAAATTAATTAGAGGGTTTAATAAGATATCTATGTGATTTAATTAATATCTATTAGTTAATTAAATTTTATTTTTCATAATCGCTCTCAACAATGCAAATTCTTAGTTTATAGTTTTTATACCATTTCAGTTTTAGGCCTATATATATTTGTTGAAAGGCGAATGCCGTCTCTCATAGGCATCATGACTTTTTCTTCTACGATTGCTATTTCATACAATTCCTCTTTAATATCAGCTTGAGAATATAAACAAACTATGAAAAGAGCACATAAAATGTTGAGAAGAATTCTGGCTGCTACCATTTTGTAAATATAAAAAAACCTCACAATGTGAGGTTTTAATTCAAAACGAAAAGGTAAAATAATTGCAATAGTTACAAAAAGAGATACTACAGTTAAAAAATTAGCAGATTATTATATAGAAATTCCTGAATCATCTGAATATTTTACTCCATATATTTAGTACAGTTCCTCTTCAACTTTTATCATATCATGTAGCTATTCTAAGAGGATATACTGTAGATCAACCCCAGAACCTTAGCAAAACCTGTAACCATGGAGTAGGATTAAGTGTTGGTTATTCTTACTCCCCAATTACACTCGTAACATTCACAATATCAGTAACTACCACTAAACTTTGGGAGTCAAATTATTCCGAATATCAACAATATTTGTTTGATAGAATTAGCGGTTTTTAAGGAAGCTATTCTTACCCCTATTGGTTACCGTAAATATCTCAAATACTCAATGAGGAAGGGTTAAAAACACCTCGGGAGAGTGTGTTTAAGAACAATCATGTTCACTCAATTTATAAGAAAGGTATTTAATTCATGAAGAACGGATTAAAAGAGAGGATATAGTTGAGGTCTCTGATGTGATAGTTGAGGTCTTAAATTAGATATGATGAAGGCGGGAATAAGAATGATGTGGAATGAATAGTATTTACATATCAAATTCGTAATTCCCGTCATTCTTGGGTCTAATCAAACAATTGGTCATATAGTTTTTACTTTTGTGTAACAAATCACACAATATTTAGTCTTAATATTGTTAAAAGAAATTAGATAATGATTAAAGGGAAATTAAAAATTTATGAAATTACCTTACTTATAGGAATTTTAACATACACAGTTGGTCAATATTTAATTTTTATTTTTTTCAATGATATTGATAAACTTCACAATCAAGAACCTATAGCTTTTCTCATTGGTTTATGATTTTAGGTGTTTTATTTCTTGTTCCTCAAACAGGAAACTTCACAAAAAGTAAATTCAATTATATAAGTATTCCAATACTTGGAATTGGTTTGATAATTGGAATGAGTGTAATTGATTTTGTGTTTTGGAGTATAAAAGTACCCGAACTTAAGAGTCAAGTTACCAACCATTTAATCAGTACTCCTGAAATATGGAGTCCTTTCATGAAGTTTTCGGAAAAAAATTTCACTTTTGAACTACTTACCTCTGGGTTAAATTACTTTAAGAAATCAAAATTAGGTGTATTATTAATATTAATTGGAACATTAATTGTTTATCTCCCTTGGGGATGGGATAATATTCCTGGTTATTTATTAATTACTGTTGGGTTTTATATTAACTTCATTAATTCTAGGGAGAATTGATTTTTATGGAACTCAAAGAGAAGAAAGGATTATCTCACTCCGAAGTTTGTGATGAACTAAATAAAAGGGGGGTAAGAACTCCCACACAAAAGAAAGGGGATAAACCAAAATTCTCTTCTTATTACAACTATATTAAGAAAGAACTTAATGTGGGAAAATAATAAGGGGTAAGAATAACGAACACAGAAAATTAACCTACTACTGTGGAGTAAAATCGATAAAGAAAATATTAACTCCTTAGGATTAAATTCTAAATTTATTATTCCTGTTACAGGAGGAATTAAATACATATACAAAACGCCATAAAAATAAATCATATAATTTCTTCAATAATTTCACTTTTTTACTAAATTGTGTCAAAATTATTCGTCCTTTCAAAGACATAATTCTAAAAAACTATTTTTAATGTCTCCAAAAACTTCTTTTGCCATTCACGCCAAAGGATTTGCAAAAACTTTACGTAAGGACAATTGGTGGCTGTATCCGGGTCTCGTAGTTTTTGGACTAACCAGTTTTTTGGTTTATGGATTTTGGTCCGCTTGGCAAGCCGATTTTTATTGGTACAATGCTGGACAAAAAGGATTTGGTGGTTATCTCGCTCCTTTTTATTCTCCGCTTCTTTTTATTAAAGAAAACGTTGAAGGTGCCGCACCAATAGCCCATTCCATTTTTGGGGCCTGGCCCACTTGGTGGCCTAGTTGGCTTCCTCCGTCTCCGTCGTTGTTGATTTTGGCAGTTCCCGGAATCTTTAGATTCACTTGTTATTACTACAGAAAAGCATACTATAGAGCATTCTCCGGGACACCGCCAGCTTGTGCTGTTGGTGCTTTGCCGCGTAAACGAAAAGAAGGGTATAAAGGAGAAACAGGGCTCCTGGTTGTTCAAAATGTACATCGCATTACCATGTACTTTGCAGTAATATATATCATTGTCTTTTTTTATGATGCCTATTTATCGTTTTTTAGAGGTGGGGAATTTGGTCTTGGTCTTGGAAGTATCCTTTTATTGGGAAACCCCATTTTATTAACTAGCTATACTTTTGGTTGTCACTCTATCCGACATCTTGTAAGTGGAAGTAGGGATTGCTATTCATGCGGTTTAAGTGGTAATATAGCCCATAAAAATGGAGAGATTGTTGGTTGGCTCAACCGTCGCCATGAGCTATTTGCGTGGCTTAGTTTAGTATGGATAATGATTGCCGATTTATATATTCGAATGGTATCAATGGGATATATTACCGACCCTAATACATGGGGTTTTTAAATGAATCATTTATGTTAGATATCTCTGAAATTAAAACCTTTGAGCATGATGTACTCATTGTGGGAGCTGGTGGAGCGGGTTTAAGTGCAGCAATTGAAGCTTCAAGTCATGGAATGAGTACCGGTATTGTGATGAAATCACTTTTAGGGAAAGCGCATACGGTTATGGCTGAAGGTGGAATGGCAGCTGCATTGGGAAATGTTGACGAACGCGATCATTGGAAAATTCACTTTCGGGACACCATGCGAGGCGGAAAATTTCTTAACGTATGGCGTATGGCTGAACTTCATGCTAAACTCGCGCCGGAACGTGTACGCCTTCTTGAAGAATGGGGAGCAGTATTCGATCGTACTAAAAAAGGGTTAATAAATCAAAGGAATTTTGGCGGTCATAGATATCCCAGATTAGCGCATGTTGGTGATCGTACCGGATTAGAAATGATCCGTACCCTGCAAGACCATGGCGTTCACCAAGGAATTGAGACTTATATGGAATGTACAGCCTTGGATTTGCTTAAAAACGAAAAAGGCAAAGTGTTTGGTGTAGTTTGTATGTGGCGGGAAACTGGAACTTTTACCATATTTAAAGCAAAGTCCATCATATTTGCCACTGGAGGAGGTGGAAAAGCATGGGATGTCACTTCAAATTCTTGGGAATATACCGGTGATGGTTATGCTTTAGCTTATGAGGCAGGTGCCGAACTCATGGATTTAGAATTCAATCAGTTTCATCCTACTGGAATGATGTGGCCATTATCAGTGAAAGGTATTTTGGTTACTGAAAGTGTTCGGGGGGAAGGGGGAATCCTCTTCAATAGTGAAGGCACGCGATTTATGTTTAATTATATTCCTGAACGCTTTCGTTCGGAAACTGCAGAGACCAAAGAAGAAGCTACAAGATGGCTAGCTGGGGATCCCAATTCCAGACGGCCTCCAGAACTATTAACCAGAGATGTTGTGGCTAGAGCAATTAATGAAGAGGTTAAAGCTGGAAGAGGTTCAAAACATGGAGGAGCATATCTAAATATTGCTACACAACGATCAGCTGAAGATATTAAAAAGAAGTTGCCTTCCATGTATCATCAATTTATGGTTTTGGCAGAATTAGATATTACCAAAGAACCTATGGAAGTAGGCCCGACCTGTCATTATTTTATGGGCGGAATTCGGGTGGCTGCCGATACAGCCATGAGCTCTGTTCCTGGATTATTCGCATGTGGAGAATGTGCTGCAGGAATTCATGGAGCCAATCGCTTGGGCGGAAATTCCTTATCCGATCTTTTGGTCTTTGGTTACCTGGCAGGGAGAAATGCTGCTGAATTTGCAAAAAACAATGCAAAGCATTTCGATTTTGACGAAGAACAAGTAAAAAAAATAATTCGAAATGCAACAGACATATTAAACCGTGAATCAGGTGCTAATCCATATCTGTTGCACGAGCAGTTGGAACAAAATATGCAAGAGAATGTTGGCATTATTCGGACAAAAGATGAGCTTGAAAAAGGAATAGATGAAATAGAAAAAATCCAAGAGCAATACAAAACCGTAAAGGCAAAAGGAACAAGTCAATTTAATCCTGGTTGGCATGAAGCATTAGGATTACGCAACTTGTTAATTACGGCAGAAGCTGTGGCGCGAGCCGCAAAACTTCGTGAAGAAAGTAGAGGGGCGCATACCCGAGCTGATTTTCCTGGCGAACAAAAGGACTGGCTTAATTACAATATAATTTCTAGAAAAGGAGATGATGGTAAAATGCAATTGAATAAAGTAGAGCGCCCAACTGCAAATCCAGAATTGGTGCGCATTGCAGAATCTTCTATTGAAGATCTTGAAAATGAAATTGTAGAAGAAAGAAAACAAAAGAACAAATAATTTGTAAAGATCAATTTTGAAAGTAATTGAATAGACTATGACAACACGTAAATTTCAAATCTATAGGGGTGATAATAAAAACGGAGAACTGGTCAATTTCGAGACAGAAGTCATGGAGGGAATGGTTGTGCTTGATGTGATTCACAAAATTCAAACAGAGCAGGCTAATGATCTAGCAATCCGATGGAATTGCAAAGCCGGAAAATGCGGTTCTTGTAGCATGGAAATCAACGGTAAGCCAAAACTATCTTGTATGACAAGAATGAACGAATATAGAACAGACGAGACCATTATCGTTACTCCAATGAAAACCTTTCCTGTTATTAAAGATTTAGTTACCGATGTTTCATGGAATTATATTCAAAACAAAAGAATAAAACCTGTTAAACTCGCTCCGGAATCTAAAACAGAAAATGGCTATGTCATGTATCAGAAAGATGTTGATCGAGTTCAGGAATTTCGAAAATGCATAGAGTGTTATTTATGCCAAAATGTATGTCATGTACTTCGTGACCATGATAAAAAAGACAAGTTTGTTGGTCCTCGATTTATGATTCGAGTGGCCAGTCTCGAAATGCATCCATTAGATCTAGAAGACAGAATTCCGGAATTAAAAAATGAATTTGGCTCAGGAATGTGCAACATTACTAAATGTTGTACCGATGTTTGTCCGGAACATATTAATATTACTGATAATGGAATTATTCCACTAAAGGAACGTGTGGTTGATAGATTTTATGATCCCGTAACTATTTTGGGGCGCAAAATTTTTGGTAAACAAAAGAAGAAACTTCCGCCTTTAAACCCTTAAATTAAACATCCAAGAATGGCTGAACATAATCATCCTCTGAAGAACGTTTCAGTTTAAATTCTTTAATTCGTCTTATGCAGGCGTTCCATCTTAAAATAGCATCTTGATTACCTTTTGGTTGAATCTTTTCCGCCTCTTCAAAAAATTCCATAGCGGTTCGGTGATGCTCATAAGCAATATACTTAACACGAGGTATGTTCCGCAATAAGGCAGTTTTACCTTGGCGCTCGGCAATAATTCCCCGATAATACTTTTGCTCAAATTTACTGTTGAGTTGTGTGCAAAGCTCTTTGGCTTCCTCCAATTTAGCACTACCCTTTTCATTTCCAAATTGATCCGTAATAGCCAAAATTAGATACAAAAGAGCAAGTTGGTGGTTTGGTTCTGCCTGTAAAATATCACGACAAATACTTTCGGCCTGCCAAGCTTCATTTAATAAACGATAATGGTTTGCTTTAATTAAAGCTCTGGGAATTAAGTCTTTGGAAACCGGTTTGAGTTGTAACATAATAATCTCTTTATTCGTAAATATAATAAAAAGTGACTCAAGATTGAGCCGCCTTTATTACGAATTATATTATAAAGTAAAATTCTAATATTTAAAGTTAAACCATAATAAATATTAATGAAAGAGAACCTGATAGTGGAATCTTTATGACATATTTTAAATCTGTAAAGGTAGGACATCCTGATTCTGACCCTGGAATCTCATATTTTACGATGTTTAACCCCAAAACAAATATAGGACAAATATTCATGGCTAATAAAGATTTAACTAGTGATAATCTTGACGAGTTTAAGAAATTATGGAACTGAACAAAATCACAACTAAATCTTATTGAAGTGAACTTGAAAACATTCATACTCTTTCTTAATCAAGATGAAATTCCAAAACATATCGAATCTTATAACTTTTGTGAATATCACAAAAAAACTAAACAAAACCCCCTAAAGTTAATTAGAGGGATATGCCTATGGTTTATTTTTCTTAAATTAAAGTTGAAAACTAAATACTAAACTGATTGGAAAAACCAAGTTCTTACTGTGAATATGTTAAAGATTTACCAGAAGATAATATTCATAGAGTTTATCACGATACTCAATATGGTTTTAAGATAGATTCTGACAACGAATTGTTTGGTAGATTAATTTTAGAGATTAACCAAGCAGGATTATCTTGGACAATTATATTAAATAAGCAAGACAATTTCAGAACAGCATTTTCTAATTTTGACATTAAAAAAATTGCTGATTATGACGAATCTGATATTAGTCATTTGCTAGCTAATTCAGGAATAGTTAGAAATAAATTAAAAATAAATGCCATAATATTTAATGCAAGAAAAATATTAGAACTACAAAAAAAATGCGGTTCTTTTAAATCTTGGCTTGAAATTAAAAATGATTCTAACTTAAATCTAAATAATTGGGCAATATTATTTAAAGATATTTTTAAGTTTACTGGAGGGGAAATAACAAAGGAATTCTTAACCAGCACAGGATATATTAAAGGGGCGCATATTGAAACTTGCCCAATTTTAGAAAAAACAAAGTTGCGGGATTAAAAGAAGAAGACATGTCTGTGGTTTAATTACTTTCTATTAATTAAACTTTATAAGATACATACTGCCTAATATTAATATATTACCTAATATTAAAAAATATTTTAATTATATAGTTATGAAACAACTAAACGAAAATTGGTTTTCAATTACTTTAATTGCAGTAATTTTTGGTTTAATAGGATTTCTTATAGGTGAAAATCATAATAAAACTCCTTTAATGCCACACAAGATGCATAAAAAAATGCCACACAAGATGCATAAAAAAAAAATAGATGGTAAGCAAAAAATGATGTGGATTGAAGAAAATGGAAATGTTCAAATTAAAATTGATACTCTTGACAAAAATGGGAAAAAGAATATAGAGGTTACTATTATCAAAAAAGATTAATAATCTACAGAGTAAAAAATATATATAAACCCCCTCGATTACTCGAAGAGCTTGTCATTATTGAACACAGATATGGGAAGAGAATTAGATCATATGGGTCAATTTTTGACAATGGCAAGAGCCTATGCTCGAAGTCAAGGGTTTAAAGGAAATTTCTTCATCAAACCTAAACCAATGGAACCAATAAAACATCAATATGATTTTGATTCCGCAACAGCAATTGGGTTTTTAAAGGAATCTGGTTTAGAGAAAGACTTTAAAATTAATATTGAGGTTAATCATACCACATTAGCTCAACATACTATGCAGCATGAATTGGCAGTTGCAGCAAAAGCTGGAATGTTGGGAAGTATTGATGCAAATAGAGGAGAGTATCAAAATGGGTGGGATACCGATCAATTCCCAAATAATATTCAAGAAACAACAGAGGCAATGTTAGTTTTTCTTAAATCTGGAAGTCTTCAAGGGGGTGGGAGTTAATTTTGATGCTAAAATTAGAAGACAAACTGGAGTCTGGTAAAAAGGGTTTACCCCCTAAAGTTAATTAGAGAGATAGAACTTACCGAAGAAGATACTCATATATAATTATAGTTACAAAAACACCAAATAAAAAATAAATAAACCCAAGTAATACCAAACCAACTTTTTTCAATAACCAATAATTTATTTTAAACCTTATTGATATTAGGTCTAACTTTTCCCATTCTTTTTGTTTAAATCTGTACATCATTAAGAAGTTTTTTTATCTCTATCATCTCTATAAGTTCTTTAGGTGGTTTAGTTGCCTAAAAGTGTGATTAGCAGATTAAGATTTATTTTTTACCAAATAACCTTGCTAATTGTTTCTTTGAAAGATACCCCATCCAACCATCGGTTATCCCAGTAGGATGATCAACAAATACACTTATACTTGACATAGTTTTTTTGTAATTTAAAGTAACATCTCCTACACTAATACTTTTCTGGGACTTATCTTTTTTTAGAAGTGGTTCTAATAATGCATTATATAAGTAATCTAATTCTTCTTTAGAAGCATTAAATGTAAAACTTTTAAAATCCTCAAATGCTGTATATATAGTGAATGGTGTATATACTAAGACGTTAAAAAAACTTACTTCAAATTCTAAATTTCTATAATAAATCAGATATGTGTCAGTACCTGGAAGATTACTTAATTCTGGATAGCCAACCATTTTATCTGCTACACCTATAACAATTCGTTTGGTTTTTTCTTTTGCTTTACCAATTTGCCCAAAAGAAACTACTGGAATAAATAGTAAAAGAAGGAGTAGTTTTTTCATATTTCTAAATGTAAGAAAAATATATAAAACCCCTTAAAGTTAATTTGGAAGTTATGAGTTTCCTTTGATGTGTGGCTTTTTGAGTAATATCCATAAAACCAAAATACAAAAAAACCCCTAAAGTTAATTAGAGGGATGTGGGTTTAGTTGCATTGGTTTCTAGCCAATTCGGCTGCATCTTCGTCACCAAGACTTGCAGCCATTTTCCAATCAGCACAAGCGCCTTTTTTGTTTCCCGAGTAATACTTTGCATACCCTCTGCCATAATACTCTTTAGCTAAAGATTATTATGTAGACCCTTTACTAAAAGAATCAAGAGGATAATCAGGGGTTAGTTCTATAGCTTTATTGAAGTCAGCGATAGCTCCGTAGTAGTCTTCTTTATTAGATTTATCTTGTCCAGAATTAAAATAATCTTCAGCTGTCTGCCCTGAAGAAACAAATGAAACAAACATTAAAAGAAGAATTAGCTTTTTAATTGTATAGGTTTTTGATTGAAACTAAATGTACAAAAAACTAATTTAGAGTTATGAAATTATTGAATCGTACTCATCTTGATTCTTTTCATCTTATCTTTATATTACAAAGTGAATTAAAATTCATTCTATGAAAAAACTAACTCTACTATTATTCCTCATTCCTCTTGTTTCTTTTGGTAGAAACAAAACTTGTCTTTTTTTAATGGTTTTGATAATATCTAATTAAAAATGAGAAAAATGATTTTTGTAAGTTGTTTGATTTTATTTTTTGGATGTAATTCAAGTGTTTCTCAAAATGAAAAATTGTCTGACATAGAATCCATGAATCTTAAAACTTCTTTTGTGGATTTAAACAACAAAAAAGTAAATTTAACATCCTATAAAGGAAAGAAGATTATCGTTAATTATTGGGCTACATGGTGCAAACCATGTATTGAGGAAATGCCAGGACTAACAAGAGCTCAAGAAATTTTAAAAAATCATAATTATGTTTTTTTATTGGTTTCTGATGAAAAAATTTCAAGAATATCTAAATTTAAAGATGATAAGAAATATAATTTCAATTTTTTAAAATCTATTGAATCAAATGAAACACTTGGAATCTATTTTTTACCAACATCACATATTTTTAATGAAAAAGGAATGAAAATTGAAACTGTTGTTGGGACGATTATTTGGGATTCTGAGCAAACGATAAAAAAATTAAAAACATTGTAGTATGAATAAATTTATTATTTTCTTCACTTTACTAACTATAATTTCTTGTACAACAAAAGAGGTGTTTATAGAAAATATTCCATTCTCATATGGAAATAATAATGCACAACCTAATTTAGTGTCTTCAAATGGTACTTTATCATTATCATGGATTTCTTCTAAAAATAAAAATAAAGCCTCCTTACATTTTAGTCAGTTTAAAAAAGGAAAATGGATTAAACCACAAACAATTGCTTATGGTAACAACTGGTTTGTTAATTGGGCTGATTTCCCAGCTCATGCAATTAACGAGGATTTAATAATTACAAGCTATTTAAAGAAATCGGCTTCAGGAACATATACTTACGATGTTATTTTAAATTTACAGAAATTATCTGGAGAAAAAATAAAACAAAATTTTTTATTAAATACTGATGGTGTTAAAGCAGAACATGGTTTTGTAAGTATCATCCCAAGTAATAAAAAAGGGTTTTTTATTACTTGGTTAGACGGGAGAAATACATTAGAAAAATCACTAGACGGACATCACAAACCAATGACAATTCGTTTTGCAGAAATTACTAATAAAGGAGATATTATAAAAGAAAGCGAACTCGATGCATCGGTTTGTGATTGCTGTCAGACATCAATAGCGATTACTAATAATGGACCTATAGTGGTTTATAGGGACAGAAGTGAGAAAGAGGTAAGAGATATTTATAGTATCAGAAATATAAATGGAGTTTGGGAAGACCCTAATCTGCTACATAATGATGGATGGACAATAAATGGATGTCCTGTAAATGGTCCTAAAGTTGCTGTGAACTCAACAAACCTTGCTATTGCCTGGTTTACAGTATCTACTGACAACCCTTTAGTAAACGTTTCATTTTCAAAAACCAATGGTGATTCTTTTAGTACTCCATTAAAAATAAATGACCATGATGCTATAGGCAGAGTAGATGTTGCATTTTTAAATACTGAGGAAATAATAGTTAGTTACATGGAAGCTGATGACATTGGAACGTATTTGAGAATAAAAAAGGTTTCAGTTAATGAAAAAGTTTCTAAGCCAATTACGATATCTAAAATTGATGGAGGAAGAAACACAGGAGTGCCTCAATTAGAAATAATAAATAATGAGATTTTTATTGTTTGGACTATTTCTGTAGACGGAATGAATCAGTTAAAATCTGTAAAATTAAGTTTGGAAAACATCTAGAACATCCTCATTAGTACACGCATTCCTTTCTATACAAAAACCCCCCTAAAGTTAATTAGAGGGATGTGGGTTTAGTTAATTCTTTAATGCCTTTTTTTTTATATCGTTAGTAACTAAAACTCTTACTAATATAACAGGTGGAACTGGTATAAACAGTCAATAATTAAAAGTTGGAAATCGTTTATTGAATCCTCGTGTGGTTTTGAACACGATTGTACTTAATTTCTGTTATTTCTATGATATTTTAACATAATTCTGTAGTTTCTGCTTCTAACCAATATCTTGGTACTGTACTTCTATCTTTAATCATAATTATATTATTTTAGTTGTATGGATAATTTAACAAAAACTCAAAAGCTATTAATTGCTGCTGCACTTTGGATTGCTACTGGAGTCTTTGCATATCTCTACTTTAGTAAATAGTTTTCTAAATGTTTCTACTCTAGATAAAAGTGGGGTGTACTTCCTTGTGACAATTCAAAAACCCTACATATCTAAATTTAAGTGTGGGTTCGTTTGGTTAATACTACATGAGTATTATTTAACCAAACTTCTATTTAGAGATTTTTTTATAGCATAAAAGCACTTGAAAAAACTTGATTAATCAAAAAACCCCCAAATCTCAAAAAGACGTCAAGTAATGAAATAAGCGTTTAAAAACAGTTTCGTACATTGTATTGCGATTAATAAATAATATGCTATGAAAAATATTTTATTATTACTCAGTTTAATTTTTACTCTAATTTTTCTTACTGCTACTAATTTCTCTTGCTGGCAATGTTTTCTCTCACATCTATCAGTATAAAGATGGCCAAATTAAAACTAACTAGGTTTTAATTCATTATAAATGAATTATAATATATTAAGTCTATATAATAGTTTTATTCAGTTAATTAGAAAACTAAAGTTTATTTTTTTAATTCTTACTTGTACAAATCTTTTATCTCAAACTACTATTAATGTTGATTATTTAGTTGTTGCAGGTGGTGGTGGTGGTGCTTCTGGTGGTGGTGGTGCAGGTGGTATACTTCAAGGAGTAGATTACGCAATACCAATAAACACTTTTATTACAGTTGTAGTTGGTGGTGGTGGATCTGGAGGAAAAGGTGGTGCGCGTCAAGGGTTTGTTAATGGAGGAAATGGACAAAATTCTGTTTTCGAAAGCTTTGTCGCAATTGGCGGTGGCGGTGGTGGCAGTTACTGTCATACTAACTGTGGCGCCAGCCCTGGTGGCGGAGTTGGTTTATCTGGAGGTTCAGGTGGTGGTGGCAGCTTTGATCGTCCAGCAGTTGCTTATGCTGAAGGAACTGCTGGTCAAGGAAATAGAGGTGGAAGAAGTGACAGAGGAGGTTATGGTGCTGGTGGTGGTGGTGGAGGTGCTGGAGCTGTAGGCTCTGATGCTCCTGCAAAACATTTAGGAGGAGATGGTGGTGATGGAGTAGAATCTTCTATATCAGGTCTAGCTACTTACTATGGCGGCGGCGGCGGTGGTGGAGTAAATCATAATTGTGGTGGTTGTGATGTTTCAAATGGTGGCGGATCAGGAGGTCTTGGTGGTGGTGGAAATGGTAGTTCCATTGGTCCAAATGCTAATCAAATGTGGAATGGTCAAGATAATGGTACTGATGGACAACCAAATACTGGAGGTGGAGGTGGAGGCACCGATCCAGAATCAAATGATGGACATGATGGAGGCTCTGGTATTGTGATTATTAAATATCCTGGGGTTTCTTTGTCGACTGGTGGAACAATAACTCAAGTAGGGGGTAATACTATCCATACATTTACTTCAGTAGGGACATATGCTTTTAAATATATACCTGATATAGATACCGATACAGACTCAGATGGGATAGGCGACAACACAGATACTGATGATGATGGGGATGGAGTTTTAGATGTAGATGATGCCTTTCCACTGGATCCTACAGAAGATACCGATACAGACTCAGATGGGGTAGGCAACAACACAGATACTGATGATGATGGAGATGGTTACTTAGATGAGGATGAGATTAATTGTTCAGATCCACTTGATAGTTCAAGTATTCCGCTAGATACCGATGGGGATCTTTTAGCTGATTGTGTAGACACTGATGATGATAACGACGGTACAGAGGATAACAGTGATGCCTTTCCACGGGATCCTACAGAAGATACCGATACAGACTCAGATGGGATAGGCAACAACACAGA
>Ga0310121_10003021_pt1 | contig 15599 bp, 15 predicted proteins | sample CB27_Tmax_986_MG_FD_203504 | JGI IMG/M metagenome (GOLD analysis project Ga0310121, IMG submission 203504) | Marine microbial communities from Western Arctic Ocean, Canada - CB27_Tmax_986 | ecosystem: Environmental > Aquatic > Marine > Oceanic | place: Canada: Western Arctic Ocean | collected...
CCACCGCGCTGGCCGAGCTCTGCTGAAACCAGCTGAACGGTCCGCCGGGGCCTTCGACGACGAACAGAAAACCGCGAGTTCCGCCGCCATTCGGGAAATCTTCCGCAACACCGGGACGAAGCCCGCCGCTCGCCGCATCGGGCGTCGGCACGCCGTCCAGCTCCACCGGGTTGTGTTGCTCCGGGTTGCGATCGGGGTCGCCGCTGTGGTTCCAGCGCACGACATACATCGTGACGCCGGGACTCAACACGATGGCCTCGGCCCCCTCCACGACGGTACAGCGATCGGCGGGAATGTTCTCAGCCTGAACCTGGAAGCAGGTGCTTCGAGACCCGATGATGGGCGCCTGCGTGAGGCCTGACCAGGTGGCGGTATCGAAGGAGTGGTCCCAGTGACTGTGGCCGGTCAGCAGGAGCGTCACGCGTGGCGGTCCCCCAAGCGCGACGAGCACATTACTGACCGCAGTGATGTCCGGACGATACGCCCGGCGACTGCTGGCCAGCCCACTAGGCCCACCGAAGAAGGCGTCTTCCGGAATACGGCTAATGTAGCCGTCCGTCACGACGCCGACATCGCCGATCTGATAGTGCAGGTTGGCCATCGACATCCAGGTAATGTCGACGTGCATCGGTCCGTCCTGCGCGATCAGGGTCGCTCCGGCTACGAGGCCAAGCACGACGAACGCAGCAGATTTTCTGTTGGCCATAGCGTAACCTCAGAGTCTCCGGCCCGGCCCGCATTCACCGCCAGGCGGTCTCACGACATAACCTTATGCTAAACGGCCGGCCTGTCATGAACCCCGCACACCCCTCCCTCCAGCGTGCCGCCCTCAGTATCGGTCTCGTCGTGGCCTGGTGGGTCGGCGTCGGTCTCTTGTCACGGGGGACCGATGCGTGGGCAGACGTCTGGACGGAGCGCTTGTTTCTCAGCGGGCTGGTCCTCACCTACGGGGCATGCTGGTTCGGTGGGTCTGGCTGGTCGTCACCCTGGGCATCGCCCTGGTCAATGCCCCGCCGCACCCAGCTCCGCGCGATCGGCACAACTCTGACCCTCGTCGTGCTCGTGGCCCTGCTGGAGCTTCCGGCCGCGTTCGGCCTGGTGAGCTACGCCGGTCTCCTTGAAGCGACCGCTGTAACCGATGCGTTCGTCGCCGATGCGGCGCTCTCCTTCCGCCGACCGCCCCAGGCTTCCTGGGCCGGCCGAGTGCGAAGCGACCTCGCCAGTTCATGGAACGTTCCGCTCGCTCCGCGGAAGGAAATCTCCTTCACCACCGACGCGCGCGGGTTCCGCAACACGATCGACCGAACCCTCGCGGACGTGGTCCTCATCGGCGACTCGTATGTCGAGGGCTGGTATGTCTCAGACGACCAGACTGCGGCGACCGTGCTGGAGCAGCGTCTGCGTCGGCCGGTGTCCAATCTCGCCGTCTCCGGATACGGGACGCTCCAAGAGCTTGAAGTGCTCAGACGATACGGGCTGCCGATGCGGCCGCGGCTCGTGGCCTGGTTTTTTTTTGAAGGCAACGACCTGTATGACGACCAGTCGTTCGAAGACACGTTGCTCTTTCTCGAAGACCACGAGGTTGAAGACCTCGGGTTCGACCTGGGCCTCCGCTTCGACTGGCCCCGGTTCCGGCGCGCGTCGCTGGTTCGCAACGCGCATGGATGGCTGAGGCAGGCGGTGCACCCGCTGGTGGGCCAGCCACTGCCGCCCCACGGCTGGTTTCTCGATGACGCCGGTACCCGGCATCTGCTGGCCTACCATGACTATGCGGCCCTGCCGTTCACCGAGTACGAGGCCGAGCGCTTCGACACGACCAAACAGGCCATTCGGGACGGCGTGGCGCTCGGTCGCGGTCTCGGGGTGGTGGTGGTGCCGGTCTTCGTGCCAATGAAGTTCCGAGTCTACGGCGAGCACTGCACGTTCGCGGCTGAGAGCCAGTGCCGGCACTGGCGGCCCTGGGACCTGGTCGAGCGATTCAATGCGTTCTGCGCCGATGAGGGTCTGGACTGCGTGGACCTGTCCCCGCTCATGCAGGCCGAGGCGGCGGCGGGACGACTGCTCTATGCGCCGGAGGACAGCCACTGGAACGAGGCGGGCCACGAGTTCGTGGCGGCCCAGCTGCAGGCCCTCTGGCAACGGCTGGAGTTCGGATCGCCGTAGCGACGGACGCCGCGAGTCCGACTAGAATCGGCCTGTCATCCCGTCCTGCGCGGGGCGTGAAGCCCGGCGACGGAAACGGGCGCTCTGACCCGGCGCGATTGTGTTCGTAGCAGGGGCTTGAGATCAGCGCCCCTGAAGGGGCTTGCTACAACGGCTCGGTACGATTCCTCAGGAAGCCAGGAGGCACCAATGACGCAGTCATTCGACACGCTGTTACGGCAATACGAAGACGGGACGCTGACCCGCCGCCAACTCCTCGGCGCGATGACCGCACTGGCCCTGCCCGCCACGGCGGGTGCGCAAACCAACCGTACCGGTATCAGGGCTCGTTCGTTGAACCACGTGAACGTCGGGGTCAGCGATGTCGGGCGTTCCGAGGCGTTCTACCGGAATCTGCTCGGGCTTCCCGCCCGTCGCTACATCGTCGGTGACGCCTATGCGCTCGACTTCCCGGACGGCGGTCTCATCAGTCTGTGTCCAACTGAAGGGGGCAACTGCAGCCTCACCGCCGGCAACGCCGTCGCCGGAGAGATCGACCATTTTGGCGTCGGCGTCGAAGACTTTGACGCCGAGCGCGTCGCCTCCCAACTCGAGGACGCCGGTGTGGAAGGGGTGCGTCAGGCCGGATCGACCAGCGTGATCGTTCCGGACCCCGACGGCCTGATCGTGCAGCTCTCGGCGGTGACCGAGCGGTTCGAGGGGACTCCGCCGAATCGGGGTTGCTAGTGCCCTAGCGCTGGGTTTGGTCTCGCTCGTGCACTGTCAGGTCAGTGGGACGTGTGGCCCGGTTGACGCGGCCTGTTCGCGGAAAAACACACACGAACGGAAAAATTCCCCACCTCGACGCTAGCTCTAGCAGCAATTCGTCCCAGAGCACGAATGACAACCGCCACTACCGCACGACTCATTGCCGCCCTCTGCACCCTGACATTGCTGTCGGAGTCGGCCCCGGCGCTCGCCCAAGACTCGCTGCAGCCGCTGGGATGGGACGAGCAGATCAAGCTTCCAGAGGCGGTCGACCTGAACGCCGACCCGCACATCGTCGAGGTCACCCTGGAGGCACGGGTGGCCATGGTGACCATCGCACCAGGAGTACCGCATCAACGACCGCCCCGGGTGGAACGCCACGCCGGTACCGGCGAGTCCGGGCGAGGTACTACTCTGGACGGTTGAAAACACGACCAAATGGTCACCCCCCTCCACCTGCACGGGTTCTTCTTCCTAGTGTTGGACGAGAAGCAGGAACCGGTCCGACCGCTGGAGTGGAAGGACACCGTCGACATTCCGTTCGAGCAGACCCGGCGATTGAGCTGGGTGTCGGTGGCCTGCCAAACCTGTCCCATCCCTCCCTCGCCGATGAGGGTGGTCACGTCGTAGTGGGCTATGCGGGCGCCAGGACGAACTGACATGAGGACCTGAGTAGAACCGGTCAATCGCTCGACGGACCGCCTAGTTGCCGCCGACCTGGTACGAGCGGTCGAACAGGTCGAGTTTGGCCTCCCGCACCTTGCTGATGGCGGTCGTCCCGTCGGTCGCGAAATGGATGGCCGGCTCTGACGCTCGGTCATACTTCGGCCACTCGGGGAGCCCTTCGCCGTTCGGGTTCCCGGTGGTGGCGAAATTCACCCAGTATTGCGACATCTGGTCGGACAGCTGACGGTCGCGGTCGTTCCAATCGAGGCCGACGAGTCCGACGTTGGCGAACGCGTAGGCGAGGTCGCCCGAGTGATAGGCGCCCGCACCTCGGCGTCCCGCCGCATAGTCGAGCTCCGGTGCCTCGGGGCGATATAGACGGAAGACCGGAGGGGCGTGACTGAAATGGTAGAAGTAGACGTCGTTCGTGTCGCCGATCGCTCTGGCCCAAGCCCGCATCTGCCAGGTGAAGGTGCGGTCGGTGGCGATGGCCTGCCCGGCGGTCTTGGTTGACGCCGCCACGTCGTCGGCATAGGCGGCCAGCACAGCGTCGCCCTGGGCGCCGTACTGACGGCGGATAGCGGCCACGAATTCGTCGTGTGGCGGCTCGGCCATCCCGGCGAACAGCGTCGTCCCTTCGTCCGACATCGACCCGAGCATGACCGGCACGTCATTGTGTTCGCCGGCGGCGAACAGGTCATCGGTGAGCTTTGGCAGGACCCAGCCGTCGACGACGATACCGGTCCCGAGTCCGGCGGCCGTCTGGGCCGCCATCACCGCTTCCGGCGTGGCTGCGCGCAACCCCGCCGCCGCGTCAGGTCCGTCGCCGTCGGCGCCCAGTTCGCTGGCAATCGCCAGTCCGGCGTCGTGACCGGAGCTGCCGGTGGCCACTCCGCCGGTCTCGGCCAGATGAGCCCGGGGCGCACCGAAACAGCCGCCCGAATGGCCAATGGCCCTGTGGAACAGGCCTCGCGCCAGCGGCGACGCCTGCAGGGCGCACACCGACCAGGACCCGGCTGACTGCCCGAAGATGGTGACGTTGCCCGGGTCTCCGCCGAACGCGGCGATGTTGTCCCGCACCCACTGGAGCGTGGCGACGTGGTCGAGGATGCCGTAGTTCCCGGACGAGCCATGCTGCGACTCGGCGGTCAGCGCCGGGTGCGCCAGGAACCCGAGAGGGCCCAGCCGGTAGTTGGCGGTCACCATCAGCACGCCCTTCTTCGCCATGGCGGTGCCGTCAAAAATCGTCGCGCTGCCGACACCGGAACTGTGCCCCCCACCGTGGAACCAGACCATGACCGGCAGCTCCTGACCGACCGAGGCCGGCGACCAGACATTCAGTGTCAAACAGTCTTCGCTACGCGCCAGCTCCCCGCGCGAGTACGGCGAGTCCTCCTCGTTGCGCGCCTGCCAGCAGGCAGGCCCGAACTCGGTCGCCATCCTCGTGCCGTCCCAGGACTCGACCGCCGTGGGCGGGCGCCATCGGAGGTCGCCGACCGGCGGCTTCGCGAACGCGATCCCGCGGAACACCGAAACATCAGCGGTCTCGTCGGCCCACGCACCTTCCAGTGCCCCCGCCACCGTCTGTGCCACAGGCTCGACCGCCATCTCGGCCGTTTCATGGGAGGTCGCGGTCTGGCCTCCGCAGGCCGCGACCACCGTGATGATACCCAGCACGCCTAACCCGACCATCGTCTGATTCATACGCATTGATTGCTCTCCACAGTTCATGACCGCGCAAACGGCCTACGGCCTCGTTTCAACCTCGACGCTGAACCACCGAAAACCGCTGTAGGTGGCGGTCCCGTCGATACGGGTCACAGTCGCGCGGTTGTCATACCGTTCGCGCATCTCAACCGGGACCAGCTGGCCCAGCCCCTCGGCGCCCTCGGCGTCAAGGACCTCGAAACGAACCGCGATGACCGCTTTGACGGCCGCATCGTCCACCACCAGTTCGGTCGCGAGCACCCGTCCGGTGGCCGTTTCGATCCAGAAGCGGCCCTGCGTCGGCATGTTCCGTCCGTCCCCACCACGGAGTACTGTCGTCGGCCACGTCTCGCGATAACCAAGCACCTGCACGCCGGCGCCGTCGTCGGGCTCCGGGCGGTCGAGCCCGAGCGGGGGCGAGGTGTCGCTGACCAGCTCGAACGCGAACCGCGACTTGTGCGACGCGCGCAGAAACAGCAGGGCGTAGGTCGGCGTATTGAAGTTCCGCGCGACGTTGCCCAGATTGTAGCGGGCGCTTTCGGCCCGAATGGTCGCAATCTGTCGGTTGGTCGAGGCGGGCGCGTTCAGAAAGAGGTTGGCCAACCGCTCGTCTCGGTCACGCACGGCCCGCCGGTCGACCTCGAACACGTCACGAAACCCGTAGTAGCGCTGCTCGCCCTCTGGCCTGAACAACAGGAAGTCTGACTGCAGGACGCGCCGCCGGGCCCGACCCGGTCCTCCCCGCACACGTTGCTCGTAGCGCTCCTCGGCGACCATCCCATTGAGCTGGGTATGCAGCATCTCGACATAGGACGTCGCCCGGGTGAGCAGCTCGACCGTCGACGGCTCCTGCGCCCGGCCGACCGCTAGCGCCGCCAGAACCATCACGGCCATGAGCACGCCCACCCACCGGCGCCTTCCGCCTTCGCCGAGGCTTCGGCGGACAGGCCCACGGGTACTTCGGCGGGCAGGCCCGCGGGTAAGCTCCCCTGTCGTTATAATGCCGGCCAGACCGTCCTCCGCCGAAAGCCCAGGAGTCACACAATGCGCCATTCGACCAGGTTCGCCGTCGCCGCAGGAATTCTCTGGTTGCCGAGCGTTGTCCTCACCGCCCAGTTGCTCGTGCGCGAGCAGGCGCCAACGGACCGTGCCGCGGACGTCCCGGCGGCGGAAATCGAATCGATCATTCGAGACATGGCCGCCGAATCGCGCGCCACCACGCGTCTGTTGGAAGGGGGCAGCTTCAACATCAACATCCGACGTCTGGAAGCCCCCGAAGCGGCGCTGACCCATCCGAACACGACAGACGTCTACGTCGTGCGTGAAGGTTCGGGCACACTGGTAACCGGGGGGCAAGTGCTGGATAACGAGGGTCGCCCCTTCGACGGGCCACGCGGCGCCGCCATCCGCGGCGGCACCGAGCGCGTCGTCAGCGCCGGCGATCTGGTCTTCATCCCGGCCGGGGTCCCCCACCGCTTTCGTGAGACCGACGGGATCACCTGGTTCAACATCCGCTTCGACACCCACAGATAGGGTTTTCGGGGCGCGGCGCCCGGCTGACCAGGCGCAACGAGGGAGCAGGCAAGCGGCCGCCCCGCCCGGCCGGGGGCGATCGAGGAAGCAACGCCGCCAGCTGGGATGCCCCGCTCCGAAAACCGGCGACGTCGGACGATTATGGCGCCTGGCAGACGAAGTTCGCCGCGTCGTCGGTGCTGCCACTCCCGGAATACACCGCCTGCTGCGGATACGGGCACAGGGGGCGGGTGCGGTCGACGGCACCATCACGCGTCCGCGACGCGATGATCTGGTCTGGCGCGTTGCCCCGCTCCACCCAATCTTCCATCACGGTCAACGCATCGAAGGCGTTGGGGCCCTCGCCGCCGGCACAGTGGCCCATTCCGGGGGCCATGAACAACCGGAACCCATCGCTGACCATCGCTTCGTCGCCCACGGCCTCGACCACGCGATCGTAGTACTGGGTGGCGTTGGCCGGCGAGATCTGCGCGTCAGCCCACCCGTGATACGCCAGCAACTTTCCGCCCCGAGCAAGGAACGGCCGCAGGTTCGGATCGAGCGCGTTCAACGTGTCGTTGTCTATCTCCTCGGCCGCCACGATGTCGGCGTCGAAGTCGAACTGGTCAATGGACCAGTCGAGATCGCCGTGGATCAGATAGCGATACTGGTCGATCCCTGTGGCGCGGGCCGAGCGCGTCCACCCCATGTCAGTCCAGTTGAGCTCGCTGCCCGGCAACACCCCGGTGATGGCGCGGCCGGTCTTCGGGTTTTCTGGAGACGAATACATCATCTCGGCCGTGGCCACCTGAGCCGCCGTCAAACAGTCATCGCCGGCCCCGCCTGAGCACTCCAGCACGCCCGGGTCGAAGTCGCATCGCTCAGGGTCACCCACCACGCGGTCTTCGACGCCATCGGCGGCGTCACATGCGGCCAGCACCGCCTCGTGAAGCAGCTGCACCTTCGCCTCCGGTAGCCGCGCATCGTCATGCCGATCGAGATGCTTGGCGACCCGGAGCGACCCGGCCGCGCGTCCCATCCAGTCGTTTCCGGGGGCGCCGGCGATGATGCCGTCATAGTCCTCTGGAAACCGCTGGGCCTCTTTCATCGCCTGGCGCCCGCCGGCCGAGCAGCCGAACCAGTACGAGTGCTCGGGACCGTCACCGTAGAAGGCTGCGATGACATCCTTCGCGGTCACGGTCATCTCATGCACCGAGCGCCAGCCAAAGTCGACCACCTTCTCGGGGTGCTCGTACCCGAACTCGGCGCTGCCGCCGACGTGGCCCGTGTCAGTCGACGCGGTGGCGTAACCCCGCTCCACGCCGGACGCCATCGACCGGCCGCCACCCTGGCGAAGACTTCCGGTGAACGCACCGTTGCCGACGGCTTGCAGCTTGCCGTTCCAACCCTCGGCCGGCATCCACACTTCCATCTTGATGTCGGAGTCGGTGGACGGGGTCAGGGTGGCCGCCACCCGACAGAACGCCGGCAATGCGCCGTACTGTCGGGCCTGCCCTTCGGACAGCGACCGACCGGCCGGCATCGGTGGAGCGAAGGCCCCAGCGGCGACCGCTTCGGAGGCGGTAATCGTCACGTTGGGCAGCGCCAACGTGGCCAACGTGTCGCACGAGACCGCCGGACTGCCAGCGACAGTCGACCCCGCGTCGGCTTCAGGCATCGTGGCAGTTGACGCCGTATTGCAGGCGGCGACCACGGCGAGCACTGCCGCAGCGCTGAACGAGAGCGCAGTCGTTCGCAGATGTGTCATGTGAAGGTCCTCAGTAAGTCGTCTAGTTCTGGCCACCCGCGGCCGCTTCCGCCCTTTCGAGCGCCCGTGCCCCGGACATGATGCCCTCCATCCCGATGTTGCCTTCGTGGCAGGCATACTCGAAGACCGGATCGGTCGACTGTTTGAGCGGCACCATCGCGCTCCACGACGCGTCCCAGGTCTTCGGATCGGTGATCGTTACTTCGTATTGCAACGTGTCCTCGGTGACCCGCGTGAGCCGCTCCACCAGATGGAGACGGTCGCTCGACCCCATGAACGAGCCGGTCGTCGAATAGTTGGTCGTGTCGATGACCAGGGTGTCGCCCTCGAAATGCCCCCGCGAATCGCCATGCATCTGCCGGATGCCATCATCCACATGAGGTCCCGCGTCCAACGGGATCACGCGAGAACCGCCCATTTCCATGTAGAGGACCACATGGCTCGAACTCTGAAACACCTGGGTGTAGCTGTTGTATCCAGCCCCAAGTCGAGGCACACCCCAACTGATGCACCGTTCGCCGAGACTCCGGTCTTCCGGACCACGCGCGTGTCGCTGGCGAGCCGCCGCCCGAGTGGCCAGCACGGAGTCGGCCGCGGCGGTTCGACCGGGCAGTCGGCCGTTCGGAGGATCGGTCACCAGCGAGGTCCGTGCGTTCCAGTCGCGATCGACCATCCAGAACTGGTTGTAGTTGCCGGTGGCGGTGTCTCGCGACGAGAAGGTCTGTGCCTCCGCCAGGACCGCGGAAAACACACTGTCGCCGAAGGCAGCATCGTCTGCCTCGCTGTTGAACAGCTCGCCGGCGCGCGCCTGCAATGCGGCCAACTCCTCCGGCGTCAGCGTCGCCCGGTCACCGAGCACCTCAGGTCGCTCGAGCGGTGTGACATTGTTGTTCGCCCAGACCCCTTGCAAGTCGGGGTGGCCATCGGGCGTGCGTGGCGCCGTCCAAGTCTGTCCAGCGGCGGGCTGAGCCGTCACGCCACCGAGAGTCAAGACCAACAGTGCGGCACTGAGCGGAACACAGGATCGCATACTCACGGCACCTCCTCGGAGTAGGAACAACCTCGATACTTTGCTGGAAAGGATACCACCTGGTCGACCCAACTGCCCACCGTACGCGGCTTACAATCGACGATGGTGGCAGACCCTCAAGCGCTCCCGGCGCGAGTTGGACGGTACGAGATTGAGCGCTTCCTGGGCCAGGGCGGCATGGGCCGCCTGTATCTGGCCAAGGACCCCATGCTCGGGCGTCCGCTCGCTATCAAATTGATTCGCGACGAGATCGAAGACGGCGACGTCCGCGCGCGGTTCATGCAGGAGGCGCGCGCGGCCGGCAGTCTCAAGCACCCCAACATCGTCACTGTTTTCGATGTCGGCGAACACGAGGGCCACCCGTTCATCGCCATGGAGTTCGTGGCCGGCGAAACGCTCAGCGCGGTCATTGAACGAGCGGAGCCGATGGCGCTCGGGACGAAGCTGCACCTGACTGAGCAGCTCTGTCGCGGGCTTGCGCATGCGCACCGGGCCGGCCTGGTTCACCGCGACATCAAGCCGGCGAACCTGATGGTCGACGACCAGGGCGCACTCCATATCCTCGACTTCGGTATTGCGCGCATCGACGGGTCCGGGTTGACATCGACGGGGGTTGCCATCGGCACGCTCAACTACATGTCGCCGGAGCAGGTGGGCGGCCAGGACGTCGACCACCGCAGCGATGTCTTTGCCGTTGGGGCGGTGTTCCACGAACTGCTGGCGTACCAGAAGGCCTTTCCGGGCACCATCCAGGATGGGCTGATGTATCGCATCGTCCATGGCGAGCCGGCGTCACTGGGGGAGGCCTGCCCCGAACTCGACCCGGCCATCACGGAGATGGCGACGCGAGCGATGAGGACGCGCGCCGCCGAACGCTATCAGGACCTCGACGAGATGGCCAACGCCCTGGTGGAAATCCGCCAGCGAGTCGATCCGTCCGGGTCTCTTGACACCATCGCGGCGGGCGACCCGCAAACCGTGCTCTCGCCGACGTCTGGCGCCGACCAATGGACGTCCCAGGCGCCGGCGTCGTCATCGTCGGACCGAGTCGGCCCTGCCCGCCCCCCCCCGCGGGACGCACGTGCCTCAGCCGGGCGACGCGGGTTCGACTGACCCGACCATCACCAGCCGGCCGAGCGAGACCGCCAGACGCGGACTGGCGCAACGCTGGTGGGTCTGGGCCACCGGCGCCGCGGCGGCGCTGGCGGCCACCGCCGTCGTTGTGTCGATGATTCGGGAACCACCGGCGCCTGACGGCCCCGCCCCGGACGGCATCTGTTCCGCCGAGGGCCGGCGAGGCGACCGAGTCGGCGCCGGAACCGACAGCCGTCGCGACCGACCCGCCGACCACATCGGCCCCCGCCACCGACCAGGCTCAAAGCCAGGGCCAGGACAACGCCCCAGAGCCACCGCGACCCGCGCCGCCCTCCGCGGTCGGCACACCGGACCCGGCCGGAGTCGCCGTCGGGGACAGCAACGAGCCACCGGCCGATATGCGACTCGAGACACTGCGCCAGGAAGCGACGAACGCGTATGACCGGGGTGACCGGGAGGCGGCGCTGAGCGCGGCCTCGGCGGTCGTGCAGTTGGTGCCGGACAACGACTATCGGCGGGCCCGAGCTGGGCTCGACGCGGCCGCACCCCTGGCCCAGACCGCACCGCCTGAGCGTGTCGATACCGCCGCCGCGAACGCCCCGGCCGCGATCACGCGTGCCCTGGCGCGGTACCAAGCGGCGTATCAGGGAGTCGATGCCGCCGCGCTCGAGTCCGTTTATCCGAACGTGCCTCCTCGGGCCATGCTCGACGCGATGGAGAGTTTCTCGATGTACGAGGTGGAACTAATCCGGCAACCGCCGGTGATTAGCGGCGACACCGCGACTGTCGAGACCCAGCTCTCTTTTTCGGCGCGCAGGAAAGCCGGGGGGACCGCACAAGCCGATGGCCCCGCGACGTTCGAATTTCGTAGAGAGGGCGCCGACTGGCTGATCGCCCAGATCGACATGAGTGGCGTGGGGTAGTCGGGCCCGAGCCCCGAGGGGTCGGTGGCGCTGGCCCATGAGTCGCCGCGGCGGCGGACCCGAGCGCCGGCCCGCGACCCGAGCGCGACCCGGCCCTGCACCGAGGCGGCTGCGAGCCCGGCCAGCACCGGGGCCTCGTCCGCCCACTCGTCGAGCAGGCCATCATCGTCCCCATCGCCCGAGCCGCCATGCGCCAGCAGCCTCCCGATGTGCGCGGTCACGGTCGCCAGCACCTCCTCGACGTCGGCCGCGTCCAGCGGTGGGCAGGGGTGGAAGCGCAGCGTGTCGCCGTTCCGCGCGAAGACGCCGTCAAGAACGAGGGCGTGAAAATGAACGTTGAGATTGAGCGCGCCCCCAAATCGCTGGACGATCACCACCGCGCCACTGCGCCCGTCCATCACGCCATCCTCGCGCGCTCGCCGGCGGAGGAAGCCGAGAATCGCACGCATGGTGCGCCCCACGACGGCGCGGCACAGGGCGTGGTCCCAGGCCAGCCGGTAGCGGAGGCGGCAGGGCAAACTCAGCATCCATTGCCGCACGGGCACTCGCGGGAACACGTTGTCGACGAGATGCGCGGCGCGCTCTGCCATGCGTCGCCCGCCACAGCTCGGACAAAACCCGCGCCCCTTGCAACTGAAGGGCACGAGGCGGTCGAACCCACAGCCCGTGCATCGGAACCGGGCGAAGCCCCCACCGAGCGAGCCGCACCGCAGGAACTTGTGAAACTCCTGCTCCACGAAGCCGGGGAGGCCCTCGCCGTCGCGCAGGTCGGCCGCCTGCGCCCGAAACGTCTCAAAGTGATCGCGGACCACCTGATACAGGACGCCCGCCGCAGGCTGCCGCGGTTCGTAGGTCGTCGACGGCGAGGTCACGCCCGGTCGAGCGCAGAGCCCGTGCCACGTGCCGCGCCCCCAGGAAACCGGGGCTGTCTAGGCGATCAGGCTCACGACCACGCAGTTATTGCGCCACACGAGAGAACAGGCGGTGGCAGAGTTCGCCACGCATCAGTTGCCTGTCACGCCGCGGGTTCCGTCTCCGATCCTCGTTGTTTCCCACGCGCGGATGATGGTGCCGCCGCGCGGTCACGACAGATGGTAGCGCTCACCGGGTCTTGGCACCGTGACGTTGGCGCCGAACCGCTCCGCGGTCGCGTCCGCCAGGCTGAGCGACGCGGTTTCCTCCGCGTGCACTAGAATTGGCCCCCGTGCAACCTCAGCAGTACCAGCAGCTCGCAGAGACGGAGGACCGCCATTGGTGGCACCGGTCGCGGCAGACGCTGGCCGCCCGATACATAGACCGGATGGCACTCGGCGACCATGCGAGGATTCTGGACGTCGGATGCGGGGCTGGGGGCACGACACGATTTCTGCTGCGATACGGGTCGGTGGTTGGTCTCGACCGATCAGAGCACTCGCTGGTACACGCCCGCCGCAAGGCGCCGGCCGCGACGCTCGTCCAGGGCGACGCCAACCAGCTCGGCACGTTGTTCGCCTCCGCCTCGTTCGACCTCATTACCTTCTTCAACGTCCTCTACCATCAGTGGATGACGGACGACCAGGCGATCATCGACGGGGCGGCCCGACTGTTGCGGCCCGGCGGCCATCTGCTGCTGACCGAACCGGCGTTCCAACTCCTGTGGCGTCGCCATGACCGATTGGACATGGGCAAGCGCCGGTACCGGATGCGCGATTTTCGACAGTTTTTTCAGCGGACGGGGCTGGCGTACACAACCGGACAGTATTTCAATGCGCTGGCGGTGCCGGCGTGCCTGGTCCTGGCCCTCAGTGACAAGATGGGGTCGACCAGCAACGCCGCCGACGGCGAGACCGACGCCGGCGACCCGCACGACGAAGCGGCCGAAATGGCGGTTCCCAGAGCACCGCTCAACGACGCGTTGCGTCGATATATGGGTCTGGAATCTCGGCTGCTCGGCGCGGTCCCGATTCCACTTGGGGTCACTCTGCTGGCCGTCGGGCGCAAGTAGCTGACACCGGTCCATACTCTCCACACATGCCCAGACCTGACGTCTCACTCGTGTCGCCCGCCTACCGCGAGTCGGAGAACCTCCCGGTGCTCTATGACCGCATCGCCGCGGTCATGGACAAACTGGGGCGGACCTGGGAGTGGATCATCGTCGATGACCACTCGCCGGATGACACGTTCGAGGTCGTCACCGAGCTGGCGACCGGCGACCCCCGGGTGCGCGGCGTACGCCTGGCGCGCAACTACAGCTCGCACACCGCGATTACCTGCGGGCTGCACCACGCCCGCGGCACCTGCGCGGTGGTGCTGGCGGCCGACCTGCAAGACCCGCCGGAGGTGATCCCAGAGCTACTGGTCCCGTGGGAAGCCGGCGCACAGGTGGTCTGGGCGGTGAGGGGCAAGCGACTCGGGGAGAAACGGCTGACCTTGTTCTTCGCCAAACTGTTCTACATCTTCGTGCGGAATTTCGTCGGGATGAAGGAGATGCCGGCCACCGGCGCCGATTTCTTCCTCCTCGACCGGCGGGCCATCGACGGCTTCTGTCAGTTCGGAGAGACGAACGTGCATGTCCTGGCGCTCATCACCTGGATGGGTTTCCGCCAAGAGACCATCGTCTACACCAAGCAGGCCCGACTGCACGGCGAATCGGCGTTCAATTTCGAGAAGCGGATGCAGCTCGTGCTGGACTGCGTCACGTCGTTCACGACCAGACCGATCCGGGCCATGGGGTTGATCGGCTTCCTGGTCGCGCTGGCCGGCTTCTTCCTGGCCGGCCGCATCATCTGGGAAGCGTTTGTCCTCGAGCAGGGTCCGCCCGAAGGGTATGCCTCACTGATGGTGGCGCTGCTCGTCATTGGCGGGGTCCAGATGCTGATGATGGCGGTGCTGGGTGAGTATCTCTGGCGCGCGCTCGACGAAGCCCGGCGCCGGCCTCGGTTCCTGGTCGAGGCGCACGTCGGCCGGGACCCCGCAGTCTCCGAGGCGGCGCCCCCAGCAGTGTCGCAACCCGTGCCCCTCCCACAACCCGGCCGCGACTCAGAAACGTAGACCATGGGCCGGCCAGCACGCTGGCGTGAGGCGGTCGCGGTGACGGCCCTGGCCGCCGCGGTTGCGGCCCTGATAACCTATCCTGCCATCCTGAATCTGGACGAGGCGGGGCGTGTCGACAGCCCCGACGGACGCTGGGCCATCTGGAATCTGGAGCGCGAGCGCCAGTTTGCCGTCGACGGCATGGCCGTAGGACACGAACGCGTGATATGCCATAGGCTGCCTCCCTCTTCAAGCCACCAAGTTTCTCGTTGTAGCACCCCGGTTCACGTAAAATCCACCTGACACCGCTTCGTGATGACGGGCACGACGCGCCCGAGCTGCGGCACGTGCTGTCCCCAGCAGGAAGCGAAGTCTCGGAGAGACACCAAAGGAGTTGTTCCATGCCCACCCGCTTCACTTCAATCACCGTGGCCGGCATCATCCTCATATGCGCGCTGGTCGACCCCGCCACGGCCACGGCCCAGGTTGACCGGATCGCCGACCCAAACTGGACGACACCACGCACGGCGGACGGCCAACCGGACCTCCAGGGTCTGTGGGGGAACAAGACCATCACCCCAACCGAACGTCCCGACTCCGCCGGGGGACGAGCCTACCTGACTGATGAAGAGATGGCGGCGGCCAATCGCCAACGGGTCCAGTCCCTGCGGGACCAGGACGCCGCGCCGGCGCAGCGTACGTCCGCTGGCGGTCAACTGGGCGCCTACGGGAGCTACTGGCTCGACTCGGGCGACACCGTCCTGTCGACGGGGCAGACCTCGCTGATCGTCGACCCGCAGGACGGGAAGGCGCCGATCAAGTCGTGGGCGTCCGAGACCAAGGCGTACTATCTCGCCCACGAAGGCGAACACTATCAATACCTGAGCACCCTGGATCGGTGCCTGTCGCGGGGTGTCCCAGGCTCGATGCTCCCGGCCGGCTACAACAACACGCACCGTATCGTGCAGACGCCTGA
>Ga0310121_10003023_pt1 | contig 15597 bp, 13 predicted proteins | sample CB27_Tmax_986_MG_FD_203504 | JGI IMG/M metagenome (GOLD analysis project Ga0310121, IMG submission 203504) | Marine microbial communities from Western Arctic Ocean, Canada - CB27_Tmax_986 | ecosystem: Environmental > Aquatic > Marine > Oceanic | place: Canada: Western Arctic Ocean | collected...
GTCAGCCCACGCATGTCGCGCTGCCGATGCGCCACACGCCTCGTTGGTCCTGAGCCGTGCCGTCGCAAGCTTCGTAGAACATACGGAAGCTGTTGCCCGCTGCTCCACTCAACGGAGTCTGAATCACACACATCTCGGAACACTTCACGGCGTCCCAAGCGGTCGAGCCGGGTGCAAGGACCGGTTCCGAATTCTTCAGCCAATTCAGGCCATCGTCAGAAACGGCGGTCAGGATGTGAGCTCGCTTTGGATCTCCGTAACCAGCGTAAAACATCCGATAGCCACCGCCCGGCAGAAGTATGATCTCCGGTGCAAAGGTGGCGAAGCGATCGAAGGACTGGTCCGCGGCGACGCGCAGATCGGGTTCCACCTCGAACGTCAGGCCGCCGTCCTCGGACATCGCGCTGATGATCCCTCTGCCACGTTCGCCACAATACAGCCGGCATCGTCCGTCATCGAGAAAGATGATGCGTGGCGACGTAATGTTGCGATCGCTCAACTCCAATCGCACTCCCGTCTCGACGGTCCAGTCTAGTCCATCCGCGGAAACCGCACTGCGGATCGAATTTTGTTGCGACTGCGGGCCGGCGCAGCATTCATAGTACATACGGAGCCGTTCACTGCCGTCGTCCAACGGTACGACCTCGCTGGAGGCAACGCGAAATTCGCCCGCGCCTCCCGCTTGTGCTGAGAGCCGAACGCCGCGCTCCGGGGTCCACGCCACGCCATCCGACGACGTTGCACTGAGGATGCGCGTGGTGGCGTTGTCGTAGTCATTCGCGCCCTGCGCGAATCCCTTGCGTGGCAGAATCTGGGTGTAGTACATCCGATAGCCGCCGCCCGGCAACGTGATAACGCGCGGACTTACCGCACCGCATAAACCCGTGCGGACGGAATCCGTGGGCCATTGCGCTGCAGGCGAGGGATCGATGTCGTTGTCCGGCGGGGCATCAATCGCCACCGAATCGCCCACCCAGGAAGTTCCTGGGTCACACGGGACCGCATGAATCAGTGGAGACGCCGTAGCGTATTGCGTCAAATCGATCATCTGGACTCCTTCGCAAGGCCTATGTCTGTCATCGAATTACCTTAGAGTAATTTCCGCGTTGTTGTGGCGGGAGCTTACGCTTCGGCGCTCGCCATGATTCTAGCCACACTGTGCTTTGGCAGGACGAATTCCCAACCCTCGGCGGTGGGCGTGAGGGCCAGGACACTTTCCTGGAAATCGGCCGTCGGCAGAAAATCGGGCGACGCCAGCAGCAAACCCTCAGCGTCGTCCCAGCGAACCTCATTCACGATCACGCGCACCTGCCGCTCCTGCCGCGGGTGCCGGTTGACGAACGTCAGCACGATTCGTCCCACAGCCTCGTTCAAAGACGCCGCTGCACAGACATCGGCCACGCCGTCCTGTGGTCCGAGATCCAATCGCGTGTTGCCTTGATGCGGTGCAAACAACGAGAATACTTTTCCGGCAGCCGGCAACCAGGCCCGATCAGCCTCAACGATGATCGTCCCCTCATTGACGGGAGCAAAGAAACAGACGGTCGACAAGCCGAGTTCATCACCGTCGTTGCACAGCAGGTTCAACATCGATGCATGATGGATCCCCTCGACGACAGACGGAATTCGGTGCCACGCATGCCAGACGTTCCATTCATCGAGCGCGATGCCTGGCGTGGGGTCGTGGGGAACCTGCTCCTTAATGTTCGCCCGCAGCTCTACGATTTCCTCCGCGATTGCCTGCGTCGGATTCGTGGCGACGAATTGAAAATCCTCGTCGGCGTCCGGACCGATGAAATGACGCATGTGCGTGGGCCGCATCATCGCCGTGTAATGGTGATGCGAAACGTGATCCACGGTATCTGCCAGTCCGCCCAGACCGTCGGTAAACCACTCGTCCTTCGACCAGTCACCTGAGCAGACGAGTTCGATTGACGGGTCGGCGGCTCGCATCGCTTCTGCGTGAAGGTGGCCGTGTCGAGCATGCACGGCATTGTATCGGGTTTTTCGTCCTTGGTCTGTGGTCGATGGTCTGTGGAAGGGATCAGCTTAACGCTCAATGTAACCACGGACCATAGACTTTAGACCAAGGACGAAGGACCAAGGACCAATGATGACCGACCTGGCAATCAGTACACGTTTGTTCTCTGAGGTGGTTTGCATCGTTCCTTTGCGTTGCCATAATTATGGTTGCCAGATCGGCTCCAGGCCGACAACAGATTAACCACAAAAGAGACGCAATAACACGGGCGACTCAACAACGAGTCACGAGTCTCGTTGGACACGTCGCCGTCCAGCCCGGGTGGAAGCGCAGCCGTTTCGCTACAATAGCGGACCGGTCGAGATCACCAGCGGCCGACATGGGAGTTTGGATTAGCCTTCGGGATTGGACAGATCGATGACCAATTCCGATGTCTCACTAATCTCGCGAACTATTTTCGAATTGCGTTCGTTGAACCTGCCCTTGAGTCGGTCGACTTGCGGGAAGGGATCCCACTGCTTCACCGTGATAACATAGGTGCCCGGTACGATACCGTCGATCAATTCGAAGTTGCCGTCATCGTCGATTTGTGCGGAATCTACCTGAATGCGATCCGCGTCGTTGTTGCAGAAACCGATGGTGATCATTCCCAGGCCCATCTCACGGCCTTCGACCTGAAGTGGCTCGCCGCCGTCAGTAACACGTCCGGTTAACTTGACGGTGCCAGTGACCCGGTAGTCGCGATCGCAACCGCTGAAGCAAATCACGGCCAACAAACAAATACCGAACGTGGACCGCATTAAACATTCCTTTCCTGAAATCTACGGCAATGCAACCGGCAAACCGTCGAAACGAACGCCCAGGGCTTTAAATGTTTCCAAATCCACGTCGTAGGACAGAAAGGTGACCGACCCGTCGGCCATCGCAACATTCATGCCGGTAGTATGAGAGGAACCAAAACGGTCATCGCCGGCGTCACTGGCGTGCAGAAAGTCGGGGCGAGGGGCGCGGCCGACGTATCGCATCGTGTCATGATTCCATCCGGTGGTGTACCCTTCGTTGTCGTTGACCTGCATTTCTCCCAGGAGCTGAATGTTCATGCGTTTTTCGCCCAGCAACATTGTCTTGGACGTGCCGTCGGTTATTTTTCTGATGGAGGTGGTGTTGACGGATTTCGTGTCCGTCAACCAACTTCGCGTGACTGCGCCGACCCCTTCATCGTTTCTAAATAGGGTGCCATCGGCAAATCGAACAAAAGTGTCATGCGCTGCGGCTGCGTAGTCGTTCTTAGCATGCGGAATGTTTCGACCGGATGATCTCGGACGCTGCAGCCAGTCTCTGCCCATCACAATCTCCGGCTCACGACGACTGGGGCAGAACATGAAGCTGTGCGGCACACCCCGCGCAAACACGGAGCGGCTTATATTGTCGGTCGCACCACCTCCCTCCCAGGCCGAGATTTCCTCCATGTAGGGCAAGATCTGAAAGCCCCATCCACCGTGCTGTTTCTCGCCAATAACGGGATTTCCGTCGGCGCTGTAGGACATCTGCCACCTCCAATCGGGACCGCCACAGGAGGGAAAGAATTCATGCGCACTATGGTGAGAATGAAAAGCCAACGCCATCTGCTTGAGATGGTTCATGCACTGCATCCGCCGCGCCGATTCTCGAGCGGCCTGGGCCGCCGGCAACAGCAACGAAACAAGGATGGCGATGATGGCGACCACCACCAAAAGCTCAACTAGTGTAAAACCGCGATTGCGATGACGGGCCATCGTCGGATTCCCATTTGATTTTTCCCTAGAACCGATCACAATTGCATGCCGCTCATCTGGTTTGAGAGCGCCGTTCACCGCCTCTACTGCCCATGACCACTCTCTTATAATTCCCCTGTCTGCAGCAGTCGCCAGCGCATGCACGGTTCGGCGTTTGCTTTCCAAGCATCGTAGCCTGGATAATCCTTCACCAATGTGAAGTTCGCTATCGATTTGGGCCACTCCCGCCAATCCATTTCCGGGTTCTGCCGCAGGCGCACGGCCCGCAGCAGCACAGCCGCACTGTGTGCGTTCAATTGGATGCGAGCTCGTTCCGTGCTCAGGCCGGCGACGTGCGGGCTGAACAGCAGGTTTCTATGCGTTCGCCCGTAAGCGAATATCCGTGCGTCGAAGTCGGGCGGCTCCCTTTCATAGACATCCATTGCCGCGCCGCCAAGGTGGCCGGATTCAAGGGCATCCACCAGGGCGTCTTCGTCCAGAATCCCACCACGCGCACAGTTGATGACATAGGCACCCACAGGCAGCCGCGCGAACGCATCCTCGTTGAATATCTTCGTTGTGATCGGCGTTTGTGCGGAATGAATGAAGACGACGTCTGAAACCTCGAGTAGTGATTCGAAATCATCCATCAGTTCGACCAGTCCGTCGCGCACAACTGCAGCCGTCGGGTCCGCGTAAAGGTCGTAACCAACCACCCGTTTGAATTCGCCCTGCAACTGCGGAACCAGAGTCTGACCAATTGTTCCGAGCCCGAACACTCCAGCGGTTAGCGTATTGATCGGTTTCGACATAATCTCGTAATCGTTGCGCCATTTTAGCCCGAGGAACTGATAAACTGATAGACGTTTTGACGTGCCGGCTTGCCTAGAGTGACGCGCGGGCGCGTAAAAAAAACCGCGATTCGACCGCGCGCACGCGACTGATTCGTGGTGTTTTTCGGTGTGTACGAGTCGCTTAAGCAGAACATGGTCGTGTCAGTAGCGTCCTTTGACTCCAGAGCATGGCACTTGACTCCAGAGCATGGCACTTATGCGTTTATCTTCATTCAACGGCGGTCCCGAGTTAAGCATTTTTGGGTTTTTTCGGACCAATATTTCCGCGGGTCCCGCGTCCGGCGCATATGACTTGAAGTAAACTGACCCAGTTCCACATCGGCAAGCTGCGTCAGGCCGATGTGGAACCGAAGACGGGGAACGGTGGTTGACGATGCAGTCGGTGTGGTTTCGGGGTGACATGCAGGTGATGTAGACTTCGGGGCGCTGCCGCAACTCGACGACACCCTGCGGCTGCACTGCTCACTGGGCTACAGACCACCGGCTCCAGAGGCAGTCCTGACGACACCTCAATACAAGCAAATCACCACTTAACGAGTGGTACCATTCACCGGGGGGGGCAGGTCACCCCTTCCATTGTCGATGACCGTTTATTGCTGATGAACCATGAATAGTGAATCCCAAAGACAAACGACTGAGAGTGAGTTGATGCCAAAGAAGACGAACACCGGTACTGACAAGAGACGGATAGACGAAAACATTTACGCCGGAATCGCGACACTAGGGACAATTGGGCTATTCTCTCTGGTGTCACGCACGGAAATGAGTCCGTCGCTAAATGTCGCTATGTTTTGTTTTTCCATTGCTTGGCCGTTGAGCGCCAGCATCTTTATGACACTACATTTTTACGAACCATCGACATATGAGATGCCGCGAAATGTATTCGTAGTCACATTAGGAGTTACCGCGTGCTTGCTGACGCTTGTAGGTGTCGCGGCAATATTTGCACACTTCAGTTGGGTGTATGTCGTGACCTTCACCGCTGCGGCAGTTGCCTCACTTATCATCTTTGCAATCGAGAGCGGGAACTGTTACGACAGTGTGCCTGACTCGAACGTCGCTGAATCAATGTTGCATGACAACAGCGGGAACCGGAGCGACGAATCCGGCGGAATCTGAAGTCAACGCGTAACGTCGCCGCCCGGTTACGCTGGTCGTTATGCCACCTAATCCACCATGCTGAATTCATACTCGATGACATTCGATGGCACGCTCCTTGAGCGAGGGTTCTGGCTTTACGTCTGGGACATACGTCAGAACGAAGATCGTTATCTTTATGCTGGTCGAACCGGCGACAGTTCGTCGGCGAACGCCCCGGCGTTCAACTCACGGGCGGTAACCGCCAGATCCGAAACACGGTCCCACCCCTCGCTCACTGCGTGACTCCGGTTATCGCGTGGTCGACGCCTTCGGGGCCGCTGATGAAAAACGTCTATGCCCCGTCGATCCTGAAGACTGCCGACGGGTATCGGATGTGGTACACCGACGTCGGAGTGGACCGGTGGGTCATCCCCCACGCCCACAGCACCGACGGCAAGAGCTGGCGGATGAGCCCCAGGCCGTGTTTGCAGGTCGATCAGAAGTGGGAGCGGCAGCGGCTGTTCTACCCGGCGGTGCTGCGGATCGACGGCGTGTACCTGATGTGGTACGGCAGCTACTGGACGGCGAGACGCCAGACGACCGCGATCGGGTTTGCAGTCAGTGCCGACGGGTTAACAGTTTTATCGGAGCCATCGGTTCCATTGCACAACAACGCCTCGGAGTTGGGTGCTCGTGTGAGCGCGCGCCGTCGGGACGTCAGCTTACACAGCCGCAGCGAGCGAGGCGTTCGTGCGATGGATATTTTCACAACGATCGTCCAGACATCGAAGAAGCTCGGCCTCAGTGCCTTCGCTTACCTTCGCGACCGCATGAGCGGATCTCTTCAGCCGTTCTCTCTCGCGCAAGCAATCCAACAAGCTGCCGCTAGCGGTTGAGAAGATACGCATCGTGACCCGCCTCAATGTGCGCCTGAAATCGTTCGGCCAGTTCACTCTCTTCGACAAAGGGTAACACCAGGGGCATCCAGCAAATCCTCAATCCCCATTCGGTCGGTGGAGGTGGAGCGGAGCCGGTAAAGCGGTTCATTTGTCCAGGTGGAAAGACGCTGTGCGCCGAGTGGTAGTTATGCAAGGCCAGCCCGATCTGCTTCTGATTATTGGTGCACTGCATGCGTCGGGCCGCCGCGCGGGCCGCCTGCACCGCCGGCAACAATATGGCAACCAGAATCCCGATGATGGCAATCACCACCAACAATTCGACCAAGGTGAAACCGCGCCGGAGCCCTGGCAAGGTCTTGTGCGACCGCACAATATTAGAATTAGATGTCGAGTCCAACACCTTGCGATCCCCGTTGTCCAACAGACGAATTTCGACACACGCGACGCGATGCAACCGCCATCATAGCCAACGTCGCCAGCGTCGCCAACGAAAGGGCTTGTGCTGACGTGGATATGCATCAGGTTAACCGAGATGCTTGCCTTCCCCCCGCTGGGAAGGGGGGATTGAGGCGGGTGAATTCTTGCCTTTGATGTCGCATCCTGTATCAATCCTTATCCAGCGCCATTTGCACGTGGATTCTGAGGTCGTCGATCCGCAATTCCCGTCCGGGGCAGTTGTAGTCGAAGCCGATGGCGGCGCCGACCGAGGTCGCCTGCGTTCTCGCCAGCGGCCCCGCTGGTCAACATTGCCAACGCCACGAGCGGCGCGGTTTCCACTGTCATTCTCAATCGAAATCGTTTCATCGTTCTATTGGATGTTTAGGTCGCGGTTGTTCTGAATTGATCTCGCGCAGAACCGCGGCCATGTCCAAATGCTCAGCGAGACGTTGGTTCGTGGTGTAGACGTGTGTATCGTACGGTTCGAAGGAATCGGTGAACTGCCCTGCCCGCACCTCGACCTGCCGCGCCTCACTCACCACGAACAACGGTCCGTTCGCCAAGGCGGCAACACGAAAGCTGAACTCCCTCGGATCGTAAGCACTGCTGACCGCAAACAGGTAGACGTGCTGGCCGGCCTCTCGGCGGCTCAGATGCAGGTCTGCTGCCGGATGGTCGCCGGCAGGCGCAAACGCGGACGGTGACTCCGACGCGAGGATCGCATCACGCAGGACGGCCACCTCCTTTGCCAGGTAGGCCAGCCCGATCTGTACGTGAGGCTCTATCGTGGGACGGCAATACCAGAAGAAGCCCTTCGCGCCGGCACTGGCGGCCTGGTACAGCTGGTTGCGCAGGTCGCGAAAGTGCGGGGCCCGGCTATTGCCACGCCCGAAGTGGGTCATGTTGTGTCCCTGCAATACGACCCAGACCGGTTTGCGTCCCCGGCTAGCCCTCACGGCCTCTCGCACCGCCTGGGTGGGGTACCGGGGGCGCTCCCAGCCGGCGTTCTGATTGAAGTACGGATAGGGATCTGGCATGACAAGGGCCATCGCATCGATATACAGAGAGATGTACTCGATGCGGTGGTTGATGATCAGCGTCGGGTGATAGGGATCCTCTGCGGTGACGAGGTCGTGAATCTGTTTCATCGTTGCGGGGCTAACGCCAGGGGGCCGAGGCTCGTTGCCCGTGTACCAGGCCAGGATGGCCGGATGATCCATTCTCTTGCGCACCTGCAAACGCAGCTCTTGGGCCAGCTTAGGGGTCATCCCTCGCAGGCCTTCGAACCACGGCGGGAAGGGATGGACGACGAGCTTTATCCCAGCCTGGTGCAGCTTATCCAGGTAGGGCATGGTTTCTTCGGTCAAACGAATGCCAGGGCACTCAATGGCATTGAAGCCCAACGCGATTGCGTCCTCGATCCCGGTCGGCCACGCACGGCTGAACATGCCAAAAGGCAGGAAGCGCTCGTTGTCTATCCAGCATACCCACTCTTCGTCAAAGCGCACCTCACCTTTGCGCGGCGGCAGCTTGCGCAACACATCCTGCCACTGGCCGATGACCTCGCCGCTCGGCCGCTGCACAAGCCGACCCTCCATGCGGTAGCTGCCCTCTTTCAGGCTCGGCAGCGGAACCGTCACAACGGTCTGTGCGGCCTCTATCCGTTGCTCGTGACGCAGGATCATGTCCGGGTCTGACTTCAGCAGGAACTCGAACGCGTACTCATCTTCTTTATTCTGACCCCTCTGACCCACCTCGGCGTGGATCTCCAACACGATGGCGTCCAGTTTCTGCCCCGCAAAGGCAGCATTCCGGTAGTGCGGGCGAAGCACATCTACTTTCAAGGGTCGGTAGTCCAGCATAAGGGATAACCGGCCGCGGCACACGACGCGCTGTTGTTCTGAGTCCTCCAGGACCACGCTCAGCGTTCCATACCCAGTCGCAGGAACACGAACAGCAATCGTGTGAGCGTGGGTTCCCGGGCTGAATAGCACCCCATCCCGCGCCGCAGTCTCCGTCTGCTCCCCGACGCTGAGCGTCGCCCGCAGGTCTGCTTGCCGCGGAAGCGGCGAGAGATTGGTGACATTCACAGTGACCTCGGCAGCCAGTTGCCCCTGCCGCCGCTGCAGCACGTTCACGTGCTGCTGAACATCGAGCTCAAACAGTACGTCCGCAAGCTTCTTGACTTCCACCGGCGTCAGGGCGTGGTTGAAGACCTTCACGTCATCGATCACGCCGCGTGCATGCTTCCAGCTACGACCGATGATGAAATCTTGCTTTGCAGGCTTCATCGCAGTGTAATCACCGCTGGCTTCAGCTCGGCGGGCGGCGGAGCCGTTGACATACATCATGACCCCCTCCGCCAGACCACTTCCATCGTAGGTCACCGCCAAATGCATCCATGTGTCTACGTCATGCGCGGCCCCAGTGCCTCCAACGAAGCGTCCCTTGTCATGCAAGCGGATTCGGAACGCATTGTTATGGTCCACCCAGTACTCGCCACTCTTCGAGGCGATCGCAAACCCGCTCCAGGTGTCCGTCTTGACCCAGGCGCTGATGCTGAACGGCCAGTCGGTTTCCTCATCACCAAAGCTGAGGCTCACATCGCTGCCGCAGTTGACGTAGTCGTTTTGCCCGTCAAGCTTCAAGGCCTTGCCCGAGTTGCCGTAGCGGTCCTCGACCCACACCGGGTCGCCGTGGAGCGTTCCGTGAATGGCGCCCACGCTGTCTTTGGCATTCCCGTCCAATCGCCAGTGACTGATCAACTCGGACCGGCCAGACACGGCGCCGACGGCATGGATCGCCAGGGACGTCCCCAGGATAATGGCGTACCTGACTAAGAAAGTGCGATGGATCATGGCTCCCATCATCTTGCCCTTCATCATTTTGCCTCTTGCCTCCAAAAAGCTCCGATTCTCCCCCTGCTCTCGGGTCTGACATCTCCGATCTTGGCCTCACCATACGATCGGGTTTTCTGCCGCGAAGCGCTCGACAGTCTTCCACTGCACCTCGGCCTGACGGTATCTTTCCCGCTGGTACAGGGGATTAACCTTTCCCGGCGGGTCGATGTGGACCACGTCGTTGCCTTTGCGGATTATGGTATAGTCCTTTCCCTGGATGTTTATCTTGTCGGTGCGTTCAAAGATGGGGAAAGTCATGGTCACAATGTCCTTGGCCTGGACCGTGCCGATCAGGGCGTAGCGTCCGTCGAAGGAGATTTTCCGCGCCTTCCCTTTCGACTTCGGGGAAGAGGCAACCTCCACGTTGACCTCGTTGGGCTTTACCCACTCCGGGATGCGTATCGACAGGTCACACGTCTTCTTCATTTTTACGTCCACGCGCCCCACATAAGGAATGGAACTCTCCACGTCCGCCCAGGGCGAGGCACGGTTCAGCAACAGATTCACCTTCAACGCGTCGTCCTTTTCAACGTAATGGAGAATATTCTCCCAGACGTAGTAAATCGCTCGCGTCCCATTACCTGTGCAGCAATGCATAATGCCCCGCCCGGCGTGATCTGGATCAAAAAAGTCGTTGGCAGTAGGCCAACCCGCAAAACATCCCACGCACCTCTCGGGGACCTTGTTGGTACTGACGTGCGCCCTGTCGGGAGCTGTAACGGGCTTGTCCTTAACCATCTCATACACCCAGTCGGAGCTGGTCATCTGATTCTCCGCAAGTTGGTTGCGCGTCCAACGATCCACGTCGTCCCAATAGTCTGCGGCTCCGGCCAGCGTCAGTTTCAAGGCCATGTGGATCATATCCGCGACGCCGCAAGTTTCGGAGAATGGGCGGTTCTTCGTTGACGAATGCCTCGCATGGAGCGTCTCGGGAACATACCCCACCAGCGAATGCATGTAGGCGGTGGTGAACTCGTAGTTTTTGCGCACAAACTGGATCATCTCCCAATCGTCGGCAGCCATGCCGTATTCCAGCATGCCCAGCAGCGGATGCAAATGTCCGTGGATATGCCCGTTGATTCCGGTGAATTTGCCGTCGGGAGTAAACATCCCTCCATGGTACCGGGTAAATCGCGCCAGCTTGCCCGAAAGCTCAAGCGCCGGTTCGTATCCCGTGGTCGCGTAAAACTGCGCCAGCCCTAGCGTGATCCAGCCAAAGGTCATGTTCGTCCACGGACGCGGTATCGGCGCATTTGGATCGGACAGCTGATTCACATCGTATATTCCTGTTGAATAAAAGGCATAGTCTCCGCGATCCACCGCTTGTCTGGCCAGCCCGTCAACGATCCTCGCTCCAACCTGTTTCCAGCGCTCGTCGCCCGTCAGACGATAGTAGATGGCCGTGGCCGCAGCCATCCGGCCGTTCACGTACGGTTCACTGAAATGATCTCCTTTAACCATCGGGCCTGTCTGGGAGGGAAACGCTCCATCCGCGGCCCAGGGGCGCCCTATCTTCGGATAGAAGAGCAGGCCATCCGGCCCCTGCATCTGGATCGTGATCTCCATCCACCGTTTGTCGACCTCGATATTCTGTTGACTCCCGCTGGCCAGGCGCATCAACGGCAACGCTTCGTGAAACTTACCCTGTATATGGTCATTGAAGTCGTGCCACATGAAGGGCGGGTTGCTCCCGAGGTCCGCTGACCAGTAAATCTCGTAATTTGCATCCGGATCCAAGACCCCGGTCAATCCATGAACCGCCAGCGCCGCCCGCTCGGCCAGATCCAGAGTATCCGGCACAACATCTTCGTACCTTTCTCCTTCATAAGCCGGCACGTTAACCTTGGGAACCTCGGGGTTAATATACACAATCGGTTCGGTGTCCTTTTTCACTGGCTCCGCCTGTCCCCATCCCGACTTTGTTCCGCAGAGCGTGAGGCAAAACAAGCCAAGGACGACGCCCACAAGGCCAAGAGGAAAACGCCTCGCGACACACAGTTGGTTTACCAATCTCATGATTTTCCCCCTCTAATGGTGCCAGCTTACAGCTAAGTGGCGCTGTCCAGTTCAATTACGAATCGTCTATTTGCAATCCTCAATCGTCAATCGGATGGGTTACCACTCAATCTGCTGATCTGCCACAAAGCGCTTCATCTTGCGCCAGTGAACGCGGTTCTCGCGGTAGTGGTCTCGTTGATAGAACGGATTGTTCGTGCTGGGCGGATTGATAAAGACCACCGTGTTACCCTTCACAACAAGCGTGTACTCGATGTTTCCAATCTTTTCTTTAACCGTCCGTTCGCTGATGGGGAATTTGATCTCGACGGTGCTACCGCTTTTTACGCTTCCGAGGTTTACATGCCGGCCTTTCCAGCCGAGGGCGCGGGGCTTGCCATCGACCGTGACAACCATTTCATCACTTCCCGTCTCAATCCACTCCGGGGCGTGAACCGATACGCTCTTGCAGTCCGTTTTGATCTTAAGGTCCACTTGGCCTTCATAAGGAATATAGCTGTGTACGTCGACCATCGCTGCCGCTCGGTTCAACAACATATTGATACGCAGATGGCCGTCGGCAAAATCCAAGATGTTTTGCCAGATGTAGTAGATCGTACGTGCACCGTTGCCGGTGCAGCAATGCAGCAGCCCGGCTCCGCCCCAGTCATTGGCCTTCGAAGAGCCGGTAAAACCACCGACATTCCGCTCGGGCACTCGATCGCCTGTCTCGTTGAAGCCCACCGGAGATACCGGCTGCTTCTCAGAAAGGCGATAGATCCAATCCGTTTCGGTCAGCTGGCTCTCGGCGAAGTGGTTTCGTGTCCAGCGCTCCGCGTCTGCATAGTAGTCATACGCATCGCTTTGCGACAGCTTGAGGGCCAGGTAGATCATGTCGGCGATTTCGCAACTTTCGCAAGTCGGAAAATTTGGACGAGCATATATGGGAAAAAAACCGATCAGAGAAGAGGAGCCCGCCGCAGGGCTTTTGGCCCACTCGTAGCTGTTCTGTAGAAACTCCAACAGCTCCTGCGACTCCGCAGGAGAAACGTCTCTGATGGCCAGGGCATATTCGAGCATGGCCATGAGATAGATCGTATGGGCGTGAAAGTGCTTGTCGCCGCGGAATTCGCCGCCCGGCGCAAAATACCCGATATGAAATCGCATGAACCGGGTCAGCTTCTGGGCCAGCTCCCTGGCCGGTTCATAGCCGGTCACTTTATAGAACTGGGACGCTCCCTGAATGATTCGCCCATTTTGCTCCCCACCCTCAAGGTCTCTCGGAATCGCCGCCTGGGGGCCGTTCTTGTCGTACTTGGCATGGGGCTCAAAATGCATTGTCGGGAAGTAGCAGTAGGCCTTTTCTTGTGGAGCCGTGCCTGTTCCCTCCTTATGAACCGCCAACTCCAGAAACCGGTCGACCATCCTCTCGATCGCCTCTTTCCACATGGGGTTGCCGTCCCGCAGATAATAAACCAGCATCGTGCTGAGCATTCTGTTGCAGAAGATGCCGGGATGAGCGAGTTGCTTGACGGTTGGGTCACCGACATCCGTCAACGTACCGTCCGGGCGGGCGACCGTTCCTTTCGCCCAATAGATGGCCCTCGTGCGCCCCCACGGGCGGCCCTCTAGCGGTATATAAACGAGTCCGTCCGGGCCGATCGATTTGAGCGTCACATCCATCCACACCCGGTCGACTCTGTTCATGTCGTTGCTTCCGGTAACAACGCGCAGCAACGGGAGAGCTTCCATAAACTTGGGCTGACACCAGTCATCAAAGGAATTAAACATGGTGGGCGGATTGCGTCTAAAGTCGACATGACAGTAGAGTTCATGGTCCGCCAAGGGATTCGTGGCGCCGGTCAACACATTAATGCCCAGTTCCGCTCTTTCGGCGATCTCCAAGGTGGCCGGAACCAGATCCTCGTACGTCTCGCCTTCATAGGGCGGAATTGGAATTGAGGGAATATCCTCACGGATGTACATAATCTTTCCGCATTTTGCTTCCTGTGCGAAAACGGGATTCGCCAAGAAAAGACAGCAAAGCAATAGAAACGGCGTGGAACGTGATGTGCACATCAGCATTTGGCAACCCCTTAGAAGTTAATCGCCATAATCGGTGAGTCGACGCGCGCGGCCGACTGGAATGAGGGTGACCGAAGGCTACGCGGCTGTCGAATCGCCGCCCTGTTTGGTCTCTGGACCGATAATTGTAAACTCTAGTCTGGGCGGAAAAGTATTACCCTACATCGACGCCGGATCGGACCTGGCAGCCAAAGTCCCCCAGATCGATGGCGAAATCCGGTTGGAATTGCTGAATCCGGTCGGCGAACTTTTTGAAATTCGCTTCGTTGCCAGTCGCACGTCGTCCCAACAAATGTGGATCGGCGTTCAAACCGAATCGGAGATGACGGGACTCGGTTTCCGCACCGAGCGACGCAGCAGCACCAACCGCGGTAAGACCGGCAGCACTGAGCGCGACAAAGTCGCGGCGATTATGTTACGGTTCGTTTTTGGAGAAGACACGTTAAGTTCCTCGCATCAATTGTAATTGGACCCGCGCATCTGTTGAGATAGTATCATAATCGATGGACGGCAAAGAGTTGCTGGAGCGTTTTTATGAAATCACATGTCGAGTGGGCATTACCCATCATTTCTTTGGGCCGGCCCCTCGATCTCATTGATCTTCTTACAATCGACATTCTGCGGTTCGAAATCAGCCGGGATTTCCCATTTGGATGTACCTGAAACCGCTCCAGGCTCGGAATGTCGCCTATGGTAACCGCATGCGCCCCCCGGTGTCTAGCGCATCGGAATGTTCCCTATTCTTCTTCCCTGCGGCCCCAGTATCTGGGTTCCTGTCGTTGGATTCACGCCCCTTTAAGCTCCTTGGCCCGGCTTCTTGCCCGTTGTGCGCAGACTTTTCCTCCTGAGGCCAGCGTTTTTCTGCCACGACGCGACTCCTACGCAAGCATCCGGCCATTGATGTCTGGTGGCGGCAAGGCGAGTCGCTCAATGCGGTCGAGAATCGCTGCGAACAACCTCCGCGTCACAGCCACTTCGGCAAGTTGGAACGTGACGTACTTCGCGTGCCGCGTCACCTTGGCCCCAATCTTGACGAGTTTCTCTCGTAGCGTTGTCAACGACCAGTGCTTCACATCACCGAGCAGGGCCAGCCGACGCAAAAAGTTGGCCAGGTTGTAGGCCAAGGCGAACAATTGCAACCGCGTCTGGTTATCCCTGAAGGTGCGGCAGGAGAGCTTCGTCCACTTCACCGCGTTCTTCCCTTCCTTGATCCACTGCTCGGCCGTCCCACGTCCGTTGTAAAACTTGACCACGTTCTTCGCCCGCTTGTTCAAGTTCGTCACGATGAAACCGACACGCGGGAACAATTCGCCCTGGTGCCACTCGACCTTGGCTACCACGCGACGCGATCGCTTCCACGATTTCGCCTGGTATTGAAAACTGTGGTAAAACACCTTGGGTTTATAAGAAGGTCGTCCTACTGGGCGGGTGAGCAGGTGCTCGATTTCTCGCTCCAGTACGGCGTTAGCCTTGATGCGAATGGCATAGTGATAATCCTCTTTCTCCAGCAGACGGTACAGTGCCGGATTGGCAAAGGCCGCGTCGCCGCGAAAGAACTTGGGGATATTCAAGTGGCGATACCGTTCGATCACCGGAAGTAAGACGCGCCGC
>Ga0310121_10003025_pt1 | contig 15578 bp, 17 predicted proteins | sample CB27_Tmax_986_MG_FD_203504 | JGI IMG/M metagenome (GOLD analysis project Ga0310121, IMG submission 203504) | Marine microbial communities from Western Arctic Ocean, Canada - CB27_Tmax_986 | ecosystem: Environmental > Aquatic > Marine > Oceanic | place: Canada: Western Arctic Ocean | collected...
AAATGATTTATAATTATACACTTCACCATTATATAAACATACAATTTGATCTTTTACAAAAGGTTGTTGTGTAAAATTCCCTGTTATAGTAAGTAAATTATGAATAATTGATATATAACCTTTTTTTTCTGACCAGCCACCCGACATATTAGGTACTTCTGGATAAGCATTTGTCTCGAAATTTGATGTTGTAGTATCATCAGGTCCTCTAAATTTATTATAATAATTTATATCATCCAAATCCTCTATATCATATTTTTTAGTTGAAAGAAATATACTACACATTATACAACTCATTATATATTCTTTCCATCCAATATGATTGACCTCGATTCATTCTATTTTGTGGTATAGCATTAAACTGATAAACCCAACCTGAATTGTATAAATTAGTCAAATCATCTTCCCACCAATTCCAATTCGGGTCAGTATAAATCAAATTCTTTCTATGTAAATCCATTATAGAATATTTATAGGGAAGAAAATTTACATCCACACCGAATTTCTTCGCTAATAAATTAATAAGTGGTTGGTCACTTCCACACTTTACAATATCATATGATGGAATAACTTGGTCTTTATTTTCCCAATACCAATCAACTACCTTCTTTAAAAAATCTCTATGTTTCTCATTTAATATAACAAAACAAGTTTGAAAAAACTCTGAACTCTTTATATAATAATCACATCCAAAAAACATTTGAGAATATCCTTTAATAGCTCTATTCACCCATTCATAATCTCCATTACAAAATGCTGATGAAAATTCATGGTTGGTTTCTTCAAAAAAATTAGGACAATCGGGATGTATAACTGAATCAGCATCACACAATAAAACTTGATCATAATTAATACCATTTTCTTCTAATATCTCTAATACATACCACCGTTGCCAAGTAATAACCATCTCACTTTCAGGTACTAACAATGTATCCATCAAGAAAAATTCTACATCGTGTTTCTCACACCATTGTTTCCACGAATCTACTCCATACTTGTAACCCTTGGTTCTATCAGCTCTTCCAATACCACTCTTATTAACTGATTCCTCTCGTTCAATCCAAGGAATCAATACTACATTCTTTTTTTCTGTATTCATTCTATATCTTTGGTCTATATCTACTAAATATATTTTCCCATTTTCCTTTATACAATTTTTAGGAACACAATCATCTCTAATACTCCGTACTTCTCTATAAATTTTATTTTTTTCACAAAAATCTATTAATCCCTTTATCCACTTACCCTCAGGTTGAACATGAGTTCCCCTAATATTATCCATCTTTATTGCAAAATATTCTCGTGAATCATCATAACATTTTATAATTTCATGTGGCTGAGGTGCAAACCCATTTTGGAAAAGTAAATTTTGTATATCAAATAAAATATTTACCTGTTTTCTTTCAAGTTCATCTGTAAAAATCTTATAACCATAATCTTTATCTTTACTGCCTAAAAATCTACAAAATCTTCCAGTAAAATAATATCTATCTTTAGTAGAAATATCATACCTTTCAGAGTTACATTCTTCCTCAGTTTCATTTCTTTTCGTGTCCCAAAGAGCTACAAATTCATATTCTTCACCGCCAAAATATATAGATTCATTCCTTCCCCCCAACTTTATTTCAACTGATTCTACATCATCTTTAGTTTCTTTATAAAACAACTTAAAATTCTGTCTAACACTTCTATCGTTAGTTTCACCAAGATGTATAATTTTACTATAATTTAATATACTACCAAGATATTGTTCTATTTTATGCTTAGTATCCCATCCATGTCCCTCAAACCAACAAATTTCTTTTGTATAATAATTAATTATATCTGCAAGATTTTGTTCTTCCACATGACCCCATATGGATAGAGCAAATACATAATCAAATTCTTCATCTCCAATAATCAATTTTAAACTATCTAATCCATCATCAACATTAAAAGTATAATATTCTATATCAAGATTATATTCACTTGCCACCTTTTTGGCTACATCTACAGTTTCTTTTTTATAATCTATACCAACTACTCTTTTGGCCCCCCGTTTCTTGGCCTCAATACAAATAGCACCAACACTACATCCAATATCAACAACTGTTTTGCCCTCGAAGGATTTTGGTAAATTCATAATCCCATACCGATATTCCATGTCTCTAACACCATGATGATCACCAATAGTTTGATATGCCCTATTTCTTTTTCCATATGGAAACTGACCATATTCTTTTAATTCTTTTTCTAATTCTTTTGACAATTTATTCATTATTGAGGAAATTCCTTGCCAGTATATAATTCAAATTGTTTAGATGCCTGTAATCTTGCCAATTTTCTACCTGTTTCTGTTTCTACTAAACAATTAATAAAATCATTTGATTTATGTATCATATCTGTTATATCTACGGGGGTACAATTATAAACTACCGAATCTCTTATATCATATAACTCATTCCAATTTTCTCTTGTCACACTCTCCACATGAAACCTACAATCTTCGGCTGCCCATGTAACTGCTCTAGCATATCCACCATCACCTACAATGTATAACTTTTTCCGATTATCGTATCTATCTAAAAAAATAGTAGCAGCATATGAATCTGTATTATAGGCAGTCAAACGGCCATTGGTATTTAGAACTGTATTTGCTGATCCTATCTCTCTAACAGAATCTTTCTTATCATGGACATATCTCAATACTTTTACTTTATATGGCATAGTAACAGCAAACCCCTTAATATCTAAAGTTAAAACTGACTTTATAGCATCCTCAATATTATCTACTGAAAATGATTTGTATATCTTATTCAATCCATAATAATAGAATGCAGTGTTCATCATCTGACAGCCAGTATTACCGGCCTTCTCAGCAAATGAACAATATATTTCTGTATCTTTATCTATCCACCGATTCACTTAAAACCCTTTTAGCAATTTGGCCTGAACTCAAACCGTACTTTTCATATAAATCCACAGGAGGTGCTGATTCAGGAAATACATCATTCAATCCAATCCTTGTAACTTTTTTTGGATACTCGTCTGTTAAAACTTCGGAAACTGCAGAACCCAATCCACCAACAATAGAATGATCTTCAACTGTAAATAGATGTTTAGTTTCTTTAGCACATTTAACTATTATATCTTTATCTATGGGTTTCAATGTTGGAAAATGTACAACTCTAATACTACTATAAGCTGTGTTCTTCTCTATCAGATTAACGGCTTCAAGTACTTCACTTAATATACATCCAGTAGAAAATAAAGTTATATTTTTCATTTTAAAAGTTCCCTCTTTTACTATCTGTCCTTTACCAAACTCAAATGGTATATCAATATCTTCAACTGGTTGTCTACCCAATCTCAAATAATGTGGTGAATCCAAATCTGTTTCACATAAATACTCAATAACCCTTATGGTTTCAGAATATGATGCTGGATTTAGTATTTTCATATTAGGTAAAGCCCTCATAATACTAACATCTTCTAATCCCATCTGAGTTACACCGTCCTTACCAATAGCCATACCAACGTGAGTACCTACTATAACAACAGGACGATTTGAATATGCTAAACTACATCTAATAATATCATATCGTCCAGTAATAAACGAACCAAATGAAGCTAAAAAAACTTTATAACCGTATTCAGATAATCCTGAAGATATTCCTATCATATTGGCTTCTGCTATTCCTATTTGAAAAAATCTATCAGGATGTTTTTCTTTGAAACTTGCTATCTTTGTAGCCTTACCCAAGTCTGCGTCTAACGCAACTATGTTATCATACTTATCACCCATTAAAGGTAAATGATTTCCAAATGCTTCTCTTGTAGCTTTCATATTAAACTCCTAACTCTTTCATTGCAATTTCATATTCTTCATTAGTAGGAACTTTACAATGCCAATCAGGGTGTTCCATAAAAGAAACTCCCTTTCCTTTTATAGTATCTAAAATTAAACATAATGGTCTGTCGTCAGCAAGATGCGGAAATTCTCTTTCAAAGTCCAAATTATCTCTAATTACTTTCATATCATGACCATCAATTATTTTAGTACGCCAGCCGAAAGAAGTTATTCTTTCTTGTAAATTGTCATACATAATAGTGACATCTTTTGAATATCCGTCATTCTGTCCTTTATTCCAATCTACAATACAAATCAAATTTTTTAATTTCGTTTTTGGATAATACATTAATGATTCCCAAACTTGTCCTTCTTGTAATTCTCCATCACCTAACACACAAAATACAGTTCCATCTTCACCTCTAAGATTCTTACCAAGTGAATGTCCAATTGCAATACTCAATCCTTGTCCTAACGAACCCGTTGTAGCATCTAAAATGGGTAATCGTTCTTTATCAGGATGTCCTTGTAATGGTGAATCTATCTCTCTAAATAAATCTAATTCTTCATCTGTTATTTGTCCTAACTCATGTAACACTGCATATATAATAGGAACTGCGTGTCCTTTAGATAAAATCAATTTATCTTTACCACCAATATCATAATCTTCATACAATACACAAGTCAATTCTGCCATAGAAAATGCCCCACCAATATGACCTGATTGTTTATCACGAACCATATCTATAACCTTTTTTCTTAATACATTAGGATTGATTTTCATTATATACTTTCTCCTTCAACAACCCCACAGAGATATGTGTTATCTTTGACAATATATCTTCAAAGTGAAAGTTATTATTGTTACCACCTGTTTGACCAGGAAACTCTGATGTACCTTCAAGTGATATAGTTAAATCTGCGAACTCGTTACAATTATTGGTTGAGTTTCTTGTAACCAATATAGTTTTCATTCCTCGTTCCTTGGCTACTCTAAACGCCTCCAATACATTTTTTGAATTACCAGATCCAGACATTCCAAAAAGAATATCCCCCTCAACACCTTGATACTTTAATTGTTCACTAAAAATAAACCTAAATCCCAAGTCATTACTAACTCCAGTTATAGTTGCTTGGTCACTACATAAACTAACACACTTAAATTTATTTCTTGGTATTGTTTGTACTCCCTTATCTTCTGATACAAATGGATGCATATTCATATCCACTACCAAGTTCTGTACTGAGGCTACATTACCACCATTACCACAAGCAAATACCGTTTGTTCATTTTCATATGCTTCAAACATCATATCAACAAACTGAACTATTTTCGTAGTTGGTATCCCTTGAAATGCGTTCGCTGATTCATTTTTATATAAATCTACTAATTTTCCTTTATTCATTATCTTTTTCCTTGTTTAAAAATTTTGCTAATAAATATTTCCCATATAAGAATAAAAAATTACCATACTTTCCATCTTTAAAATTATCATACAATGTACAAATATTAAAATATTGTAAAATACCTAATAATTTAACATTACTCCAAATGTAATTATTATCATTACAAAATTTCTCAAACACTTCCATAAAATATATAAGATTACTTTTTGAATAAAACTTCACACTTGCAACATTACCATATGTAAAAGTTATATCATAATCAAACATATCTTCTAATATACTCTGTCCATTAATCATTATTGCATGGTATAATTTTCCCAAGTCATAATAAACATCACCAACATTTATACTATTTCCAAATCGTTGTCTCCAATCTATCAATACAAATTTATTATTTTCTCTGTTGTATAAAATGTTCTCTGGCTGTAAATCTCCATGAAAATAAGATGGTATTGCATTTTGATAAAATTCTGGCCAATTAATTTTATCTAACATAACTTCTATAGGTTCTACCTCAATCCCATTAATATTAGTAACCATATCTAAACTTGTACCAGATAATGACTTTACTCTTTCCTTAGTTTTTATTTCATACATTTGAGTACAATCATCTATAAAAGTATCAGTAACTTCTTGTTTTATAAATAAATTTTCTTGACAGTTATCTAAAAAATTTCTCATAAGAGATTCATCTGTAATATTTGAAAACAATTCTCCTCTAATATAATCATAACAATACATATTATCATTTATAACAGTTACTTTCGGACAATTATCATTTAAATATTCAATTCTTTTTATTCTTTGTGATGCTTTTTCTGAATCATTAAAATATTTAATCACTCTATTCTTGTGTATAAAAATAGCTTCATCGCTCTTATTGGCTACAACATCATTACAAAAAACCTTTTTAGTTTCCTGATAAGACTTATTGTTGCCTGTATCATGCCAAGTAAAATCAATCAATCTAATGTTTTCCAAACCATCAAATCCATGTATAACTTGATACTCATCTTTTACTATTTGTCTATCTTCTAAAGCATTCCAAAAATCTTCATAATCGTGTATTCCTGCCATACCAACATATGCTCTGTTACCTGTACCATAATACAAATTTTCTAAATATTTACTCCCATGTACTAAACAATAATTCATTGAATCTTCTAAATCAACTTTTGAAACTCCTAACCAATTATCACTAATATAATTAAAAGCCATATCTTCTTCAACTATAGTATCTACTGATGTAAACATAAAAGGTACTTGTAATTCATCTTTACAACATAATAAACTATAACCTGGACCTGAACCTTCTTTATCATAATTATCAACATCAACATATGTTATTTTTCTATCAGTATATACAGTATCAAGATAAGTTTTTATTTGTTCTGATTTGTAACCAACTGCAATTACTATCTCAACCCGATTATCCAACTTATCAATAATATAAGATATAACAGGTTTATTCTCTAATGGAAGTAAAGCTTTATGTAATCCATCAATGTCATTATTTCTTGTTCCTCTACCCGCTGCCAAAATACAAAATTTAAAATTATAACTTAATTCAGATTCACACTCTGAACAATAGTAAACATCGTTATAACCAATACCAAAGTCATGAAAAACTTTTACAGTAGATTGACAAGTAGTACAATATGCAGTTTTCATTTAATTACCCTCATGCTCCGTTTTTATTTTACCACTACCCCTGTCTGAATCATCTGCAAATCTAATACAATCATTCAAGTGGGCAGTAGAACACTCTAAAGCGGTATAATCAGTTGTTGCTATAACTCTATGTTTAGTTTTTAATGGAACACACCAACCATCTCCAACTTTATATGTTCTTGATTCCATTGTACCATCATCTTTCTCTAACAATACTTCAGCTTCACCTTCAATAACATAATTTGTTTCAACTTTCTTTTCGTGCCATTGTAAACTACTCTGATATCCCTTGTTCATATGAATCAATTTGTAAGCATAATATTCATTGAGTTCCAACCAAAGTTCATAACCCCAAGGCTTCTCCACTCTGTATGAACTAATATCTAATCGGTGAGATTTATTCTCATCTATCTTATCTTTATATTCTTCAAGTGCCTCTCGTACCCAATCATCTTTTATATGTTCATATTTTGACATCTTTAACTCCTTCATTCCTTGTTACATTAATTGCGAAAGCAGTATCTTCTGTTCTACCCACTTTTCTATCATTTATAAGTATTCTATCACCACCACCAAAACCCATAATTAATTGATCATAAAGAATTCCAGCCCTTTGTAATTGTTTAATTGTGGATTCTCTGGCACTTTCTTTTCTACCAGTAGTAATAACTAAATGATATCTATTAACATCAATTGTATATAAAAACTCCTTTACTCCAGGAAGAACTTCCAGCTCATAATTCGGGTCCTGTATTAATCCTACATCTGTAGGATGTTTTGTAAGAGTACCATCTAAATCACAAAATATAGTTTTTGGTGCATTATTTCTCATAATAAAACCTCTCCTTGTTTTCCTGCCCTAATGTTTTCGTTAAAATAAGCCCTTCTAATAACATTACAATAATCGTCATCTAACCATTCAGTACTATTAGGTGATGCCCCTTTCAATCCTGGTCTAAGTAAATCAGGTATTGCCCCAATTTCTTCTAAATATGCATATATTAAAAAATGTGGGGACATTCCTTTCCACTGATAAATTGTTTTATTATAATGTCCTATATAATCATAAAGTAAAGAAAATTTATTCATATACTCCGAATTTGAAAAAAACCACCAATCCATTACTTCTTTTCGGTCTTTCGCCCCTTTTAAATGAGTATTTCCTGGATATCCAAACCACCTTCCATCTTTTATTAATTCTACATTGTAAAGATATGACATATCATAATCAGAAAATTTAACTGGTTTGTTCCATGCTAAATCAAACCTGGAAACCATTACACAATCATATTTAAAATTATTATCTTTTTCATACTTTTGTTTTAATTCTATTATTTTTTTAAACCCATAAAATCTACTATATACAGCTTGGTTTCTTGAATTATCTTCTTTATGTTCTGGCTTAAAAATAACTTGTTTCTCTATTTGATATTTTTTAGGTTGATATGATTCTACTAAATAATCTTCCAAATCAAGATCCCAAGTATGAAAAAAAACATCAACATCATTTTCATCTATTATATACTTTTTCCAATCTTTAAATGCTAACTCGGCACATAACTTTTTACCATCTAATGGTGTTTCTGTATCATACGATTTAGTACTCGGACTCCCAACTAAACCATGTAAACATAACGCTACTTTCATTTTCTTTCCTGTCTCCACTTTTTCATTAACTGAAACCATTGATTATTATCAATATCCTCATTAATAAAATTAAAATCTAAGTTATTCTTCCACGCTACATAAGGAAAACTTAACTGATCTCTTTTACTACCATATTTAAGTTCTATCCACCATTCTTCCATCGTTTTAATTATGTCTTTATTATTATGTCGTCTAAGTATTACAGTATTTCTAGCTTGTCCATTGTTTTCTGGATAACCTTCTTTTCTATAACCATCAACTTGATTATTTATTATATCTAAATTATCTTTATAATGTTTTTGTGGATGTATATCACCTAACCACTTTATAAATTTGGCTTCTTCATAGATACAAATTCTACTATTTATTCCCCCACAATATTTATGATTTAAAACCGCATAATCTTTATCTTTTAAATAAGTATCAACTAAATAATTGATATCACCAATAATCTTGGCATCCCCATCAACCCAAACACTAATTTCATAATCTTTTAAATACCTATGTGGTAAAAGTTTTGGTTTTTTAGAATCTCTTGCCCCATCATAAATTTTTAAAGTTGGTTGTATAGTCCATACATCAGATTCAAAATCTGTCCTATCTGTAAAACAAATAAAATCCCAATCATCTAATTTTACTTCTGGCTCATGTAAATAATATTCTGGTCCAAATATAGAAGTATAAACAACTTTTTTATTATCAGACATTTTTATAAATTTCTATCCAATACTCAATCATTTCATCTAACATACTTTCAAAAGTATATTCTGCCTTAAATCCAATAGATTTTAATCTTGTAGAATCTCCTTTCAAGTGAACTAATTCTTCTGGCCTCCAAAACTTTTTATCTACTCCAACATAATCATTATAATCTAAATCTAACTGAGAAAAAGTATACTCACATAAATCACGAACAGAATGGGAAATACCTGTAGCACACACATAATCATTCGGTTCGTCTTGTTCTAATATCGTAACCATGGCTCTAACATAATCTTTAGCATGTCCCCAATCTCGGGTAGCATCTAAATTTCCTAACATTAATTTATCTGATAACCCAAATTTTATTTTAACTGCCTCTTTAACAACCTTGTTTGTAACAAAATTAGTACCCCTCCTTGGAGATTCATGATTAAAAAGAATTCCATTAGATATAAACATATCATATGCATTTCTGTAATTACAACATATATTATATGCATATACTTTTGCACACCCATACGGACTTGTAGGATGCATTGGTGTTGTCTCCCTTTGAAAACCATCTTCATCAAATGAATTACCAAACATCTCTGATGATGATGCCTGATAAACTTTAATATTTTTATCTGTTAATTTAATTGACTCCAATAAATTTAAAACTCCAAGTCCAACTACTTGAGTTGTATAAATTGGTTGGTCAAATGATATTCTAACATGAGATTGTGCAGCTAAATTATAAATCTCGTCTGGTTGTACCAACTGTAAAACCCTAATCAATGACGCCATATCTAGCATATCAGCGTATTCTAATTTTAAATCTTTAAATATATCATCTAATCTAGCAGTTTGATTTTCAGCAACAGAATTTCTTTTCAATATACCATGAACCTCATATCCCCTTTCCAACAACAGTTCGGCCAAATAAGAACCATCTTGTCCATTAATACCAGTTATCAACGCCCTTTTCATTTATTTTCCTCCTTCCTAACAACTATCATTCCAGCCCCCTTAGAGTTTCCACTCTTTTTACTTATCAATGGCGTTACAGAATCTATATTATTATATAATTTATTTAAATCCCATAGATCACTTTTTAAATCCTTACTTCCGTCTTTACTGTACCAGCTACGGCTACTATAACTATACGGTGAAGCAATATCTTCAATTATATAAAAACCCCCTGGTTCTATGAGTGGAAAAAAATTTTTGAAAGTTGCAAGTTGTCCCAGATGAGTATGGTCACCATCATCTATTATTACACTAAAACCAACTTCACTATTTAAAACATCCAAAATTGTTGAGTCTGTTGTATCACCTTGTATTACCTCATGCAAATTATCATTTTCAAATGCACCCATTTCTAATAATTCGGGATACACCAATTTAAATTCGGTAGTATCTATATCAATACCATATATTTTTCCATTACTAAAATAATCAGACCACATAGCCAAAGACCTACCTTGAAAAATACCTATTTCTAAAAAATTAATTTTATTATCTCTAATCTCATCAAATAATCTAACATATTCATTAACATATCCGTTCCGAGCGGCATCCCCACCCACATTCTTAACTCCAGTTCCACGATTATTAGCCGTAACCACTCCCCCATATTTATTTATAATTTTTGTCAATGTATTCATTATAACTCCCTATTAACTATATCACTAATAAAACTAATTTCACTTGAGGTCAATATAGGATTATTTGGTACATAAAATCCATACTCATCAATAGTAGAAACTTTTGGTAATTTAAGTTCACCAAATTCTTTAACATAAAATGGTTGAGTTCCCATTGAACCACAAATCATGGGTCTAACCTCAATTTGATTTTCTTGTAAACTTTTAACTATCTCATCCCTATTTGGACTTATTATTGGATATGCAAAATTAGATGTAAGTGAATCATGATATGATTTTGGTTTCCAATAATCATTTTTTATTAACTCTTGATAAAGATTGTAATTATGTTCTCTCTTTTTACCCCAATCATCTAACTTATCAATCTGAGATAATCCAATATATGCCTGTAAATCTGTTGACCTCATATTAAATCCAGAATAATAAAATGTATACATGGAGTCAAACTCAGAAACATCCCAATCTTGTTGTAATTTGAATTGTGTTTCTACACTTAAATCTCTATCCCAGCCATGACTCCGTATAGACAATAACAATTCATATAATTCAAAATCATCAGTTGAAACAATTCCACCTTCAATTGTAGAAATATGATGACCAAAAAATGTAGAGAAACTTGACATCCTACCAGATGTTCCAAGTTTTTGTCCTTTGTACTCACATCCCATTGCCTCACAAGTATCTTCCAAAAGGATAACATCATACTTATCACATAACTTAACTACTTTATCCATATCAGGAACTAAACCTAAAACTGAAACAAACATAAAAGCAGATGGAGAATGTAATAAAAATAAGTTTTCCAAGTGTTCTAAATCTGCAGATAAATCATCCATGTTAGAATCACACAATATAGGTTCTAATCCTAATTGAATTACTGGTGATAAGTCTGTTGCCCACGCTACTGACGGAACTACAATCTTACTATTTTTTAAATATCCACCCTGTTGTAAAGCAGATAACATCAAAATATTAGCCGATGATCCTGAATTAACAAATACTGAATACTTTCTACCCAGCCAATTAGAAAACTTATTCTCAAATTCTAATGTTATAGGTCCCTTGGTTAATCTTGGATAAGTTTTTAACCAATCAACTAATCTATCTATATCCTTATTATCAATTGTATCTTTGACTAAAGTTATCATAAACTCTCTTTATACCTTCTTCTAATGAAATAAATTCAAATCCTTCCATAACTGAAATAAGTTTTGAAGAATCAACATCTTTTCTATATTGACCATCTGGTTTTGTACTATCATACACAATTTCTAAATCACCCTTACCACAAGATTCCATTCCTATCTTAGTCATTTCTTCTATTGAATATACATAATTGGGAGCGACATTAAAATTCTCTACTATATTATTATCAATCATATATTTTATTACTCTCGCTAAGTCTTCAGCATGCATAAATTGTCTTAATGGTTTTCCAGTTCCCCATATTTCTACCGTATCTGTTGCCTCATATATTTTCTTAATTAATGCTGATACGAAATGACTATGATGTTCTTCGTATTTATCATGTTCACCATACAAATTACAAGGAATTAAATAACACCATTGTTTCTCATATTGTTTTACATAAGAATCTATATGAGTTGCCATACACCTCTTTGACATTGCGTATGAAAAATTATCTGGGGGTGGTGGTCCATTAAATAAATCTTCTTCTTTTAATGGATATGTATCTACCACATCAGGATATATACAAGTGCTTAATATAGAAATTAACTTGTCTACCTTATACTCATGACATTTTTTCAAAACATTATTATTCATCATAATATTTTCTTCAAGATATTCTACAGGATGATTTATATTATCTACAATACCACCAACTCTTGCTGCTAAATGAACTACAATCTTTGGTCTAAAGAAATCCATCAAAGCATCTACTTGTGTAACATCTGTCAAGTCACAATCTTTAGAACCTATGTACGTTGCATCTGGCATAATATCTTTTAAATGTTTTCCTACTAATCCACTACCACCTGTTACTAAAATCATTAAACTCTCTCTTTTACTTTTACATTAAACTCATCATATGGTTCATAATGTTCTATCACTGCACGTTTTGGAATTCCCAATCTTTCATTAGGAAACATATTATTTATACTATCACTTGAAAACCATTCATAACAATTTGGAGTGGCCAATGGAAACCTATCTGATTTTTTGGTCGTATTATAATAACTCAAATAATTCATTAAAAAATCTTTATTATATATTGCAACTGAAGATAAACTAGTACCAGGGTACTTATCACCACTAACTAAATGAATATATTCTTTGGTATCATATAGATGAAAATATTTTTTATTTGTACCATAACATTTTACATCTTCAATTCTATGCATTGCAACAAATTTACAATCATATTTCACAATTTCTTTTATTAATCCATCAAAATAATCTTTATCAAAATTACACAATTTAAAATCTTCCATAAACATAAAAACATAATCAGTTTCTACTTCATATAACATACTCTGAACAATTTTTCCCCAATCCATTGTTAAATCATTATAAAACGATAATTTATCAACGTGTTTTTCATATAAGGACTGTACAATTTCAAGGTTTTTTGTAGAGTTATAATTTATACAAAAATCATATTCACTAAAAAAATCTGCTACATCTGGTAAAATTTCATTTGCCAATGTATCCAATCTTTCCTGTTTACCAATTACAAAATTCTGTAATATTGTTATCATATAATATCCCACCCATATTGTCTAATAAACTTTAACGATTCACGGCTCCTTTGAGAATCTCGTAAAGATATAAAACAAACACTTTCATAATAAACAGGTTCCGTAAACTTGACCATAGGTTTATGACCATACTTTGGTTTGTATTCATTTACTTGTCCCCACTTGTCTAAATCTTCTGGTCCAATATTTTTTGGATAATCAATTGGTAAAATACTATAATAACTTGAATCTGGTATTGGTGGCCACGCCATACATACTCCTTCAAGTGACAACTCTTTTAATATATTTTTCAAATCTGAAATTGTAACATGACACGAATGTATGGGCCAAGATGATGGAAATGGAATAAATCCTAAATCTTTTAAATAATCATCAGAATCAAACCATGGCCATGTTAAATATACAAAATCTGTGGCTGCCTTTGCAGACATCTCAATCATTTTTTTTACCGCTTCTAAATCCATTAAATGTTCAATCGTACCAGTAGCTATTACAAAATCAACACAATTCTCTGGTAATGTTAAATTTGTTACATCGGCCTGAACACATGGGATATCTTTTCCTTCCATATATTTTATACATTCATCATCAATTTCAAAATGTAATCCTCTCTGTCCATTAAAAGTATCTCGTGCATACTTCGCCATTTTTCCATTTTTTGCTCCAAGATCTATAAAATCAAAATATTCCATGTAATCTTCTGGAATAGAAATGTGTACTGATTCCCATTCAACCGTGTTAGCGATTACTGTTTTTTTACTCATTTAATATTCCTTTTAATTTTTCAATATTAATCTGTAAAGATGGTGCAATTTTTGCACCTGATGTTGTATCTACCTTCTGGTATTGGGATACGAATTCATAAACACTCTGGTGTTCACCACCAACATTAATTATACCTACTTCATCTTTTATTTTTAAAATAATACTAGCAACTTCTTCATGAGTTATAGAATTTCTATATACATCATTAAATGCTATTTTATGTCTAAATGGTATATCACACAAAGAACATCTTAATATCAACGAATTAGGAATTAACTTAGAAACACATTCTCCACCAAGTTTAGACCACCCATAATTATTAGATGGTTTAACTTTACTTTCTTCATAAACACCAGGAGTCCATTTACCACGATAAACTTTTTCAGAATCATAAACAAAATCAGTAGAAATATATATAAATTTTATACCATACTTATAACAAATCCTAGCCACATTAGCAGTTCCAACAATATTAGTACTCATACTCATAATAGGATTTTTATCATTAACTCTCATAGGTTTTGTTAGAGCCGCTGTATGTACAAAATATTTAGGAAAATCTGGCCTCATCATAAAACTCTTTATAACATCAGAAACTACATACTCATCTGTAATATCCATTTCTTTTCTCGGCAAAAGAGTTATTGGTAAATCATCAGTAGATAATTTTAATAATTCTTTGGCTAAAGTTCCATTACCACTAACTAATATCATTTTATATAACCTCTACTTTTGGAACGTGTGTTATAAACTTACCACCATTTTGTACGAACTCACTTTCTATATCTACAATAACATCTTTAAAATTCCACGCTCCTAAAAAAATATAATCATAATCATTGAGATTAACTGACCCTCTATCTACTACTGGAATATGAGAACCTGGTGCACACATTCCTTGTTTATCTTTCGTAGTATCTGTTATCAGCTCTATCAAATCCGTCTGCCAAGGTGATGCACCAATTCCACAATAATTAAATACCGTAGTAGATTTTGCAGTAGCACCAATACTCATTATTCTCTTACCATCATTTTTTAATTTAACAAGTAATTCTACTAAATCATTTTTAGACTTCTCTACTCTTTTTGCAAACTCTTGATAAGTCTTAAACTCTTTTAATCCAAAGTCATCTTCTCTTTGTAAATTTTCCCTAACACTAAGTTCTACTGGTCTATTCCTAAAAAAAGTAT
>Ga0310121_10003029_pt1 | contig 15565 bp, 12 predicted proteins | sample CB27_Tmax_986_MG_FD_203504 | JGI IMG/M metagenome (GOLD analysis project Ga0310121, IMG submission 203504) | Marine microbial communities from Western Arctic Ocean, Canada - CB27_Tmax_986 | ecosystem: Environmental > Aquatic > Marine > Oceanic | place: Canada: Western Arctic Ocean | collected...
CTCTTCAGATCCGCTTGGGCAGCATCAGCACCTCATGGTCCACGCCTTGCCCGCCGCACCGCGGCAGCGCGGCTGGTGGTGTGTCCTGTTCGGTCGCCAGTCTCAGCCGTTTACCCGCCATGAGCAACAGATCGCCGCGTTGATGATTCGTTGCTGGCAGGTCGGGTTTGACCATATTGCTGAGCGGGGCATGGGCCGGCTTCTGATTGGCTACGATGACCGGCTGATTCACGCCGACCCGCTGACCCGTCTACACCTGCTCAAGCAGGGCAACATGCTCAAGCAACTGGTGCAGTCGCTTCACCCGGTCGTTGAGCAGCGTTGGCCGCGCCTGGGCAACAGCCAACTACACGACTTCAACCTCGATCTGGGAGACCGCCGCCGCTGGGTGCGCTTTTGCAGGACTCACGCTGTGAACGTGACTGGCGGCGAGCATTGGTACGTCGAACTTCGCGATCTGGCCGAGGACGATCCGCCCGCCGTCGGCGTTGTCGACGACTTGCGCATTGCCGCGGCATTGGCCTATCTGCATGATCAATTCGACAAGTCGCCGAGCCTCCATGACGTCGCCAGCGCTGTGCAGGTCAGTCCGTTCCACTTCCACCGGCTGTTTTCACGGGTCGTCGGCATCAGCCCCAAGCAATACCTGCAACGCCTGCAATTGCAGATGGCCAAATGGCTGTTGACCTCCAGCCGGCTTCAAATTGGTGCCATCGCCGGATCGACCGGGTTTGCCAGTCACGGGCACTTCACCAGCACGTTCCACCGCATGGTCGGCGTCAGCCCCCGCGCGTTTCGTGAGGGCAACGGAAACAACCACCACTGACCCGCCCGATATCGTTGGCGATTTTCCCCGATCAAGATAAGTGGCCAGCCGATGAGTAACGCTCCACGCGAGTTGGCCAGCGACATGTGTCCCGGGTGCTGTACTTTGCAGCTGGGTGACATGAGTCGGTAGTAGCGAGGCGAAATCCAATTCGAGTCCGATGATCGAACGGTATTGAAACAATGGATTCTGCGGCGTCTGGCTTGCGGATGAGGATTACGGGGTGGGCCGACCGCATTGATTTTAACCCCCCGAAACGGCCCGATACGGGACAAAGCTGATGATTTTTGCACAATAATCCTTGTTTTATCGTCCGATTGCGTTTCTAGTATCCTGTGAAGCGTGCTTCACATCCTCGTGGGAGAGGGCTAACCCGTCATTTGAGGGCATTCGACGCGATGTTTTTTCTGGACATTTTTTCGATGTCAGGTTGTTGCCGGCCTGTGGGCCATCGGCCTCATCGCTTCTCTCGCGCTGGTTCCGTCAACCGCGCGGGCGGAATTTGTGCCTCCCTTTGCCGAAGACTGGGAGTCTGGCAGCATCGATTCTGCTCGCTGGAGCAGTTGGGGGTATCCGTTGCCGGTGCTCCAGAGCGGTGGCAGTGCAACAGGCAGTTATTCTCTCGATCCCAATGGCGACGGTTTGTATCATAGTGGTGTTGTCTCGGCAGACACCTTTGCCCTCTCCGGTGGCGTTCGCGTTTCGATCAATGCCTACATCGAGTCTGCCTCTTATTGGTCCGAGCTGACCTTCGGACTTGCGAATACGACGGCGATCGGCACGAATCCCAATCTGAATCTCTCTGCCCTGGCAGAGGTGACGATCGATGCAGACACCCAGGGGACCGGCTACAAGTTTTACACGCGATTTGATGGCGATGGCGGAGTTGAGGTCGGTTACCCCTCGGCCGCATCGGGTCTGACTCCCGCATCGGTTTTCGACGCGTGGCACACCTATGTCTTTGACTTTGCGCCGGATGGTTCGGCCCAGGTGCGGGTGGATGATGTGCTTGCCTTTGAAACGGCAACTGGCTTGTATGACTACAGCAGCGACACGGCATTTGCCGTCGTACTCGGCGGCCGCTCTTATAGCACAACGGTCAATCTCTACGACTCGATCAGCGTCAATCAAGTCCCCGAGCCGGCGGTGTTTGCGATGCTCTTGCTCGGCAGTCTGGCGGCGTCATGCTCCCGTCGTCGATAGCGTGCTCATGTACGTGTCGCCATCGTGAGGAAGCAACTCGCCCTTGACCGCATCCTCGATGAAATCCTCCAAATTCTCAGCCTCACGCTATCCGAGAAAACCCTATTTCACGGTAGCGACATCCTCAACAAACAAAAATTACGCGGATGAAACTCATAAGAAATTGTTGTTCGACTTCTAACGGGATAGCAAGGGATGCGTTGTCAGCTAGGCGCTGTCACCCCAAGACGATTGTCTTTGAGCCAGGCGAGGTTCCTTCATTTTACCCTGGGCTGCCTATGGCCGGTCTTGCTACAGGCTATCTCGGCGGATTCCTGCGAATCATGATTTGTTTACCGATACTGGCCTGATGTTGTTGCGTTATCTGCTACGAACGGGTTAGCGCGGAGGTTGATCAATTCAATAGATGGGATGGCGCCGACTGTTTCAGCAAATTGTTTGTCAACCAAGCCGCAGGCCGAGGCGGCCTGCATGTTGTTTTCGTTCGGCGGTGTCGCCGACTTGAGCAGTGTGAGCTTGGCGGCACCGAGGCGGTTGGCCAGATGCGCGGCGATCGAGTCGCTGGTGAAAGTCCAGCAATGCGGCACCGCCACGCCCGCCGCCTCGTCGCGTTCGAGCCAGGCAAGCGGGTCGATGAGCAGGATATTCGCCAAATGACGCGCCGCTTTGTATTCACGATGGTCGGTGACGATTCGGCAATCGGGCAGAATGGGCGCGAGCAGGTACGTGTTTAATTGCATGGCGCGCACGGCCAGCCAATGGCCTTGTGTTTCGTCGAGCCCGAACCGTCGGTCGAAGTTGCGCACCAGGTCGGCGGCACGCCCGCCCCCGACGAGGATCACCAGTAGTTGTTCGCGCCACCGCCGGCGCAGCATCTCAAACCGTTGCGGCAGGTCCGGCAGGTCCAACAGGCTTCCGCCAATCTTTACTACGTGTAGGATTCGTTCGCTTGTCATTATTTTTATCAGACTCCGCAGGATCCGGTCCACCGGCAATGGGGTGAGTCGCCGGTGTACTTGGCAGTGGTCTTGCTCTTCCATTAAACTAAGGGTCGCGGCCGTGTGTCACAACCGCTGGATCACGGAGGCCAAGTGATGACCACTGAGCAATATCTGCGTGAGATCCGTGACAACGGATTTACGATTTTCGAACAGGTGATTCCGCCGAACAAGGTCGACGCAATCCGTCAGAGCGTTCTCGAGGTCGCCGAGCGCGAGTGCAACCCACAGATCAAAGCCGATGTAGGCGTGACGCACGTCTCGATGTATATCAATCACAATCAGTCGTTCGTACCGTACCTGGTTGAACGGCGGATGACGAAGGTGATAGGCGCTCTGTTCGGGCCGCACTTTCGTGTCTCGTTCACATCGTCGCAGATCAACGATCCAGGCAATCCTCGCACCGCCTGGCATGCCGACTGGCCGTTCAACCAGCGCAACGCCGGGCACATCCCCGTGCCGTATCCTGATTTTTGCATGCACTTGACCTCGCTGTGGATGTTTTCCCCGTTTACGCGGGAAAACGGCGGCACGCTGGTCGTGCCCGGCAGCCACCGCATCAACACGAATCCGACCACGGACATGGGTGTCGATGCCAACGAGCCTTACCCGACCGAACTGCTGGTCACCGGCGAGGCCGGCTCGGTGCTGATGTTCGACAGCCGGCTGTGGCACGCGGCCAACCACAACGGGTCATCGCAGTCACGCGTCTCGATGGCGATCCGTTTTGCGCCGTGGTGGCTCAACCTCGACGTGTTACTCGTCGGCAGTGAGGAACGCAAGCGCATGGTGGATGAGACCGGCGACCGCGAGAACGCCTTGTCGCCCGTGTCGAGTGACGTGTTCAACAACCTTCCCGACGAGGCCAAGCCGCTGTTTCGCCACTGGGTCGCGCAGGACGAGTCCCAGCCCGCATAGTCTCCCTCCGCAGGCCCGCAGATGAGGCTGCAGAGCGAAATATGCTGGATATCGACGTGATATTCATGACGCTTCCGCGCCCGCTGCTGGCGCGGTTTCGCCTTCCTGTCCACCTTCGGTCTCAACATGCAAATCCGTTTCCGTGGAGGTTAGTCCCTGCTTGGTGATCCGATAGCAGGCACGCTGCTTGCCGTCACGCATGACCGTGTGGTGAATCGGCTCGACCAAACCCCGCTGCTCAAGTTCCAGGTAAACCTGCTCGATCGCGTCGGCGCCGTGCTGGACGATGATCGTCAGCGTGGCGAACGCCACGCGCAGTGGGTTCTTGCGGTGATAACGGAGTACAGATTCGGCGATCTTCTGATTGGCCATGGCGATTATTATAACTATCGACCGCCGGGCTTGGCACGCTGCGGTTTACCCGGGATCATCGCGGCCGCTACGGCGTCGCTGTCGCCGTAACGCTCGGCGGTATCAGCAATCACGCTGCGCCACTAGCGCACATTTTCGCAGGCCGAGATCCCGTGCTGATACCTGGTGCAGCAGAGGTGCTTGCCGTAGAAACTCTCGTCCACCTTGTACTTCTTATCACAGTTCGCATACATGCCCACGAACGTGTCGGGTGTATGCTGGGCATCCTGATCCGCAAGGTGACGTGCCTCCGTTTAAATTGCCCGCCAACCACCAACTGCACGGATAAACCGAGTTGCACCCAAACGGCAATGCCAGCCCCCAATTCACTGACAAACGGATCGAGCATCCGCTGCGTCACCGGTACTCGCACAGCTCCAACAGGTTGCCTTCCGGATCGGCGAAGTACACCAACCGCTTGCGCATGCCATCGCTGTAAGTAACTTGTTCATCGGGTACCTGCATGACCGGTCCGAACGGCTTGACACCTGCGCGACGCAGCTTGTCGACCGTGGTGTCGATGTCCGTGACACGCATCGCCAGGTGCCGAAGCCCAGGCGTGTGGGCGTGGTCTAGTCCGTTGGGCCGATCGGTCACCGGGCTGTCGTAGCGGATCAACTCCACCCGCGGGCCCCGGCCCAGTTCGAGGTAAACCACCTGAGCCTTTACCTCCGCCAGCAGGACCACCGCGTCGATCCACGGGCCGCTGATCGTCACCCGCCTGGTCACCTTCATGCCCAACACCCGACAGTAGAAATCGACCATCGTGTCGAGATCCTGCACCACCAAGTTTACATGATCGATCTGCTCAAGCATGTGGAAGGTAACCTCGGGCCGTGCGGGCGTACTAGCGGGCTAACAGTATCATATTCGGCGCGGCAGGTTCGCCTGCGGGCTGGCCGTATCTCGCAGCGGTCAACACGGCAATACGGATTCGTCTGTGACAAACCGCGCCGCCAATGATATTACCTTGCTTGTCACCGTGAACACGGCCTGAAACTTCCGCCGGGAGACCGGAAGGACTCGATGTGCTTTGGCCTATGTCAACGACCCGACGCTGAGGTGACGACTGTTGTTTCCGTCAGCAGATTCGATCGACGCTTTGCTAATGCACGCCGACAAGAAGATCCTATCAGTTACAGGTAACACCCTAACTGATAGCAATCTACGCGAGTCGCGCCAGGCGCTTGAACTCGCCGTGCAACGCCGTGTAAAGCCGCTGGTATTGGCGATGGCGTTGGCAGTAGAGCCGTGCCCGGTGATGATTGGGCCGTCGCCTTGCGGTTTCACGGATCACAGCGCGACATGCCTGGGTGACGCTGCTCCACACGCCCGTGCCGACCCCGGCGAGGATGGCCGCGCCGTACGCGGGACCTTCCTCGGTGTTGATCGTCACCACCGGCTTGTCGTAGATGTCAGCCTGAAGCTGGCGCCAGAACTCACTTCGCGCCCCACCGCCGGAAAGGCGCACCGTGCTGATCTTCAGGCCCATCCGCTGCATGATCTGCAGGGCGTCGGCCATGCCGAATGTTATGCCCTCGAGCAGCGACCGGATCATCGCGGTCCGATCGTGCCGGCCGGTCAGCCCGATCCATCCACCTCGCGCGTCCGGGTCCGCGTGCGGGCACCGCTCGCCGGTCAGATAGGGCAGGAAAAACAGCCCTTCGCAGCCGGGCTCGGCTCGCCTGGCTTGCTCGATCAGCAGTTCATAAGGATCGCACTTGCGCCGACACGCCTCGGCCAGTTCGGGCTGCGACATGTGATTGCGGAACCACTGGAACGACCCGCCGGCCGAGAGCATGCACCCGAACACGCACCACTTATCCGCCACCGCGGCGCACATCGTGTGCACCCTGCCTTTGGGGTCGTAAGTCGGCTTGTCGGCATGGGCAAACACGACGCCGCTCGTGCCCAGCGTCGCGCTGACCACGCCCGCACTGACGATGCCATTGCCCACCGCACCCGCCGGCTGATCGCCGCTGCCGCCGACCACCGCTGTGCCGCGAGGCAACCCCAACGCCTTGGCGCCCGCCTGGTGCAGTTCGCCTGACACCACGTGCGATTCGTGGCACCGCGGCAGCAGGTCCGCATCAATCCCCAACAGCGACATCAGCTTGCCGTTCCATGCCCGCTTGCGAACGTCCAGCAGCAGCGTGCCCGACGCATCGCCGACCTCCGTTGCGTACTCGCCGGTCATGCAGTAGCGGATGTAATCCTTGGGCAGCAGGATGTGCCGCGTTTTCTCGTACACCCTCGGTTCGTGGCGGCGCACCCACAATATCTTCGGTGCGGTAAACCCGGTCAACGCCGGGTTGCCGACCATGTTGATCAACTTCCGCCGTCCGCCGGCCTTCCGCTCGATCAGGGCACACTCTGCCGTGGTGCGTTGGTCGTTCCACAGGATCGCCGGCCTTAGTGGCCGATCGTCGTTTGCCAGGAACACCGAACCGTGCATCTGCCCCGACAACCCGACGCCGCTGACCTGCGAACCCCTGACCTTTGCCTTACGCAGCACCGCCCTGGTCGCCGTGCATGTCGCCGACCACCATTGCCGCGGGTCCTGCTGCGACCAGCCTGGCTTGGGCGAACTGATGTCGTGCCCCGCCGTTGCGGTCGCTCGCACCTTGCCGTGATGATCACAGATCAGCGCCTTGGTTGCCGACGTCCCCACGTCGATGCCCAGCAGGTATGACATGTATCAGCCTCCGCATCCCCCGTCACCGCAGGCGGACATGTCCGCCCCAACCGTGCAGGACGTTCGTCCCACGGGCCGGATTATACGGCATGCGAATCATAATAATAATTGTTTGGCAGGGGCTAACCCGAAGAAATCTGCCCCAATGCACTGGCGGGTATCTAGGATGGAATGTGGATGTTGTGGCGATTCAGGGTCCCTCGTTGTGATGCCCCCGCAGCCAGGGATTCGGTAATTGTCACAACAGCAAACCCAATCCCGGTGAACGAAACTCCCGAGATGGTTGGGTTGACGGTGAAGAGGGGGAACCCCGGAGAAGTCGATGATGGATGCATCATTAAACAAACAGTGGATCCGTACTCGAAGTGATGGCAGCAGCATTAACGCCAGAAGCAACCCTGTCGGCAGAAGATATGACAGCGACCAGCATGACAACAGCAGTGCATTTCATTGACGACCTCCCGACAAAGAAGCCTATTCGTTAAGTTTGACCGGACGGTTGTCACGTTGATCGAACAGGCGTTGAAACTCGTCAAGCTGAAGTGCGCCGCGGTGATCGATCAGAATGGCATCGCCGGTCGATTGGTCCGCCTTGCCCCATCGCACCAAGCCCTGCAACCATGCGGACTGACGCGCTTGGCTGGGCTCGAGGAAGTTGTAATCGAAATCCTTGAACCGTGGCAGGCGGTGCAGCGATCGGTTGGCGATGTAACGCACTGCCTCGTAGGGGTCGACCAGAAGTTGCACGAGATAGGGCGCCATCCAGTCCTCGCCCGAAATGGCGCGGGCCGTCTCCCATCCGTAGCTCCAAGCCATCAGGGCGCGTTGGCCGGCGTCGCCCTTGAGCAACCAGAGCACGGAGGCGGCGATCTTCTGCTGATCTTCGTCCAACGTCGGCGCCTTCTTGCCGTACCAGTCCTTGAGATGGCCGCTCGTCCACGCCAGCGTCTTGTCCAGGTGGCATTGGTTGCACGCATTGGGCCTGCCGGTTTCAATGCTGGCTTGCACGGTCGGGTTGTCGACGGTGTGGCTGCGGATGGCTTTGAGAAGCCCGTAGGTCGTGTACGGCATGTGGCAGTTGTAGCAGAGGCTGCCGGTTGAATCCGGTTCGTGATGCGTATGCTCGACCAGTTTCGCGTCGGTGTCGTAATCCTTGTCGTGACATTGCGTGCAGGCCTGATTCGAGCGCATACCGGCCTTCAACTGATCATTGGTCCAGTCTTCGATGGGCCTGTCGTCGGCCGGGGCGTGCATTGTGTGGCAGGAAAGACATGACATGCGGTTCGGTTCATCGTTGTGATTGAAGCACGGCGTCTCCAGCAGTCCGTTGTACTCCCGCCCTGACACGCGCACCATGCCGTCGGACCAGAAAAGGGAGTCCATGTATCCCGGATTACCTTCTGCGATTTGGCGCATGCGGTCGACCCGCGGGATCTTGCTCTGTTGAATGATCAGGCGCTTCTTTTCGAGATCGTCGCCCGCCCGAAAATCCGGGCCATGCTCGTTGTAGCGTACCAAGTTGTCAATCGTCCAATGTTCGTAGAGGCCGTGGCACTGCCCACATACCTGGGTCGAACGCTGTGCTGTCAGGTGCTGCGGTTGCACCATGGAGGTGTCACGCTGATTACTGAGATGAAACTGATACCGCCGCTGGGGATCGCGATTGAGTTCGACATGATCGCGACCTTCAGTGTGGCACGCTTGACACGAGATGCCAAACTCCGTCACGCGTGTTTCCATCATTCCGTTGTCGAGATCGATCAGGGGCCGGCCTTGCGTCGTGTGACATTGCACGCAGATTGCGTTCCATCGGCCTGTCTCGTCCTCGAGACCCTGTGGCGTCGGTTTCAGGAAGGCCGCGCTTCGCGGGATCCACTTCTGTTCCTTGATCAGGTATACAAACGGCAACTGGCCCAGCTTGCGTGCCTCACCCGTGGGGTACCAGTAAATCTGCATGTGATGTGATCCGGTGATCATCACGACCCGCTTATCCACGCGACGAATTGACGGACCGAATTGCCGACTTGCATTATGGAGATCGCTCATGTTGATCCAGTACTCGTCACCTTTGCGGCTCAGTTGAAACGAGTATCCTCTGAGGCGGAGAGTGACGTCGTCAAAATCGCCGCGCACCGTTTGCGGCGTTGCCACCTGTGTCATGGTGCGATGAAATGATTTGTGCCAGGTCGCGTGCTCTCGGGGGTGACAGGCCCGGCAGGTCTCGGATGAAATCTCACCGTCACGATATGCGCGGATCGGTCGGTACGTGATATCCAACTCATTGATCGGCGGCGGACGCATGGCCACGGATGAGACTGCCGCAGCGGTAAAAAAGCCGAACAGGGCTGTCGCCGCCACTGTTTGTGGCCATGCCCGGCGCACCCGGCGCATCAGGCCCAGCAGGGGAAGGCACGCGCCGGTTAGTACACCCGCGAGAATCATCGCCTCGATTAGGTCCATCGTTTGGGGCATCAATCTCCCAATCGGCGCTATCCGTAGAATACGGTAGCCGCGGTTGCAATTGCCGTATTGTACTGCCGCAAAACCCGGTTGTCATGAGGTTTGCCTTATCAGCGGCTTTGTGTTTTACTGCCATCGGATGATGCCGATAGCCGGTGGTTGCTCACACGAGCCGTACGAAGTTCGTAGTAGTGTCATGGCACACAAAAACCGACCTTACGTGCTGCATGAGGCGACTTACCGGCAGTTGCTGGAACTGAAGCCGAACGTTGCGGTGCTGCCTTGGGGTGCTACCGAGGCGCACAATTTTCACCTGCCGCAGGGGACGGATGTGATTGAGGCTGAGGCGCTCGGCGAAGAGGCCGTGCGCCAAGCCAATACCCAAGGCGCCGCCTGCCTGATGTTGCCTGCGGTGCCGTTTGGGGTCAATCACACGCAGTTGCAACAGGTCGCGACAATCACCATGCGGGCCTCGACGCAACTGGCCGTCCTGCGTGACACCGCCGAAAGCCTGGTTCGCCAGGGGATCGACCGGTTGATCGTGCTTAATTTTCACGGCGGCAACGAGTTCAAGCCGTTGATCCGCGACGTGATGTTCGATCTGCCGATCTACATCGTGCAGGTCCACGGTTGGCAGGTTGCGCCGAAGATGCGCAAATTGCTGAAGGTTTCAGACGGCGATCACGCCGACGAGTTCGAGACCAGCCTGATGCTGCACCTCAAAGGCGAGTGGGTCGAGCCGCTGGAGACCGCGGGCGACGGCGCGTTGACCGAAAGCCAGTTGCCCGCGTTAACCTCGACGCCGGGTGTCTGGGCGAGTCGCGAGTGGGCCGCCGCCACCAGTGACACGGGTATCGGCGACCCAAGGGCTGCGACCGCCTACAAGGGCGGACAAATTTTCCAGATGCTCGTCGAGGCGTTCGTGCCCGTGCTCGTACAGTTTTCCAAGGCCAAGCACGGCCAGTTTCCGTTTATCATCGGATCGAAGACATGACCGAGCGTGTCCGCCTCGGGCGAACTGATTTGCAGGTCTCGCCCATCTGCTTCGGCACGTGGCAGGTCTCGCCCTTCTGGAACAATCCGCCGCAGCAGCCGATCGTCGATGCCATGCGCCACGCGTTCGAGTTGGGCGTCAATTTCTTCGACACCTCCAACGCCTACGGCGACGGCGAATCAGAGCGCGTGGTCGGTAGGGCCCTGGCGAAACTGCCTCGAGACCAGGTCGTCCTGGCGACCAAGGTTTTCGCCCACTTCTATCCCGACGGGCACCGCCACGGCGATCTGTCGCACGATTTTATTCTCGCCGAGTGCGATGCCAGCCTTAAGCGATTGCAGATGGATTACATCGATCTGTACCAGTGCCATTTTTATGATCAGCTTGCTCATCCACAGGAAATCGTTGCGGCGATGGAAAAACTGGTCGAGCGGGGCAAGGTACGCGCTTACGGCGTTAGCAATTGGACCGTCGAGCAGATGCGCCTAGGCCACCGACACGGCAACTTCGCCTCCTGTCAGCCGCCCTACAGCCTGCTGCGCCGCGAGATTGAAGCGGATATTCTGCCGTATTGCCTGGCGCAAGACGTGGGCGTGCTGGTTTACAGCACGCTGCACTGGGGGATGCTCTCGGGCAAGTTTCACGGTGATGAAATATTCGACGACCTGCGCAAGGACAAGGTGGACTTCACGGGTGAGCGATTCAAGATGTTGTGCGATCGTGTGCGGCAGTCGGGCGAAATGGCGGAGCGATACGGCCTGTCGGTCCTCCAACTGGCACTGGCGGCGACGCTGATGCACCCCGCTATCGATTGCGCGATCGTCGGCATCAAGAACGCCGAGCAAATCGAGCAGGCCGTCGGTGCGATGGGCAAGACGATCAGCCGGGAAGACTGGTACAAGCTGCGTGAGACGATCAGGGTGTAGGCCGATTGACATTTACCGTTTGGTAAAGGGGTCGGCTCTGCGCTTCGGGTACGACCCCGCCGTCCCGGTATGATGTATCACCATGGCATTATCACAGGTCGCCACCCTGGGCGGCGGGATCATCGGCACGATCGAAGGATTCGGTCGGTTTATGCGCTTCTGCGCCGTGACGACGTGGTGGCTCCTGCTGCGGCCGCGCCGCTGGATGCGACCCCAGTTGGTCATGTGGCAGTTCCATCAGATCGGTACGCGTAGTGCGCCGGTGATCATGCTCGTCGGCGTGTTTATCGGCATGGTGCTGGCCGTCGAGATGTACGAGCCGTTCCTGTCCATCGGCCAGGAGGTGCGGGTCGGTGGGATCATCGGTGTCTCGGTGGTCAAACAGATCGGCCCGGTGCTGGCCGCGGTCATGCTCGCCGGCCGCGTCGGCGGCGCGGTTAGCGCCGAGTTGGGCACTATGCGCGTCACCGAACAGCTCGACGCCCTGCGCGCCATGGGTGTTGACCCGATCGCCCACCTGGTCGTGCCACGCGTGTTCGCTTGCGTCACCATGATCCCGCTGCTGACCGTGTTCAGCGATTTGCTGGGCGTGCTGGGCGGATACATCATCACCGTGCGCGGATTCGGTGTCAGCGCCGATGACTACTGGGCCTACTCGGCCAGCATCATTATCCCTTTCGATGTGTTTACCGGGCTGATCAAAAGCGTCTTCTTCGGCCTGGCGATTGGATTGATCAGTTGCTACAAGGGCTTTTACTGCACCAGCGGTGCAGCGGGCGTCGGGCGGGCGGCGACCGACGCGTTCGTGACCAGTTTCATCGCAATCATCGTCGCCAACTTCTTCCTGGCCAAGCTGCTCAATGATCTGGCGGTCTGGATACTCGGACCCGAGAGCGGCGTCTCATTCGTTTGACCAGGCACCGCGTGTTCCATTTCTGAATTATTCATGGAATCTCAACAGCCACGCCAACGCACCTTGACCTTGGCGCTAAAATATGTCGGGTCGTGCCGGAATTGCGTGTATCGCCTCACTAGAGCATTGACACGCGCCCCAATGGGCGCGAACATAATCAATGCCCGGGGCGGTGTCGATCCGGCCTGGGGGGTTGGCACGAAGTTTACCGTTTCCGTTGGATACGGAAAATGGTGAATGACGCTGATACGTGTGCTAGGCGGGCCGAGGCCTGCTTCTTTGAGCAACACCAGCGGGACCGTTAGGCGGAGGGATACTTTGTCGTGCGATTGGCATGCGGGGGTTCCTTGAAATCCGCCAGCCTGACAGGGTTGCGGCGCGATCGGCCTCGCGTCCTTCTAATTGCCGAAGCGGCCAACCCCGAGTGGATGAGCGTCCCCTTGGAGGGTTGGTCCCACGCAAGCGCGCTGCGAGATGTCGTCGATGCCCACGTGGTGACACAGATCCGAAACCGAGACGCTATTTTGCGTGCCGGGTGGCGGGAGGGAAGTGACTTTACCGCTATCAATTCGGAGGCCCTTGCACGGCCGCTCCAAACCGCGGCGAAAGTCTTGCGCTTCGGCACGCAGAAGGGGTGGACCACGGCGACAGCCTTGGCGCTGCCGTCTTATTACTACTTCGAACGGTTGGTCTGGCGGCGGTTGGGTCGGCGCATCATCGCCGGAGAGTTTGATGTGGTGCACCGTATCACGCCACTGAGTCCCACAATACCGAGCATGATCGCCGCAAAATGCGCGAATGCCGGCGTGCCTTTTGTATGGGGGCCTGTCAACGGCGGTGTACCCTGGCCGAAGGGCTTCGATGCTGTTCGTCGCAAGGAACGGGAATGGTTGTCATATATTCGCGGTGTCCACAGGATGATGCCGGGTTACCACGCTACACGGCGTCATGCGTCGGCCATCATTGTTGGTTCGTTGGACACGCTGCGACAAGTGCCGAGTGCCTACCGAAATAAATGCGTCTACATACCCGAAAATGGCATCGATCCGGCACGTTTTAGCACCAAGGTTGATCGTCGGGTCGTTGCGCCCCTGCGCGTCGCCTTCGTTGGCCGGCTGGTGCCGTATAAAGGTGCGGACATGCTCATCGAGGCGGCAGCGGCCCTCGTGCGTGACGACAAACTTGTCATCGACATCGTTGGCGACGGGCCAGAAATGCCCCGTTTGCAGGCGTTGGTAACGAAGGAGAAAATCGGTGGTGGGGTCCGACTGGACGGCGCCGTTGAGCACAGAAATCTCCAGCGACGCCTCGTGCAATCAGACGTGTTTGGTTTTCCGGCCGTTCGAGAGTTTGGAGGCGCCGTCGTCATTGAAGCCATGGCGCTTGGACTCGTCCCAGTTGTTGTGAACTACGCGGGGCCCGGTGAACTGGTGACTGAAGACACCGGCTTTCGCATTCCCATGGGATCTCGTCAAGACATTATCAGGCGACTGCGTGAGATTCTCGGTGACCTGGCCGGGTGCACCGACAGGATCCGAGGCATGGGTGATCGTGCACGCCAACGTGTGTTCGAGCATTTCACGTGGGACGTGAAAGCCCAACAAGTTGCAACCGTGTACGACTGGGCTCTACACCGCTGCGAACAGAAGCCGGTATTTGACATGCTTCCAGCCGATCAGCGGGCCCGGTTTGAAGAGGCCATCGGCTAGAAGTAAATCTCTGACGGGGCCCGGGACAATCACAGCAAATGCCCTATAACTTGCCGGAAAGCCCAGCCGGCTGCCGGACAAAACGTGTGATGAACGCCGGTTCACTACCCTCACGGGCTTGAAACGGGGAAAAACCTTGAGTGTGGCTCCCCTCAGTCAGACCTGAAAATTTGGTTGGATTTCGGCAATTTGGCGGTAAAATTAAGGGTAATTAGACGGTGGGTGTACGAAGGGGTGTGCGGGGGGATTGTTGCCCCAGACTGTCTGGCCGCAGTTTTCGATTCTGGAGGATTGAGAAGCGATGAAATCGCGGTCCGTCAAGGAGCGCCCCATCGAGGGTATATCATCGGCGCGTCGGTATCGTTGGGGGCAGCGATACTGGTGGTCAAGGCGCCAGCAGCATCCTGTGCCTGAGCGGCGCCGTGTCGCGCCGTTGCCCATCGAGCCGCTTGAGCCGCGCCTGTTGCTGTCGGTGGCGGGCATCGGGGGCGAAGCGCAGAGCAGTGATGTGCAGATTACCAACGTTGTCACATCACTTGGCTCGTTCAAGGACAACACGCTTTACGAAAACGTCAACGGCACGGTGAGCAACGGGTCGGGCCAGTACATGATCACCGGCGTTACCGCGGGTCAGGGCAACTTTGCGGCGCGGCGGGGTTTGCTCGCGTTTGACCTTTCGTCGGTGGTGTCGGCCGGCTCACAGATCATCAGCGCCAGCCTGACGCTGCACATGTCGCGGACGATTGCGGGCCCGCAGGACGTGTCGCTACACCGCGTATTGACTGACTGGGGTGAGGGCGCCTCGAATGCGCCGAGCCAGGAAGGTGACGGCGCCGTTGCCGAATCGGGTGATGCCACCTGGTTGCACACGCAATACGACACCGATTTCTGGACGACCGCCGGAGGTGACTTTGTCCCGACCGCGTCCGCATCCACCTCGGTCGATGGCATTGATTTCTATTCTTGGTCGTCGGCACAGCTTGTAGCCGACGTGCAGGCTTGGCTGGATAATTCGTCGGCGAACTTCGGCTGGATGCTTATCGGCAACGAGACGGCCGACACGACCACCAAGCGATTCGATACACGCGATCATCCGACGCCAGAGAATCGACCGGTGTTGATGATCGAATATGACGGCGACCCCAGTGCAACGCTGCCGCACACCGAAGATTTCAACGATGCCGTCGCCGACTTTTTCGTGCCGGTGTCGGGTGTATGGTCAGTTATCAATGAGCGTTACGAGGGTGGACCGGCGGCGCCGGGTTCGGATGCGATTACGCTGTTGGATATTGGCGATTCGCTGCCTACCCAGACAAGGATCTCCGCGGGGCTTTACATGGCTGATACCGCCTCGCTGGTCAACGCGTACCTGATCTTCGATTATCAGAGCGCTGCCGACTTCAAGTTCGCCGGCGGCGACTCCGACGCCAGCCAATGGGAGATCGGTCACTTCGACGGCACCAACTGGATCATCGACGCGTCGCTGCCCTTCGCTGTGCTCGACAATGTCGA
>Ga0310121_10003030_pt1 | contig 15563 bp, 11 predicted proteins | sample CB27_Tmax_986_MG_FD_203504 | JGI IMG/M metagenome (GOLD analysis project Ga0310121, IMG submission 203504) | Marine microbial communities from Western Arctic Ocean, Canada - CB27_Tmax_986 | ecosystem: Environmental > Aquatic > Marine > Oceanic | place: Canada: Western Arctic Ocean | collected...
GCAAGCAAGCGACAAAATAGTGAAACTTTGGCTTTGGTGGCGTAACAATTGTGAGTTGCGGCACTAGTGTTTCCCCGGCAGACAACCAGTAGCACTGACAGCATTTGGCGGAGTTATGATCAAGGCCTCCGTTGGACCGCGCCACTTTAGCTGCCGCTAGCATCCTTAGGCGCATTGATGTCAATAATCTGCAACCGCGTATTCAGTTTAGCGACATGGGGCAAGAATTGCCCAAACCACACATGAAACTAGACATCCAGATTTCGGACATCCAGCGCGTGTTTCTCGATAAACTCACGGCGTGGTTCAACTTTGTCCCCCATAAGCACCCTAAACATCTCGTCGGCATCCGCGGCGTTCTGCATCGTGACCTTAAGTAAAGTTCTATTCGCGCGGTCCAAGGTGGTTTCCCGTAGCTCTTCGGCGTTCATTTCGCCCAGCCCTTTAAAGCGTGTTACCTGCAGGCCTTTCTCACCAGCCGCCCGGACTGCCGCCAACAGGCCTCGTAGATCCTCCAGGGGCTGCAAGTTCTCCTCTCTTTTGAGTGTAAAACGAGACGCCTCGACACCAGTGCGTTCTTGGGTGATCAATGACTGCACGTCAAATCCCAGCTTGGTTAATTCTGCCAACGCCGAATTGATCGTGCGCACCTCGTGCAGCTCGACAATGCGAAGTTTTGGGCCCATCATCGCGCGTCCGTTCCCATTGGACTCGTCGTTCGCGTTGATCGCTGGTCCGTCCCCATGGACGGATGTATCACCGGCTTCGTTTTGGCTGTCGTCGCTGACCTGCAGCTCTTGACCGGTGGCCTTTTCTTGCTCTTCCAAGAATGCATCCAGTTCCGGGCGACTGGTAAACCAGTAGTCTGCATTCCCTAGGAAAACGTGATAGACCGGCAGCCGTCCTGTTTCCAGATTTTGACGCTCCGCATGCGCTCGCAGACTAATGCCTCGTCGTTCAAGTACGAGAATTGGCTCTTCAATGCTGGCCAGAGTCTTACACAAATCGCGCATTTGCTCGGTTTCAATCTCCATTCCATCCTCGGATATTAAGACGGAGTCCCCCAGTCCTTTCTCGAGAAGTTGTGACTTCATCTCTTCTTCTGTTTGGACGTAGTACACCTTCTTGTTCTTGCGAACCCGAAACAGAGGTGGCTGGGCCACGTATACATGCCCTTTGGAGACCAACTCGTACATCTGGCGATAGAAAAAACAGAGCAGCAACGTCCGAATGTGGGAACCATCCACATCGGCATCGGTCATCACAATGATTTTGTTGTAACGACGTTTGGCCAAGTCTTGCTCGAGACCAATCCCAGCGCCAATGGCTTGGATCATGCTGCGAACTTCCTCATTGGCGAGAACTTTGTCTTCTCGCGACTTGTAGGCGTTGATGATTTTACCACGAAGAGGAAGAATGGCCTGAAATTCTCTCAAGCGTCCCCCCTCCGCGCTGCCGCCAGCCGAGTCACCTTCCACCAAATACAGCTCGCAATTCTCCATGTCCTTACTTGTGCAATCACGCAGTTTGCCCGGCAACCCGCCGCCGTAGAGAGCCCCTTTGCGTTCGCGAAGGAGATCCTTGGCCTTGCGCGCAGCTTCCCGAGCTTCGGCCGCCAGAATAGCCTTGCGTACGATCACCTTGGCCACTTTTGGATTTTCCTCTAAATACTTGTTGAGAAACTCACCCAAAGCCGAATTGACAATGCCTTCGATTTCTGAATTGCCGAGTTTTGTCTTCGTCTGACCTTCAAATTGAGGGTGCGGTACGCGCATGGAAACTACCGCGGTGAGACCTTCACGGAAATCATCTCCACTAGGGGATATATCCTTGAAAATATTCTCCTTCTTCCCATAGCTATTAAGTGACCTGGTCAAAGCTGACCGAAACCCGGAAAGATGAGTTCCGCCTTCGTGGGTATTAATGTTGTTCACGTACGTGTGCACGTTTTCCGTGAATTCAGATGAATACTGCAAGGCGATCTCATAACCGCATCCCTCTGTCTCGCCGGACATAAAAATAACGTTTTGATGAAGCGCTTCACTGGCCCGGTTCAGGTGTTCGACGAATTCAACAATGCCTCGCTCGTAGTGGAATTCGTCCCCCTCATTATTACGCTCATCGCGATACACAATGTGGACACCGCGATTCAGAAAAGCGAGTTCTTGCAGCCGTTTATAGAGGGTGTCGTAAGTGTATTTCGTGGACGGGAATATTTGCGAGTCTGGTTTAAAAGTCGTCTTGGTACCGATCTTCTTGGTCGAACCAATTTTATTAACTGGTCCAGTAGGGATACCTCGTTCGTACTCTTGTTGGTAGGCATGACCATCCCGAAAGACTTCTACCTCGGACCATTCCGAGAGAAAATTCACCACGGTTACACCAACACCGTGCAATCCACCCGACGTTTGATAGGCCCCTTTCTCAAATTTCCCGCCGAATTTTAGGACCGTCATCACTCCCTCGAGCGTGCTGACCTCTCGATCCAGTTCCTGCGACAACTGTTCGTGGCGTTCGACCGGAATTCCACGTCCGTCATCCTCTACGGTCACCGAGCCATCGGTGTTGATGATGACCTTGACGACGTTGGCATACCCGGCCATCGCTTCGTCGATGGAGTTGTCGACCACCTCATACACGAGATGATGCAGTCCTCGCAAGGTCGTATCCCCGATGTACATGCTGGGTCGTTCGCGAACGTGTTCGAGATCGGACAAGTGCTGGAGATCGTCGGCATTATACTGTGCGTCGCCGCTGGGCGCGACGCTATTCGTCGTTGGCATTTCTGAGGGTTGCGCTTCTGAAGGTTGCGCTTCCGAGGGTTGCGCTTCCGAGGGTTGCGCTTCCGAGGGTTGCACTTCTGAAGGTTGCACTTCTGAGGGTTGCGCTTCTGAGGGTTGCACTTCTGAGGGTTGCACTTCTGAGGGTTGCGCTTCTGAGGGTTGCGCTTCTGAGGGTTGGGTTGCTTCCACTTGGTCCGACATATTGTCCCTTTGTCCGGGTCAGGTTGGCTAGTTCAATTCAGACTTTTTCGCTGTTATACGAGCATGACTCAATGGTAGTTTTCTTATTAAGCAACGCGAAACCGCAATTCCTTCAAATCATGCTGAGGAAGGAGTCTATTCATGTCGGCTAAAAACGTCGGTTTTCCGAATTGCAATTCCTGCAATACCACCGAGTTACTCACTAGAATTTCCAAGATTCCTCGACGAAGTTGACCAACTCGCGAGCTTTCCGCCAGTCCCTGGCCAACCGTTTGATTCCAGGCCTGGGCCAATTCCTCGTTGGTTTGTTGTTGTGCATATCCACGGTGTGTGATCAAATCAGCCAGAACCGAATTGAGTTTCCGCGGGGCCCCGCGACGCCGATCGACGGGTACATTACCTGACGCAACCTGACGATTCGATGAGTTGCCACTTCGTCGTTTTTTTTCCACCTGTTAACACCTCCCGCCGATCACGCCGCCCACTAACTTCCTTCTCGAAACAGTGGCATGACCACATAGATGTAACCATCGTCGGTCTCAAACAAGGCTGCACTGTCATTATCTTTTACCTTGAGTAAGACATTCTTTTGAGGATCCAACACTCGTAAAAAATCGCCTAAGAACCGATGATCGAGCGTAATTAGCAATTCTTCTCCCTCGTACGCCACGGGCAACTCCACGCGTGATTGGCCGAATTCCGCCGCGGAGCTGGTCAACTCCATATTGCCATCACTAATCTTAAACTTAATGCCACGGCTTTCATCCGTGGTGACCACGGAAGTCTGGCGAACAGCGGAAAAAAGCGGGCCTACAGTCATATCCAGGTGAATCAAACCTTCGTCACTGGGAATCACATCACGCCATTTTGGAAAACGTCCTTCTACTAGCCGCGTGTAGATAGTCGCCCGCGGCGTGGCTAACAGAAGGTCATTGCCGCGGCTTGCCAACTTGATTTCCGCATCGTTGTCAGACAGCGCACGCTCAATCAGCTGCATCGCCCGGGCCGGTACAATGGTCATCGCATCGCCCGTCGTATGGTCCCCGATGGATTGAGCAGGCCCCTGCATGGTGGCGAGTCGTCGGCCATCGGTTCCCACAGCGATGATTTTGTCTTGATCCATTTCCAACAAGACGCCACCGAGCGCGTAACGACTGCTCTCGGTGTCCGTGGCGAAAAGCGTACGTCGTACAATTTCTTTCATCAAGCGAGCTGGGAGTTCATGGTATGACTCTTCCTTGAATTCAGCCACATTGGGAAATTCATCCGGATTCTGTGCGGGAAGCTGGAACTCACTTCGCTGGCCCTTGATGACGATGTTGTTACCATCGGTTTGCAAATTAAGCTTTTGATCGGTGGATTCCCGCAAAATCGGACCCATTCGGTCTACGGGCAACACAGCGCCACCCGGCGCGGCAATCTCTAGACCGGTAAGTTCTAGACGAATACCAACCTCCGTATCGGTTGCCATCAGGACCGCCGTATTCTGTGCGATATCCAGTTTGACACTCTGCAAAATAGGTTTGGGACTGCGCGACGGAGCAACGGCCGCTGCCATCTGAAATGCATTCAAGAACTGCTCTCGATCACAGGTAATATTCATCACGAACTACCTTCCGTCTTAGTACTCAGATTGCCTAACAATTTTTATATCTATCAGTATTAGTATTTAGGGCAGGCAAAAGAATGTTCATAAGTTGAATCCAACACTTCTTTGATGTTAAAACTCGCGGATTATCTCATGGAAAACTTGTCGATCTGTCGCTGGTTTCATGTTGATAGATGTTGACCGATGGTAGCAAATCATCATTAGGTTGCGAGCATGACGCGAGTTGTCACAAATTACCAATATTTCTTGACATCAACTTAACTGTTTTTCCACTTACCTACGCTGTGGTATCAAAAAGGATTACGAATATCGATGTTCGATTTCCTCAACTTATTTTTCTTGTTGACTGGGTTCTCCGCGGCTGTATTCTCCTGGGTTGCTGGCGTGAATCATCGACCAACGTCTGTTCAATTTCTGAAATGGCGGCGGCTATGTCCGGTTCATTTTCCATTTGAAGGCGAATCCGGTTGTAGGCGTGCAGGATGGTGGAATGATCCCGCCCGCCGAAAAACTGACCGATACGATCAAACGTTTCACCCAATAACCGACGTGCCAAATAAACCGCGACCGCTCGCGCATGAACCGTTGATCTCTTCCGAGTGGGGCTCACCATTCGCGGAACGGGCACTTCGTGATAGCGTGCCACGGCCTTGGCAATCTTTGTGATCGTGATAACCGAATGGGGCTCGGAATATTCCAGACATCCATCCATCAAGTCTGTGTCGATATGTGTTTGATTTGCTTTGCTTCGAACAGCACAGTTTGCCAAATTGGCGGCCAATTGTGGGACGGTCCCAGAGACATTTTTGGCGAGTTGCTTGGCTGCTGAATCACTGATTTTCCAACCAGCCTTGCCAGCCAAATGTTTGGCAATATTTTCGCGCGTTGAATTGCCCGGTTTCAGTAGCGGAATTGTCAGTCCACCACCCAGTCGACTGACCAATCCCGGCAAAAGACCATGGTGGCGGCGCGGATGGTGGGTCGATGTGATCATGACGGGAATGCCACCATCGTCCAGGTCATCCAGCAGCGTGATCAGTTGTTGTTGTGCGTACTGGTGTGTGGTCAACAGATGCACATCGTCCAAGACAAAAAGATCGTATTCACGGCATTCATCCCGCCATGCAGCTAAACGATTCTCTTTAATGGAATCGTGGATCAACCTATTCCAATCGAGGGCGGAGGTGATCAACCCTTTGGTGGATTCTCGTCCGGGCTCGTCTAACCAAGCGCTGGCCAAACCCAGCGCCAGATGCGACTTGCCCACGCCCGACTCACCATATAGAACGAACGGTCCGTCCTGCCGCGAGCTGTCCGGAGACGTGGCCACGAAACGCTGAAGAACGAATTCCAATAGATAATTTTCAGGTCCAACGACAAAAGGCCAAAACTGCGGCTTTTCGCTGCGGACGTAGCTCAACCCGTTTCCCCGAATCGAGCGATAGAGGGGAATTTGATAGACACCGATTACCACGCACAACTCCATTCACTAAATGAGACAACTAGGGCTGTCTCACTGTCACAGCCTGGCCAAGGTCACAGCCTGGCCAAGGTCACAGCCTGGCCAGCGTCACAGCCTGGCCAAGGTCACAGCCTGGCCAGCGTCACAGCCTGGCCAGCGTCACAGCCTGGCTGCCGCCCAATCGGCATTCTGGAACGTCGCACTCCAGGCCGCCGGCACAGCCCAACCTCGATTCGTTGTTTGCGGTCTCGATCTCGGTTCGAGTGACTGACATGATGCAAAAACGCTTCCGCAAACAATTAGGTGGAGCCGGCGGTCGTTGGTCCACATAAGCTGCCAAGGATTATAGTCGATATTCGTCTGATTCGCGAGACGCGCGGGGTGCCTAATTGGGGCTTTTCAACGCAATTTGGCGACTAGATGACCGATGATCTCTGCCGCCCTCAGAGTCTGCTGGCGAGTAGTCTCCCTCCCTACGCTGAATCTGACCGAGCCAGCGACGATATCCTCCGAACAACCCATGGAAATCAACACCGCGGATGGCTCGCTGGATCCGCTGGCACAGGCCGAACCCGTGGAACAGGCAACGCCTTTTTGGTCCAATGCCATCAGCAGGGCCTGGCGATCTACGCCTGGGAACGAGACATTCAGGATGTGGGGAAGCCTTCTCGCGGCCCTCAAACCGTGTATGACCGTATCCCCGTGTGTTTCCACCAGCTTCGATTCTAACAAATCGCGCATCCTTTGCATCTGCTGGACGGTTTCAGCCAGCGTATCGGTGGCCAATTCAAGTGCGTGACACATTCCAACTGCCAAAGCGACCGTTTCGGTACCGGGTCGGTAACCGAATTGTTGTTTTCCACCGAAAAACGCCGGCGAAAAATCGTTCGCCTCCGTCAGCACCAGGGCCCCTACCCCGGGTGGTCCGTGAAACTTGTGCGCCGACAGACTCAACGCGGAGACGCCCAATTCGTGGAAATCGATTGATGTGCGACCTATGGCTTGAACTGCGTCAGTGTGTACGGGAACGCCGTGCGTCCGGCAAATAGCCACCAGTTCATTAATGGGTTGGACCACTCCGGTTTCGTTATTGGCGATCATTACGCTGACCAACCGAGTCCGCGCGTCGATCAACTGGGCGGCCGCCTCCAAATCAATCTCTCCATCCGAATTGGCAGGTATCCACCGCACCTCGCAGCCGGATTTCTCCAAGTGTAGAGCGGTTTCCCGCACACTCGGGTGTTCCAGCGACGAAACGACCACGTTCCCGTCCCCCGCTTCCGGGGCCCATCCGCGCAAAGCCAGATTATTGGACTCCGTTCCGCCGCTGGTAAGCACTAACCGCGTGCGGCTGGCCGATGGGCCATCGATCCCCAACAGCTTCGCGATACGAGACTTGGCATCTTCCAGTCGTTTGCGGGCGATTCGTCCAGATCTGTGTTGGCTGGCTGGGTTGGCCAAACCCTCCAAGTGGCACTGGTACATCACGTTCGCCACCCGCGGGTCGATTGGGGTCGTGCTGCTATGGTCGAAATACAAGGCATTCACGAGCGGGATCCAGTCTGGGTCGGCTCGGACAATTTAAAGCGACGCTCGAACTCATCTTCGTTCGGCTCTGATTTGGGTAGTGGTTCCTCTGAGCCGGAGGGGCGCTCATCGACTTCTATCAGCTTTTCGGCGAGTTCAAGGTCAATCCGTGCGCTTTCGGCGTCTCCTCTTCGCTCGTAGGAGGTGGCACGCCCTACCAGGGGAACCGGAGATGACGCATCCTGTTCCCACGCGATGCTGAACAATCGAATGGCATCATCGTCACGACCTAATTCTTGCATCGTGGTGGCTAGCGTACAGTACTCACGCCACAGGTACTGACGTAGAAACTCATCGAGTTCCTCTACTTGATTAAACCTCGAGGCAGCCTGCATGATGTCCGGGATCAGGAAATACTTGTCTTCGCGTGCCACTTCCGCGACCCGCGGCCACAGCACGTCCGCGAGTTCTTGATTGTCCTGGCTCCACGCCAGCCAATCTTTGGTTCCTTGACGGGATGGCGCATCGAGGTAGCCGCACAGCCATCCGGCATCGCCGTCCCAGACCGGGACACCTGCATGGGATATCGAAACCAGGTCCCATCGCTCGGTGAAGGAACCGTCGCCGGGCGTGATTGCCGATTGGAGATATCGTTCCAGATCATTGGTGACGTCGACTTGTGTTACAGGAGAGACCTGGATGCCGACCAATGGAATTTGGTAGTAAACGAAGCGACGTCGTTGGAAGCGCCTCGGCGAGAATTCCGTGCCATGCACCTCGCCGAACAGAGCGACCCAAACCGTTCCCGCCAACAGCCCGGCGAAGCCGGCGCCAGCGATCATCATCATCCAACGCCTAGCCTTCGTTCTATCGGTCCCAAGCAGGTCCGAACGCAGGCGGAATCCGCGACCATCCGACTGGTCATGTCCGGTACCGAACTGCATATAGTCTATTTCCCAGTAATAAGGGCCATTATCTTCATGCATGACGTCTTACGGCGTAGCGGTACCAGTAGATCAGAATGACAGATCGCAGGGTACGTCGAGCGGTGAAGTCACTAAATCAAGATTCCACTGCTCTATATGCGCAATTGTCACGTTGGCTGCGGCCCTAGGCAACCTGTATCGATCTCTTTGGCACACCTCCAACGGCTCCGTGGCTTGAGAATATCTGATTACCGTATCGCAATGATGTTATGCGAGCCCCACGATTTCTTGGTTTCACGGCGGCTGGATGCCATCGACGCGGGATAATCGGCGCAGGGACTGTTTGCTGAGATTTCTCCATAATGCCGAAATCCGCGCGGTTTTACGTCTTCCACGTCATCACCGTCGTAGCTATCATCGTGGGCCCGCCAGAGATGGTTGCCTATGGCTAAACGGCGAAATATCCCGTCAACTTTGACACGGGGATATGTGGATTGGGCTCAATAGGACGGGGCTCATGGAGACGAGGCGCATGCGGCCACAACATAGACTCCTCGCCCGGCAACTACGCAGCGCGGCGACGCGATATCGCCACGACTTGGCCAGGGAGCAGGTTCGTGGACGACCGGTCTTTGTCCGGCTCGGTAACACAGCCACAGCCTCGGTTGGAAATCTCCCAGACGAGTTGGCTGGTCGCGGCCTGAAAATGGCCCGCTTAGAGGCCGTATTATTTCTCGCGAGGGAACCCCTTCACAGCCGAAAACTAAGTCAATACGCTGATTTGGCCGATGGGACGGAGGCGCGAACTCTTGCGAGGCGACTCAACGAACTATACGATCACTCCGGTTGTGCGTTTCGCGTGGAGGAAGTTGCCGGCGGTATGCAGTTGAGGACCCAGATTCACTTGGCGGATTGGGTGAGTCGACTTCAACATGTACCTCGGCCGATTCGGCTGTCCGTTCCCGCCATGGAAACTTTGTCGGTCGTAGCCTATCGCCAGCCGGTGCTACGAGCGGACGTCGAGGCGGTTCGTGGTGTGGCGTGCGGGGAGTTGTTGAGACAACTGATGGAACGTGACCTTGTTCGGATCGCCGGTCGCAGCCAGGAATTGGGTCGCCCATTTTTCTATGGATCCACCAAGTACTTTCTGCAGGTATTTGGATTGCGGAGTCTGGAAGATTTACCTAGGTTCGAAGAGTTCCAAAGCTTCCAAAAAGACTGAATTGACATAGGGACGATTGCGCGGATTAATGGTGTTGGGTCGCTAGCTAAAAAAAGAGGGATGTGGACGTGAGCGTCGTAATTCACGAACCAGGAACCGAGGAAACCGGTACGGTGGGATTCAAATTCCGCGATGAAGTCGCGGACGTTTGCAGTCGCCTGCCAGGATCACAGGGCAGTATTATCACCAGCGGCCTCGAAGACGAAAAGCTTGACGACGAAGAGCTTGACGACGAAGAGCTTGATGACGAAGAGCTTGATGACGAAGAGCTTGATGACGAAGAGCTTGATGACGAAGAGCTTGATGACGAAGAGCTTGATGACGAAGAGCTTGATGACGATGACCTCGAAGACGAAGAGGTCGAAGATGATGAAGAGTGGGAAGAGGTCGACGGCGATGAGGAAGAAGACGAAGAGTATGAATATGAGGAAGAAGACGAAGAGGATGACACCGAAGGCGATGGAGAGGATTTAAAAAAAGAAGACGAAGAAGACGATGTGGTGTGGGGGGAGGTCGACGGCGGCGAGGAAGGTGATGATGATCTCGAAGACGACGATTTAGAAGAAGATGATTTAGTGGACGGTGATTTAGAAGAAGATGATCTCGAAGATGATGACTTAGAGGATGACGATCTAGAGGATGACGATCTGGAGGATGACGATCTGGAGGATGACGATCTGGAGGATGACGATCTGGAGGATGACGATCTAGAGGATGACGATCTAGAGGATGACGATCTAGAGGATGACGATCTGGAGGATGACGATCTAGAGGATGACGATCTGGAGGATGACGATCTGGAGGATGACGATCTGGAGGATGACGATCTGGAGGATGACGATCTGGAGGATGACGATCTCAAGAATGACGATCTTAAAGACGTTGAGCCAAAAGGTGACAAGAAAAAAGTTGACGGGCCTAAAGGTGGCGGGCTAAATGATAAAGAGGATGACGTGTGGGAAGAGGTCGACGACGAACGGGACGAGGATGACGATGCGGACGAAGATGGATGGGACAGCGATGACGACGACTGGGATTGATCAATAGCCGTCGTGGCGTATGCCCACGGGCCATCTCCCGGCTGGAGTTCTTATTCCTCCAACTGGAACAGTTTACGGACGGCCTCCAATAGTCCCCGTCGACGTTCAGATCGCTGTTCATCACGAAGAGATTCCAGCGGCGGGTGCAGCAGTTTGTTGACTAATCGATTGAACGATTGGGAAATCTCCGCCTGACTGCGATCATCGAGTCCGTCGAGTTTATGGAGCAGTCGAGATAATTCCGCCGATTTGATGTCGTCCGCATTTTTTTTCAGTCGTCGAATCGTGGGGCCGGTGGAGCGGTGGTCCAACTCGCCCATGAATTGTTGGGTTTCTTCGTCAATGATCCTCTTGGCCCTAGGCCATTCTTTCTGGCGTAGAATCTGATTGGACTGGACCACCTTTTCCAAATCATCAATTGAATACAGGTAAACTCCCAAGCAGTTTCCAATGGCGGGGTCAAAATCGCGCGGCACTGCCAAATCGAGTATAAAAAGCGGCTTTTGAAATCGCCGATCTTCAATCCGTTGAAATTCGCCTAGCGAAACAACCGGTTCTTTGGCTCCCGTTGTGGCCACGACGATATCCGCTTTCGTTAGCTGCTCGGCGCGCTGCTCCCAGCTCGCGCTTCTTCCACCGTATTTTGCGGCCAAAGCCTCGGCGCGCGACGGGTCGCGGTTGACGACCGTGATGTTACTTGCCTTCGCTTCCGACAAATAGCGAATCGTCTCCTCCGCCATTTCGCCGGCGCCGAGTATCAACACGAATTTGTCGTCCAACCGCTCGAAGATGCGCATGGCAAAATCATTCACGGCGACACTGGGGATACTCAAACGACCACCGTGAATGTTGGTCTCATTGGCCACTCGTTTGGCCACCCGAATCGCATTTTGGAATGCGGTATGCGTGATCTGGCCAGTGCTCTTGCTTTCGGTGGCCTGTTGATACGCATCTTTCACTTGGGACAAGATCTGCACTTCGCCGATCACCATGCTGTGCAGGCTTGAGGCCACGGTGAAGAGATGTCGGATGGCCTCCTCCCCACGGTGCAAGAACAATTCTTCAAAAAGCGCCTCCCCGTCAAGGCCATGCATATCCGCCAAGAAGTCCACAATCTCCACGTGCCGGGGTGAATCGGATGGTTCTGAATTGGCGGTATACAACTCCGTCCGATTGCAAGTCGAAAGCAAGACCGCCTCGGTGTTCGGAAATCGATTTCGAAATTCTGCTAGCGCACCACTTACCTCGTCCGGCCGAAAAGCCATGGACTCCCGAACTTCGATCGAACATTCGTGGTGACTGCAGCCGACCATTTGGAGGTTCACGACAATGGGTCCTCCGTGGCGCCGTCGTCTCGGTGGACTGGCTTTAGCAACCAGGTCAATGGCGTGCTCTTCCGCGGCGTACGGTTGTCCACGGACCGATCCCGTGCATGGTCCGTGGGAGACCAAAAAACAATGGCTAACACGAACACCAGAAACACGAAATTTGCCACTGTCAAATACGCGACCTTGCGACCCATCCGCACGGGTCGGTAATAGCAGCTAAATAGGGAGGCCGCTACGAGCCACAAGAAGAGCAGCCCAGAGGTCCAGACCACTGGATCGCTCCACGGAAACCCGACGCCCTGTTGGTTGGATTGGATGAGATTCAACACAATGCCGGAGAACCAACCTCCGGCCAGCAGCACGGACGAAACGATGAGCGAACGCTCATTCAGCCTCCCCAACCACTCTAGACTCGGCAGCCGAAACCCGGAAGTCATCGGGATTTTCCGCTTGAGACGATACGATTGCAGCAGGTACATCACTCCCGCGGCAAAGCCCAGCGAAACGGTAGCGGTGCCCACGCCCCAGGCGAATGCGTGAACCATTCCCCACGCTCGATTGGCCGTCGACGGCGGAAATGTTTGGTCTGGTGGAAACAAACAGCTAACTCCGACCAGCGCCAAAACCATCGGCAGTAGGAATACGCCGCTGGTCGTCGTGGGCCGCGACAATGCAATGAGAAAGTACCCCGCAGCGACGAACCACGCGGCGATTAAGCACCAATCGTACCAATTGGACAAAGGGGCCCCCCGCAGCGAGAGTCCCTCTTGCGCCCGATGCACCAGATACCCAGTATGAGCAAACAGCCCCGCCACCAGAAAGATCCAGAGCACCACGCGCCGAATCACGGTGCGAAAGAGGACGCGAGTCATCTCCAACGCCAATGCCACGGCGTAGCTGGCGGAAAAACAGACGATGGAGATACCGGAAATCATGGCCGTCGAGAACGCTCAGTTGGTACGGAGGGCTAGGATTCAAGCCCATATTCTTTCAGCTTCTTGTGAAGCGTGTTTCGGTTGATGCCCAATCTTGCGGCGGCTTTGGTCTGAACGTTACTGCAGGACAACATCACCTGGGCGATCAACTCCTTCTCCACTCGACTAACGATCTTCATATGTAGGGAATCTTCATCCGGTCCGGACGCATCCAAGCCGTGCTTGATGACCTCGGACGTCAGCGACTCCAAATCGGGCTCATTCGACTGGGACCCCGAATGAATTCCAGTGCGTACGTTTTCAGGCAGGAGTGTTAAGGTTAACGCGTCCCCGTCCGCCATGACGACGGCCCGCTCTACGTAATTCTGAAGCTCACGCACATTGCCTGGCCAGTCATACGCCTGCATCGCCTCCAAGGCGGCTGGTTCGATGTGCGTCACGTACCGGTCATTCAATTCATTGTAATCATTAAGGAAGTGCGTGACCAATGAATGAATGTCTTCAGCCCGTTGCCGTAATGGAGGCAGGTGAATGGGTACGACGTTCAGCCGCCAATAAAGGTCTTCTCGGAAAGACCCCGAGGCAATGAGCCCCATTAGATTCTGATTGCTCGCGGCGATCACCCGAGTGTCAACTCCGTTGGTTTTTGTGTCTCCGACTCGCTCAAACTCACGTTCTTGAAGCACCCGCAGCAATTTAACCTGCAACTCGAGCGATGTGGAATCGATCTCATCCAGGAAAATCGTGCCACCATGGGCGGCCTCGAAGCGGCCGGTGCGATTGTTGACCGCTCCAGTAAACGCACCCCGAACATGACCGAACAACTCGCTCTCTAAGAGGTTTTCAGACAACGCGCCACAATTGACCCGCACGAACGGTCCGCCATTGCGGAGGCTAAGCCGGTGCACGGACGTGGCGATCAATTCCTTACCAGTGCCCGTTTCACCCAATAACAACACCGATGCATTGGAACGGGCCACGCGCCGCGTCACACGATACACCTCCTCCATGGCCGCACCATTGCCAATTAGACCAGGTATCGGTGGCCCCGTTTCGTGCCTGCCAGAAGGAGGAAGAATCGACGACATGTGGATGGTGGATTGCGGCGCCGCGAATTCGCCAGTGTGCGAATTTTGTGACGCCAAGGCGGGTTAAGGGTTCAGCCGCTGGACGGATCGTCGCGAGGTAGCCGCGGATTACGCGAAGGATCACGTCTCATTGGGTGCTTCTCGATATTGTCCAACACGGAACCCAACAAGCGGGTCTCTTCGCCTTCCGCCTCAAGGCTGCTGTTGTAAAGTTCGTATTGTTCCAAAATCTGATTGGTCGTCAGCTGCACGCCCTGTCGATCCATTGCTCGACTGAGGGCGGAGAAGGCCGATTCACGTGCGTCCATCGGCACCAAGTCATTGTGGACCAAATCGAGTAAGGCTTTCTGAGCGTTTGGTGTGCCCAGTCGGCCCAAGATACGAGCGGCTGATGGAGACAGCCGTGGTTGTTGCAGGGCATGGACCAGCGACGGGACGATGCTGGGAATTTCCAAATAGTCCCACTTTCTTGAGCGGCTGGTCTGATCCAACCAGCTCATCGCCCATTCGGCCTGCCGCATCCGCTCGGTGGCCCGAATTGGTTCGGCTCCTAGTCTCTCGGTCAATTGACTCAACAGCGCCGTGAGGCTGTTCGTGCTGCTGACGTATGGAAAAACGACCGTCAACGAATCAATGCGTTCGACTCGCTCGGCGCGGAGCAGCTGGTCGCCGCGCGATAGGATCGCGATGGGCAGATCGGCCGTGCGGGGATCGCGCCGAAAGAGCTGCCTCAGCTCGGTCCACCGCGGGCTGGGCACCCGATCGTTGATGAAGATGAACTCGTAGTCTGGATTTCCGAATGCCATTCGCAACGCATCCGGGCCGGTGCCGGTCACGTCCCCCGCGAATCCCAATTCGCGGCATAGTCCAGCCAACTCGTAGCCACGTTGCTGGTTGGGGTGAACTATTAACACCCGTCGTTCCTGCTGCGTCCGGATGACAAAATCCAGGACTTTGGTGACATCGCAGGCCCCAGGAAACAGTTGCGATGGGCCGATCGCCAAAATGGCGTGTGCCGCTGCCACACGCAAACGACGATCGCTGTGAATCAAGGCCTCCGCCAATGGTGCCCGCTGGCTGTCGTCGGCCACTAATAATCCGGGATCTCCTGTCTTAGCCAATACCTCACACAGCCCAATGGCAGCCGGTACCAGGTCCAGCTCAAGCGCCGGCTTAAGTAAGGAATCCAGCCGTCGGGGATCTTCCTGTACGGCCGTCGCGAAAATCGAACCGGCTGGAGTCGGCAACGCACGGGCTAGACCGTGAGTCAGTTTGGCGGCCTGGAGATGGGCCAGGAGATACGTCCGACGGTATTGCTCACTGTGTGGCATTATGTGGTGCAAATCCCGCGACAGTCGCGCGGCTTCGGCCGCCGAGGCGACCTCGCACCGTTGGTCAATCTTGTCAAAGTCTTGGCGACCGTCCGTCCATCTCCACCGAGT
>Ga0310121_10003031_pt1 | contig 15559 bp, 29 predicted proteins | sample CB27_Tmax_986_MG_FD_203504 | JGI IMG/M metagenome (GOLD analysis project Ga0310121, IMG submission 203504) | Marine microbial communities from Western Arctic Ocean, Canada - CB27_Tmax_986 | ecosystem: Environmental > Aquatic > Marine > Oceanic | place: Canada: Western Arctic Ocean | collected...
AGGAATCCCTCCCAATTTCGTCTAGACCACCCCACACAAAACCGTACCCAACGACACTACCCTTCGCCAACGAAAAACCCCACCTAGCAAGTCGGCCAGCCCGTCGATGACCGGTCGGTGGTCGGTCGGTGGTCGGTCGCGGTCGGTCGGTGGTCAATTCTGATAATAGCATGCCAAAGTCAAGAGAAAGAAGCAAATTCTAGTGATTTTATACTAAAAGCTAAAAATAGTATGCGTTACGGTTATTTTGGTTATTTTGGAGAAAATAGTCATTATACTCTTGACAATTGCCGATAAGTATATATAATAAGGGCATGATAAGAAACAATAACAATAAGGAAACGACAATGAAAGCTACAATCAATAATTCGACTAAGATGCAATTCATTCACAATGGTAACTCAATCAAGCGTACTACTAAAGTACAATTCGGTTGGATTGTAGAGATCGTTCGTGCTGGTGAGATAGTGAGACGTTTCGAATGTGCTACGCTTGATGAAGTAAGGCATTGTGAGTAACAAAATATTTCTATATTAATTCAAGTTTACTATTGACAATTCCGATAAGTATGGTATACTAAGAGCATGATAAGAAACAACAACAACAAGGAAAACAAAATGACTTTTAAGATCAATGACAATGACAAGACAACAGTAAAGAACCTCATGAGTAAGCTTCATGACAATGGTATTGATATCTGGATTCAAATGAATATGAACGACATGAGTGCATGTCAATGGCGCTTCCTTGATAGCCCGAATCCTAATATCTTTGGTACGATGGATCAGCCGCTAGTGCATGGCGGTATCGGTGCCTTGATTAGAGACATGAAAGAAGCGTGCTTCAATCATGGTATCATGAAACGTCCCGAGCGTATCAGCAATCGCAATCACGTTAGGCTTGCCGTCAATGGTAATCCTATCTGGACGACAGGCAATGGTGGCTAATTGAGACTAGTCTCAATAAAAATAATTGCCTTTTTTTTGAAAAAATACTGGATTTGGGGTTGACACAGGGTCGGGTAAGACGAGCGGTCTAGTTAAGCTTCACCCGAATCAGCTTAACTATACCGCTAGGAGACGACAAGATGACATTCAAGCTAAACAACAATGACAAGACACGAGTGATCGAGCTAGCCCGCAAGTTGGCCGACAATGACATCAAGGTCTGGATCTCGCTCAACCCTAACAGCATGGGTGATTGCAAGTGGCGATTCATCAATAGCCGTTCACCAAATATCTTTACTACTTCACCTATGGCAATTGTCAATGGTGGTGTTGGTGCTTTGATCAATGATCTCAAAGAGGCTTGCTTCGCTCATGGTATCATGAAACGTCCCGAGCATATCAGCAATCGTAACCATGTCCGACTCGTCTTTACACCCACCAATGGTAACATGACTTGGACTACTAGCAATGGAGGCTAACATGGGTTTCGGATTACTATGGGCTATCTTTATTCTTACTGCCGCTGTACTTGCTTCTTTGGAGAATTGAAAATGAGAAACGTACTTTACTGTATCAAAGAGACGGCCATCATGTTTGCTATGGTCGTGATGGTAATGGCTGCTGCTGCTGGTGGCACGTACCTACTGCTGCACACACTCTAAGCACACGCTGCCTATAAGATAGGCGGCAGGGTAAGGTAAGACGAGGTGCTTGCTTTGCCTTCGCCGAGTCTCAGGTGAAGCAAGCAGCTCAACGAGGACAACAACGCGACCGAGAGACAACAACGCGCTCGACACACTGAGCCAACGAACACCACCTAGCAAGGTAACCCCCGCAGTGGGTGTCACATTCAACCAGATCGCTTTTCAAGTGACTGAGTCTGACAGGCATGACCATCGTGGAAGCAAGTGCAAGCTAGGTAACCAGTGGGACTGGAGGCTGTCTTTAAGCTGCTCGATCTCAAGCAAGCTGCTGGTATAAAACATCGTGAAGCTGAACACGTAAACAACGGCACTTGAAGTCGAACAAGTAAACAACGGCACTTGAACGGTTAACAAGTAAACAATACCGGCGACACAACGGCGCATGGCAATCGCCTAGCCGAGCGGGGGTCGGGTAAGACAAGCATCCTAGTGCGCCTTCACAGTATCAGGCGTACTAGGCTGCTCGGACGGCAGCGACCCCCCACCGAGGGGGTGCGGCTTAATGAGACCAGTCTCAATAAAAAATAATGGATATTTTGGCAAAAAAAATGTGACCGAGTGACCTAACGTGTCACACCCATAGTCGATAATATATACAGTTAACAAGGAAATAAGGAAAATTGAAAATGAACAACCACTTAATTAAGATCAATGGCAAGCGAGTCAGCAGCGGGCGACCGATTGTCAAAGCTAACATCATCTGGAAGCGAACCAATGACTCGTTTGGCCTGCTGATCGACGATTGTAACGGGTCTTTCATGGCTACGGTTAATACGTTTAAGTCTGACGGAAGTCTAGACACAACGATAAGCTGGCCGTTCCAGACGTTCGATGGTTGCCTCAAATGGTTTGAGCGTACCCTTGACGATATGGATTTTGAGGCTGATCCTGAATGCAGTTTGGGTCAAGGTGGAAACCGATTCGCACCGAAACCCAAGCGATGGCCTAATGGCGACATTCGCAAGGATGGCGAAAGCTAATTTTGGCGAAAATAATTAAACCGAGTGAATTAAGGAAAATGAAAATGAAAGTAACAATGGTAAGAATCTCGAAACTGGAAACGGGCGGCTGGCTTGCCCAAGTAATCGTAAAGGGCGAAGTTGTCCGAAGTTATGAATGTCGAACATTCAAAGAAGCACAGGAAATTGAATAGGAAAATGAAAATGAAAAACGAACTAAAGAAACTATCAGAAGTATATAAGACTCACGTTGAGCAGACTGACCCGTCCGGTGATCCTTGGAAGATCGGGCTTAGGGTTCAGACTACAACCGATGAAAATAGGATAGTCCATTCACAATGGGACTTCGACCGCTATGTTGAGCAGTTCGGTGATATAGAAGTGGAGTACGATGAGAAGTACAACGTCTACACTGTGGCTGCTTTCAAGGAAGATCGTGACAGCTATATCGCAGCGAAGGCAGAGAGTTGCCGCCGCTGGGGTTCTAACTAGGAAAATTGAAATGGTTGATATTGTAATGTGGGAATGGATTATTACCGTGAGTCTTACCGTAACTATCGTGCTTTGTCTTTGGGGGGATGTGAGAAATGACTAGGAAGCATTTTGAAATTGTGGCCGAAGCCGTGGCGAACATTTACCCACGCAGTAGCCGATGGATGATTGCCAATCTGCTGGCGAACACTTTTGAACAGTACCCACGCTTTGACCGTGACAGGTTCATAGCCGCGTGCCGACCGACCGAGGGTCAGGGCTAGACCCTATTGAGACTAGTCTCAATAAGGTAAGACGAGGTGCTTGCTTTACCTTCACTGAATCAGGTGAAGTAAGCAGCTTAACGACAACGACCCCGACACACTGGGGTCAACGAACCAAGCCGCCACGTAAGAGCAATGCTGTGGGCGTCACATTCAACCAGTTGTGCGAATCTGTTAGCCGTAGGCGCAGGGGCAACTGAGTCTGACAGGCGTGACCATACGAGCCAGTGGCGGCAAACACAACCGGTGAATCTGGAGGCTGATTTAAGGCTACCCATACTCAGGAAAGCCGCCGGTACAAAACAAGTCGGGCTGACTGGAACCGTATAAGCCACCTCTCAACGATGTACGCAGGCTGCCGGTTAGGATTAAGAGTCACTGAATAGCCCGCATTAATACAAAGGAAAATGAAATGATTAACACTCGTATCCAAGAAGCCGCATTCGGAAGAACTGACAGAATGACTCTGGAGCAATTCCTGCTTCGCGTCAGCTTCAGCACCGATTGCCCCGCCCGAATTCATTCCGACCGTTGGCGTGCTATGCTCACTTGGGCAACCAACAGGGGCTACATCTAGCCCTTGTTTTTTTGGGAAAATGTATTGACAGGTTAAAGTTAATATATTAGAATGACGATATAACAAGTAGAAAAGGAAATGAAAATGAAAATGAAAGTCCGAGTTACCGACCTTTTTGACTGTGAACAGAAAACCGTAACGGTCTATGACCTCTCTAATGTTAATTGGAAAAGGGATTGGGCCGCTATGCGGGATGGACTAGTGATTGCGTGGGTTCCCGGCAAGGCGAAGCCACCTTTCAAGATGGTTACAAGTGGTCGACGTTGGGAAAGTTTTAAGATGGAGGAACTAGCATGAGGAAAATGATCAAAGGCAATTTGAAGTTGGACGTGGTTGAGCATATCATCCTGCGTAACATGTGGGAGTATTACGTTCTGAGTGATGAAGGCCAGAACGATTGGGTATCAGACACACCCGACGTTGTGTACGCTCTAGTGATGGGCTTCAATGATGAAATAGGATGTGTGTCCCTGTCGGAGATCCAGCCGCACATCATCAGCCGCACTAGCAGACTCGACGAGATCATGCCCGCTAGTGGTTATGAGTGGGCTGATGAAATAGACTAGACCCCATCGGGTAAGACGAGCGGTGTTGATGCGCTTCGCCCGTCTCAGCGTATCAACACCGCTTGGGGGCGACAACACAAGCAACTGAGGCGACCGCGACCCAACTACTGGGGCTGGCTTCGACCGCTTGTTTTTTGGCAAAAATGTTGACACCGAGCAAATTTGTGGTATAATTTATTAGAGGAAAAGAAAATGGAAATCAGAACACACACCCCCGACAGCAAGTCTATCACGCTGCTGGTTATTAGGGACAGAGATGGCAAGGCTATTTCTTATGTCTCAATCTCTGGAGCCAGCACGCTGGTCACAGTAGAGAAATTCGGCTATACGGTCGAAGATGCAACCGAAAAAAACGCAGTAAGCTAGGAAATGAAAATGGAAATCCCAACTAAAGATATTATTCAAAGAATACAGGCAAGCATAGACTTCGGTACATCGCTAACCGTGGGAGGCCGAAACGAAGCGATTGTTACCATCAACGCTCAGGCTAAAGAGATCGAGGAACTGCAAGCGGTTATCGTGCGGCTGCGTGATAATCTAAGTATGTCGGATCGAGATTACCTTGAACTAGTAGAGAGGCATAACAATGGATAACGACACCATAATGTATATGCTGGCCCTGTGTTTAGTGTGGCCGGTTGGCTGGTTTGTAAATGAGATCGTAAAGGTGCAAAAATGAGTTTAGGATTATTGTGGCCTGTTGGCCTTTTATGTTTGTGGATTTTAACTAGTGGAGAGTGATATGGAAACGCATGAATTGACTTTTAAGTTTCACAAGGAAACCAAGACCACGGTTAGGTTTTCTGAAGTGGTAGCAGATGACGGTACGCCGGTGGTTGGTGAACTGTATGTTAAGAAAACCGCCCTCAAGGTCATGCCCAAGATGATACAGATGACCATTGGCGAATTGGCAGTAGTCTAGGAGACAACTATGAATATTTTATACGCAACATTGTTTTTGTTTCCTCCTTTTTTTGTTCCGGTTCCTGTTCCGGTTCCCGTTCCCGTTCCGGTCGTTGTACCAGCAGCGGGCAACCAGCCGGATTGGATTTGGATGCCTATGGACACAGCAGAACAAAGAGCAGCAAGAGAAAAGGCTCGTAAGCAATGGGCTAGCCGAAAAATGGCACTTGATGGAATAGCAGCAGCGGCTGACCGTAAAAAAAGAATAGCCGAAACTAGGGAGTACCGATTGCAGCAGTACCGGCAACGACAACAAGTCTATCAACAGCGTTATCAACAGCGTTATCAAAGTGGCTCATATTCATCTGGGCAACGATGGCGAACGATATATATCAACACGCCAACGGGCAGGGTGGCCTATCAGGTTCCGTACTAGGCTAGGCGTAGGGAAGGGGTAAGACGAGCGGCCTTGATGCGCTTCGCCCGTCTCAGCGTATCAAGGCCGCTTGAGCGCGGAACCAAGTGAAACAGGAGAAAATGAGATGATGTATCGAGATCCTTACATGAATGATTGGGAAAACACGATTGAGGACGCACGTAGAAAAGAGAATGAGCCATTTCAACTGACGGCCCCCGATGGGGAAGATAGTGATGAGGATTCTCTAGGCGAGCAAACAACCAACGATTCAATCGAAATTGAAATTGTAGATGAGTGGGACGGTCAGCCTGATGAGGCTCAAGAGTGGCACGATTTCGATCCCGATTGTTAAAGGGGGTTGACTTTTCTCCAAGAAATACAGTATAATATAACCGGTGACACTGAAGGCGTGTTAAAGCTACCCGATCTTAGGAAAGCTGCCGGAACAAAACAACATGGCGTGAAATAGGAGGAACTGGATAGTTCTGTTATTGCATCTGAAACTAGAAGCCAACTGAATAGCTCTGGCAAGATAGTTTCTGAATCGGTTAACTAGCCGTGGTCAATAATTGCCAGTCTCGCAGGGTGAAAATCCCTGCCACGTCTGCCCACAATTATAGTCGAGTGAGTATAAACACGGTTAAGCCGCTGACGACTTAAAACAAGCAGCGGTAGGTTGGGCGAGCCTTCATTAGAAATTGCTTTAGCAAGATAGCAGCCCCTTCTGCTATGGGCAAGGGATAGCAACCCGCCCGAATTGTTACGCTAGCAAATAGGCGCCGTACCGTTTGGCGTTATACTCTGGTGCGTCCGTGAATGTTTGTCGGTTCAAATCACTGGGCAGTAACCAAACCGTCAGGGAGTTTCGGGATTCTTCCTACAGATAAACAAAAATCCCACTTAATACAACGAGGGGCTGTAGCTCAATTGGTTAGAGTACTGGACTGTCGATCCAGTGGTTGCCGGTTCAAGTCCGGTCAGCCTCGCTTGTGGTGGTTGTAGCTCAGTTGGTAGAGCATTGGATTGTGGTTCCAAGGGTCGAGGGTTCAAGTCCCTTCAATCACCCTCGCGGAAGGGATGGGGTAAAACGAGCGGCTTTGTAGTGCTTCACAGTATCAGCACTACTAAGCCGCTTGGTCGCAAACAAGCGTGAACTGGGGAGAAAATGAGATGTCTAAGAAATTTACACTTGAACTCAATACCAAACCGTCATGGAAAGCAAGTCGTGGACATGCTGATTATCGTGGTGGCAGCGGCAAGCACGATAACCGACCTCGCAAGCTACGAACCAGAGCAGCACAGAAAAAACAAGCAATCCGAGATTTTTCTTGAAAAAAGGGTTGACTGTTTGCCGATATAGATTATATTGGGATTTGATTAGGGAGAAAGCATGACAAGAGAAGAAACAGTCGAACGGATGCAGCAGAGACACGCCAGCGGGCAAAACGTGTTCACGGGCGAACAACTTGAAGGCAAGGATTTGAAAGACTGGAATTTGTTGAACCGGCAACGCGAGTATTCGCTTGTCCCAATTGAAGGAAATGTTGAATGATAGTTTACTCCTTTGGACATTACGACGTTGAGCTTGAGCCGCTAGATGAGTTTGAAGAAGCTCAGACAATGTGCGACATGCCTATTGATGAGGATGAAGAATAATGGCAAAGACAAGTCTAAAAAGAATGCGCACGTTCATTGAGATGTATGATATGCAGGACGTGCTTACTGTCCGAAAGTGTACTAACGACACACCCGCCGACCGTTATGTGCTAGGTCAGGTCGCCATAAAGGGATATCAGGTTGATCATAAAGCTGGCGAGGATGATTACTACATCTACGTTTGCAAAACCCTGACCGCTGCCGCCGAGTGTGTCAACGATATTATATTCGATATCGATATGGGCGACAGGGCGGTTCCTGCTGAGTAAGTGGGGTAAGACGAGCGGCTTAGTGTTCGTTCGCCCTGTCTCACGAACACTAAGCCGCTTGAACGGCGAACACTGTGAACTAGGGAGAAAACGATGAGCTTTGATTTACAACCGCCTAGCTGGAAAGAGGACGATCTTAATGATGCCACCACTAATAGCTCAATCGAGATTGAGGTAGTTGGAAACATTATGCAGGGTCTTGACAGTGGGTCGATTAAATTCAAGAATCACCCCAAGCCCATTTATGTCTGGAACGGAAAAAATTGGGAAAAAACGTTAATGTAGACGGTTGACCATGCCGATAACTATGGTATGTTAGTCTTATTGTTAGTTGTTAGTTTTTAATTAGGGAGAAGCAAGATGGAAATTAAGAAAACCGAAAACCTGAATGTTACGTTGAGCAAAAATGCTAACGCTGGCGTATACGTGCATGGCTGGGGCGAGACAGTTGACTTTGATTTTGCTGACCTCGGTGTCGGTGATCTTCAACACAATGTCGAGATCAAAATGCCTTTGGAGTTGGCTCGAATTTTGGCCGATGAATTGGTCAGCGATATTGCCGCTTACGACAAGTCTCAAGCGGAGAAAAAGGCCGAGGCCGAAGCCGAGGAAGCCGAAAAGATTGCCGCCGAGCAGGGTGTCGAGGATTTATTGGGCGATGAGGAAACAGACGCTTGACTCACGCTGCCCGTCTTGGTAAAATCCACATATTGAAAGGGAGAAAAGATGTTGAAAAACGGACAGAAAGTCAAATTCACGTATCTAAAGCAGTTCAAGGATGAACTCAAGGCCGGTATAAACCTCACGGATTACACCGACCAGTCCGAAGTTTACTTCGGAGAAATCGTGGACGTTCGCAACATTATCGACGAGCCTGTTTCGCAAGAAACTATCCGGCGTGCCAATATCAAAGGCCGTAGGTCTGAGATACTATACACGGTAGAATTGGCTGGCGGCGATGTTAAGACATTCTACGATGGCAGAATGGTGGGAACGGAAGTTTTGCCAGAAGCCAAACGGGATTTGTTTCAGACTATTGCTTCGGCAATTTTCGGAGACAAAACCCAAACGGTTAGCTAGTCTAACCGAATTCAGTTGTCTAGTTAAAGCCTCCTTTGCACTTCGGTGACAGGAACGGTAGGACGTTTTAGGATTTATGGGGAAATGGCTTGCCCCACAACTGTTTTTTTAATACAACACATACTGGTTGGGTAGCTCCCGCCAGTAGGAAGGTGGCCGAATACTCAGGCAAGACTGAGGGAGTAAGGCACACGACACTAGGATCAAGGGTCAACTGACTGAGGGCTTAGTGCGTGGTACAAAGTAGGGAACCGCCCGCAAGGGTGTGACATATCAGTCCCCGAAACGTTGGTGGTAACACATAAGTCCACCCCTTCCACTATTACACATTGGTGGCGCAATTCAAAACGCTGATTCAAGACCGAGCTTCATCTCTCGGCTCTTGTTTTCTCCCGCCCTCATCGTCTTATCAACGGTGGGGGCATTTTTTATGTGCATCGGGTAAGACGAGCGGCTTAGTGCGCCTTCACTACGTCTCAGGCGTACTAAACCGCTTGGTCACAACAGCAAGCAACCGAGCATAATGGGATTTTTTAGAGAAAAAGGGTTGACCTATTAAAGATATAGGTTAGACTAGTCGATATAAGACATAGGGAGAGAACAATGATAGCAGAACAGGGCCACCAACCATGCGATATGATTCAGGCGACTTGCCGACAATGTAAGGTGTCGGTAGAGATGTCCGTCAACAGGCAGGACGTTGTCGATTGGCGAGGGGGCAAGTATATTCAGCACGCCATGCCCTACCTGTCTGCCGATCAGCGTGAGCTTCTGGTTAGCGGGATTTGTGGAGACTGTTTCGATAAAATGTTTGGAGGATCTGAATAATGGCAATGCCTATCGTAACCGAAGAAACTGCGCTCGCAGTATTGTGTAAGATGACTAAAGATGCCCCCAACCCGTGCCAATGGACATTGGATTATGCCGAGAGTTTTATCCAAGAGCAACCAAATTTGTTCTTTACGGTCATTGAGAACATAAAGCAATTGTATCCAGACGGTGAGGGCGGTGAAGTTCAAGCGTCAAAGAGTTTATACTTGGCGATGATAACATACAAGCTAATAAAAGCCGCCGTAGAATCGGAAGAATTAAACGATCTGTTCGGGGAAAACGAATGAGAAGCTACTATTTACACCCGCGATATGACAGAGATCACGGTATGCGTGGTGGTGTTGGTACGAGGGATGGGTTTGGCAGCACCGATGATTACGAGCTAGAGATAGGCAACAACGCCAACGCTAGTCCTGAGATGATTGCCATTTGTTGCCTGCACGATGAACTTCTTGAATTTCTGGCAGTTACTCCGAGTGCGTTGGGCGAGGTGCTTCTGACAACGTACCGCCAAAAGGTGGCAGAAATTGAGCAGAGATACGATAAAAACTCAAAGACAAGGGACGACGGGGAAAAGCTAAAAGCGTTTAAGGAAAAGTACAATGAATAAAGAACAGCGAGATTTCATGCTGGTTTCAGCTTTGTGGGTTTATGTTTTGGGATATGTATTCGAGCTTTATATGAGGTACTTTGGATAATGAGAGATTCACAAAAGAAGGCTGCTCTGTTTTGTGTACTAGCTTTTCTGGCTGGTCTATTAGTTGCCACCAGCGGATGCGCTAACAGGCAGCATGTGATTGGAATTCAATCGCCAATCGAAGCGGTGTATACCGTACTACAACCGCCAGTCGTAACGATGGGCGAGGTTGAAAAGGTATACGAAGTGAAGTAGGGGCCGGATCGAGAAGACCCCACCAGTTACGAAAAGCGGATTTGATCACCGCTAGTCTCTGGTGGGGTTTTTTTATGCATTAGGTAATACGAGCGGTATGATGCGCCTTCGTCCGTCTCAGGCGTACCATACCGCTTGGTCAGGACAGCGAGTGAACTAGCGAAGATATCCGTCTTTTTTTCAAGAAAAAGGGTTTACAGTGCCGATATATAGGGTAGGATAGCAGTAGATATTTATTAAGGGAGAAAGCAGATGTTACAATTCAGCGATGCAAACAATAAGCTCAAAGCTCTATACGACGTTCCAGAATTGCAAGTGTGGCTCGATGGTCGTCAAGTATACTCTCTTGACCTGCTCTCTGGTTGGTCGTGTCCGTTTGCAAAAGAGTGTTTGTCCAAAGTGCATGAAACCGGCGAATTCTCTAAAGCAGGAAATCCAAAAGTAAAATTGCGGGATGGCAAAGATACTTTGTTTCGTTGTTTCTCCGCTAGTCAAGAGGCTCTCTTGCCTAATGTATATAGGCGACGGAAACACAATTATGATTCGTTGCGTGGTTTACACTTGAACGATATGATTCACCTGCTGAATACCGATCTGCCGGAAGATACTGGTATCCTTCGATGGCACGTTGGTGGCGATTTTTTCAACAGCGATTACTTTTTCGCTGCCATTAACGTTGCCATGATGAATCCCGATAAGCTATTCTATGCTTACACGAAAAGTCTGCCATACTGGTTGAAGTATCGTGAATACACTGAACAGGTTCACAATTTCGTTTTAACCGCTAGTCGTGGTGGTCGTCACGATCATCTGATTAAGCAGGAATTCCTGCGAGAATCCGTGGTGGTTTTCAGTGAAGCAGAAGCAGCAGAAAAGGGATTAGAAATTGACCACGACGATTCCCATGCTGCTGTCCCTAGTTGGCGATGCAATGATTTTGCTCTGTTGATTCATGGCGTACAACCGGCTGGAAGTGAAGCAGGAAAAGCAGTATCGGCTCTCAAGGGAAAAGGTTCCTATGGCAAAAAGGTAAAGGAAAATGCAATTAGGTAAATGGGCGATATGGTTCATAACCGGATGCTGGATAATTATGTTAACCGACTGGATAGCAAGGCGAATAAAAAATGAAAATTGATCCTCTGAAGAAAATCGAAGTTTACTTTAATCTACACAAGAAAACTTGGAGTGTCCGACAATCGGGCAGGGTGGTAGGCCACACGGATTCTATACAAGTTAGAAACCCACAATACGTGGTTAGCCAGAAGGGTAACGAGAGAGTGCGCCGCGAGCAGAAAAAGAACGTTCACGCATTTGTTCGTGGCTATGTTGTAGAGGGCTTGCCGATATTTCCAAGTCGTCAAAAGTTTGTAGGTTACAACCCGTATAAGAATAGTTCGTTTGTCGAGCGTGGAAGCGGAGATAGTATTTGCAGTTCGCCATTTGCCTCTCTGGACGTAATCAACCAAAAGCCTTTGGTCGAAGCGCTTTGGTACTAAGCATAATAGGGTAAGACGAGCGGCAGCGTTTGTGTCCTGTCTCACACAAACGATGCCGCTACGGGTTCAGCACAGCCAGCTAGTGATTTAATGCTATAAGAAAAAAATGTGGAAAAATATGTTCCAGACCATTGACATTAAATGCCGATACTATAAACTAGGGGAGTTGAGTGAAGGTCGTGTGACTTTCAAAGAGTTGTTTCTTTTTTGAAAGGGGATTACGATGAGTAACCCGAAGGCCGCACCCATTAGTGCGAAGGATTTTGTGAGTGCTTATGTGCGAACGCACGAAGCCGGTGGAACGATTGAGGATTTGGCGAACACGCTTGAGCGTGACATTCCCCAAGTTCGTGCGAAGCGTAATAGCGTTTCCGCACAACTCAAGCAGCGTGGCGTTTCTTTGCCATCGCTGAAACGGATGGCCCGTAATGGTGGCGGTGGAGCCGCTTACGATGAAGCCGCTGAGATGCTGCAAAGCTACCTTGGCGATTCGACTCCAACCATGACGGATGAGTTGAGCTAAATACACGGGGGTATGATTCGCTCTGCCCCCTTGTTTTTTTTCTCTTGGTCTGCTAAGATTAGTTGAGTTGATTGTCAGTAGTTTGTTTTTTGAAAGGATATTCAAAATGGAATATCAACCGATTGAAGGAAAAGGAAATCAGGGTCAGTTCGTCCATGACGGGCAGACTATGGCTTCCAAGCAGGGTTTCGATAATGTGTCGAAGCTCTGGTATGACAAGACTATTTCCTACGATGAGGGAATGGAAATGTTGGAAACTGAACGTGGGCATCGGCAGGATCATCTTGTCACCCGTGGGCAGATGACGTTTGACGTTCGATCCATCGACAACCGATACCGTTTCGGTGTTGAGATCGACGACCAGTTTTATATCCCCACCGGTCACGCCTTGAACCAACTGGTTTCCAAGTCGTGCAACGGCAAGGGTACTGGGTTCGTTCGTTCGCTGGTGGAGAATCTCCACGATGCGAAAGAGAATGTCAAGGTGGAACGGGACTTGCAAGATGCAGCGACCGTACTATCAATAGTTCGCAACGGGATTCGCCGTGTTGATACTGATACCAAGTTTAAGGTACGGTGTCACGATGACGGTTCCATGCGTGCGTTTCTTTCCGAGAAGTACGCCGAAGTTGACAACCGCTGGTATCTTGACCAGATCAAGGACGTTGTTCCCGGTGGTCGGCTGTCTCATTGGCGTGGTGATTCCGATACCATTTTTGGTAACGTGTTGATTCCCGATACAATTCGGGAAGAAGATGATTCCGATTATGGTGGGATGGTTTCCATCAGCAATTGTGAGATCGGTAAACGTAACGTCAAGTCCCTGCCATCAATTTTTCGTGCGATCTGCATGAACGGTTGTATCTGGGATCAGACCAAGGGTTACGAGATTAAGGTTCGTCACATTGGCGAGATTGATCTTGCTGAGTTATCCTTGAAGCTGCGCCAGAATATCGAAGCACAGATTCCTTTGATTCCGCAAGGGATCGAGCGTCTGCTTGGTATTCGGGCGATGGGAACCGATGGTATCCCGGTCAGAAGTCTGATCGCGGCAACCGCCGAAACCCACAGCATTGACAAGCGTGGCGCGTCTGCCATTCTTATGTCTTGGGTGGCTGATGAATCCAAGATTGCACCCGCCGAGCGTAGCCTGTTCGATATAGTGAACAGCGTTACACGGGCTGGTCAGTCGATGGATAATCAGTCTTGGGTCAAGTACGATGAGCTAGGTGGAACGCTGGTTAATTACAGCGACCGCCAGTGGTCGAGCTTGAAGAATCGTGCCGAGTCTTACGAGGACAAGGATTTCACCAGAATCTTTGCTAAGACCGTCCTAGTAGCATAGGAGGGTTTAGCATGGGTCGCCATATAGTCTGGGTCATGTTCGGTTGCTGGGCTATTATGCTTACTGACTGGATAATGAGATCCTTTGAAAATCGAAAGAAGGATTAACAACAGGCCGCTCGCCGCAAGGCGGGCGGTCTTTTTTTGTGCTATAACTATTTCCCGAAATCCAAATAATAACGGTTGACAAAGGCGCGCAGATGGGGTAAAACGCGCGGCCCTAGCATTGTCTTTGCCAATGCGGGCCGCTTCCTCACGGAGTCAAGGGTCGAGTGTGTTTTTTCTCAAAGTTTTTTTGCGTCCGGTTAATATAGTTCGATTCGGTTCAGACACAAAAAAATCCCACCCGAATTAACGGATGAGATTGACACCACAACAAGGTGTTGGTTTTACATCTCGAAGTTGGTGGTGTATTTTATGCTACAAGTCTTACTTGGTTATCATTCACCCTTTGGTAGCATGTTGTATTGTGCCGCACACCTCTAATGGGTAACAATTTGTTGATGGCGGCTAATGTATTGTGTGCTACACTTACATTGTGGATGTCAGTTGTTTGCTGGTAGCACTATAGTTAGAGTAATACAGGGCGTCAGCCCATTTCATGCACTTACGCACTCTCGTATAAACACTCGTAGAGGCATTTGATTATGCCAGTCTCGATTCATCCCATAATGGAATCTTTGGGGGATCGAGATAGAACTCAACGGGCGGAATGTATTGTTCTTCTATCCTCTTCTTATATAATTCACGCAGGATTTTCCGCACTTTGATCTTGGGTTTCAGATGAAGACTGGCGGGTCTTGCTATACTATGTTGGGGCGCAACTACGACTTGGGTAGCATGGACATTTTGGCACCCCAAGAGTATATATATTAGAAAGAAGGCAACGTAAGAATGGGTAGTCATGGCTGAAGTGGCCTTTTACTTAATAAAGTTAGCCGCACGCTGGGATTTGGTTATCACAACTGGTCTGGCGACATGGTGTATTATCTATCCCGCACTACATGAGTCCTGTGGCGGGATGATTCATTATACTTCTTATCGACACAATGTACAGGGTCTAAATACAATAATCCCCAATTTATTAAAAGTAAGTGAACATTGGTTATCTGGATAGCAATCGAATAATGGTTCACTTAGTATATTTGCCGCAGGATTATCTTGGTTGGCACAATGCGGATGGCGGCTTGTTGTATTATGCAGGCATATTAGACATGGGCATCAAGGTAATCACGGCCTGCTGTGTTTGTTATGTCTCTTTAATAAAATAGAAGTGCAATGAGGAAATGGGTAACATCACGTATTTGGCACTACCATTAATGTTTGAATCCGACCTCCTCAACCTAAAATACCATACGAATCAGGGAAACACAATACAGGTTATCAAGAATGTGCGAAAAATATGTGAGTTTTCTCAAGAAAATAACGATTGACACCGATAATGGATATGGTAAGATGCACCTGTGTCTATTTGCGGCCATGCTCCATCTGATACCCAGTCGTAACGTGCCTTAAATAACACATTACAACCGAGTATTTACACTAAATGGGCATAGTACCCACCAAAACATGGCTATTATATGTAGTTGTGGGCTTCTTTACATTATTTGTGCTGGACACTGGTTGAAAATTTGGAATA
>Ga0310121_10003032_pt1 | contig 15558 bp, 25 predicted proteins | sample CB27_Tmax_986_MG_FD_203504 | JGI IMG/M metagenome (GOLD analysis project Ga0310121, IMG submission 203504) | Marine microbial communities from Western Arctic Ocean, Canada - CB27_Tmax_986 | ecosystem: Environmental > Aquatic > Marine > Oceanic | place: Canada: Western Arctic Ocean | collected...
TTGAAAAACCTAAGAGATAAAGGCTCAAAATAATTTTCCATAACGCTTTCATAAAGAAAAAAAGAAGAGAGAATTATTTTCTCAAAGTTCTCCGAGAAAAAATTTCTTATCGATTGGATCCTACACTACCAATTTTTATGAGCCCACCAAAGCCAACTATGACTATGGCTACTAGAGCTAGTACTTCTGTTTCCATAAGACACAGCGATTTAATGTAGTATATCTAATCTAAGGTTGATAGGTTGAGACTACTTACGAGACAACTTGCCTTCCAAGTGACTTATGCGTTGGCAGAGATTCCCTATGGATTTGATGAGATAAATGTTAATTGAAATAGATCCAGTTGCAAGAATCCCAACTAAAACTTGAAAATCTTCCATAACAAATCAAGTTTTAATTATGTATAACAATTCAAGATAAGCTGGCATATTTTGATGAGCTGTACCTGAGCCAGTATTGTCTATTGTTAATGATGGAGTAGTTGAGCCAGTGTTTGGATTTCCTACACTATAGTTAGTCATAGAACCCCCATTACGGAAACCCCCACTACTTGATCCCCCTATTAATTGAGCATGAGAATGTGATCCAACAGCTCCTGTATGAGTATGAATGGCTAACTCAGCTTCTGTTAATGCAACAGTGTCAGCTCCTCCAGTAGTTCCTCCCTGAGCTGATGAAGTTCCTCGAGGAAATTTACTTTGCATATTTGGAACATTGAAAGTTGTTGCTCCATCACCAACTCCAAAGTTTGTTCCAGTTACACCAAACAAATCTGAATAGGTTGTTCTTGAAACTGCTGTTCCATCACAAAACAAATAATCACTAAGCGAATCTCCAGTATCTCCTCCATATGGAAGAATAGTTCCAGTTTCAACTCCAGCTCCAGCTCCAACTGTAACCCACGCTGGAACTCCAGATGCTAACTGCAATGTATCTCCATCACTAGCTATTGCTAATTTAGCTAACGTATTAGCTCCAGATGCGTAAAGCACATCTCCAGTAGCTGACAAAACTGATGTTGCACTAGCTTGCCAAGCTGGATTTGCTCCAGCTCCTTTTGTTGCTAATGTGTAATTATCTGTTGATTGACCAAGCCTTGCAAGTCCAGCTCCCCCCTCCATTAAAACATCTCCTTGAGTAGTTAATACAGATCCAGCAGTTGAAAGAGTTTGCCAAGCTGGAAGTCCACCAGCAGTAACTTGAAGTATTTGGTTTGCACTTCCAATTCCGAGTCTCTGTCTCGCTGTGTCATAATCTACCATGTCACCTTTTGTAGTCATCACAGTTGATGCTCCAGCAGTTGGATAGAGATCTCCATCAAAACTCAATTCGTATTCCCTCTTTTTTTCCAGAGATAAAATGAAACACCAATCGCAAGTAACCCAATTATTACTTGATTTAATTGTAGAAAAGTATCTGTTTTTCCCATTTACTTTCTCCTCCTTTTCTGAGTCATGCTGGTGTTATCGTAAATCCTCCAGTTGGTTTGCCTCTGCTGAATAATGGTCTTAATAGATAAAGAAAAACTCCGATTCCAATTACAACTGCAATAATTTTAGCCCAAAACAATGCAGTTTTTTGTTCAGGTGGTGGAGTACAGGTTCCGGCTTTTTTCATGCAATCTTCACATTGTAAATCCCATCCATCACACTCTTCACACACATCTGAGTCACATTTTGTACAGGGTTTGAGACTATTACAACCACAATCACAACCTCTTCCAGTTAGAACACAACCAATATCACATCCATTCTCAGTTCCATTCTCAGTTTCCTCATCCCAGCATTTTTCACCAAACCAACCACAATCTTTTTCTCCATTGCCATTGGTTTTAGTTGGAAAAGAAGTTGGAGGCACATAAGATGAAGCTTTTGCTATTGTAACATTAGGATTGAGTGTTGGTGTACCGAATGGACTGAATCCAAAAGTTTCTTTGAAAGCTCTAACTGGAGCAGTTGTAATTCCCTTGAATGTACCTCCAGTATCAATTTGTCTCACTCCAGTTGGAGATGTTTTATCATATCTTAACTGCTGAGTTCCAAATTTTGTGAAAATAATTTTCTCACCAGTTTCAGGATCTATGGTTGTACCCAAAGTTCTTGGAGACGGTCTTGGCATTATGCTCGTCTCCTTTTGAGTAATAAAATTACTACAACTGCAATGACTCCAGCAATCATCAATGGAGAATATTTCACAACCTCTTCAATCGGTTCAACTTCAATGGGTTCAATCTTTTCAACTTCTTTTGGGTTAGGTCTTGTTTTCTCAACTACTGCTGGTTTTTGTTTTTCCCTAAAATCCAAATTATGCACTTCGCCAACAATTTCCAAATTTAGTTTGCCAGCTTTATCTCTGAAATAATTTTGCCAGTTTTCTCCCCTCTTTGGTATATCAGATTTATAAATTATCTCCAAAGCTCCATAATCAATAGTGTGTGTCTGCATAAAAATTTCCCATTCTTTTTCAGAGTAAGTTCCTTCTTGACATCCATATGTATAACCGTCACGGTGTGTACCAGCACACCAATGATATCTGAAAGATGGAATACAGTTTCGTACTCCCATTGCTGACTCCCATTCAGTTAAAGGAGTTTGGCGACATTGACCGTCAAATTTTACGTTATCTCTATGCCATGAAACATATTTGTCCAAATTGGTTTTAGCTGTTTTTGATTGTCCACCAGTTCTTGTATAAGTGTAAAAATAATCAGCATCTTCTTGAATCCCATGAGTTGGTTTTGGTCTCCCTGATGAAGTTGTTTCTCTTGGATGAAGTGTTACCACACCTGATGAATCCTGATAATAACTAACCAATTTACTTTCTCCTTGCTAACCAAACAATGGCTACAACTCCAAGTAAGATTCCAACGATTCCAATTATTGCAGAGTAATTGAAAGGAGCAGTTTGTATATCCATATTCTCAAGCCGTTTTTCGTAGGTGACTGGATTACCAGTAATATTCATTCTAGGATCCGGAATTGCTATTCGTTCCATCATAAGATTTTGGTCTTTTTGTCGCAATGGATCCATTGAATTTCTCTCTCTGAATCTTGGAGGAATCATTGGAGTTTGAAAGTGAACAATCTGGATGGGTGCTCGATAACCATTTACAGAGTCACCATGAGATATTTTTGGATCGCTTGGTTGAGGTGTTAAAGTTGTGGATGCTCTTGGAGTTGGAGTTGGAGCATGAGATTGAAAAACTCCAACGTTATTGTATGTCAAACCATAACGACTCCACAAATCAGAAATAAATTCTTGGGTGACCATTATAGATACGCACTCCCTCTGTCTTTAACGAAGTTCCAGAAAATAGTAAATGTACCATGATTTCCACCAACTGTGTCAATAATTCTAGCTCGGTAAAAATGATGTTCAACTTCTGATGCAAAAGCATTGAATCCAGTTACTCCAGTTGGAATGGTCACAGCAGTTGTATAACCCTGATCTGGAAACCAATCCGTTCCGTTTTCTGAGAACTCAATAACTAAATCAATCGAGTTTGCTCCATCTGTATTTGACGTTGTAATTAAAAATTGATTGTATGCTCCAACGTGTTTTGATAAAATGGTTGTATTGACAGCAGTTGAAGTTCCATCTAGCTCTGCTCTTTGATGTGAAATTCTTGGGAAACCATATCCCATCCATTGATCAGTACTAGCCATAAAAAATATTTGGTTTGTAGCATCTGGAGTTGAGTTTGTTGGTACATCAATTCGAACTGTGGAAAATCCATATTGATTTACAACGTGAGAAAGTTGATGATCACTTAATGTAATTGCTGAACCAACTTGATAAGTTGCATCTGCATCTGAACACCAAATCCCAATCGAAAAGCATTGATTTAATCCCAAGTCATTGAGACTTTTATTCATGTTTGAAACTAATGGAGCAGTTGAACCCTCCGGCAAAGTTACAGTTCCGGCAACAAAATCAAGAAAGACTGCTCCAGAAGCTATGCCAGTTATTTCAGTTCCATTAGCAGTTGTAAGTAATGAACCCATTAGTCACACACTCCTAATTGAGTGGCAAATACTGTGATCAAGATTGCAGTCACACCAACGTATGAAGCTGGTATTCCTAATTTTCTTAATCTATTTTCTGTCTTTTTTGTCATCCTTTTTTACCTCCTTTTTTTCCTCTGTTTTTTTCTCCACAATTAGTTTTCCATTTTTATCTCTTGGTAATTCATCAAGATAGATATGGAATGAACCGTCTGTGTGATTTGAATTATTGCTGTTCATTTTAATTCCTATGAATATTTCTGTAAAGCAAGTAGCCAATGCCAAAAGCAATTAAAATAAACCATACATTTTTTGGTAGAGATTTTACAGGGTTTGTAATTTTATTTATCATAATAACACCTCCTTAATTTCTCCCTCTAAGTGTGAAAAACCATAAACCACCAAGTAACACTACTGCTAAACCAACTGGCATTGGATGTGCCATTGCATAAGTTTTCATCTCACCAAACCAGTCTGCTACTCCTTTTCTTTGAGTAACTTCATTGTCTGAGTTTGGTTGAATTGGAGATGTTTTATGAACTCCAATAAATGGACTGCTCAAAAAAGCTGTAAACTCCGGTCTTGGTGCGAACTCTTCATTAATTTGAGGCAAAAATCTCTGTTGTGGTGCTACGAATGGATTACCCTCTAAGATTGATAATGGATTTGAATCTTCACTAGCTTGATCTAGCAAATTTGTTCTAGTGTAAATTTTTGTTGGAATTGGAGCAGTTGGTTGTGGAGTTGGATTTGCTATGAATTTATTTTGATTAACGTATTTGTTTTGTCTCTCTTCAGCGTGGGTTAATGCTCCAGATTCATTTTGCAAATATTGATTATCTGTATTTGTACCAGCTCTCATTCCTCCAGTTCCTTTTCCAACTGGAGAATTTTTCTTAACATTAACCAATGGAATTGCCATGCTCTGTTGAGCTGTGTATTGTGAAGTTAGCTGACTTGGATTAACTACTGATGATTGTATTCCTAATACCGTTGGATCTGCAACTGATGTGGATGCCATTGCTCTTGCTGTCTCACTTGAGTTTTGAACGTCTGTAACCTGTCCACGATTTGCTCCTTGAGTTAATGAGTTAGCTGAGTAAAGATTGGAATAATTAGGAGTTGATTGAACTGCAACAGACTGCACATTAGTTCCTTGAGTTCTTGAGGAACTCCCAGCAGATTCACCAGCGTTCGCTGGAGTAGCTTCAAAGGTTGAGGGTGATGCTGTTGTAGTTTGAGTTTGTGGTTGGTCTGATGCTCTTTCATCACTAGTTTTTTTACCACCAGTTCCAGTTTTTGCTGTCAATGTTTTCCTCCGGAAAATAATGATTTCAATGTGTCCACTACTCCCTTTTGTTCTGTGTGCTGATGAACTTCCAATAAAGATTGATTACCTGTAAGTCTCATGGACTGGAAGATCAATCTATTTGTGTATTCTTTGAGGATTACTTTCTTAGCAATTTGTTCTTTTTTTTTGAACTAAGATATGATGGCAATTCTATCTACCCTTCAACCGTAGTCTGTATTCTGCGAAATATGGAATTTACTGCTGTTTTGTTAAATTGCATAATTAAATCTCCTGTGTTGTAGCCGACGGTTGACAACCCTCCGATTCTAAGCCCACCGGCACTAGAAATAAAAGGCATACGATTATTGTTAAAATCAATACAAGTGTAACCAGCACTTGTGTATAATCCAGCGTTCATTGGAACTGTACTGGATCCAGTTGTGTTTCCTTCTTGTGTACCAACTGGTGTTGCTATTCTGTAATTGATAACATCTTTAGCTTTGTTTGCATCAAATTGAATATTACTCATCAATGGAATTGTACCGGAATTAACTTGGAAGTTTGTAATCTCTGTATCACTTCTGACACCAGCAGTTGTTTCAACACACAAAAAGTCTCTGACAATTAATGCACCGACTTGGAAAAATGTATCGAAACTTTCCAAAACTCCTGTTGTAGTATCACCAGTTAATTGTTTTGATAGAACAGTCATCAATGGATTCGAACTGAAATCTTCACCGGCTTCTGGAATACCCTCCACGCAAGTAATCTGTGTTGTTACATTGGTGATAAACCCAGCAACACCAGACGTTGGGAAGTTCGTACCGTAGTTAGTTGCTGAAGGAAGTGCATACGTGATCTCTAATTGTAAACTTGAAAGTAAGTACGTTGGTAATGCAACACTATAGTCATCCGGATCCAGCTTGTTACAGCGAAAGTCAATTACGAATCCAGCGTGCATCCTGTTTCCACCACCAGCAACTGCTGTTGGCACTTCAAGTGCTCCTACTGGTGCACCGTAATCAAAAGTGTTCATGTGATAAAGATCTCTTCCATTACATTCGAATATTGTTCTTGATGAACCTTCACCGACTGCAACTATCTTGATGTTAGTGATACATCTTAACAACGCATCAACAACTAAAACAGAAACACCACCGATTGCACTAATAGCTGGACTGTTCATGTCAATGATATAACGTTGAGCTAAAAAGTCTCTAGGTAATTGAGTGATTACAGTTTGTGCGACACCATTCCAACTTTGTGTTGTAGCTAATGTACGATAATTTTTAAGAACCATTATTGACCAACTCCACGATTTGTAACTTGGGTATAGAGAGGAAGTACAGCAGTTAGGATGAAGGCTCCGGCTACACCAATTACAACTGCTTTTAGTATTGATGGCATGCGAACTCCTTTAGCTATCCCAAAGACAACCATGCCAGCTACGAGTGATGAAACTGACTTGTGATCTCTGAGAATTGGAACTGAATCTAATACGTTGTTAATTCTCGGAACAAAGAAAGGTGCAATTAAACTGGCACTCATTACTGCAATTATAGCTTCGTCAAAAACTACTCCCTTGATATTTTTTGCAAGTGAAGTTACAACTTGAGGCATATGCGAAATCTTAGTAAGTCTGCATAGATAAGACTCAAGCTAGAAAGGTTGTGCCTAGTTAGGCACGACCTTTGGCATAATACTCATAAACTATCTGATAATAACAAAGTCTATGAGCATGATTCGAGATTGGAGCTTTGATAGCAATACGCAATTAACTTCATTGCACAGTTGTCGGTCAAATCATGCTCTAGTGAGTCTCTCGAAAAAATCCCAACCCAAAGCGTCTGATGATATCCTCTCCACGCTTTCTTAGTAAGATGATTATTGTAGAGACTCACGTTTTTTTAATATATTGAACTGATGCTCTAGCCTTTTTCTTGATTACTGGTTTATTATTTATGATTGAAATTTTGTAATCAACCACATGAGATTTTCCAATATGCACATTGAGTGCATTGATAGATTCAAATTTTCTGAACTTACATTCTGGACAGGTAAATATTTTGTATTTCAAATTTTTCCTAATCTCCCTTGAGAGGTGTCCATGTCTCGATAAAAAAATGTGTACTCCGGCAACTCTGCTTCATCTTGTAATTTATGTCTCTTATCTTTTGGCATAAGGATCCAAACATCACTCCCTAAAAATCCCTCTAAGAATTTAATATCTGACTCAAGATTTAGTTTGAAAGCAAAAACGTGTTTACTGTTTGATAGTACGTTATTTGGAAGTGATGCTGGTCTTGATGAAATAGAAATTACTGAAATTCCTCTTGGTCTCCCTGAAAGTATAACTTGATTAAATTCTTTGATTACTCGCTGTTTACTTAACCATGTGTGAACTTCATCCTCTACCAAAACTAGGTTCCCTCTCTTGAAAGCTTCAGCATTAAATCTCTTGAATGTTTCTTCAGAATTATCATGTGGTTGTAAAATGTAGTGACCACGTTTTGCTGTATCATATACTTCAAGTAATTTATCCAAGTCATTGAATACGATTGCTTTACTTGAATGGAATTGGAAATTAAAATCGTAAACCCAAACAGAAACTCCATGAAGTGACTTCATTATTTCATTAGCAAGATAAGATTTTCCGGAACCGGATGCTCCCACGATTGTTATTTTTTCTTCGTATGCAATAAAATTAAAATCCAAAGTTTGTGAACCGGAGTCTGCAAAACGTAATACCTTATTCTCAGTTTGTTTTTCTGAGTTTATATTTTCTGTAATTTCTTCGGTTGAATCCGGTTCACTATCATCACTCATTTTTTTCCACCTCTGGAACTTCATCCTCTTCATCTTGCAAATACATACAAGCCTCTTCAAAGAATTTTACGTACTGTTCAAATCTTTTTTCATTATCTTTAACTAACTGTAAAGTTGCTTGATGCAACAAATCAACTGTTGTGTTATGAGTTAATCCAGTTTCTAACATTCTATCATCATTGGTTTTCAATGAATGAAAAAACGCATTGATAACGTGATTAATTTTAGCCGGATCCAATTTCCCTCAACTTCTTTAACATTCCCTCTTTCTCTGCTAGTGCATTTTGAAACTGCAAATCCCAAAACCAAACTAGAATTTTTTTCCAAACAGTTTTCATCACATCCTCTGGAGTCAGACGGACTGCTGAAATAAATAATTCCATTGCCAAAATATATTTGAAGTTGGCAATACGATTGGATTTCCATTCATCAATGCAACTGTGACAAAAATTAATCAAGTCTGATTTTTCAAGATTCAAATTATCTGGATCTAACGAATCCAAATACTCATTTTTTGTTAGTTTCGTTTTTTCCATGACTCATATTCTCCCATGCTGATTTTTTCTTTGGTTGCTGTTCTTTTGGAACTTCATCAATTCCATATTTTTCTTTTAGTTCCTTTTCTTTTTTCTTTTGTTGAATCTCAGATACAATTCTCAATGCAATCGGAATTGTGATAACTGCTACCATAACCCATTTTGAATTTTCTCCAGAAAAATATTCTGCGAATATGGGCATCCATGCTTCACCAAGTGCGATACGTTCGTTTTGACTTAGTGGAGTGCATCCTGTTCTAGCTGAGATAATATTTACAATGGTATCAAAAATTTGTCCAATGCTTTGAGCTGTGTAGTAAGTTGCTTGAGCTTGTTGATTCTCTACGGTTGGAGTTTGTGGAACTGCTCCGGATATTCTCTCTGCTGGAGTTGGAGGCTTGATTGATTCTTTCATTGGAGCCGGATTTTTTTGTTTTGTTTTCACATTGATATTCATGGAGCCTTTTTGAGTTTTTGAACGAGATGGAGTTGGTGTCACGCCAATACTCATCACGTTGAATTTATTTTCTTTGGCAACTTTTTGGAATCCCAATCGCAGAAAGCGAGAATCTTTTTGGAGCCAACCCTCTTTCTTATTTACTGGATCGTTAAGAAATTCAGTTACAACTTGTTTTCTTGCATCTGAATCTGAAAGATCAATGAGATTATCATTGAATACTTTTCTCCATACGTCTCTTGCCACTCTGCTCTTGTTCATTTTATTCTCCAGACTTTGATCTAACTTGGAATGTAGTTTCACAGCTATCGCATTTTAACCAGCGATTTGTTAGCACTACCATGTCAAACTCAACACCACAAATTGGACAATGTTTTACTAGAGATTCTCCTTTTGGTTGTATGTGTTCTATTTCATCACTCATGGTATTTCTCCTTAATTGTTTCCTTATCAAGATTGCGATTAGCACACAGGAGGCACATGTCCAATGCTCCGAGACAAACTAGATTAAAATCATCCACAAATTTTATTCCACATTTTTTACATTCAACCTCTTCACATTCCGGTAAAGTTCTTTTCAAATTTTCCTCCCATTTTTTGTGTTTCATTTTGCTCTCCAGAAAACAAAAGCACTTGGATAAGGAGCCGGATTTTTTGACTCTACTCCATTCTTGAAAAATTTAATTCTACCTTGAATAAAATAAACCTCAGCTTGACCATGCAAAATACATTCATGCCAAACTTTTGTATCGGTTTTTGCAAACAGCAATGCTAACCCTGATACATTATATTTGATGTGAGAAAAATATGCTTTTCTTATCCAGTCTTTTACATTGGAATAAGGTGGGTTCATAAAGAAATTTTTGTGCCAAATTTTGTCTAAGGAATTTTCTCCAATGAAAAACTCACATTTTTTATCTTGATTAGTTGCACAAACATCAATCTTTGGAGTGAAGTTAAACAGATTGCATCCAAACTCAAATACATCTGGAGGTGTTTCCCATATGTTATCTTTTGAGAGATTGAAAGTAGCGCTCAATTTCCACACCAGCAACAAATAAAAAAATCATCAATTTTTTCACCATGACTCTCTGAGGTGACTCTGTGACATAATGCACATTCAATAAACAATGTCTTAGACTCATAAGTTGTGATCATTCAAAAACTCCTTTGCCTTGTTCTACATTATCTAGCAAATCATTACTTGGAATTTCTTTACTCCAGCAATGCACATGAAAAGCTCTACCATCTGGAGTTATGATTTTTTCAAAGTTCAAAACTTTGTCACATTTTTGGCACTTCAATTCAAATCTCCAAAACAAATTTTACACAAAACAAACTCATCCTTAACGTAATATCCTTGAGGGATTTTTGTTTTGATTGCATGGCTCATAGCTCCACAAACATTGCAAGTGATAATAATTACTTCATCTTTTTTCATATTCAAACTCCTTTACCAAACAGTTTGGACATCTGATATATCCGTCTCCATCATGGAATCTATAATCCATTGGAAAAGTTTTCAGCTCTATCTCCATGAAAAAGAAAATACAACACAATGGAAATTTAGCATCCAGTCCATTCCAGAAAAAAACATTAAAGTTTTTCATCTTGAATCTCCCTCATAATTCAACTCAATCAAAACTTGTCTCTCAATTTCTGTTTTTGGTCTGTCATGTTTTGAAACTAAATGTCTTTGAAATTCTTGCATCTGTGAATCAAATTCCTGTTCGGAATACCAGCAGAAAAGAGATCCACAATCTGTACATTGCAATCTTCGATTAGACGCATCATATGGAGATTGAGGATTTTGAAACACTTGCTTTTGTTCGACAATAATTTGAGGTTTGATTGCAATCTCAGCTCTTCTTGACATTGGAGCATTGAAAGTTTCAAGATATTTGTTTTTGAGTTCAGCATATTTTATTTCCATCTCCATTTTTTTAATTCGTAATTCCAATATTCTCTCTTGCTTATCATCTAATTTCTTTTCAACTAAATTTCCTTGAAGATATTTTGATAGAATTGATCTTGCGTGTTCGTTGGTAGTTTCATTATGCAACTTTGCCATTTTTGTTAATCTTTGATTAAGTAAATGACTTAACCTAAAAGAAAAAGTTGGGTTCCGTTGATTGTAATTCATTCTGGATCTGTCTCCGGTTCAGGTTGTGCAGTTGGAGGTTTTTCTTCTGTTTTAGTTGAATCTTCTGCTTTTTCTTTTTTGAATAAAATAAATTTCTTCATTGGATTACTTGGAGATTTGTCTTTGAACCCTAGATCAGTTCCTTTATCATAATGGATTATCAAACTTTCATCTGTTGGTCTATCTATTGATATTCTAGTATCCCAATAATCTCCACCATCAAAAAATATTGTTTCTCTTAATTTCAAGTCTGCTGTTTTCATCAAATCTTCATCTCCATAAATCTCCAATGCTTTCTTTTCTGCTGGTGTCATCTCTCTCATCTCTTTCGATTCTTCTTCTTTTTTATCTCGCAATTTTTGGAATGGATCGGACACTCCATCTTTTGTGGTTGTAAAACCTCTCATCTGTGACATTATCCTACTGCCTAAGTCTCTACCATAAACATTTTTTACAACACTCTCAGTTTTCCAATGTCCAATTTTAGCAACAAAACTATAATTGTAATCTGAGAGAACTAACCAATACTGAGCAAACATATGTCTTAAACTATGAAGTGTATGATCGTAAAAATAATCTTCTTTTAATCCAATGGAATTATAACAATTTCTCAATATTGCTTTTATTTTATCTCTGTTGTATTCTTTAGATTTGACAGTTCCTAACTTACGATCATCTCCTTTTTGTAAAGTTGCTGGTAAATCTAATGTACCGACTTGAGTATATCTTCCAGATTCTCCAATCAAAGAATTTTCTCTATATTTTTGGTTTTGATATTCTAACTGAACTCCAAACTTATCAGCTTCTTTCTGAGTTTTTTGTTTCATTCCCTCCGTAATTTGATTCTGTCTTTTTTTGATTAGTTCTTTTGTTTCCTCCGATAAAATAAAACCACCATGAATACGCTGACCTTTTGTGCCACGTTCTCCTTTTCGAGTATAGATTTGCACTTTCATGTCTCCATTATTCCATTCAATGATTCCAGATTTTCCAGCTTTGTTTGTATCTTCAACTTCTTCTGTTTCTTCTCCAACAATAGTAAAAGCTTCTTCTGATCTAAATCCTAGCTCCAACGATAATAAGAAATAGAGATACGCATCATGCCAATATGATTTAGCTTCTTCAACACTTTTGAATTTTCTCTTATCCGGCTTTGGAGTACCACGATTATAATAATCATCAAACTCCATAGTTCCCTCATCTTTACCTTTTATCAAACATTCTTTCATTTTTTCAAGTTGATCTATATCCATGTGGATTGTTGCACTTCTTGGTGGATTAACTACTTGTGCCCATATTGATGTTTCATCTTGATCTCCAAAACTCACTCCATGCACTTCAAGAAATTGTCTTAGAACACCAACTAAATTGTATAACACATTCTCATTTTTAGCTTTAATTGATTCTTGAGTTAATTCTCTTGCTTTTCCTTTAAACACACTTGCTGATTTTTGTTTTTTAGCTTCGTTCTTCCATGTCACTTTTTGCACTTTACCCTCAATTGCTGGAGCATCTGGAGATATTGCCCATTCTCTTAAACTCCATTTGTAATTTTTGTATTCGTTAGGATCTGCATCCTTAGTTTTGTAATACCAAACTTTTGGTTTTCCTAGCAATCCAAATTGTCCCCAATACCATGCTCCTTGCGTGTGTTTGTTTCCGGTGTACAATCCTTTTGGCAACTGCCATTGTTTTCCTTTTCGAGTGACCATTGCAGTTTTTGGTAAAATGTTTTCTTCTGATCTTAAATCTTTGAATCTACCTGTTTCCATCAAGTCTCCAATTTCTTTTACTGCTTCAGGGTTTGGTTTTCTAGCAGTTCTTACTAAGGCATCTGGAGATACATCCATCAATCTCATTGCCATATAGAGTGACTTTTGGTTTTTGTCTTGTGATGCTGTTTCCTTCGCCTCTATCCATTCTTGAATAGGTTTTTGAATTAGCCAATCGTCATAATCTTTTAATGCTAATTTTTCATCCGGAGTTAATGTTTTTGGTTTTCTTGTTGCAACACCTCTCAATGCTGGTACAAATAACCCAGCTACCTCAGCTACATGGAGATAACCCCTGAGTGTAGTCCATGATATTCCAGTACGTTCCGGCATACTTCTTGAGTTTGGTTTGCGTTGGTTTGGTCTGTATTTATTATTCCAAATATTTGAAATTTCCAAAACTACTCTAGCAAATATTTTTTCTTCTGATGCGTTAAATGGAAAAGGATTATCTTTTGTATCAACTTCGTGATTTTCTTTTATGAGATCATCAATAACTTTCTTGGCATCTACATAGATACTGATTGGTGGATATTCTTGTTTGTAAACTCTTTCAGCATCTTTTTCTGTAATTAGAAAAGAAATTCCTCCTTTATCTTCTGGAGATCTTCTTGTTATCTGCTCTGGATCTAAATATTTTTTACCGTCAATGATTTTGACATCAAAAGAAAAACCTCCATTCTCATGCCATTGAGTAGTTGCATAATCTGATTTTGTCCATGAAACTTGATCAGACATCTCCACGATTCCAATATCCTCTTCATCAATTTCTTCATCCGGAGTTTCCTCTTCAATAATTTCCTCTTCAATTTCAGACATTATTTATCCTCCAAATCATTTACCGGAATTTCGTTCTCATCCCTCTCATGCTCAAAACCCATAACCAAATCTACCAAAATAACTAGATAACCCTGCTGATATAACTATTTTTGACTAAACAGAGAACAAAAATACCTCCATGATAACTCAATTTATGGCATCTGCCAAACAAATTGCATGGAGGAAAAAATTTGCTAAATTAGCTAAATCTGGAAAATTCAAGAAAAAAAAGAAGTTATTTTCACAGACAAGAAAAACACCAAAAGCAAAATCACTCAGGCGATATATGATAGTTAGATTTTTCCGAGATCCAGAAAAACAATCTCAAGTTATCAGAAGAGATCTCACATTAAAACAAGCGAGAAAACATACCAACGATCCAAAAACTAGAAAAGCTGGAGTTTGGTTTGATGGATATGATGAACAGGATGAAACAATGATTGGTGGCTCATCACATGGTATTGATAGACCTAGTGGTGGCGATTGGTAGTGGCAACTACAAATAAACCTCAAAGTAAATACAGAAAAATAACATCTAAATCTGTTCAAGATGATTATGAGCATAATGTTTGGCGAGCTGTTGAAGATATGTGGGTTGAGATGTATGCTGGGTTTGGTATGCCACCTGAAGATATTAATGAAAAGATATTATTCTTAGTTGATGCCTATTGCAGATTCTTATCTGAAGATACACAGAAAGATTTGCATAAAATGTCTGCTCACAAGAGAAGAAAATTCCGGTAAAGTTCCGATTTGTGACCATTTTTGACATCAGACTTGATCAGGTATCTCTTTTTCATGCAAAAAATTCCTTCAGCTTTACCTGTCAAAAGGAGTTCCTCGCATACGAGAAACACAAACCGGAGCTTGTTTCACGAACAAAACCACACATTGACTGACAAAAGTATGCTGTTTCCGTACCACACCCTAAGGGTTCCAAACATAAGTTTGCAATGCTCTTCTTTGAAAGTAAGCTTCCTAAACCTGTTTCACTACTCTGTGGTATGGTTGTGGTACGCCTTAATGTACCACAAGTGCCATTTTAGGCACGTTTTGAAAATAGTATCTCCTTTTAAAAGATGTGATAATGTACCACAACTCAGCTACTCTTGAAAAACCTAAGAGATAAAGGCTCAAAATAATTTTCCATAACGCTTTCATAAAGAAAAAAAGAAGAGAGAATTATTTTCTCAAAGTTCTCCGAGAAAAAATTTCTTATCGATTGGATCCTACACTGCCAATTTTTATGAGCCCACCAAAGCCAACTATGACTATGGCTACTAGAGCTAGTACTTCTGTTTCCATAAGACACAGCGATTTAATGTAGTATATCTTATCTAAGCTTGCAAGGTCGTGAGTGTGTGTGTGTTACTTCTCTGATTACCCATCTCATATCCTAGGTGTATGAGTGTGTCGTGTAATCATTTACTTGTTATCACACACACAAATTAATTATAATTTACTATTATTAATAGTCCAGTTTAACCCAAAGTGGTCGGTTATTTACGAGACAACTTGGTTTCTAATACTGCAAGTCTCTCGCAAAGATTAGCGATAGATTTTATGATGTAGATATTCACAGCGATAGATCCAGTTGCAAGAATCCCAACTAAAACTTGAAAATCTTCCATAACAAATCAAGTTTTAATTATGTATAACAATTCAAGATAAGCTGGCATATTTTGATGAGCTGTACCTGAGCCAGTATTG
>Ga0310121_10003033_pt1 | contig 15558 bp, 10 predicted proteins | sample CB27_Tmax_986_MG_FD_203504 | JGI IMG/M metagenome (GOLD analysis project Ga0310121, IMG submission 203504) | Marine microbial communities from Western Arctic Ocean, Canada - CB27_Tmax_986 | ecosystem: Environmental > Aquatic > Marine > Oceanic | place: Canada: Western Arctic Ocean | collected...
ACCGGTTGCCCTGCCCAGACCGATTTACCTAGATCGAGGTGCACCGCGTTCCAGGTATACTCGGCGTATTGGATAGGCAGGGGGTCATCGAGTCCGAGCCGCTCTTCGATCGCTGACCGTGCATCCTCGCTGAGAGGGCCAGTTCCGGTCACGGCCCCCTGGGCCTCGAGCGCATCGATGACGGTGCCGGGCAGCAAGCGTACAAGCACAACGACGAGGAACAACAGCAGCAGCGTCGTGGGGATTATGCCGACCAACCGGGCGATGAAATACTTGGTCATGCCCCCGCCAGAGAAAGCGCGGCCCTTGATGTAGGAGCCGTGCGTATCGGGTCGACCAGACGGCTCATCCCATCAGGTTCGCCGCGATGCCTTCAGCATCATACAATCTGCCGAGCGCCTGACTCTGGCTCTTCTCGTCGACGCTGAAGACAACGGCCCTCTCCGGTGGATTGAGGTAGAGGCCGACGACGTTCTCCAGTTTGGCGGGGAAGTGGGGGTCAGTCGATAGTGAACTGATCCAGGTTCTGCTGCAGCTGCACGAGCTGCGACCGTCAAAACGGTCAACCAGCGCAGCGAGCCGATGGAAACACGACCAGCGCCCGGCCCTCGCCCCGGGCTGCCTCAATTACGGAGATGGGAGAGTCCGCCGTCCGCCGCGACGGGCACGCTACAGGGTTTGCGGGTCACCGGCAAACCCTGTAGCGACCGGAGCCGGGCGGCAAATCGACGAATACCGATACTTACTTTCCTTGGATGACCACGGCCCCGCTACGCGTGCCACAAGTCTTCAGAGTGGCGGGCGATCGTGTCCCAGTTCTCGAAGTTGCCTGCCAGCGGCTCGGTGCCGCCCGGGAGGATGGGGAAGCCTCGCACGGTGGGCGCATAAATAGCCGCCTGGTGCAGCCGGTGGTCGATTAGCTGCGGCATGTCCTCCATAAGGATGTCCTGCGCCTGCAGGCAGTACTTGCTTGCGTCTGCGGGAATGTATTGGGCCGCGGCCGTTGCGATTATCTCATCAAGCGCCGGGTTGTCGTAGCCCGTGAAGTTGTTCGAGGCGCCCTTGGTGTACTGGCCGAGGTCTGAGGACGTCGGCGACGAAGACCCGATGGGAAGGTGGGAGACGTCGAAGCCACCGTCGGTCAACGCCGCAATATGGGCGCCGGGATCCGCGGAGAGGCGCCCTTCGACCTCGATCTCCGGGAAAGCGGCTCGCCAATCATCCATCTGTCGAATGGAGAAGTTGTAGCCGTAAGCCTCCCAGATCGTATTCCCCATGTACTCGATGGACAGGCCCTTGCCCTGGGGGAAGCCGGCGGCGTCGAGCAGGTCGTTCGCCGTCTTCAGGTCTTCAGCCTTCTCCTCCCGCCACCCCGGCAGTTTGAGGAGCTCCTCCATGGAAAGCCCTTCGGCGTGGGCATTGTTCAGGACGCCGCCCAGGTGGTAGAAGCCTTCGCCCCAGAAAGCTTTTTGGTTCGCCACGTAGTTCGTCGCCAAGTGCATGGCGCGCCGCAGGCGCCCGTCGGCGAACTTGGCTCCGGGCCGGTTGTTAAATATGCAGTAGGCGCAAGTGGAACCGGCCCAGTGGAACAGCTGAGAGCCTTCGCGCTGTTCGAGGATCGTCTCGCGATCCACCTTAGACGGATTGTTGAAGAACGTCGCGTTTCCTTGAATGAACGAAGCCGTCTGGCTGACGCGGTCCCCTGTCGGCTTCCAGACCACCTCGTCCATGTACGGTGCGCCGCCCCAGTAATCGGGGTTTCGTTTGGCGGTGAAGCTCTCGTCTGTCTTGTATTCAGAGAGTACCCACGGTCCGGTGGCCGATACCGTGTCCGGGCTCGCATCCTGGAGACCGCCAGAATCGAAATTCTCCCGCGGTAGGAAGGCTGCGTAGGGAAGCGTGAGGCCCCACGGGAAGGCTGTCGGGCTGGAGAACGTCGCCCGGACCTGGCTGTCACCGATGGCTTCCGCGCGAACCAGTCCCGGCACCATGTCCGCGAGCCAGTAGCCGCCGGTGTCACCCCCGGGAGCGTGTAGGCCGGCCATGCGCTCGAGGTTCATGGCGACGTCCTCGGTGTCGAATAACCGGCCGCCGGTCAGCGCCCCGGCGTGGGTCTTCACACCCGGCCTTATCGTCACGACGTGCTCGGTGCCGTCGACAGTCTCCCAGTCGTTGAAGAGCTCCGGTACGAGCTCGCTCCCACTAAAGTTTCGCCGAACCGCGATATTAGCGGTGAATAGCCACAGCCTGACACCACCCGAACCCGAAAGGTGAGGATCGACCACGGGCGGGACGAATCTCATGCCGTCGCCCTCCCAGATGTATTGGCCTCCCCGCTTCGGACCATCCGCCGCCTTTGCTGCAGCCGGAGCGGCTTGCTCTTCCTCGGGCTCGGCTTTCTCCACCGCCTGGGCCACCGCAGCGTCGTCATCGTCGTCGTCGCCGCAGCCCACCAGGGCCAGGCCGGCGGCGCCCACGCCGGCGCGGCCGCTCGCCCGCAACATCGTGCGGCGGGAGAGCTTCTGGCGTCGCAGGCTCGTCCAATAGTTGTGCTCGCTCATCAAGATTCCCTTCGTCGGCCAGCCCGCACAGGCGAGCCTCACCCTACATCTGCCAAATTATGAGGGGCGGCGAAGGAGATTGTCAATGAGAACGATCACGATCGTATGAAACTCCGCTCCCCTAACGCGAACGATGATAGAAGCTACTCATCCGGATCGCCAAATACCTCGACGAGGACCGCGCCGAGCGCTTCGCCGGCATCGGCATCACGCCCGTCGAGTTCGACTTGCTGATGACGCTGCGGCTGGAAGGCGGGGCCGAGCAATCCCTCTTTCCCTCGCAGATCGCTGAGCACCTCTTGCTGAACCGGAACCGAGTCACCAAAATCATGGATAGCCTGATGACGCGGCGGCTGGTCGAGCGTTTCGAGTACCGGGCGAACCGGCGACACATCGTCGTGCGGCTATCCAAGCAAGGAGGGAAGATGCTTGACGCCGCCTTCGCCACCTACCAGGAGGGGCTACGGGAACTGCTGAGCTCGCTCGATGAGGCGCAGCACGAGTCGGTGATCGCTGGGCTGCGCCTCGTGTTGCTGGGTGTGCAGGAACGGGCGAAGCCGGACTTCGGCTGCCCGGACGTGGCCGCCTACTAGCCCACGGGGGCTTGTGGTGCTTCACACCCCCGTCACGCTGCATCCCGGGCCCGGCTCTCGATCGATCCAGCGATGCAGGTCCGACGAGAGCGTCCTTCCGCAGGTGACCGAGCTCGCCGCTGGCCGATTGCCGACTCGCCCCTGTGGCGACGGCGATCCGTTCGTGCGTCATCGGAATGCCACAGCCCCGTGGAACTCGGCGTACCGAAGGCGGGCACTACGTGTTTGTGGTGCGAGGCCATTTCCCCCCTTGAGGGGGTTGGGATGCTTCGGCCGCGAAGAAGTAAGGGACAGCGACCTCCGGCCTCCGACGTTCGCTACCGTGCCCGCATGCGACTGAATTCCCGGTACAGACGCCTCACCCCCGTGGGTCTGCTGACGATCCTCATCGGCGCGCTGCTCCTGACGGCGTGTAGCGGGGGCGCACCAGACGATGGGAATGGAGCCGTCTCTTCTGGCCCCGAGCAGCCGGCCGAGCCAGCGGGCGAGCAGCAGGAGAAGGAGGAGGCCGCGGGACAGGCGACCGAGGTCCCATCCCAGGTGTCCAGCGACGTTGATGAGTCACGCGATCTCGGTGAGGAGGCTGCGGCCCGCGTGAAAGTTGGGCAGGGGGAGAAGGGCAGCACGCACCCCGACGCCGGGGAAACGGTCATGTTGGGTGAGGCCTGGCAGCGACCAGCGCGGCTGCGGATCCCTTCGTCCTACGACGGAGAGGCACCGTTGCCACTGCTGCTGCTGCTGCACGGCTACACCTCGACGTCGGCCCGCCAAGATGAGTACATGGGCTTTTCGCGCCACATCGATACGGACCGCTACCTACTGCTCTTGCCCGAGGGGCGCCGAGATCGAAGCGGGGCACAGTTTTGGAACGCGACCGATGCTTGCTGCGACATCTATAAGGTGGGTGGCGACGATGTCAGCTATTTAGTGGGACTGATCGGGGAAGCCCAAGGTGCATACGCAATCGACGCGGAGCGCGTGTGGGTCATCGGACATTCAAACGGGGGGTTCATGTCGTACCGGCTGGCTTGCGATGGCGCACCGATTGCAGCGATCGTGAGTCTTGCCGGTTCGGAGTTCGCGGACGGATCGGTCTGCGAGGATGCCTCGCCACTTCGGGTGTTGCAAATTCACGGCGATCAGGATCAGATAATCGACATCGACGGGACAGCAAGCTTGGGTCCTGGGCTCGGCGGGTTCCCCAGCGCGCTTGAGGTTGTGGAGCGTTGGGCCCGGCGTGGGGGTTGCGAACTGTCACCGGAGGCAGGAGTGAGGCAGGACCTCGATCGGTTCTTACCGGAGGAAGACACGGTTGTACTGGTCTACGCGTCGGGCTGTGAGGCGGGGGCGGGAGCGGAACTCTGGACAATCGTGGGCGGATCGCACATACCGGCGCTGCGGGCTGATTTCGCGGAGCAGGTGGTTGGCTGGCTGATGTCGGAATAGGGCTCGTCAAGAAGTTAGCGACCGAAAGGCCGGGCGGACAGTGCCCGAAAAGCCGATGTTTCGGGAGAATCGGGTGGCGCGACCGGAGCGACTCGAACCTCCCACCGTCAGAGCCGAAGTACGCGAGCGGGTGTGATCATCAGTGTGTCGCATCCCGGCCCGTCTGTTGCGTCCCCGCCAGTGATGTTCAAGAGCCAGGGTTCCGGGCGCTGGGGCGGTCCGCCTACCAAGAATCGAGGAAGCTGCGCCGGCCACGACGGAGGGGGCCGGGATCGGGCACAGACTTGAACCCTTCCGCGATCCAGCGCCGCGTCTAGGCGGGATCGATCACATCGTCCATCTCAAAGGTGGAAGCGACGTTGATACCGCCGCCGCGCACGTAGGCGTCGGCGATGAGGCGTTCGTACTCCGCGGTCCGCTCGTCCACATCCTTAATGGCAGCGAGGCGTTCGCGGTGGGAGAGCAACACGCCCGCTTCCAGGTTCATGCCGCCATGCTCGCTGGTGGGCCAGGCGACGGTGAAGAGGGGCGCGCGCGCTCCCCGTGAGCTGGGCCATGGAGCCCAGCGCGTAGCCCTTGCGCAGGATCACGCTGAAGCGCGGGCATTCGAGGTTGGCGCCGGTCACGAAGAGACGGCTGCAGTGCCGTATGAGTCCCGTCTTCTCGACGTCCGGACCCACCATCATGCCGGGCATGTCGACCGGGGAGATGATGGGGATGTTCCAGGTGTCGCAGAGCTGCCAGAAGTGGGCCACCTTGTCGGAGCCGGGGCTGTCTCTGGCACCGCCGATGTACTCATTGTTGTTGGTGGTGAGGCCGTAAGGCTGGCCTTCGATGCGCACGAAGGCGGTCACCATGCCGATCCCAAACTCGGGGCGTCGCTCCAGCACGGAATCCTTGTCGGCGAGAAGTTCGATCACCCGGCGCACGTCGAAGCTGCGCACGCGGTTCTCGGGAATGACGTGTCGCAGCTCGCGCTGGTCGGCGCACTCCCAATGCTCGATTCGGCCCTGGAAGTAGGCGAGACACTTCTTGGTGACCGTGATCGCCTCATTCTGGTCCTTGACCACGATGTCGACGCTGCCGGCGGGCGCGATGTCCGACATCGGACCGACCTCCTCCGGCAGGAAGAGGCCCATGCCGGCACCATCGATTGTGGCGGGCCCGCCCATCGCGATGAGGGCATCCTCCGTCGCGATGATGACGTCGGTGAGGCCGAGAATGGCGGCGTTGCCCGCGTAACACCGGCCCGCGATGACCCCGATCATCGGAACTTTGCCACTGAGCTGGGCCATCTTTTCGAAAGTACGGACGTCACCGCCGAAGCCGTGTCCCTCGCCGTGGTCGGTCTCGCCGGAGCGACCGCCGGCGCCCTCGGCGTGAAAGATGAGGGGGAGCGAGAGCTCATTGGCGATCTCGATCATGCGGTCGGTCTTGGCGTGGCCAACAAAGCCTTGCGTGCCGGCGAAGTCGGTGTCGTCGTAAGAGAGGAACATCGCGCGGGCGCGACGCTCGTCGACGAGGTCGCCGTTGACGGAGCCGATGCCGGCGACGAGCCCATCCGCCGGGGTCTTGCGGATCAGCTCCTCGAGGGATTGCTTGCGCCGCTGTCCCGCGATCGCGAGGGGCGCATACTCGGTCCAGGTCCCCTCATCGATGAGCTGGCGAATGTTCTCGCGAACCGTGAGCCGGCCCTTGCTATGGCGCCGCTCGACCGCTTCGGGGCGGTTTTCGTCGAGGGTGAATGCGCGCCGGTCGAAGACGGCCTGCAGGTCGGTCCGGATGTGGTCGAGGTCGAGTTCCACCGACGCGTCGACGATCGCCTCGCCAACGTCCATCGGCTCGATGAAGGCAAGGGGGTGCTCCTCGTACACCGTGTCGCCCACGGCCACAGTTACCCGCCGGACGACGCCGCCGATCTCGGCCTTGACCAAATGCTCCATCTTCAGGGCGCTCATGACGAAGAGGAGCTGCTCTTCGCGAACGGCATCGCCCTCCGCAACGAGGATCTCGGTCACGGTGCCCTGCAGCGGCGCGCCCAGCGGCTCAGTGTTGGGCGGGCCGGCGACCTCGGTCTGGGGCGCGGCGCCGCTGGGCCGAGTGCCCTGCCCTTGGCGATAGAACTCCAGCGCGGCCAGGGGGTCACGCAGATCGACGTTGGCACCCGCCTGGCCGTCGCCCCTCTCGGCAGCGTCGGGGGACGGGTCATCGAGCGTCGCGAGCTCTGCGACGTGGTCGCCAGCCAGCGGGTGTAGACCAGACCTTGGCTGAAGTCCCCGTGGGCCACCACGTTACGCAAGAAGGGGAGATTGGTCTCGACGCCGCCGATCTCGAACTCCGCGAGGGCGCGTTCGCAGCGCTTGACCGCGTCGCGGAAGTCTTCCGAGCTGGAGTGCACGACGACCTTGGCCAGCAGCGAATCGAAGTTGGCGTTGGTGGCGTACCCCGCGTAGCCGTATCCGTCGACGCGGACTCCTGGACCCGCGGGAGGCTCGTAGAGGGTGAGCATGCCGCCGGCCGGCCGCACGTTGCCGTCCGGCTCCATACGTTCCAGGTTGACGCGGGCTTGGATGGCGTATCCGCGCGCGACGAGGGCATGGTTGACCCCGAGTTCGGCGAGAGTCGCCCCGCCAGCGATGCGCAGCTGCGCCTGGACCAGATCGACGCCGTGGACCTCCTCCGTCGCCGTGTGCTCCACCTGCAGACGCGCGTTCGCCTCGATGAAAACGAAGTCGCCCTGCGACTCCTCGTCGAGCAGGAACTCGATCGTGCCGAGGCTGTGATAGCCGGCGGCCTTCGCGACGCGGACCGCCGCGTCTATGATCTCCTCCCGCAGCCTCACGCTGAGCGAAGGGCTGGGCGCGATCTCGATCAACTTCCGGTGACGGCGCTGCACTCGCGCTTGCCTAGCGCACTGACTGCGCCGGTCGTGTCACCGATGACCTGGACCTCCAGGTGGCGGGCACGCTCGATGAACCGCTCCACGTAGAGCGCGTCGTTGCTGAAGGCGGAACTCGCCTCCGACGCCGCCCTGGCGTAGGCGTCCACGATCTCGTCCGCAGCCGAAACCACGCGCATACCACGGCCACCGCCGCCCCCGACGGCCTTAATGAGCATGCGGCCATCGTCCCCGAGCGCGGCGAAAAAGTCCTGCGCTTCCTCCAAGCTGACGGCGTGGGCGCTGCCGGGCGGCACGGGGATGCCCTGCTGCTCTGCGAGGGCGAGGGCGCGGGCGTGCACCTTGTCTCCGAAGAGCTGGAGCGCCTCCACCGACGGTCCCACGAAGACGAGGCCGGCGTCGGCGCAGGCCGCGGCGAACGCGGCGTTCTCGGCCAGGAAGCCGTAGCCGGGGTGGATTGCGTCGCAGTCGCACTCTTGCGCAGCGGCGACCATCTGTTCAATATCGAGATAGGCGGCGGCGCCGCTTCCGCGTAGCGGGTGCGCCTCTCCGGCCCGGCGAACGTGCAGGGATTGCGCATCGTCTTCGGAGAAGATGGCGACGGTCGCGATGTCGAGTTCGGCCGCCGCCCGCATCACGCGGATCGCGATCTCGCCGCGGTTGGCCACCAGGAGCTTGCTCACAGTCATGCGCTTGATCCTTCGCTGGGCCGGAACCAGCTTCGATTGTGCAACAGCTCAGGCCTGTGCGCATCGACGCGCAGCGTGGGCTATCTGACAGCGTCATAGAGACGGGCCAAGGTTGCCCCATGCGAATGCTCGGCCAGCCGGGCTCGCTGGTCGCTGCTACATCGCTCGTGCGGGTTGCGGCCTCCTCGGTGGCGGCGGAATCCCGTTGAGTGTGAAGGACGTAATCTCCGAAAGGGATCAGGAGCACTTCCACCTGTCCCGGACAGCACCTATCGCCGGTGGTGCTGTCGTTGTTCGGGTCCGGCCCCGGCGAGGGCAGCAACGCCAGCTTCATCGACCTCGACAGTTCTGGCGGCGCCGACCTGCGCGGTGGCATCATCTCCGGATGCAGCCCGCGCGGCCGGTTGGACTTGGCCGATCAAGAGACGTTTCCCGCGCCGTGACATACTTTTGTGGTAGACGAAGGAGTGAACCCATGCCGATCGAGAAGCTCCTGGTGGCGAACCGCGGTGAGATCGCGATCCGCATCATGCGGGCCGCGCGCGATCTAGAGATCCCATCCGTTGCGGTTTACTCGTCGGATGATGCGGCATCACTTCACGTTCGCCGCGCTGATCAATCACTGGCGTTGCCAGGTACCGGCGTGCGGGGATACCTGGACATCGAAGCGACGATCGGGGCGGCACAGACCGTTGGCTGCGACGCGATTCATCCGGGCTACGGCTTCCTGGCCGAGAATCCGCAGTTAGCGCGTCGCTGCGCGGAGGAGGGGATCACCTTCGTGGGGCCGTCGGTACTGTCGCTGGAGCTCTTCGGCGACAAAACGAAGGCGCGCAACCTGGCGGTCGGTCAAGACGTAGCCGTCCTCCCCGGCAGCGCCGGCGCGGTCAGCCTGGCCACGGCGCGCGCGTTCTTCGAATCCCTCGGCGACGGGGGCGCGATGGTCATCAAGGCGATCGCTGGTGGCGGCGGGCGGGGAATCCGCGTCGTGACGGACGCCGGCGAGATCGGCGAGGCCTACGCGCGCGCCCAATCCGAGGCGGGAGCCGCCTTCGGCAATGACGCCGTCTTCGTGGAGCGGCTGACCCCCCGTGCGCGGCACATTGAGGTGCAGGTCATCGGTGATGGCCAGGGCGGCGTCGCGCATCTGGGCGAGCGGGAGTGCAGCCTGCAACGCCGGCACCAGAAGGTGATCGAGCTGGCTCCAAGTCCCTGGCTAAGCGACGCTAGTCGCGATCAGATTACCGCCGCGGCGGTTCGCATGGCGGCAGCCGTCGACTATTTGAGCCTGGGTACCTTCGAGTTCCTAGTCGACCACAGGAACGACGCCGACTTCGCCTTCATCGAGGCAAACCCACGCCTACAGGTCGAACACACTGTCACCGAGGAGGTGAGAGGCGTCGATCTGGTGAAGGCGCAACTGCGCATCGCCGCTGGTGCGTCCCTCGGGGACGTGGAGCTGGAGCAAGAGAGCGTTCCGGCCGCGCGTGGCTACGCTATCCAGTGCCGGGTCAACATGGAGCGGATGGAGCCGGACGGCGAGGTTCGGCCCGCCGGCGGCATGCTGACAGTGTTCGAACCGCCGTCGGGCCCGGGCGTCCGCGTCGACACGTACGGCTACCCCGGTTACAGCACCAACCCCAACTTCGACTCGCTGCTGGCGAAGGTGGTCACCTCTTCCGCCTCAGCGGATTTTGCCGACACCCTGCGCCGCGCGCGGCGGGCTCTGGACGAGTTCCAGGTAACGGGCGTTGAGACCAACCTCGGATTCCTCTCCCACGTGCTCGATCATTCCGACTTTGCCGGCGGGAGCGTCTACACCCGCTGGGTCGAAGACAACGTCGCCGATCTTGTCACGCCGGCCGATGCGACGCCGACGGGCGCCGGAGGGAACACCTCCTCCGGCCTCGCCGGCGCGCAGATCGATAGCAAGGATCCGCTCGCCGGACTTAACTACTTCCGCGAAGGCTCGGGGACGCGAGACAGCCAGCTCACGGCCGTGGCAACGGCGCCCGGGGCGCAGCCGACCCCGGAGATTATCGGCCCCCCCAACACGACACCAGTCCGGTCTCCGCTACAAGGCACGATCCTCGAGGTCACGGTGGCGCAGGGTGACCCGGTCCGTGAGGGACAGCAGATGTTCGTGATGGACTCCATGAAGATGGAGCACATCATCAAGTCCGACGTCGGCGGCCTGCTCCGCCAGTTGACGGTGACGGCGGGCGACGTGGTCTATGAGGGGCACACCCTCGCGTTCATTGAGGAAGCCGACGTCGGCGAGGCGATCGTCGAGGAGCAGCAGGAGATCGACCTCGATTACATCCCAGTGCGGCTGCAGGAGTTCTTCGAGCTGCAGGCGATGGGCTCGGACGGGAATCGCAAGGAGTGGGTCGACAAGCGCCACGCCAAGGGCAAGATGACCCAGCGCGAGTGCCTAGCGGAGCTGATAGATGAGGGGTCCTGGTTCGAGTTGGGCGAGCTGGTGCTACCCGCGCGTCACATGATCATGTCGGACGAGGAAATGCGTCGCCGGGCTCCGGGTGACGGGATGATCACCGGCATCGCGACGGTCAACCGCGATCAGTTCGATGAGCAGCGCGCAACAACCCTAATCGCGATGTACGACGAGACCGTCTGGGCGGGCACGCAAGGCATGATGGGCCATCAGAAGACCGACCGCGTCATCAAGCTCGCGGATGAGCAGGCGACCCCGCTGATCCTCTGGGCTGAGGGCGCGGGGGGGCGCTCGGGTGACACGGACTTCAGCTACATCTCGGCCGCCGGGCAATGGGTTCCGACTTACGACATGCTGGGTAAGCTCAGCGGCACGGTGCCCACGGTCGGGATCACCGCTGGGAGGGTCTTCGCCGGAAACGCGTCCATCCTGGGTATCACCGACTGCGTCATCGCGACTCGCGACGCGAATATCGGCATGGGCGGCCCGGCGACGATCGAGGGTGGCGGGCTGGGGCTGTTCAAGCCAGAGGAGATCGGGCCGATGTCGGACCTGGGCCCGGCCGGCTCGGTCGACATCATCGTCGAGGACGACCACGAGGCAATCGCCGCCGCGAAAAAGTACCTCTCTTACTTTCAGGGCCCGATCGACGATTGGGCGTGCGCCGATCAACGCCTGCTTCGTCATGTCATCCCGGAGAACCGGCTGCGGACGTTCAAGGTGCGCGACGTGATCGACCTGCTGGCCGACGACGGCTCGGTCCTGGAGCTGCGGGCCGAATTCGGCATCGGCATTGTGACGGCGTTGATCCGCATTGAGGGGCACCCGGTGGGTATCATCGCTAACAACAACGAGCATCTCGGGGGCGCCGTCGACAGCCCCGGCGCCGATAAGCTCTGCCGCTTCGCCCAACTCTGCGACGCCTTCAACATCCCCATCCTCGTACTGTCGGATACCACCGGCATGATGGTCGGGCCGGACGTCGAACGCACCGGACTGGCGCGAAAGTGCAACAACATCTTCGTCACGCTGGCGAACGTCCAGACGCCGAAGTTCTGCCTGATCCTTCGGAAATCATACGGGTTGGCGGCACAGGCGATGCAGACTGGAAGCTCCCGCGCGCCCATGTGGACGCTCGCCTGGCCGACGGCCGAGCTGGGCGGGATGAACCTGGAGGCGGCGGTCCGCCTGGGCCAGCGGGCAGAGCTGGCGGCGATTGAGAACATCGAGGAGCGCGCCGCGCGTTACGAAGAATTAGTCGCGGAAGCGTATCGGAGAGGGAAGGGCGTCAACTCGTCCTCAGTGCACGAGAACGACGGCATCATCGACCCGGCCGCCACGCGCCGGATCTTTGTTCGCAGTCTCATGGCCTGCGAGAACCCCCATCCCATCCGCCGGGGCCGACGGCCCAACATCGACACCTGGTAGCGGCATGCACGCGCCAGTGGTCGCTATCTTTTCGCGGGTCTTCGCGGGCGGTGCCGCGTGACGGACGGAGTGGGGATGCTCTCCCCGTATCGCGTGCTGGACCTCACCGGCGAGCAGGGCCAGGCCTGCGGGAAACTCTTCGCTGATCTCGGCGCGGATGTAGTCAAGATCGAGCCGCCAGGCGGCGACGCTTCTCGGCGACGCGGCCCCTTTGTTGGCGACGATCCGGACCCGGAAAAGAGCCTCTTCTGGTTCGCTTTCAACACGGACAAGCGCAGTCTGGTGCTCGATCTCGAAGACAGCGCGGGCAGGGAGTGCCTGCTGCAGCTCGCCCGCCAGACGGATTTCGTCCTGGAATCATTCTCGCCGGGCTATTTGGACCGGCTCGGCCTGGGATTCGACGCCCTGCGACGTGCGAACCCAGAGCTCGTGCTCGTTTCCATCACGCCCTTCGGCCAAGACGGCCCCTACCGCGACTATCGCGCGCCGGACCTCGTGGCTTGGGCCCTGAGCGGCTCGATGTCCATCGCCGGCGAGGCCGCGCGGCCGCCCGCACAGGTCAGCGACAACGCCCAGACGTTCTTGAGCGCTTGCGGAGAAGCCGCCATCGGCGCCCTGATCGCGCTGGAGCAACGTCGGCGGACCGGACGCGGTCAGCATGTCGACGTCTCGATCCAGGAGGCCGCTGCGCGCAGCGTGTTCCAAGTCAGTGCCAGTTGGGACATGAACGGGCGCGATCTCCAGCGTGGCGAACTCGCGGTCCCCGCCAAATTGCCGTGGATGTGGCGCTGTCGTGACGGCTGGGTGCTCTGGATCTGCTCGGCGGGACCGGGCGCCGCCCGGCGCCAGGCGGGCTTCCTAGCCTGGTTGGCTGCGATTGACGAGGGCCGAGAGCTCCAGGGAATGGACTGGGACAACCTGCGCCCGGCGGAGATGACCGGGAGCGATTGGGAGCGCCTGCGGGCGCCAATGGCCGCTGTGTTCGCGGGCCGCGCCAAGGCGGAGCTCTACCAAGCCTCCATCGACTACGGCTTCTCGCTCTACCCGTCCGCAACCACGGCCGAAACCGCGGAGAGCACTCAACTCGCCGCCCGCGAGTTCTGGCGTGAGATCGAACACCCGGAGCTGGGCCGGACCATCCGCTATCCCGGCCCCTTCGCCCACGCGACCGAGTCGCCGCCCAGCGTCAGACGTCGCGCTCCACGAATCGGCGAGCACACCGCCGAAGTGTTGGCCGAGGTCGGCTCGCTGCCGAGCCAGGCTCGCGCCGCTGCCTCGACGCTGGCGCCGGCCACGGCCGCCCCACTGGCGGGGATCAAGATCGCGGACTTCAGCTGGTTCATGGTCGGCCCGATGACAATGAAGCCGTTCGCCGATTTTGGCGCCGACGTGATCCACGTCGAGAGCAGCATCCGCATCGACGGCCAACGACTCTCCGGCCCGTTCCAAGGCGACCTGCCCGACCCCGAACGCTGCGGTGATTACGCCCAAGTCCGCACCGGCAACCGATCCATTGCAATCGACCTCCGCTCCCCCCAAGGGCTGGAGATCGCCAAGCGCCTCGTCGGCTGGGCGGACGTCGTCTTCGACAACTTTGCGGCCGGCACCATGCAGCGTCTGGGGCTGGGCGCGGAAGACGTTCGCGCGATCAACCCCCAGGCGATCGTGCTCAGTTGCAGTGGCCAGGGGCAGACCGGGCCGCACCACGCCAGCAAAGGCGGCGGTGGGCACTATGCGGCGTTGGCCGGCTTCAACGAGCTGACCGGGTGGCCCGAGGGCGAGCCGGGATACCTCAGCGCCTACACGGACTTCATTGCGCCGCGCTTTAACGTGCCGCTGCTGCTGGCCGCGCTCGACTACCGTCGACGCACCGGCCGCGGTCAGGCGTTCGACGTCTCGCAGTACGAGACGGCCGTCCATTGGCTCGCGCCACTGCTGCTTGACTACACGGCTAACGGCCGGGGGGCTGGCCGCACCGGCAACCGGCAACCGGACGCTGCGCCCCACGGCGTCTATCGCTGCCGGGGTGACCGCTGGTGCGCCATCGCGGTGGGAGCTGAAGCGGAGTGGCGGGCCTTTCGCAAGGCCATCGGTAATCCAGCTTGGGCCGACGCATCGGCGTTCGACACGCTCGTCGGCCGCAAGATCCATGAGGACGCACTGGATGCCCACGTCGAAGAGTGGACGCTGCGACACGATGCAAGGGACGTCATGGACACGCTCCAGCGCAGTGATGTGCCCGCGGGTGTGGTCCAGACAGGGCGCGATCTTCTGGAACGCGATCCGCAGTTGCGGCATCGCAGGTTCTATCAAAGGCTGGACCATCCGACGCTAGGTGCCTACCACGCCCCCCAACACGCATTTCGCCTTCTCGAAGCGCCATGCACGCTGCGCCGCGCCCGACTGATCGGCGAGGACACATACGAAGTCCTTGGCACCGTGCTTGGCTACAGCGACGCGGAGATCGAGCGCTTCGCCTTCGCCCGCGTGCTGCAGTGAGCGCCGGCGGGGAACAGCCGCTGAACTAAAACGATATCTTTCTTTCCTGAGCATACTGCCAGCCGCAGGGGAGCGTAGCGCGTGGCCCCCCGGACACCCTCGATCAAGTCTCCAGCACTCGAGTACCTCAAGCAGCGGTTAGGTGAAATCTGCACCCGCGCCGAGATCGAGGACTTTGTGCGCGCCCATCGAGGCGGCAGCGCCGGCGAGATCACGCGGCGATCTCCTCCTCGTTGAAGGGTTCGATCACTTTCTGGACGACCTTGACGTTGGGGGGGCCAGCGAACGGGTTCTTGGTCGTGTAGTCCATGCGGGTGCACCACGAAAAGAAGGCGCGGGTCTCGCGGAAGCAGCGGTGGCGTGTTTCCAACGAAACGTCAGTTTCCGCAATCGACTTGAGGAACCGGTAGACGTGAGCGGCGGCCCAGACCTCTACCCGTTCGGGCAGCTCCTCGCGGGTTTACCACCCGCCGGAAAACGCGCAGCGTCTCTTCGTAGGCCTGGATCGAGCGCGGCCTCTTGCTCTCCACGTCGCACGCCATGAGGTACTCAGTGATGGCCTCGTCGAGCGATTCGTGCGGGGGCCTGGCGGCATCGTCGATTCGGGCTCCATTGGTGCCTCCCTTCGGCGACACCATGGACGCTCTGCTTCGACTCGAAAGCAAGCGAGTTGGACCGACACGATTGCAAGCAGTTGTTCGTGGCGCTTTACGTCGAGTAGAAACCCGCGACCGAAATCGGTGTGGTGGGCCCTCGGGGATTCGAGCCCCGGACCGACGGATTTAAGGCTCGCTCAAGTCGGTCACAGGCGGTTCGTTCGAGTCTTAACGGCCCCCATTCCATGGGCGATCTCCGGGGTCTCCGTCCCATCGCGAGCCAACGCGAACCGGCCACCACCAGCCCCAATGTGACCACCCTTGACTTTTCCCTCCGGAGGCGGGGGGGGGGGTGGAGGTCGTCGCCGCCCGACCTCGTATCAACCCGGGGG